>Ga0209726_10007332_pt1 | contig 12385 bp, 9 predicted proteins | sample Subgrocontami54m_FD_187453 | JGI IMG/M metagenome (GOLD analysis project Ga0209726, IMG submission 187453) | Subsurface groundwater microbial communities from S. Glens Falls, New York, USA - GMW46 contaminated, 5.4 m (SPAdes) (version 3) | ecosystem: Environmental > Aquatic > Deep subsurface >... | reverse complement strand
GCGCAGTCAGGGCGCTCCCCCTACGTAGCGAGCGCGGGTCCGCCCCCGGGGATGCCGCGACGGCCGATCCGTCCATTTCGCCTGTGGAGGTCCACTAGGTCTCGATCGGGACTCGAGTGCGGCCCACTGCGCGACTTGGTGTGGGCGCACGACGATGAAGGCCTACGAACAGCTCAGCGCGACACGTAGCCCGCTTCGCGCCAGCGCTGGAAGATCTCGGCCAGCGCAGTTGCTTCGCGGGCGAACTGCTCCCCAAACGACAGCCGGACCATGAGGGTCATGAGCGCGCCCGCCGCAGTCCGCTTGTCCGCAGGGCTGAACGCCTCGTAGATGCCACCGCCCGCGAGGGCGATCTGCTTGAACGCGTCGACGGTCTGCGGGGCCGGTGGGGCGCCGATCCCGATGGCCGAAGTGATCACGCCTCGTGCTGGATCCTTGGCCTTCCGAGCGCCACCCGAAAGGACCGGCTCCGCGTCCGCCTCACCGCCACCGCTCGCTCGGGCCTTCCGGACCCGATCGAGCGCTTCCGCGAGGTCCTTGTCGTGTGGCGGCGCGTCGCCGACCACGAGGACGAACTTGTGCGTCGCGCGTTGCCAGCCGATCGTGCCGACGTCGAAGGCAAGCTCGAGGCCGCGTGTGACGGCCTCGGGAAAGTCGCCACCACCGTTGGCCCGCACCTTGTCGAGGCGCTCGTGGACCACCTGGGTCCGGACGTCGAGCGGGGAGTCGACCTTGGCGCCCGGGTCGTTGTACAGCACGAGTCCGGCGCGGAACTTGGGCGAGAACCCGCCCAACACGGCGACGAGATCGCGCATCGCTTCCGAGGTCGCGTCGATGGCCGTTTGCATCGAGCCCGTCGTGTCGATCGCAATCACCAGCTCGAGGCCGGCCTGGCTCACGTCGAAGGCGCGGTCGACGAGGGGCACCTCGACCGAGCCCTGGGCGCCGTCCCCCGGCGGCGCCGGCCACGGCAGTGGGGAGTATGACTTCTTGCCCGTCTTCGTGTACCACCGCGTCCACTCGGCCTCCGTCGTACATCCGGCCGCGGGAACGAGCTGCGTGAGGATCGCAAGCACCTCCTTGCGGTACTCGGCATGTCCGTCGCGGAGGTGCCGCGTCACCAGCGCGCCCAACAGCTCGGGGTCGACGGCGGCCCGGAGCGTGTCCGCGTGGGATCGGCGCAGCACCTCGAGGGCATACACGCGAACCCGAGGATCGCGGTCGGCCAACCCTTGGGCGATCATCGCTGCTCCCGCGGGATGCCACTCGCGACCGAGGGCGAGCAGGATGATGGCCTTGAGTGCCCAGTGCTTGGCCTCGCCGTAGCGCCCCGCCATGACCTGCACCGCCTGTGCGTCATGCACCACGCGCGGCGGCTCGGCGGGCTTGACCGGCTCGACGGGCGCGAGAGGCGCGTTCGGATCGGGGTCAGCCGGGCCCGGCTTGGCGGGATCGGCCCGCTTGGCGGGATCGGCCGGTGTGCCGGGTTTCTCGGGCTCCGCGGGCTTGGGGGGATCGTCGGGCTTGGGCGACTCGGGCTTGGGCGGGTCGCCTGGGACGGGAGGATCCGCCATGCCCTCGCGGGTATGAAACGCCAAGGCGAGGACGACCGCGAGAACACTCGACGCGAGTAGGCGCAACGGAAGCCTCCGACGAGGACCGCGTGGGCCGGGATAGCCAGGACGCCGGGTGCGATATGTTAGCTCACCCGCGAGCTCAGGCTCGCCGTCGACTCGGGCGTCTCGCTGGCGCGACGCGCGCCGCCGCCCACGCGTAGACGGTGACGGCGGGCCAGGTCGCTCGTAGTCCAGGCCCCTGCCGCGCGAGCGCCACGCAGGCCTCGGATCGCGATCGGCCCGTTAGCAGGCCCGCCCCGGCGGCCGGAACGTTACTTCCGCTCCTCTCGGAGGGGCACCGGCCCAGGAACGCGCTTTCCGCAGACGAAACACTGCTGCACTGCCGTGGCGCAGCGCTGGCAGATTCCTGGGATGCCGAGGGTCGTCTTCTCGTCACCGCATCGCGAGCAGGACCCGCGGGCCCCAATCCAGCTCGGGTCGGGGACGCAGTGGCAGTCCCGGTCCTTGGCGAGGTCTTCGATCTTCCCCTCGCGCCACGTCGTCAAGACCTCTAGGTCGGTTTTCGGGATCAGCACGGCAATCGCCGACGCGGCCACCTGGGTGTTGCCGTTCCCGTTCGACTCGCGCATCAACGCGATCGTCGGCTCGGGGCGCTCGTCGGTTGCCGCTGGTCGGGGATGGCGGTGTCCGCCTCCGCCAGCGCCGGGCTGGGCCACGGCGATCACGTCCCACCGCGTTCCCTCGTTTCCGCGGCACGGCACCATGACCACCATCCACTTCTCGAAGTCGACGCGGTCGAGCCATGCAGGCTCGAGCGTCTTGATCCCGTCCTGCCACCGTAGGAGTGCGCGCGCGGCGTCGAGGGAGCGCAGTGCTACCGCCTTGTCGCCCGTGAGCTCGGGCGGGTGTGTTTGCAAGCGCCACCACGATACGGGCGAGGATTCGTCGGCGGCGGCCGGCAGGACGAGACTCAACGCGAGCAGCAGGGCACGTGACTTCACGTGTGGCCTCCAAGGGGACGCCGATTGGACGCGCGCGCTTCGACTTCGTTCCGCTGACGCATGAGAACCAGAAGGCTGGGTGTCGGGCTCCCGAGGCAGCCCGCTCGACTCCAGGGTGTTCTCGAGCTATAAGCCCCGAGCGGCGGAACGCCTGCTCAAGGGTGGCGCAAGGTGGTGACGTGGCGTGATCGCACGGCGGCGATTCGCGTCCGACCGCGCGAGTGACACCGCGACCGTCAGCGAACGGGGCGCAGCGTCGTCGACGAGGCTTGGAGGGGGCTTGTCTTATCTAGCCGCGACCGCACGTGCGCTCCGTCCTGGGATGCTCTCGAGACTTGCGCTCGGAACGGGCTACGGCTTTCGTCTGAGCGCAGATGTTGGCTCGGCGGACCAGCGGGCCTTCAATCTCGAATCAACGAGTGTTGGCCGACGCGGCATCCCCGTGGGCGGCCCCGCGCTCGCTCGTCGGGGGATAGGCCCCGGGTGCGCCACCGCTTCGCGGGGGCTGCATCAATTCCCTGCTAAACCGCATCCGCATCGATCCCGAGATCTGCCACGGAAACAGAAGCACTACGCATGAAGTCGGCGAAGCGCGCGCCGGCGGCAGGCTGCAAGGCGGAACACGCCCGACGTGCGCGCCCGGGGGGACGAGACCGTGGACAGCCAGGCTGCGCGTGTCGTGTGCATCATGGGCATGCCCCGCAGCGGCTCCTCCATGATCGCAAGGATCATGAACCTCATGGGGCTCTATCTCGGCCCCGAGGATGGCCTCATTCTCGAGACCGAATACAACGTCACGGGCTGTTGGGAGCATCGAAAGTTACTCGAGATAAGCGATTCGATCCTGCGGAAGGCCAGGTTGTATGAAGGGGAGCAGCCCGACTGGGTACAGTCTCCTGCGATCGCCGGTATGGCGGAGACCGCCAGGACGGTCATAGAAGCGGATTTTTCCGATCGGGAATTGTGGGGGTGGAAGGATGAGAGGTGCAGCCTCACGCTACCCTTCTGGGACGCGATACTTCCTGGCCGCATAGAGGGGGTCATCTGCATTCGCAATCCCATGGACGTCGCCAGGTCGATTCTGAAGCTGAGATGGGATCCCTCTCTTGAAGCGGCGCTAATCCGATGGCTGATCCACATCTCCTCGGCGATCGGGAACACTCGGGACAGGCGCAGGCTCATCGTCTTTTACGAAGATCTACTTGGTGAGAACTGGGAAACCGCGATACGTGAGGTAGCGGAGTTTCTGGGGCCTTCCCATGTCGCAGCGCTGCCGGCTTGTGCCGATGAGATCGCGTCGTTCATCAAGAAAGACCTGAGACCACAGTCGACCTCGTTGAGCGACCTGGTGGATGATCCCGCTTTGCCCGATGCGGTGAAGCATCTCTATCTCATGTTGCACGATCACGTGAGACGCAGAAGGGAGGCTGGCGCCGGCGTGTCCCCAGGGGATTCGGAGCGGGTCCTCGAGAAGTTCGCTTCATCTGCGTATGCAGAGGCGATGCGATTGTAGGAAGGACAGCGAGCCCTTCGTGCCGTCCCTCGTCCAGCGATTCGAGGATCCGGCAGGCGACAAGGTTGTCCGGCACTGTGCCGCGGTTGGCCTCGCCTGCACCGGGCTGAGCTCGCAGATCGCCCCTCGCGCCCGCGCGATCAACAAGGGCGACGAGAATCGGGGCGTCCAGCTCGGCGCGTTAGATCGGCCTCGCGCGCATTACCGATGTCCAGTCGCTCGCCGTGGCGGGGGACGTGCTCGCCGACCGGCGCGCCACAAGCTGCTCCGGGCGCTCGCGGGCACGCTCGTGCGATCGAACCGGGTCGCGCCGCCTCGACGGGGCGTGCCCCATCGTACCGTCCTGATAGCATGGGGCGCGCCCCGGTTTGGCGCACTCTCGAGTCACGGTGGACCGTTCATGCCAACGCGCGCGGGGTTGCTGCTGATCGCGATCGTGCTCGCTCCGCTCCACGCCGACGGGCTGTCGCTCGTGTTCAAACCGGTCGGCCCACCGGACGCACAGCGCGCGTACCGGCAGTCCTCGAGCGGCTTCTACCTGCGCGACGAGCACTGGAAGGACGGGTTCTGGGCCGCGGCGCACGGGAACGGGCTCGCGACGCTTCCGGCCGTGCTCGCGCTCGCGCTTCCCGAGCGCGCCCTCGAGGTCGGCGCACACTGGACCGCGCGGTACTCGGTGCCCGGGAACCTGGGGCTCGAGCTGGGCGGCGACGTGGAGCTGGTCGCGGTGGTGGGCGATCCGGGCGAGCGCACGGCGACCCTCAAGGGCCGATGGCAGCTGGTCTCCCAGCGTTCAACCGACTCCGCGACGGTCCGGTATCGGCAGTACGACCTTCGCTACGACGCCGAGTACGGCGAGCGCGACGGTGTGGTCGTCCGGGCGAGCTACCGCCTCGAGCAGACCCTCGAGAGCCCGTCGGCCTCGGGTGGGGGCGTTCCGTACAAGCCGCCTCCCGAGGAGGCCAAGGTCGAGCTCATTCCCCCGAGCCCAGTCGGAGATCCCGTCTACGCGCCGGTCGAGCAGCCCGCGATCGAGGCCGCGATCGACGCGGGAACCAAGTTCCTGCTGACACGCCAGCTGCCCGACGGCGGTTGGACCACGGACAACGGAACCTCGAGCCAACCCGGCATCACCGCGCTGGTCATCCTCGCGGTGGCCGAGGCCGGTGTGGCTCCCGACGACCCCGCCATCACCAAGGCTATCGCCGCGCTCGTGGCGATGCGGGCCGAGATGCTGGGCGACACGCGCTCCACCTACGCCTGCGGGCTAGCGTGTATGGCGCTGGAGGCGGCGTCGCGCCGCCGCGCAGAGCCGCGTGTCAAGGGCGCGCGCAACTCGTCGGCCAAGGGCGCCCACACGCTCACGGGGCGCGAGCGCGAGCTGGTTGGGGTGGCCGCACGGCAGCTGATCGGCACCCAGCAGGGCGGGTGCTGGACCTACGGCGTGCCCGCCGCTCCGGGGGCGGGCGGCGCCGCTCCGCACGACAACTCGAACACGCAATACGCGATGCTCGGCCTGCGGGCGGCGTCCCAGTGCGGGGTGCGCGTTCCACCCGCGGTCTGGCAAGCAGCGCTTGCCCATTGGGTCGCCGCCCAGGAAGCGGCACCGGCCACTGGCCTCGCGATCAGCGGGCAGGACGGAACGCCGCGCGGCTGGGGCTATACCACAGGCGAGGCCCCGTATCCGTCGATGACCTGCGCGGGGCTCGCCTGCGTGCTGATCGCGCGCGAGCAGCTGGCGCTCTCGCACAACCTCGGAAAGGCGCAGAAAGCCGCGGTCGAGGTCGCGGTTCGCGACGGCTTGCGCTGGATCAATCGCCACTTTCACCCGGAGCAACCGCGCGGAGTCCCGCCGCCGGCTCCGCCGTGGATTGCGATTCCGGCCGGCAAGAAGCCCGCCGACGGCTACTTCCTGTACGGGGCCGAGCGAGCCTGCGTGTTCGGCGAGCTTGCCACGCTCAACGAGCGCGACTGGTACCAGCAAGGCGCGCGCGTGCTTCTCGACGCGCAAGAGTCCGCGGGGCCGTTCGTTGGGGGCAACGGCGACGCCTCCAACACCGCATTCGCGTTGCTGTTCCTCAAGCGGGCGACGGTACCGCTGGTGGTGATCACGGGCGGCTCCAAGGACTGACTCCAACCCCTCGCGATCGCTGCCGAGCTCGGCATGAGATGAGATAAAGTGCAGTGTCATGGGACGATCCACGGCGCTCGCGCTGGAGGGCACGACCACGCACGGCGATAGCGGCGGCGGCCTCGAGCTCGCTCCCGCGGACAGCCATCGTGCGATTCGGGAGATCCTCACGCTCGAGCGAGGTCGCTGAGATGCCGATGTCCGATCACCCTGCGGCCCAGACCGTCCGCGAGCTGATCGAATCGCGATCCGTCACCTGCGAGGCTCGTGAACCGGCGCGGGCGGCGATCGCCGGCACGCTGGGGCGCTACCCGATCGTCGAACGGATCGGGGCGGGCGGGATGGGCGAGGTGCTGGCGGTTCGAGATCCCGATATCGGCCGCACGTTGGCCGCGAAGGTCATCCGCGGCGAGGCCACGAGCGACGAGGCCTTCCAGCAATTCGTCGTCGAGGCGCAGCTCACCGGCCAGCTGATCCACCCCAACATCGTCCCGCTCTACGAGCTGGGCAGCACCGCGGACGGCCGGCTGTACTTCACGATGAAGCGCGTGCAGGGAGCCGACCTCTCGCGGCTGCTCGAGGCGCTGCGCGAGGCCACGCCGGCCGAGCGCCGGGGGCTGCGTCTCGCCGCTCTGAACGAGCGCCTGAGCGTGTTCGTCAAGGTCTGCGATGCACTGGCGTTCGCCCACAGCCACGACGTCCTGCACCGCGACCTCAAACCCGCCAACATCATGGTCGGCGAGTTCGGCGAGGTCTTGGTGATGGACTGGGGCCTCGCACGGCGCCTCGGAGCTCCCGGCGGAGAGGAGCGCCGTGTCTGCGGAACGCCGCACTACATGCCGCCCGAACAGGCCGAAGGCCGGATCTCCGAGCTCGACGGTCGCGCCGACGTCTACGCCCTCGGAGCGCTGCTGTACGAGATGCTCACGCTGACCTGCCCGTACGGCGGCCCCACGGCGCTGGCGGTGCTGGCGCAGGTGCTCGTTGGTCCGCCGGAGCGTCCCACGCTGCGCGCCCCGGAGCTCGCGATTCCGCCCGCCCTGGAGGCGGTGGTGCTGGCGGCGATGCAGCGCGATCCGGCGAGGCGTTACCCGACGGTGCACGCACTCCAGGCCGACGTCATCGCTGTCCTCGAGGATCGCCCGGTCTCCGTCGCGCGCCAGGCGCTTCGCGAGCGTGCGGCGCGGTTCGTGCGTCACCATCCCACCGCGACCCTCGCGGCGGCCCTCATCCTCCTGTTCGGCGCGGTGCTGGCCGGGCTGTACGGGAGGCTCCAACGCACCGAGCGTGTCGCCCTGGTGCAGCGCGGCCACCTCGAGCGCGCGGCCCTGTTGACCCTGGCCCACGAAGGCCGGATCGACGAGCTGATCGCGCAGCTCGGCGGCCAGCGGAGAGAGGAGCGCGACCAGGCCATCGCCGCATTCGCGCGCGCCTACGAGCTATCGCAATCGCGGAGCCAGACAATCGACGATCTCGCTCGGTCGATCGATGGCGCGACGTTGTTGGAGACCCGCGCCGCGTTCGATCGGTTGTTCGCCGCTCATCAGCAATTCGGCGAGCGGATACCGCTACGGCCAGAGGACTGGTTCTATCGCGGGCTTTTGCGGCGCCTTCAGGGCGACGTGCCGGGCGCTCTGACCGACTACGCCGAGGCGCTCGCCAGGCGACCCGACTGGCCGGAGCTGCTCGTCAACCGCGGCTACGCGCGTCATGCCTCGCTCGACCTGGCGGCCGCGAGGGCCGATTACGATCGGGCGCTCCAGCTCCGGCCGAATTGGCCCATGGCACTCGTGGGTCGCGGGAGCGTGCTGTTCACGCTGGGCGAGTTGAGCCTGGCGCGCGCGGACTTCGACCACGCTCTCCAGGTGGAGCCCACTCACGCACTGGCGCTGTGCAACCGAGGCGTCGTTCGGAAGGAGCAGGGCGACGTGGCCGGAGCCGTTGCGGACTTCGACCAGTCGTTGCGGCACAGGCCGGGCGACCTCGACGCTCTCCGCTACCGCGGTGGAGCCCGGTACGCCCAGGGCGACCTGCCGGGAGCGCTGGCCGACTACGACCAGGTGCTCGCCGCGGATCCCACCCGAGTCGACGCGCTGAGCAGCCGCGGTCTGGTGCGCCTGAACACAGGTGACGCGAAAGGAGCCATCGCCGACTTCGATCGGGCCCTCGAGCTCGATCCCCATTGGACGCATGCACTGGAGAACCGGGGCAATGCGAAGGAGACCCAGGGCGACCTGGTGGGCGCGATCGCCGACTACGACCAGGCACTCGCGCTCGTACCCGATCGCCCCGACGTGCTCAACCACCGCGGCAACGCTCGGCAAGGACGAGGCGACCTCGTGGGCGCGATCGCGGACTACGACCGGGCGCTCGCACTACGCCCCGACTGGTACAGCGCACTGTTCAATCGCGGCAATGCGCGCATGGCCCGGGGCGAACTGCGCGAAGCGATCGCGGACTACGACCGCTCCATCGCGGCCAAGCCGGACTTCCCTCCGGCCCTGACGAACCGCGGCATCGCCCAGACGAGATTGGGCGACCCGAACGCGGCGATCGCGGACTACGACCGGGCGCTCGCGATCGACCCCTCGTTCACGATGGCGATCGGCCAGCGCGCCCACGCTCGGCATGCGAAGGGCGAATCCCGAGAAGCGCTCGGCGACCTCACTCGCGCGCTTGTGGCACGCCCGAGCTGGGCCGAAGGCTACAACATCCGCGGCGGCATCCGTGTCGATACGGGCGACCTCACGGGCGCGCTCGCCGACTTCGACGAGACGGTGCGCCTGGCTCCGGACCACTGGCAGGCGTGGACCAACCGGGGCATCGTCTTGGCGCGCCTCGGCGACCCCGAGCGGGCGCTCGAGTCGTTCGAGCGCGCTGTCGGCCGTTGCCCTCCCGGCGGGCGCGCCAGCGTCCTCGCCCTGCGCGCGCGCTTCCTGGGCCGCTGACTCCGACAGGTCGCCCATGGGTCCCTCGACGCGGCGCGGGCGCCATCGCGCCGCCCGGCAGCGTACCCGGGTCACACCGCGATCAGCCGGATCACGGGATCGAGCCGACGGAGGTCGTCGGGATCCGAGGTGACGACGGCGTTGTCGCGCGCGTGGGCGCAGAGCACCACCGACGCGTCGACGACATCGCGCGAGTTCCGAATGCCACAGAGTTGGCCTGCAGCTCGGGCCGTCGCGTCATCGAGCGGGACCACGACCGCAAGCTCGGACGCCAGCAGGCGCGCAAGGCGTACCTGAGCGCGTCCGTCGCGCCACACCTGCGCGAGCGCCCCAGCCGGGATGGCGAAGGGCTCCGCGAGGTCCACCGACCGGGCAATCAGCGCGACCACGCGTCGGTCGTTACGCTCGAAGGCGATCAGGCCTCCGGCGTCCAACGTGAGGCCGCTCACCGACGCGAGCGCATGGCGATCGTGCGCTTCGACCCTCCCCTGGAGCGGGCCGAGCTCACGTCATGGCCGAGAAGGACATCGGCCTCATGCTTCTCGGCCTTCGTCAGTGGCCCCCCACTCTCCGCCAGCAGGCGATCGAGCATCTCGCGCAGGTCCTCATTGCGCGCCTTCTGCTCGAGCGCATCCGCAACATACGCACTGACACTCGGGGCACGGCCAGACTTCACGGCGGCGCGGGCGCGAGCGACGGCTTGCGGGGGCAGGCTCACGGCGATCTTGGACGTGGTCATACTTCAATCATACCACGAGTCGGCCCCGGGGGCCTCGCACGTCACCGACCCAGAGGCCACCGGGCTCCCCGGGGATCGCTGCATCGCACGGGCCTCTCGATGCCCCTCTTGATGGGCTCGGCGAGCGTAGGTCGTCGTTATTCTCATTGACGTGGCTCTGGGAGCCGCGTGCACTGAGCGAGTAGGCTATGGCTCCGCGTCCTCGCACAGGAGCGGAACGGAATCGCCACGTATGCGACGGGTGAAGGCAGGACGAAGCGCGCCTCGGGGACGGTGAGTGACAAGCCCGGTCGACAGCCTATTGGCGTACCACGCCACCACCCACTTCGGGAGCGCCGCGAACCGGCGCATCCGGAGCGAGGAAGCGCACCATCACTACGTGGCGCTCGACCGGAAGGCACGACACGACCTCGCCCTACGAGCCATGAGCGAGATCGGCCGCGGAAAGGACCGCATGGACCGGCCGCTGGAGTGCCTGGCGTGCTTCCATCCCGGATGCCTAGCCAGCTGTCTCGAAGAGCTGTCATCCATGTTGGTTCTGCCGGACGGGCCGGTGTACTTCGGGGCACCGGAGAGCGTGGCTCGCCGATTGATCGGCGTCTGTATGGCGCCCGAGTACGCGCTCAACACGCTGATCTTGAACGGCGCGTTGAGCGCGCTTGCGTGGATCGGCAGCAGTCTGGTTCAGAGCACGTTCGCCGAATGGCGAGACCGACCGCCGGTATGGACCGAAAGCCTGCACGTGCCGCCACACGAGTATGCACGCGTCGCCGGGTGGGAGCTGGCCGCTGATGGCGCGCGGCGGGATCTCTGCTCGATCGCCGCGTACCCGTTGATGCAGGTGCCCGTAGGTGTTGGACACGACCACGCCCTCACCGTGTGGAAGGCAGCGGCCGAGGAGTGCGCGTGGTGCGGTCGAAGGCTCGTCGCCGTGATCGATCTACCCGCGATGGAAGACGTGTTGTCTGGGCACGGAAGGGGGCGCCTACGAATCGTCACCTGCGACCTGTGCGCATGTTTCGGTTCGCTCAGCTTCTCGGTGGATCGGGCGGGGGAACCCGCGGCTGCACCCGACGTGCGAAAGACCTCGCCATCTACCCGAGGGAGTAGATGCGATTCCGCTCGATCATGAGTTGGCCGTGTCGCCGACGGTGCGACACGCGATGGGCGCCTGCCTGGTCGATCTGCCGGGTGTCCGCCTTTCGCAGATTGGTGGGATGCCCGCTTGGGTGCAGGGCACGGAGTACCCCGCGTGCCGCGACTGCGGTGCGACCATGCCCTTCGTCTGTCAGATCGACAACGAGGACATCTACGACAGCCTCGAGGGCATGTACTACGCCTTCCGGTGTCGCGACTGCTCGCTTGCGACCGTGACCTATCAGCAAACCTGACTCGGGACACGTGGGCGCAGGTTCGGCCGCGGGGTGCCGCCCCAGGCGACGGATGGTACCGCCGCGCCCGGATGCCCGCCGGTCGACCCGGGGCCGGCGGACCGCGTCACCTCGCACTTCGAGATCGCCGCGATCGCAGGCTTGTCATTTTGAAAAGGACGAAACGGCGTGATATTGTCATTAGCGAAATGACAGTTTCCCAAGCCTTTCTTTCGCAACGCCTTACGGACGCCATTCGCGTTCCGTTTCCGACGTTGACTCGGCGCGACGTCCACGTCCCCGCGATACCCCGTAAGGCGCTGTCCGTCGTCGGCGTGAGGCGTGCCGGCAAGACGTCGCTGCTGTGGCAGTGCCTCGACGACCGCCTGCGCGCCGGCCGACCGCGTGAGTCGCTGGTGCTCCTCGGACTCGAGGATGACCGGCTCGTGGGCATCGACGCGGCCGACCTCGACTGGGTCATCGAGGAGTACTTCCGGCGATACCCGGACTTCCGCACGCGGGGCGCAGTCACGCTGTGCCTCGATGAGATTCAGGTCGTGCCTGGCTGGGAGAGGCTCGTGCGCCGCCTCGTCGACACCGAACACATCGAGCTCTTGGTCAGCGGTTCGTCGGCCAAGCTCGCGAGCCGTGAGGTGGCAACGTCGCTACGCGGGCGAGCGATGGAGGTGCTCGTCCACCCGTTCTCGTTCCGCGAAGCGCTACGTCATCGGGGCCGCGAGCCGGCGGTCGGGTGGCACGAGCTCGACGCTCCCGCTCGCTCGACCTTGGACCACGGCCTGCGCGAGTACCTGGTCACGGGGGGATTCCCCGAGGCTCAAGATGCCTCGGAGCGAGATCGCGTTTCACTCTTGCGTGCCTACGTCGATGTCGTCGTACTGCGCGACGTGGTTGAGCGCCATGCCGTGTCGAATCCCCTGGCGCTGCGCTGGCTTCAACGGCAGCTGCTGAGCACTCCCGCGGGTCTGTTCAGCGTTGGGAAGCTGTTCGGCGCGATGAAGTCCCAGGGGATCGCGGTCGGAAAGGACACGCTTCACGCCTACCTGAGCCATCTCGAGGACGCCTTTCTCGTGCGCACCGTGTGGATG
>Ga0209726_10007329_pt1 | contig 12389 bp, 8 predicted proteins | sample Subgrocontami54m_FD_187453 | JGI IMG/M metagenome (GOLD analysis project Ga0209726, IMG submission 187453) | Subsurface groundwater microbial communities from S. Glens Falls, New York, USA - GMW46 contaminated, 5.4 m (SPAdes) (version 3) | ecosystem: Environmental > Aquatic > Deep subsurface >... | reverse complement strand
TTATTCAATAAAAGAACATAAACCTGCAGCTGTAATATTTTTTGTCTCAAAAAATTCAAGAAAGCTTGTTTCAGAAGGAATTTTTAAATTTCTTTTAGACAATGAATGCTCAATTCCAGATCATGAATTTATTGTAACACCTGATGAACAGGATGTTGGTGAATCTGTAAGAGTTCTGCTGAAGCAGGTTCCTAAAGCTATGTTAAAGCTTGGCTATGACACTCTTCTTTGGCCTTCTATTGTCGATTATACTGGTGGAACAAAAACAATGAGTGCTGCACTTGTATGGGCTTCTTCAAAATTTAATACTACTATTTCATATGTCGGTACTTTAGATGAATCAGGCAGAAATAAAAATGGTCTTGGTGTAGTTATTGATGGACATGAAAAATGTTTCATTAAAGAAAATCCATGGAACAAAATAGCTTATTTTGAGGCGCAAGAGGCTGTAATTTTGTTTAATAGAGCTCAATATGGAGCAGCTTCATCATTAATAAATTCAATAATAGAGAAGGTGGATGAAGATAAAACACTGAAAATATTAAAACTGATGAGAGACATTTTTGAAGGATACTATTTATGGGATATCTTTGACCACAGAAGAGCTAGAGATATGCTTGTACAATCATATTCAAAAATAGAGCCATTTTTAGAAACTGAACATGTTTTTGCCCCTTATTTGAACTCTCTTCATTCTAAGATGAAAGAAAATATTGATTTTTTAAATTCCTTTTCTTATGGTAAGCTTTCATGGATGATGATTTGGGATTTGATAGGAAATGCTGTTAGACGGGCAGATATAGAGAATAAGTACGAGGATGCCACAGCGAGATGTTATGCGGCTATAGAGAAAATCGCAAAATATGAACTCATCAAAACCTATGGAATTGATACATCAAATGCAAATTCTGAACTAATTCCAGATACTTTAAGAAATGAATATATTAAAAAATTTACGACGTTAATTTATACCTCTGAAGAAAAAGAGAGTTGTGAAAAAATTCAATTTGGGGTAGTTGCCGCATATAAAATCCTAATCGCATTAAAAAATAAATATGGTATAAGATTCGAGGAATGTAAAAATGTTCGTGATCATCTTATAGAAAGAAATAAATCAATTCTTGGGCATGGCATAGACCCAATAAAAGAAAAAAAATTTACTGACCTTTTAAGCGACGCTCTTTATATTTTGGATATTGAAATAGATAAATTGCCTAAATTTCCAATAATATGATAGGACTTTCGGCGGGAATTAAAAAGATCAAAAAACAGCTTGTTCCCGCCGAAATATGTAACATTTTGAAAAATAGCAGGTTAAATAAATAGTTTTCCCATTATTTGCTCATGTCTTTTGTTTTTTTAGTTCAATTTTTCGCATCCCTCCAAAGTAGTATTGTAACTTTTTGTCAATAAGCTTATTATCATATATGCCGTCAGAAATGACAGCAAAGCCGAAAGGCGATTGAGACTTGTTCCTTTCAAGGTCTTGTTTGCTGTATGAGCAGTTTGTCAGAAATGACAGCAAAGCCGAAAGGCGATTGAGACTTTCTATTCTATGACTTCTATACTATTTTTTTCTATTCTATGTCAGAAATGACAGCAAAGCCGAAAGGCGATTGAGACGGAAGATTTCATTTGCTTTGCAGGACCCCATTATTTTGATGTCAGAAATGACAGCAAAGCCGAAAGGCGATTGAGACTTACTAGGAAGTTGATTCATCGCTAACGTTCTAATACAGCGTCAGAAATGACAGCAAAGCCGAAAGGCGATTGAGACTTTTCCTGCCCTTTTTTAGACAGTTCTGTAAATTTTATGTCAGAAATGACAGCAAAGCCGAAAGGCGATTGAGACTTTCAATATATGATAATTCAATTTTCATTTTTTATCTCCGTCAGAAATGACAGCAAAGCCGAAAGGCGATTGAGACCTTTAGTTTGAGGCGGATTGCTCCGCCTGTGTTAATATTAGTCAGAAATGACAGCAAAGCCGAAAGGCGATTGAGACTTATTTTGTAGAAATATTTGTTCTTGTATAGGTCATCTTCAGTCAGAAATGACAGCAAAGCCGAAAGGCGATTGAGACGGGGAGTTCACTTGTCCATCTTGTCCATCTTCGTGTTTGTCAGAAATGACAGCAAAGCCGAAAGGCGATTGAGACATTTCACTTGCCTTGCATGACCCCATCATTTTTATTGTTGGTCAGAAATGACAGCAAAGCCGAAAGGCGATTGAGACTTTTACCTCGTTTTTTCTTATAGTCAGCTTGTTTAGGTCAGAAATGACAGCAAAGCCGAAAGGCGATTGAGACTCAGTGTTTCACTTATTAATTCAGCATCGGTTTTATAGTCAGAAATGACAGCAAAGCCGAAAGGCGATTGAGACTTTATACCTTGTTTTGTTATGTGTCTTATTCTTTTTAAGTCAGAAATGACAGCAAAGCCGAAAGGCGATTGAGACTGCCGATGTTGGAGCATGACGTGTTATAAAATTTAAACTGTCAGAAATGACAGCAAAGCCGAAAGGCGATTGAGACTTCACTTCTTGAAATGCTAGCGAGCGTTTCATCAATTGTCAGAAATGACAGCAAAGCCGAAAGGCGATTGAGACGCCTGTTATCTATTTCTCCATATTTATTTTTTAAGAAAGTCAGAAATGACAGCAAAGCCGAAAGGCGATTGAGACCTCTAATTCCTTAATTCTTTCCTTTGTGCTTTTATACTGTCAGAAATGACAGCAAAGCCGAAAGAAGCACGTGTGTTGAAACACTTTGAGGAGATACCTAGTATATTGTTTGAGGAGGAAGAGTCTTGTAATTTTCAGATTGCCGCCTTATCCTTAGATCATATTGTATATATACCCATAACTAATTGGTTTTAGAAAAACTTATATCAAATCTGAGTCAGTTTTATCGTAAATTAACCAATTTTTGGGATACCTTTGGTATAATTTATTATTTGAAAGAAATTATCACAAATATGGGCAGAAAGAGAATATCTGTAATTTTTATAGCTGCTGTAATAATTATTATATTAATCATATTAAGAACATGTTCTGTTTAAATTTTTCAAAATTTTTTTTAAAGCTCATAATTGCTATCCTGATTTTCATTGGAATAATTTGGGGAGCAATTAGTCTTTACAGAAATATCATCCTTACATCAAGAACTGAAAATGTTGTACTGTCACTTCTGAAAAGCGAGAATCTTACATTTTTGGTCACGGACAAACTTACCTCTCAGATATGCGTAGATATTTCTGAAAATAACCCACTTCTCGGCAAAAGAGAGGGGATATTGATAGGAACTGTAACTATGTATTACGGCATAGATCTCTCAAAGATAGATTTATCGACTATAAAAAAGGATAATAATGAAATAATTATTGTACTGCCTGAGCCTCAAGAATTAGATTTTAGTGTAGATCCAGCCAGCCTTAGATTCATAACCAAGAGAAGTGGTTTAAATGTCATAGCTGATTATATTACGAATCGAAGCATAGAAAAAGAACTTAGAGAGCAGATGAAAACAAGTTCTTTAAAGTTTTTTAAGGACGAAAAACTCATACCTTCAAAGGCAAAAATTATCGAAAAACTCAATACATTTTTTGCTCCTATTGCCGAGCAGGCAGGATGTAAAATTACTTTCAAATAATTCTTTAATTTTTAGCTTTTGATGCGAACTTGTCAGCCAGCAGCCATATGACTATTCCCCAGCCTTTATAAGAATGAATTAATTGTATTTAAATGGATTGTTGTTTTAAAAATTCTTTCTAATATAATTGAGGTTTGACATCTTTTTGTTTTATCTTCAAAGAAGGTATTTTAAAATTAATTTATAAGGCTGTATATGAATAAAAAAAAGTCATTGAATCTAGTTTTTTTGTTTTTAATAACTTCGTTTTTTTTTGCAGGATGTAAAGAGAAATCTGCACTTGTCATTCCACCACCTACAGTAACTGTTACTCCTGTAGTTCAAGATAATGTTAAAGAATATGAGAAGTATGTGGGACAAGCAGTTGCAATAGAAAGTGTAAATTTATTAGCACGAATAACTGGTTTTATTGAGGAGCAGCCAGTATCAAATGGGCAGTTTGCAAAGAAGGGGGATACGATTTTTTTAATTCAGCAAGAACAATATAAGGCAGAAGTTTTGGCTGCTGAGGGAGATTTGGAAAAGGCAAATGCCGCATTAACTAATGCACAAATTGAATACGATCGTCAAAAACAATTAGTCAAATCTAATGCTGTAAGTGTTAGAGAATTCGATCTTGCAGCCGCACAGCTTGGTGAGGCTCAAGGAGCTGTAAAGCTAGCACAGGCTAATCTAATCAACGCAAACTTGAATTTGAGCTATACTGAAATAAAAGCACCATTCGATGGGAAAGTTGGAATAGCAACGTATGATCCAGGTAACTTAGTAAGACCTACCAGTGAATCATTAATTAATATTGTGCAATACGATCCTATTTTATTTGAGTTCAGTGTTCCTGAATCAAAAGTTTTAGATTATCTTCAAAAATTAAGAAAAGATGAAACTAATATTTCAACAAAATCGCCACGCATAGATGAAATTGAGTTGAAACTTATATTATCAAATGGTGATGAATACCCAACCCCAGGTTCTATTTATTATACAGGCAATACCGTGGATCCTCTTACTGGAAGCATGATCATTCGGGGAACCTTCGAAAATAAAGATAGGCTGTTGATTCCTGGTTCTTACGCAACAGTAGTAATGCAGGATAAAGTTTCAAAGTCTGCTTTATTAATGCCTCAGGCCGCTATGCAGCAGGATCAAATCGGCAGCTATGTTTTTGTTCTAGACAAAAATAACACGGTGCAGAGAGAGAACATCAAAGTAGGGGCATTATATGGTATTTTTATTGAGGTTAAAGACGGTTTGAAAGAAGGAGATCTTGTTGTCTACGAAGGCGCTCAAAAAATACAAGATGGAGAAAAGGTCGCACCAACTACAATAAACCTTAATGAGTATTTGAATAATGATAAGTAAATTTTTTATATCTAGGCCAAAGTTTGCCTTTGTTATAGCAATTTTAATACTTATTGCAGGAGGAGTCGCAATAAAATGTCTTCCTGTAGCTCAATATCCTTCCATTGTACCACCTCAGGTATCTGTAACTGCAAGTTATCCTGGAGCAAGTGCAGAAACAGTGGCTGCAACTGTTACAACTCCTTTGGAACAGCAGATAAACGGCGTTGAAAATATGATTTACATGAGCTCTGTAAGCACAGATAATGGAACGTGCTCGATTACGATTTCTTTTGAGGTTGGCAGTGATCCAAACATGAACACAGTAAATGTAAATAACAGAGTTTCTAATGCAATGTCAACGCTGCCTATAGAGGTAGTTAATCAGGGAATTACAGTTCAACAACAATCAGGAGATATGCTTCTAATTGCTGTAGTTCATTCTGAAAGTGGAAAGTTTGATGATACGTTCCTCAGCAATTTTACAACAATTAATCTTCTTTATCCAGTAGGGAGAATTCCAGGCGTAGGGCAGGCATCTGTTTTGGGCGGTCAGAACTATGCCATGAGAATTTGGCTTGATCCCACTAAAATGGCAACGTTGAAAGTCTCTGCAGATGATGTGGTAGCAGCTATAAAAAGTCAAAATATGCAGGTGTCGTCAGGACAGGTTGGTGCTCCTCCAGGATTAAACAATACACAGTTTCAATATACGGTTTTGACTCAGGGAAGGCTTAGTGAAGTTTCTGAATTCGAAAATATTATAATAAAAAGTACTCCAAATGGTGCATATGTAAAAATTAAAGATATAGCAACAGTTGAATTAGGTGCAAATGGTTATTCTGCATACGGTTTGTTAAATAATAAACCTGCAGCACTGCTCGCCATTTACCAATTGCCTGATGCAAATGCACTTCAAACAGGGCAGGCAGTTAAAGACGAAATAGCCAGTCTTTCTAAAAAATTTCCACCAGGTATAAAAGTTGATATTCTTTATGATACAACAAAGTTTGTAGTAGCTTCGATAGATGAGGTAGTAAGCACACTTTTTATAGCAGTAATTCTTGTCATATTAGTTACTTTTTTATTCCTTCAAGATTGGCGTTCGGCTATGATTCCAACTATTGCCATACCTGTATCTTTAGTTGGTACTTTCGCAATACTTTTACTTTTGGGGTATTCAATCAATTTAATAACACTTTTTGGATTGATTCTAGCAATAGGCATAGTGGTAGATGATGCAATTGTCGTGACTGAAAATGTGCATCGAATCATGGAAGAAGAGGGCTTAGATTCTAAGCCTGCTACCTTAAAATCAATGGAACAAGTTACCTCACCGATAATAGCCACTACTGCCGTTTTATTGGCTACATTTATCCCTGTAGCTTTTTTGCCTGGAATTACAGGGCAGCTTTACCGCCAATTTGCCGTGACTATTGTAGTTGCCGTATGTCTTTCTGCTTTAAATGCACTTACTTTGAGCCCAGCATTATGTTCGATTTTCTTATCAAACAAACCACATAAAGAGTTCATATTTTTTAGATATTTTAATAAAATTTTTAATTTCATAACGGAGAAATATAACAAAACGGTCTCCTTTTTAATACGGAGGCTTATTGCTGTTGGAATATGTTTTGTAATTATACTTTGTTTAATAGGGTTTATGTATGGTAAAATTCCATCTGGATTTATACCAAGTGAAGACCAAGGGGCTTTTTTTGTTAATGTACAGCTTCCTAATGGTTCCTCTCTTAATCGAACTGATGATGTTATGCGGCAGGTTACTGATCTTTTAACTTCTACTCCTGGGGTAGCTAATGTACTTTCCGTTCCAGGCTATTCGATTTTGAGCCAAAGCACATCTTCTAATTATGGGTTTGCAATTGCAAATTTAAATCCATGGGATGAAAGAACATCGCCTGCTACCCAAATAAATGCGTTGATAAATAAAACTAATATGGCGTTGTCAAAAATACCTGGAGCTATTGCATTTGCCTTTAATTTACCTCCGATACAAGGGTTGGGTACAGCTAATGGATTTCAGTTTGAAATGCAGCAGACAGTAGGAAGCAGCTCTACAGGCTTAGCTTCCGTTATGGAACGGTTTTTGAGCATAGCGTCCAAGTCTTCTGTTTTGTCAGGTTTAAATACGACATACCGTGCAAATGTGCCAAAAGTATATCTCGACATTGATAGAGAAAAAGCAAGGAAAATGGGAGTGGATTTAGGAACATTGTTTACTACTATTGAATCTTATTGGGGAACTTATTATGTAAATCAGTTTAATAAATACGGGCAGGTTTATCAGGTTCTTTTACAGTCGCAAGAGGAGTTTAGAAATCAGGTTAAAGATTTGAATGCACTTTATGTTTTAAATAAAGATGGAAACAAAGTTCCTTTAAGTACTTTTATAACGACTAAAGCTACATTTGGACCAAATGTAGTAAACCATTATAACCTGTTAAATTCTCTTGAGATAATAGGCGAATCAGCCCCTGGCTATAGCAGTGGGCAGGCGATTGCCGAAATGGATCGAATTGCTGATGACGTATTCCCTGACAATATGACTTATTCGTGGTCAGGAACAGCATACCAAGAAATTCTTGCGGGGAATATGGTTGTTATAATTTTCATCTTAGCAATTACTTTTATCTATCTTTTTCTTGTTGCTCAATATGAAAGCTGGCTTATAGCTTTTGCTGTGATTTTGTCAGTGCCTGTTGCATTTTTTGGGGCATTGATCGCTATTATGATAGCAGGAATTGATAATAATATTTATGTGCAGATAGGATTTGCGCTTTTGTTTGGTATGGCAGCAAAAACAGCAATATTGATCGTTGAATTTGCTAAAGAGCAGAGAGCTACAGGGAAACCTATTCTTGATGCCGCTGAAATTGCGGCAAAGCTTCGCTTCAGGGCAATCATTATGACATCATTTGCTTTTATTTTAGGAGTGTTGCCATTGGTTATTTCAACAGGTCCAAGCTCTGCGAGTAGAAGATCTCTCGGAACAGCTGTATTTGGCGGTATGATAATGGCTGCAATACTTGGCACTATTATAATACCAGCATTTTATGTGACAATTCAGAAAATTATTGAATATAAGTGGAAGAAAAAGTAAGATTCTGCGTCAACAATCGCATGAAGGTTCTTTTCCTGTAAGCATGCCTCGTATAATTGCGGTTGCACAACCCACTCCTGGGTGAAGAGAAATTGCGTCAAAAGGGCAGTTTTTCATGCACGCTCCACATTCCATGCATCTGTCTCTATCATTTATTACAATTTCATTGTTTTTAAATTCAAAGACTCTGTGAGGGCATACAATCGTGCACATCATGCACTTTCTGCATTTATTTGAATTAAATTCAAGTGATACGACGTTAGATAAATATTTCATCATAATATTCCAAAATGAATAAGTTTATAAAGAACAAGGCAAATTATGGCTGCAGCTAAAGCTATAAAATAAAGAGGAATGGCTTTCCTCAATTCTTTTTCTACTCCTGAAGGTGAAGTGAAAGTAGTAGATCCCGTTAGTAGTAGAGAATAGTAAGAAGAAACTGCTGGGAAAACTATCCAACTGAAAACTATAAGGACAACTGAAGGAATGCTAAATATTGCTATAATGGATGGAATAAACCCAAGTATCATACCTTTAACAGCAAAAGATTTAAACGGCAGAAAAGGAAGAAGAATAGGGACTAAAACCGTTCCGCATAGAATTGCAATGAATCCCAAGATAATAAGCGGAAGCCCAAATTCATACATCTGTGAAAAAATTATTCCTGTTCCAGTAATTCCTGTAATAACCATTACAATCAAAGCGGCCCATAAAAAAGGTTTAAGTGCAGGAATAAGCTCCAGTGGTGCTATTTTAACTCTTTCATTAAATGGAAATTTTATGCTCCTCATCTCCTCATTGGCTGTGTAACCTGAATTAATAAAATTTTTAATATCTTTAGAATAAACAGGACCGTATACCACTGTAAATCCTGTCTGCTTTTTGATTTCATGAGCACTTACACCTACTGCTCCAAGCTGAGGCAGAATTATTTTCTTATGAGATACTATCTCTGTGAGTCTGCTTTTTTTAATTGCAAGTGCAACCCTTCCAGTTCCGAAAGTTCCCTTACCTGCAGCACACCACACATTTATACCGTTTGTGTTAATTGCAAGAATCCAGCAGTTCAGCCCTGAAAGGTCACGGCGAAGGTGATCAAACGAATATTTATAGTTTGCAGATACAAAAACGTCCGAATCTGCATCAGGATTGCCTAAAGCATAAAGTTTGGGCTCTATTTTGTACTCATTTCTAAATGAACTTACTCTGCATTTGAAATGTTCAAATTTATCTTTAAACGTATTTAAACTGTTTATTCGAACAATATTACCGACTACAGTTGTTATCATGCCTGCTGCATACCCATACCCATTAGGCGATGAACTTTCACAGCATGAAGAACTACAACATTCCTTATTTTTTTCATCATTCATCAATATTCACCTATTTATATATCTTTAATAAAGCGTTTTTAAAAACTTGCACAAAGCTTGGTTTTATCCTTTGAGGCATATCGAGTCAATATTCTGCGTTAATAAATTTTTCAAGAATGATTTGTCTTTTGCGAATAAAGGTTCATTTTTAAGCTTTTCTATTACATCGAAAGTTATGTTTTTGTCTGTTTCTAATTTCTTTTCATGTAGTTTGTAGAATATCCAACGGCTTGTTTTTTTCCTTTCAACTATTCCAGCATCATATAAAATTGAGAGATGTTTTGAAATAGTAGAGATAGAAAGCCCCATCATTTCTGTAATATGGCAAACGCAAACTTCTTCATTTCTCAATGCCATTATTATTCTAAGACGTGTAGGGTCAGCAAGCGCTTTTAACTCTTTTAGTAACTCTTTCATATTTAACACTTATTTAAGTTTTTAGAACCAATTATGCCGAGAGTATTTTAAAAATTGGTTTTACTATAAGTGTCAATGTAGTATTTTTTTATATTTCGTCAATTAACGAAACATAAAAAAGCGTTAAATGTTTTTGAGTTTTTTGGTTTTGAAGTTTAGGGTGGTATCTTATACGCTTACGTTTATTGGTAATTGTTTAAAAATTAAGGATTGATTAACATGAAGTATTTAAAAGATGGAGAATCATTGAAGCCTGCTTTGTTATGGAAACACTTTGATTCAATACTTGGTATTCCAAGAGCCTCACAAAAAGAAGAGAAGCTTTCCGAATATATATATAATTTTGGCAAGTCATTAAATTTGGATACTTTTCGCGATGAAATTGGAAATGTTATTATCAAAAAACCTTCTACATCAGGAAAGAAAAAAATTGTTGTACTGCAGTCTCATATAGATATGGTACCTCAAAAAACAGCTGAATCGAAGCATAATTTTGACACTGATCCTGTATATGCATATGTTGACGGAAACGTAATTCGTGCAGAATCTACGACATTAGGAGCTGATAATGGTGTCGGTGTAGCTGCAATGATGGCGTTATTGGAATCCGACGATATTGAACATGGACCGATTGAAGCGCTTTTCACAATAGACGAAGAGACTGGAATGACAGGCGTAAAAGCTTTGAATCCTAAATTGATAGATGGCAGACTTCTTCTTAATCTTGACTCAGAAGATGATGGGCAGATATTTATAGGATGCGCAGGTGGAATTGATACAAATATCTATTTTAATTTTAAAAGTGAAACACCAGAGCCTGATTTTTTAGGTTATAAAATTAAGCTTTTTGGTATGAATGGCGGTCATTCAGGCGGAGATATTCATCTTGGCAGAGCAAATGCAATTAAAATGTTAAATAGGGTTTTATGGGAAATTAACCGTAAAGCTGATTTAAGACTTGTTTCTTTTTCTGGTGGTACTTTAAGAAACGTAATAGCTTCTAACGCAGATGCTTTTCTTGCTATTAAATCCTCAGAAGTAAGTGTATTAAAATCTATTTTTGAAGATATTTCATCTAAAATTAAGGCCGAATGTAATGTTACTGAGCCTAATATGGCGTTTGTTTTAGAAAAAGAAAAAAATGCTGAATTAAAAGTATTACCAAAAAAAGTTTCTAATTCTCTGTTTAATGCTATTTATGCAACACCTTTTGGAATTATAAAGATGCATGATACCATTAAAAATTTGGTAGAAACCTCTATTAATATCGGCTCTATTGCTAGTGAAAATAATTCTATATCCTTAACGATATTGAGTAGAAGTTCGGTAAATAGTTCAATAATAGATATGGCTAACAGACTTAGCGCAATTTTTGAAATGGCAGAGGCAACTAAAATTAAACATTCAGGCTATTATCCAGGATGGCTTCCGTCAGAAGAATCATATTTGCTCAAAATAGCTAGAGATTCATATAGGGAATGTTTTAATGTTGAACCTGAAGTACTGGCTGTGCATGCTGGCTTGGAATGTGCCTTGATTGGAGATAAATTCGAAGGAATGGATATGATTTCGATAGGCCCAACAATTAAAGATGCTCATTCGGTGCGTGAATACTGTGAGATAAAAACAGTAGAAAGATTCTGGAAGCATTTAGCAGATATTTTAAGTAAAATAGACTAAACGGAGTTTGGCGTGAAAAACTATTCAGTGTATGAAAGTCCTTTGGCAGGAAGATATGCCGGCAAACAGATGAGTTTTATTTGGTCTGCACAAAAAAAACATTCAACATGGCGGCGACTTTGGCTTGCTTTAGCTGAGGTAGAAAAAGAACTAGGATTAAATATTTCTGATATGCAGATAAATGAAATGCGTTCACATTTGGATGATGTTGATTTTGAAAGAGCAGAGCTGCTTGAAAAAGAGCTTAGGCATGATGTAATGAGTCATATTCATGCCTTTGGCGAACAGTGTCCGAATGCTATGTCGATAATACATTTGGGCGCGACAAGCTGTTATGTCACAGACAATACTGAACTCATCCAGATTAAAGAATCACTGGAACTTGTCAAGACAAAACTTCTTAAGTTGATAGCTGTTTTTGCTTCATTGTCTGAAAAATATGCAGATTTGCCAGTTTTGGGGTTTACACATTTTCAACCAGCACAGCTTACAACTCTTGGAAAACGATTTTCGCTTTATCTTCAAGATCTTTATTTTGATTTCCAACGAGTTGAATTTGAGCTTGAACATCTTCCTTTTAGAGGCGTGAAGGGGACAACTGGAACACAAGCAAGTTTTTTAGCTCTTTTTGAGGGCAATCATGAAAAAGTAATGAGGCTTGATACGCTTGTGAGTCAAAAAATGGGATTTTTATCTTCTATTTCAGTGAGCGGGCAAACTTATACGAGAAAAGTTGATTATTATATTATTTCACTTCTATCTGGGATTGCACAGAGTTGCTATAAATTTGCAGGTGATATAAGGCTTCTTT
>Ga0209726_10007328_pt1 | contig 12390 bp, 8 predicted proteins | sample Subgrocontami54m_FD_187453 | JGI IMG/M metagenome (GOLD analysis project Ga0209726, IMG submission 187453) | Subsurface groundwater microbial communities from S. Glens Falls, New York, USA - GMW46 contaminated, 5.4 m (SPAdes) (version 3) | ecosystem: Environmental > Aquatic > Deep subsurface >... | reverse complement strand
AGACCGATGCGAAATGGCCGGGCTCGGTGCACCTCGATATCGCCGATCGCCTGGTGGTCGGGAGCGGGCGCCCGGTGCTGATCGTCCCGAACGAGGGACCGCAGGTGGGCCTGGCCAAGAAGGTCCTCGTCGCCTGGAACGGCCGGCGCGAAGCGGCGCGCGCCGTGTTCGATGCGCTGCCGCTCCTGCAGCGCGCCAAAGAGGTCAAAGTGATCTGGGTCAACCCGCAGTCCGAGAGCGAGCTCGCCCAGGACCTCCCAGCGGCAGACATTTGCACCGCGCTGGCGCGTCACGGCGTGAAGTGCGAGGCCACCGAAGCGGTGCGGCCGCACGCGAACGTCGGCCAGACGCTGCTCATGCACGCGAAGGACTATGGTGCGGACTTGCTCGTGATGGGATGCTACGGGCATTCGCGGCTGCGCGAGTTCGTGCTCGGCGGCGCAAGCGAGCACGTCCTGCGGCATATGACGGTTCCGGTGCTGATGTCGCATTAGCCTTTACGTGCGGTGCAAATGCCCAACGGCGGTCGTGTGCAGGCGTACTGGTGCCGCGATGCCGGCGAGCTGCTCGCTGCGCTCGGCACGTCTCGCGCCGGACTGACGCAGCGGGAAGCGGACGCGCGTCTCGCCCGTTACGGCGAAAATTCGGTTGCCGCCAGCCAGACGACCACCACGGCTCGGCTGCTGCTGCGCCAATTCGAGAGCCCGCTGGTCCTCATCCTCGTCTTCGGCGCCTGCGTCTCCCTGTTGCTCCGGCAGTGGACCGATGCCTCGATCATTCTCCTGATCGTGGCCGGCAGCAGCATGCTGGGGTTCGCCCAGGAGTACCGCGCATCGGCGGCGATGGCGCAGCTGCGCGACAGCCTGGCCCTGCGGGTGATGGCGCTGAGGGACGGAGCCAGGCAATCGATCGATGCCAGGCGCGTCGTGCCTGGCGACGTCATCGAGCTGTCGGCCGGCAACCTCGTGCCGGCCGACGGCGTGATCCTCGAATGCCGGGACTTCCTGGTCTCGCAGGCAGCCCTCACGGGCGAGTCGTTCCCAGTCGAGAAATCCCCTGGCCCGGTCGCCGGCGATGCGGCCCTTCCCCAGCGCACCAATTCGGTCTTTCTCGGCACCTCGGTCAGAAGCGGCACGGCCAAGGTGCTGATCGTAGAAACCGGGCTGCGAACCGAATTCGGCAAGATCGCCGGCCGGCTTGCCAGCGCCGCGCCCGAAACGGAGTTCGCCCACGGTTTGCGGCAGTTCGGCTACCTGCTGACGCGCGTGATGATCGTGATGGTACTGTTCGTCCTCACCATCAATCTGCTGCTGCAGCGCCCGCTGGTGGATTCGCTGCTGTTTGCCGTCGCCTTGGCCGTCGGCTTGTCGCCCGAGCTGTTGCCGGCCATCGTCAGCGTCACCCTGTCGGCGGGGGCCCGGCAGATGGCGCGCCAGGGTGTGATCGTGCGCCGGCTGGACGCCATCGAGAACCTCGGCAGCATCGATGTCTTGTGCACCGACAAGACGGGAACTCTCACCAAGGGCGTGGTGGAGCTGAGCGGAGCGGTCGACCCAACGGGAGCCGCGTCCGACACCACGCGGCGTCTGGCCCTCGTCAACGCCGTGCTGCAGACCGGAATTGAGAACCCGCTCGATACCGCGATCAGCGACGACGGCAGAAAGCGCGGGTTGCAGCTGCGAGCGCCAACCAAGATCGACGAGATCCCCTACGATTTCCTGCGCAAGCGACTGACGATCGTGGTGTCGGAAGACGGCACCGCCGGCGAGCACAGGATCATCACCAAGGGGGCCTTCGACAATGTGCTCGACTGCTGCAGCGATGCCGCACGCGATGGCCGGCTGGTGCCCCTCGATGCGGCTGAGCGTGCCCGTCTTGGCGCGTACTACCAGGCCAACGGGGCGCAGGGATTTCGGGTGCTGGGGCTCGCAACCAAACTGGTGCCCGCAAAGGCGCACTACGACCGCCACGACGAGACCGGCATGACGTTTGCCGGCTTCCTGCTGTTCTTCGACCCGCTGAAGGAGGGCATCGATCGGACCATCCGCGATCTCGCGCGCCTCGGCATCGCCGTCAAGATCGTCACCGGCGACAACCGGTTCGTTGCCGCCCATGTCGGGGAAGCCATCGGCCTCGACCCCAAGCGCATGCTCACGGGGGCGGAGCTGAACCACATGCGCAACGAGGCGTTGTGGCACCTGGCCGAGACTACGGATCTGTTCGCGGAGGTCGATCCGCAGCAGAAGGAGCGGATCGTGCACGCCCTGCAGCATCGCGGCCACGCCGTCGCCTATCTGGGCGATGGCATCAACGACGCGCCTGCCCTGCACGTGGCCGACGTCGGCGTCTCGGTCGATCAGGCCGTCGACGTGGCGCGCGAGAGCGCCGATGTGGTGCTTCTGCGCCAGGACCTCGAGGTGCTGAAATCGGGCGTGCTCGACGGCCGGCGGACCTTCGCCAACACCCTCAAATACATCGCCATCACCACCAGCGCCAACTTCGGCAATATGATCAGCATGGCCCTGGCGACCCTGTTCGTCCCGTTCCTGCCGCTGGCCGCCAAGCAGATCCTGCTCAACAACTTCCTGTCCGAGGATCCCTCCATGACCATCTCGACCGACAACGTCGATCCCGAAGCGACCGAGGGCGCCCAGCGCTGGAGCATCCGCAGCGTCCGCACCTTCATGGTGGTTTTCGGGCTGGTGAGCACCGCCTTCGACCTCGTCACGTTCGCCGTTCTGCTCAAGCTGTTCAGCGCGACAGAGGCGGTGTTCCAGAGCACCTGGTTCATGGTCTCGCTGTTGACCGAGCTCGCGGTGCTGCTGGTCTTGCGAACACACCTTCCCTGCTTCAGGAGCCGGCCAAGCCGATTGCTGCTGATCGCGACGGCGATCGTGAGTTTGCTGGCCGTGACCCTGCCATACCTGGCTCCGGTGGCGCGAACGTTCGGATTCGTGCCGCTGCCGCTGCCGTTGCTGTTGGCGGCGTTCCTGATCGTGCTGCTCTACGTGATCGCCACCGAGCTGACCAAGCGGTGGTTCTACTCGCGCCCGATCCGTGTTGGGGCCGTGGTTCCCGGCACCGTCCCACCACGGTGACGGCATGGCAGAGCGGCCTCGCAAATGCATTCCCGTTGGCCGGGTTCCGCTCTAAAAGGGGCTCAGGGAAACAGGCTCACGCAAAAGGATCGCGACCATGGTTCAGCGCCTCAAGTTCTACATCGACGGCAAGTGGCAAGATCCCGCATCCAAGAAGACCCTGCCTGTCGTCAACCCCGCCACCGAGGAGGCCCTGTACGAGGTCGCGCTCGGCTCGGCCGCGGACGTCGACAAGGCCGTGGCGGCGGCGCGCCGCGCGTTCGAGACCTTCTCGCTCACGACCCGCGAGGAGCGCGCCGAGCTGCTCGGCAAGATCATCGAGGTCTACAAGCGCCGAATGAAGGACGTCGGGGCCGCCATCTCCGACGAAATGGGCGCTCCGCTCGGGTTTGCCGAGCGCTTCCAGGCCGGCGCCGGTCTGGGGCACTTGATGACCACGCTCGAGGTCCTCAAGAGCTATCCGTTCGAGGAGCGGCTCGGCTCGGCCATGATCGTGCGCGAGCCGGTCGGCGTCGTCGGCATGATCACGCCGTGGAACTGGCCGCTCAACCAGATCGCCTGCAAGGTCGCCCCGGCGCTCGCCGCGGGCTGCACCATGGTGCTCAAGCCATCGGAGAATACGCCCTCCTCGGCGCTGATCTTCGCCGAGATCCTCGATGAAGCGGGCGTGCCGAAGGGCGTCTTCAATCTCATCAACGGTCTGGGGGCGGAAGTCGGCGCCGCCATGAGTGCCCATCCCGGCATCGACATGATGTCGTTCACGGGCTCGACGCGGGCAGGCATCGACGTGGTGCAGCGGGCCGCACCCACGGTCAAGCGCGTCACGCAGGAGCTCGGCGGCAAATCGCCCAATATCATCTTGGAGGATGCCGATCTCGCCAAGTCGATCGCCGGCGGCACCGCGCACTGCTTCAACAACTCCGGCCAGTCCTGCAACGCGCCGACGCGCATGCTGGTGCCGCTGGCGAAGATGAAAGAGGTGGCGGCGATTGCCAAGGGCGTCGCCGACAAGGCCAAGGTCGGCGACCCCAGAGGCGCGGACACCACCATGGGCCCGGTCGTCAACCGCGTGCAGTGGGAGAAGATCCAGGGGCTGATCAAGAAAGGCATCGACGAAGGCGCGACGCTGGTGACGGGCGGGCTCGGGCGCCCCGAAAGCCTCAACAAGGGCTACTACGTGCGCCCGACCGTATTCGCCGACGTGAAGAACGACATGACGATTGCCCGCGAGGAGATCTTCGGGCCAGTGCTGTCGATCATCGGCTTCAAGGACGAGGACGAAGCCGTCCGCATCGCCAACGACACGCCTTATGGGCTGGCCGGCTACGTCTCCTCCGGTGACGTGGAGCGCGCGCGGCGGGTGGCGCGGCGCATCCGGGCCGGCAATGTCAACATCAACGGCGCCGCCAACGAGCGTGCCGCGCCCTTCGGCGGCTACAAGCAGTCGGGCAACGGCCGCGAGTGGGGCCGCTTCGGCCTCGAGGAATTCCTGGAGATCAAGGCCGTCGCCGGTTGGGGCGCCTGAGCACGGCGTGGACGCGCGGATCGCCTACGTCCAGGTTCGCGCGTTCACCCTTGTCCGCTTGCCCTGCCAGAAGCTCCACCACCTCGTCATCGCTCACCTGGTGGAAGTCGACGTAATGGATGCCGATTGCGAAGAACGGCTCGGGCGTCCACAGGCAGACAATCTCGTCGACCTCTTTCTCGAGAGCCTCGATGGCTTCGGCAGGGGCAACCGGAACGGCGAGGATGAGCGCCTTGGGGCGTTTCCTTCGCAAAGCCTTCAGCGCGGCACGGACGCTTGCGCCCGTTGCGATGCCATCGTCCACGAGGATGACGGTCCGGCCCTCGAGCGGCACACGCGCGCGTCCCTGCAGATAGGCTCCGCGCCGCCGTTCGATCTCCTCGAGCTCACGTTTGACGCCCGTGTCGAGATCGGCGGGGGTGACGCCGGCGAGCTCGATGACATCGTCGTTGGTGACGATCTCCGGATCGCCGCCGTCGACAACGGCAGCAGCGGCGAGCTCCGGTTGAGACGGCACACCGATCTTGCGCACGATCACGATGTCGAGGGGCGCCTCGAGGGCGCTGGCGATTTCGGCCGCAACCGGAACCCCGCCTCGCGGCAATGCGAGCACGACAGGAGACACCAGCCTCTTCTGCGCCAGCACCCGCGCGAGTGCCCGGCCGGCTGCGCGCCGGTCAGCAAATGGCGTTACGGTCTTCATCTCTCGAGCGCCTGACAGCGGATTTCCATTACTGCCACCTCTATACCAAGCCGGAACCGCGCTCCACCTTGATCGTGATCAATGCGCGCTTCGCGTCTGACGCGAACTGATAGCGTACGCAGTGCGATTGGGGGATGACGTCGCCACAGATTCGCGCTCCTTCTTGCTATGAAGCGGACTCATGTCAGCCTTGCCGCTGAGCTGTCGTCTGGAGCCTGCCGTGCCCAGACCGCGATTGTACGCCGGCGCCGATCAGCCGGCGCGGCTGAGCCTGGAAATCGACCGCATCGAGCATCAGGGAGAGCCTATTCCAGTCCTGTCGCACGACGTTTTGCAGTTGCCTTTTTGCGCGCTCACGCGGTTTACCCGGTCGGACGGGACGCATTTGCCGAAGGTACTCGTGGTTGCCCCTCTCTCCGGTCATTTCCCGATCCTCTTGCGCGATCTCGTCGTCGGGCTGCTCCCTACCTTTCAGGTCTTCCTCACCGATTGGGTCAACGCACGCCACGTCCCCCTCGGGCAGGGTGCCTTCGACCTCGAAACGAACGTCTCCTACGTCATCGATATGATCGAGCGATTGGGCTCCGGCCTGAACGTCATGGCTTTGTGCCAAGGCGCCCTGCCGGCTCTCCTCGCTACCGCGTATCTCGCGCAGAAGAGCGAGCATGCCGCGCCGCGCAACCTTATCCTGATGGCGGCGCCGGTAGATCCGGCCGCCAATCCCACGCGCGTCGTGCGTCTGATCAGGGGGCGATCACTTGCCTGGTACGAGCGCAACGTCATTGCTCGGGTGCCGGCCCCCTACCAGGGTCAGGACCGCCTCGTCTACCCTGGCTCCGTGCAGCTCCTGGGCCTGTCGGCATATCTCGCCCGTCACATCGGCGAGGGCGGTGAGCTCATATGGAAAATTCTCCATGACGGCGGCGAGGATCCCCTGCGGTTCCCCTTCCTCGATCTTTATTCGGCGCTGATGGACCTTCCCGCCGAGGTCTTTCTCGACATCGTTCGCCACATCTACCAGGAACGCTCCGCCTGGAAGGGCACGCTGACGGCTCGCGGTCAGCACGTCGACTTCGCGGCGGTTCGATCGACCGCTCTGATGACGGTCGAGGGCGGGGACGACGACATTGCCGCGCCGGGCCAGACGCAAAGGGCGCACGAGCTGTGCCCATCGGTGCCCGCCGACGCCCGGCGCCAGCTGCTCGTGCCTGCCTGCGGACACTTCTCCCTCTTTCACGGCGACATTTGGCGCGCACGCGTTCTGCCCGAGGTGCGGGCGTTCATGGACCGATCTGGAGCACCTTATTGCACGTGATGCTTCCCGACGCGTCGGACCAATGTCGCCTGCGGACCTTTGTCTCCGATCGACTCTGAAAAGCGCACTTCTTGGCCAACCTCGAGATCGTCGAACGTGCCGTCCGCGACGCTGTTGCGGTGAAAATAGATCTCGCGCCCGTCCGACGCGGCAATGAACCCGTGATCGCGCTCCGGCACCAGCGACGAAATGGTGCCGTGCGGCGGGGTCTCATGCGCCTTGACCTCGCCCTCCAGCTTGCGGATCTGGTCCTGCAGCTGGCGGCCGGCCGCGTCGAACGCATCTCTGATGGTGACGTGGGCGTCTTCATGCCGCCCCGTAGCCGCCGGCTCGCGGGTGACATCGATGTGCTTGCCGCCGGGCACCGCCAGATGGACGCGGACGCAATAGGTGTCGCCCTTGTGGTGGCGATGCTGGGGCCGCGCGATCACCACGCGCGCGGACGTGATGCGGTCATAGAAGCGCTCGAGCCTATGCGCCTCCTTGCGCACGGCTGCCTCCAGGGCATCGGAATGGCCGATGTGCTCGAACACGATTTGGAGAGGCACTTGCATCGGTGGGACCTCATGAGCTGGACGGAGATCGGGGGTTGAGGGTGACTGCATTCCTAGCCGCCAATCCCCTGCAGACATTGATCAGGGTCAAGATGCCGGCGCCAGCCTTGGTCTCCAAGGGCAATGCCCGGCGCCTTCCGCGGCGGCAATGTCGCCTAGGGCGCCAGCGTCCAGGGCGGAGCGGGACCGTCGGCGGTCTCCCGGTCGTGGCCCGCGACCGCGTCGTGGATGCCATCACGCCCGTAGATGTCGGGACGGAACTGGATGCTGCCATCGGGCTCGGCCCAGGCGGTGATATAGGTGAAATACACCGGCACCGGCCGCGTGAGGTTCAAGTCGAAGGGATTGCCGGCCGCCAGGGTCTCCTGTACGCGCCCCGGCTGCTCCCAGCCGGGCTCGTAGCGCGCCACCCACTCGGCCAGTGCGAACACATCCTGCACGCGCACGCAGCCGGCGCTGAAGGCGCGGCCGCGCTGGTTGAACAGCGGCTTCATCGGCGTGTCGTGCATATAGACGCCGTGCTCGTTGGGCATGTCGAGGCGCAGCAATCCCAGCGCGTTCTGCGGGCCGGGATCCTGGCGGAACCGCAGCTTGCTGCCGTCCGCCTGGCGCCAGTCGATGCTGCTCGCATCGATCTCCGGCCCGTTGTAGGAGCCGGTGAAGACGCGGATCTGCTCCTTCTGGAGGTATTCGGGCTCCTTCACCAGGCGGGGAATTAGGTCCAGCGTGGCGACGCTCTCGGGCACCCGCCAGTAGGGAAAGAAATTGATCGCCTTGATGGTGGCGCGCACGGTCGGCGTCTGGCGCTCCGGCTTGCCGACGATGACGCGGCGCCTGAGCTCGACCTGGTAGCGGTCGACCGCCTCGAGCTGGAAAGCAGGGGCGTTGACCAGCACATAGCGGTCCTCGACCCGCTGCCCCATCAGCTCCCGCAGGCGCTGCAGGTTGACGCGCAGCTGCGCGAGGCGGGCCTGGGCCGGAACATTGAGCGCCAGCAGCGTCGGCTTGTCGACCCGGCCGGTTATGCGCAGGCCGTTGTTGAGCTGGTAGCGGCGCACGGCCGTATCCAGGTCCTCGCCGTAGCCGAACCCCTGCGAGGAGCGGCGATAGTCGCCGCTGATCATGAGCCGCTGGCGCAGCAGCGGCATGCGCTCATCGTCGTCCTCCGGGCGGATCATGCGCGAGCCCGGGATCATCGGCCAGCCGCCGTCGGAGGCGATGCGCTGATAGCGCTCGATGGCCGCCTCCAGCGTCTCGATCATGACCTCGCTGCGGAAAGGCGTCGGGTCCGGGCGCAAATCGTCGATGACCTCGGGCCGCCGGCGCGGGTCGTCGTCGGAGGTGCGACGCGGCTGACCGTCCTGACGCCCAAAGCCCGGGAAAGTCTCCCACCAGCGGCCGTCCTGCGCGGACGCGCCGGGGGCCGCGATTGCGAGCACCATGCCGGCGGCGAGCGCCGCCCCAACCCGTGTCTTGCCGAGGCTGCGCCTCATCCGTTTTCGCTCTCCTTCGGACGATGCCTGCTTACGCCCTTCGCCGTCGCCGCGAAAGGTCTATCCCGTGCAACTCTACAACGGCTCGCGCCCGCAAAATGAGCAACCGGGCACCGCGAAATAGGGCAACGCGGCGCGCAACCCGCCCGCGTCGCCTGGCCGGACCCTGCTCACGCGAAATGGCTTTGCCGCCCTCACGTCCCCGCCTCTATAGCTCGGGGCAGAGATGTGGCCAAACAAAGACCGCTCGCGCGCCGGTCACCTGTGAGTGAAGGGGGAGGGCATGCGCCTGCAATTTCCCAGGCAGTCCACTAGCGAACGGCTCTCGGAGGCCGCAAAGTGCCGGCCTCGCTTATAGGTGCCCAGCAACGAAGCGGAGGCTTTGCCATGAGCAGTGCGCCTGTGGTCCACAGCATCGATGCGCGCGGCGTCGCCACGGTGGCGCTCAACCGGCCCGAGGTGGGCAACGCCTACAACGGCGCCATGATCGATGGCCTGCTCGCGGCCATGGATGCGCTCTCGGCGCGGCCCGAGCTGCGCGCCGTGCTGCTCACGGGCAACGGCCGGCACTTCCAGGTCGGCGCCGACCTTGCTTGGGTGAGGGCGGTCGCCCGCGCCTCGGCCGCGGAGAGCATCGCCGTCAGCCGCGCCACGGCCGAGGCCATCGACCGCCTGAACCGCCTGCCCGTTCCGACCGTCGCGCTCGTGCAGGGCGGCTGCTTCGGCGGCGGCACCGGCATGGTCGCCGCCTGCGACGTGGTGATCGCCGCCGAAGGCGCCACCTTCTCGATCTCGGAGGTGCGCTGGGGGCTGACGGCCGCCATCATCATCCCGCAGCTCGCCGACGCCATCTCGGTGCGGCAGCTGCGCCGCTATGCCCTGACCGCCGAGCGGTTCGGCGCGGCGGAGGCGCAGCGCATCGGCCTGGTGCACCAGGTGGTGCCGCCCGCCGGCCTCGCCGCCGCCGGCGAGGAGATGGTTGCGCGCCTGCTGGAGAACGGCCCCGCGGCGATGGCCGAGACCAAGACGGTCGCGCTCAGGAGCGCCTGGGGCGGCTTCGACCGCGCCACCTTCGACGCGCTGGTGGCTGACCACGCCGCCAGGCGTCAGACGGCGGAAGCGGCGGAAGGGCTCGCCTCGTTCGCCGAGAAGCGGGCGGCCCGGTGGGAACGGCGATAGGCTCAGGGCGCTGCAGCCAACCGCAATCCGGACTCCAAGACTGCGTGGGCCGTCAGCAAGGTGGGAATCGCGCTGGCCTCGGCCTTCAGCCGTCGATAAACCGCCGCGACCCGAAGGGCAGTCTCGTAGCCGAGAAGGAGAGACGCCAATTTGAGCTTGGTGCTGTGCTCGGGAACAAACGTGCGATCGAGCTCGAGCAGCCACGCGAGATAGCGGCGGAAGGCATCCCGATCGTGCTCGTAGAGCTCGCTCAGTGCCCAACCGCTGAGCCTGCTCATTTCCGCCTTGTGCTCGGCGGACAGGTCTCCGAACTTGTCGCGCAGCAAGCGCTCGGCAATGACCATGTTGGCAAGATGCTGGTGCGCGACCTCGGGCCAGTATCGCCGCGACAAGGAGCCCGGCGTCTGGCGGATGAAGAACAGGGGGGCCTGCACCGGAATTTCGATGAACTCGGCCCCGGCCGCGGCAAGCTTCAACATCAGGTGCGAGTCTTCGGCAAACGTCACGGATTCGCAAAAGCCCGAGACGGCTTCGAGGCAACGCCTGCGGATCAGTGCAGGCCCGAGAAAGCCCGCATTGATCGTGACGATCCGCAAGATCACCGACTGATCGAGATCGGGTCGCGTTATCTCCCCGTACGGTTGCCATTTGCCATGAAATCGGCCGAGGCGCTGCCAGTTCGAGCAGATGACGGCGACGTCGCCTGCAAGGCTCGCTATTGAGCTGGACTGCAGCTCGAGCTTGCTGGGCGCCAGCAGGTCGTCGGCGTCGAGGAACTGAATCCACTCGCCCCTTGCAGCGCGCCAGCCGACGTTGCGAGCGGCGCTGACGCCTGCGTTCTTCGCCCGCTGCATGACGGTCGCCCGCATGCTGTGCCGAGCAATGAACGCCCGCGCCACTGCCACGCTGTCGTCGCTCGATCGGTCATCGACAACGATGGTCTCGATTTTGTCGGCTGGATAGGTCTGGTCGAGGACGCTTGCCAGCGTCTCGCCGATCCAATCCCGCGCGTTGTACATCGGGATCACGACGGAGATGTGCGTCATGACCTCGCCATTCTCGCTTGCGTACCGCGATCGGCCGGGTAGCTGGTATGACCGGTAGATGTGGTGCCGCGATCGCCTTGCACTCAACCCCTCCCCTCAAGGTTGCCCCCCTTCGAAGACATGAACCTCGTTGCCGCGCAACCGGTCCTTGGGCGAAGGCTGGGCGCGGGGATGTTTATCCGGATTTTGCGCGGGTCCACGCGAAGTTTGCGCGGCGACTATCGCATTCAATTGCGCGTTCGGCAGGCATCGGCAAAAAACAAAGTAAAGAGGCGCGTGCTGCGGCGGCCGCAATCTGCTGCCGGATCGAGCAGGGTCATTCTGCCGGTTGCGGGGCGGGGGTCGGCGCGCCGCGCGCGACGAGCTTGCGCCCGGTCAGCTTGCGGATGACGACGTAGAAGACGGGCGTGAAGATCAGGCCGAACAGGGTGACGCCGATCATGCCCCAGAACACCGCCGTGCCGAGCGCAATGCGCATCTCGGCGCCGGCGCCGACGGCCAGATAGAGCGGCACGACGCCCAGCGTAAAGGCGAGCGAGGTCATCAGGATCGGTCTCAGCCGCAGCCGGCAGGCCTCCACCGCGGCCGACACGATATCCTCGCCCTGCTCCTCGAGCTGGCGCGCGAACTCGACGATCAGGATCGCGTTCTTGGCCGCCAGCCCGATCAGCACCACGAACCCGATCTGAGTGAGGATGTTGATCTCGCGCCCGTGCAGCCACACGCCGAACGCGGCGGACAAGAGGCACATCGGCACGATCAGCATGATGGCGAGCGGCAGCGACCAGCTCTCGTATTGCGCGGAGAGCGCCAGGAACACAAAGATCACGCTCAGCACGAAGATGTAGTAGCCCGTGCGCCCGACCTTGGCCTCCTGGAACGACAGGTCGGTCCATTCGAAGGTGACGCCCTGCGGCAGCTTCTCGGCGGCAAGGGTGCGCATCATCTCCAGCGCCTGGCCGGAGCTGATGCCCGGCCGGGCCGTGCCGTTGACCTCGGCGGCGGGGAACAGGTTGTAGCGCGGCACCCGCTCCGGCCCCGCGATCTCGCGGAAGGTCACGAGGCTGCCCAGCGGCACCATCTGCCCCTCGTTGCTGCGAACCCGGATCTTCGACACGCTCTCCTGATCGAGCCGGTAGTCGCCGTCGGCCTGCGCCGTGACGCGGTAGGTGCGGCCGAACATGTTGAAGTCGTTGACGTAGGCCGAGCCCATGAACACGCGCATGGCCTCGAAGATGTTGGTGACCGGCACCTTGAGCATCTGCGCCTTGTCGCGGTCGACGTCGACGTAGACCTGCGGGGTCGAGGCCGCGAAGGTGGTGAACGTATTGGCGATTCCGGGCGCGCGGTTGGCCTCGGCGACGAACTCCTGGGTGATGCGCGCGAACTCGTCGGCCGGCATGCCGAGCGTATCCTGCAGGCGCATGGAAAAGCCCGCGGCGGCGCCCATGCCGCGCACCGGCGGCGGGATGAAGAC
>Ga0209726_10007318_pt1 | contig 12411 bp, 11 predicted proteins | sample Subgrocontami54m_FD_187453 | JGI IMG/M metagenome (GOLD analysis project Ga0209726, IMG submission 187453) | Subsurface groundwater microbial communities from S. Glens Falls, New York, USA - GMW46 contaminated, 5.4 m (SPAdes) (version 3) | ecosystem: Environmental > Aquatic > Deep subsurface >... | reverse complement strand
CAGCTCCAGTAGCCGCGGCTCGCTGCAGGCGGTGCCGGTGAAGCTCACGCCATAGGGTCCCGGTGCCGCGTTGAACGCCGGCGGAAACGGCGGCATCGGCGTGTTCGGCACGCGGCCGAATGGCACCATCACGGTCGGATACCCTGGCATCGCCGCGAGGTGCGCCCCGCTCGCGCCCGGGAACAACACGGCGTCAAGCTGATGGGCTCTGATCGCCGCGTCGATACCACTCGCGCCGCCGAGCGCGACGTCCTTCGCACGATCGGCTTCATACCGAGCGCGGTCTGCGTCCAGTTGAATTTCGTCTGAGATGTCGAGCGCCGCCTGGCCGTACTTCAGTGCGCCGACCTTCCTATGCGCGATGTTCCACTCCCTCAGTGCGGTCAGCGTTTTCACTCTCGCCGCAGGTCCGAGGCTCGTGAGCCACGCGTTGAAATCGCGCTTCATCCCGTACTTGAGCACGATGGAGCAGCCTTCATCGCGACCACGACGATCGTCCGCGCCTGAGCAGGGAAGCCAAAAGAGAACGTTCTTCCCCGGCGTTCTATCGATGACGCTGGGAATGTCCACGGGGTCGACGATGACAGCACCCTGCGCTGCAAGGACCCGTATCGCCTCCGTCATGACTGCCGTTTGTGCCGGACCCAGCCCTCCCCCCCTGAGACCGGGAAGGTTGAGCGGGTTGTAATAGAACGCCCTCGGAATGCCGATTCGGGCTCGCTTCAGCCCGTCGATACGGAGAAATTGGGTGTAATCGCGCCCGCGCGGAGACGAGCAGGTGCGAGTAGCCGCATCGTTTGGGTCCGGAGATGCGCCTTCCAAGGCGCCGAGCAGGAGCGCCACATCTGTGACGGTCTTCGCCATCGGGCCAGGTGTGTCCTGGTCGGCGGTGACCGGAATCACACCATGGCGGCTGATTCGTCCGACGGTCGGCTTGATTGCCGCCAGCATCGTCTGGCTGGCGGGGGTGAGAATCGATCCGCTCGTTTCGGTTCCAACGTTCGCCGCCCAGAAGCTCGCAGCCGTTCCGACCCCGGAGCTCGATCCGCCGGTGCTCAAGGCCGGCGGCCCGTCCGCCAATTCGCGGGGGTCGCGCCGGGGATCGTACGGATTCAGGGCGAATCCCGTCAGAGCGTTGTAACCCCCCGGCATCGGCGTGGGGAAGCCCGCAACCCAGTTCGCCAGCTCAGTCATGCTTGTCTTGGCCAGAATGATGGCACCGCTTTCCCGCAGGTTGCGCGTGAGCGTCGCCTCGTACGGCGGGGTCAGCTCGGCGAACGCCAGCGCACCGCCTGTCGTTCGCATCCCGTGCGCGTGGATGTTGTCCTTCAACGCGATCGGGATCCCGTGCAGCGGACCGCGAACCCGTCCGGCGCGCCGCTCACGATCGAGGGCGTCAGCGTCTTCGAGGGCGCGAGGGTTCACGGCGATCGCGGCATTCAGAATGTCTTCGTACACGGCGATTCGCGCGAGGTACTGACGTACGATTTCGCGCGATGTAAGGCGCCCGGTGTCCAGCGCGGTTTGCAGATCCGCGATGGTGGCTTCGACCACGCTCGGCGTGAGGCCGCCCTCGGTGGCCACCTGCGGTGGGACCACCCGGACGCTGGTGCACCCGGGCAGAGCGAACATCGCAATGAGCGGCACCCAACGGAGAACGGCCATGCGGTTGTGGATGTTAGCTCGCCGCCACGCCGAAGGCCTATACCTGGGTTTCGCGACCGGCGGCATCGTTCTTGGAAGTTCGCGAAGCGATGACACCCGCGCGTGACGGGTCAGGCCCGGTGATCGTGTCCGGCGGGCTTCTGGTCGTCGGAATCGTGCAATCGGGCGATATGATGACGGCCGTAAAGATGGCCGGCGTGGCCCTCGCTATCACCTCGCTGGAAGGCTGGCCCCTCACGCCTCCGCTCATGGGCAAGGCGGAGCGCATGAACGCGCTGATCGTGTTTCTCGGCCTGCTGTTGTGCACCTGGGTCTGGGGCGGATGGGGCATGGTGCTCGCGGTACCGATGCTCGCCGTCATCAAGTCCGTCGCGGACCACGCAGATGTCCTACGGCCGGTGAGCCGGCTGATGGCCAGGTGACACGACGTGCCGGAGTTTCACGCCGAACCCTACCTTCACCTCGCCGGGCTCTCACATAAGTCTGCCCTCATCTCGTGGGGCGCCTTCTATTTCAAAACCCGCTCCAAGGATGCGTGGAAGCTGATCGACGACAGCGACTTGCGGTACGTGCATCCCCCGCGACGGGAGAGCATCGGTGCGCGATCTGATCCGTACGGACCCGCACACGTCAGGGTCTACGACACGGCCGGTGCAGTGGTCGCCACGGCCTTCGTGGAGACATGCAACTACTGCTGGGTGACCGGCCTTCAGCCGAACACGCACTACCGCTACGAGGTCATCGTCAAGGACGAAGTCTGGGGAGCGGGCGAACGATGGGACTGGGCGCCGGGCGAGACACAGGGGCTCGTGCAGCAGGGCGGGCGCTACCGAAACGAGTTCGTCACCCATCCTGATCCCACCGCCGAGCCCGCCGGACCGTTCACTTTCATCGTCCTCGGCGATTACGGCACAGGGATCCGAAAATCGACCGCCAAGCGCCGGCAGCGCGAAGTTGCCATAGCCATGCAACGAACGTTCGAGGTCCATGACGTTCGCCTGATCGTCACCGCCGGCGACAACATCTACGCCGGCAATCGCATTCTGGGCCTTCCAATTGGCGCCCAGGGCGACGAAGACGACGACTGGTTCTTCACGTTCTACCAGCCATACCGCTACATGGTGAACCGGGTTCCTGTGTACCCGTGCATCGGCAATCACGACAGCGGCGAAACCGAAGACCGGGACGATCGCGACCAGCTGCTCGACAACATGTACCTGCGCGAACGAATCGCGAGCGACGAGGCGTCGGGCCGCGCCTCGGTCGATCCCGGACTCTTCTACCGCTTTCGTTACGGTCGGGATGTCGAGTTCATCTGCCTCGACACGTCCAAGGAGAGCTTCTTCCGGCAAGGGCGTCTCTTCGAGTATCCGAAGCACTGGGAGTGGATCGAGCAGACGTTTGCGGACCACGGCGGCGCGCGCTGGCGGATCGCGTTCTGCCACCATCCGCCGTTCTGCGCCGGGCCGCACCATCACAATACCGACCGCATGGACCGGCTGCTGCCTCTCTTCACAAGGGGCGGTGTGCGGGTCGTATTCAGCGGCCACGAACATAATTTTCAGCACGCCTCGTTCGACGGTATCGACTATTTCGTGACCGGTGCAGGCAGCAAGGTGCAGAAGGGTAGGCCCGACGATTTCCCTGGCGCCCACACGGTGTCCTGGTCGAACAGCGCGCACTTTCTCCTCGTCACGATCGATGGCGGCACGATGGACGTGCGCGCCATCGGCGAGCCGGTTGGCGGACAGATCGAAGACCTCCCGCGCTGGACGATCGACAACGCGACCACGAAGGGACCTATCCGCGTTGTGCGGTGACGGTCGACGCGCAAAGAACCGGCATTGCATCTGCAGCCGGTGCTCACTTGTATTGGCACACAGCCGCGGGCGCTAGCGGCCCCGGAGCCAAGATCGAACTACGCGGGAGTGGTCCTGACCTTCTCGCGTCTTCACGGATCCCTCTGACAGTCGGTTTTCGCGCGACCCAGTCTCCTTTCTTCCGTCAGGACGATGGCTGTCGCTGGAACTACCGACTACTCGCGGCGGGATCGAAGGGTATGAGCTCCGGCCGATTTCCCGCCGGGCGGAGCCGGACGCCGGACGAGCGTGGACCTGCGGCGGCGGGACGGTGCCGCGCGCCGCCAGATCGCCGGGTCTACATAGCAAGACCCGGCTTACGAAGCCATGCAGAGCTATCGTGCGGCGCGGAAGAGTTCGTCAGCAGAGGACAGCACGACCCACCGAAGGCGCTGCGGGAGCGTCAGCTCGCGCGCGAGAAAGTCTTGGACGTCGGCGGCAACTTCTCTGCTGCGATGTCCGGCAAGCGTGGCGTCCATCCACCGCTTCGGGAAGAAGATGTCGCCGGTGCGCTTGACCTCGAGCAACAACTCGAGGCTCGGACGAACGAATCGACGGGCGTGCTCGGCTCGGAGCGGGTGATTCAGATAGCGTTGCGCTTCGAGCACCCATGGCTCGCGGCGGCGATTTTCCATCTGCGCGAATCGCGCGAATGATTGTTCGCGAACGAGAGGATCGGTGGACAGCGCGGGCATCACGAACTCGAACCGCGCCTTTCGGTCCGGGTTCTGGATGCGCTCGCGTTGCTGCTCGAGAATCGCGGCGGCGGTTGGTCCCCCTCGCACCGCGAGCTCGAGGGCCATGGCAATTTCGTCGGTCTCGGCAAACGGCAGTCCGGGCACCTTCTCCTCGCGACGCCAGACCCGCTCGATCCAGTCGAGCGTCTCGCGCGACAGCGCCACGTCGCGTACCGCGCCAAACCAGGCTGCCTTCTGGCTCGCCTTCCCGGCCCGCTTCAGCCCCTCGCGAAACACCGTTTCAAGGCGGCCCGTCCGGGCATCGCGCTCCGCGGCCGTCAAATGCCTCCAGAACGCGCGGGTGACATAGGCGAGCACGCGGTCGGTGTTCTGCTCGTCGGTCTCTTTCGGCAGCGCGCGCAGCGCCAGGTCGACGAAGGCCGCAGCCGGTACGCCGCCTTCGAGAAGGTTCTCCCAGAGCGTGATCCAGGCGGCGCCCCGGGTGAGCGCATCCGGTATCGAGTCCAACCCCGCGAGCAGCACGCGCCGGCTCGTGGAATCGAGCTCGGCGTATCCGTACCCGAGGCCCCCTCCGTTCACGAGGACATAGGATTCCGCACGCACGCCTCGGACCGCGGGCACGACAGCTGTCGGCCCTCGCAGAAACACTGGCACGTGACGAACGCTCGAGCCGGAGCCGACCGTGACCATGATCCGCTGCGGCCAGACCAGGCCGCGGCCCAACGGATCATCCTGCGCGACTGTCAGTTCCGAGAGCTGTCCATCGGCGGCGCCGCGCCGCGATACCGACAACCGCGGCCAGCCGCGCTCCTCGACCCACGCGCGGCTCCACGCGGAGAGATCCTCCGCCGTGTATTCGTCGAGGATGGTGACGAGATCCCTCCACGTCGCGTTGCCGAACGCGTACCGCCCCAGATACGCGCGCAGTCCGTCGCGCAGACCCTGCTCGCCGACGATCAACTCGAGCTGACGCATTACTATCGGCGCCTTCTCGTAGATGATGCTCCCGTAGAGACTGCCGGCGTCCTGAAGGTTTGCCAGCGGCTGCCGGATGGCGTTGGTCCCGCTGGTGCGATCGACCTCATACGCATCGGGATAATGCGCGAGCAGGAACCGCAGGTCGTGATTCAGGTCCGGGTAGGAAGGATTCACGATCTTTGCCGCCATGAAATTCGCGAAGACCTCCTTCATCCACACGTCATCGAACCACTTCATCGTCACCAGATCCCCGAACCACATATGGGCGGTTTCATGGGAAATGACGCTGGCACGATCGAGCAGCTGATTCTGGGTGGCCGTCGCGTCGAGCATCAGTGCCGCGGCGTTATAGAGAATGGCACCCGGGTGCTCCATCCCACCGAACTGAAACGAGGGAATCAGCACCACGTCGAACTTGCCGAACGGATACGCGATGCCGGTGTAGGCCTCCAGCCATGACAGCGCCGCCGCGTGGACGTTGAAGATGGCGTCGCGATTGTGTGCGACCTTCGCAGCATCGGTTTCGCGATGGACGATGCGGATGGATCGGCCATCTCGCTCCGACGCTTCGATGGTGAACTTTCCCGCTACGAACGAGAACAGGTAAGTGGGCAGCGGCTGCGTCTCGGCGAATCGAACGATCTCGCGGCCGTTCCGGTAGGCACGCTCCAGCTCGGCGCCGTTTCCCACGGCTTGCCAGCCGGTGGGCACGTCGAGAGTCAACGTGAAGCGAGCCTTCAGATCGGGCTGGTCGAAACAGGGAAACGCGAGGTGAGCCCGGGCCGGGACGAACAGCGAGTAGAGGAACTCGTCGTTGCGGTTGAGAGAATCGTCACCCGCAAGGAACTCGATGGTGAACGCGTTCTCGCCTGGTCGGGTGGCGGAAGCGGGAATGATGAGGTGACCGTTGACACCGGTGAATGCCACCGGACCGTCATCGCCGGAGATCGCCGTGATACGGTCGAGAGGCTGGGCGAAATCGAGAACGACAGGATGCGGTACTCGCAGCCGGAACCGTAGGACCTCACGGCCCACGAGTGGCTGGTCCCTCCGGTCGGGAACCGTGAGCGAGAGCTCGTACCGCAGCTCGGTGATGGCAGCGCTGCGCTCTGCGGCGAGCGCCTCGGAAATGCCGGCCTCCGGCAGCGCCGCCTCGGCACCGGCCGCGAGCATCGCGACAATCAATCCTGCGCCCCCCGCCCGCTTCAATTCGTGCTCCCTGGTCCCGACGGTGGCGCAGCGCTTCAGCGCTGCGAAACGGCAGCAGCCCCGAAGGGCTGCTCCACCTCAACTAGTGCTACTTGCCTCCGAGCTCCCCGTAAATCGTCTTGACCGCGCCCGGCACTGCCGCGAAACCCGAAGCCGGCATCGCGTAACCGACGAACTTCGCCGGCAGCTTGATCTCCGCAGCTGTTTGCTCGATGGTCTTGCCGGCTTTCATCGAGGTCCGCACCGCATCCAGGAACGTTCGGGTGAAGTCCGTGAACTCAACAAGGTCCGCCCACCTCATCACCGTCGAATGCCCGGTAATCACCGTATCGACATTCTTGATGCCCGCCGTCGCCTTCGCGAGCGTCTCAGGATAGGCGACGCCGCTGCCGCCGTTGGCCGCGTCCATAAAGGGCAGCTGCTTACCCGGAAAGACGTCGCCGGCGTGCATGGTCCGGAGCTGCGGGAACACGACGAAGGTGTCGCCGCTCGTGTGCGCGCGCCCGAAGTAGTACAGGTCGATCTGGTCTTTGCCGCTCATGAGCGAGAGGCGGTCCTTGTAGGTCCGGTCGGGCATCGCGTGGGGCTTTGTCTTCACCGCGTCCATCTTCTCCATGTTGGCTTTCGTGTTCTCGTGCACGACGATCTCCACGCTCGCCGGGAAGAATTCGTTGCTGCCCACGTGATCGGCGTGCGTGTGCGTGTTGATGATCGTCGTCACCGGCTTGTCCGTGATCGTGCGGACCTTATCGAGGATTGCCTGGCCCCAGTTGGCGAGCTTTGTGTCCACGAGAACGACGCCTTTGTCCGTCAGGAAGGCCGCCGTGTTGCCGCCACCGCCGAGAATGACGTACAGGCTATCGTTGACTTTTTGTATTGTCGCCACGTTGGGCTTGTCTTGCTGCCCTCGCGCGGCGCCCGCGGCGACCAGAACCCCGCCGACCGCCAGCACCGCACCCAGAATGCGCGCACGCTTCATGACACCCTCCCTCGTGGTACGTCCTTCGCGCTCACCACGGGCCGATCCGCTCCGCGCGGCCGGCAGATCGCGGTCGAAGGCACTTATGAACAGAACCCGTTCAGTTGAAACCGTCCGCGAACACTCGTTCGATGAACCAGTATGTGCCCGCCAGGATAACGACGACCGACCCGACATAGGCAAGCTTATGCTGAAACGCTCCGCTCCACCGCCCGACAGCCGCGAGAGCGGCCGCGACCGTCGCCACCACGACGAGCTGACCAATCTCCACTCCGACGTTGAAGGAGAACAGCGACCAGCCGATGGCCTCGTCAGGAATACCGAACTCCCGTAGTACGCCAGCGAATCCGAATCCGTGAACCAGTCCAAACGCCAGCGCCACCCAAGCGCGCACATCGCGACCGCCCGGACGCGCCAGAAGATTGTCCACTCCGACAAAGATGATGCTGAGGGCAATCACCGGTTCGACGATGTGTGCCGGAGGAATGACGATGCTGAGTGCCGCGAGCGACAAGGTGATGCTGTGCCCCAGGGTGAAGGCGGTCACGATTCGCAGCAGGGCCCACGATCCCCCCCCGAGCAGCAACAAGCCGACCAGAAAGAGAATGTGGTCCGGCCCGATGAGGATATGGTGAATGCCCGCCGGCACGAAGACGCTGGCAACGGCCAGACGGCCGCGAGCCGTTCCGGCAAAGTATGTTCGTGCTCGATCGTTCTGTGCGAACACCAGCTGCTGCCGCAGCTCTCCGTCCTCGTAGATGTTCACGAACGTCTGATGGAAGCGGTCGTATGGAAACAGCCGCGCATCAATGGCCAGCGCCGCCGGACGACCCTTTCCGATCGTGAAGGTCAGGCGCAGGCTTTGTCGACCAGGCAGCGCGTCGACGTCATCCCACTGCGGCGCCAGCAGCTGGCCGTCAGCGACGAGCCGGAATCGCGATGTAAGAAGCGCCACAATGTGCGGGAGGTTCGCGGCCGCGACGTTCGGATCGAGAAGCCGCAGCGCGGGCTCAATCTGAAGGTCATGCGCAAGATCGACAACGTGGACGACCAGGACGCCGGTAATCCGCGATTCGCGTAAGTGCAAGTCGAGATAGCTGAACGGCGCGGGGTGCGCGTCCGCGCGCGATACTGCGACCAGAAGCAGCAGTCCCGCCAGTGCCCGGCCCATGTCACGAATATAACCTGACTGGTGGCGGCGAAGCCGCGAGGCGAATGCGGCGGCGCCTGTTACCCGGATGTACTGCGCGGGAGAGAAATCGCGCTGAGGAGTCCGCGCGTCTCGGTCTTGTCCAGGCCGTACGGGTCTTCGTAGAATCGCACAGCACCGTCGCTGTCCACCCACGCCGTCGAGTACCCGATGTGGACAGGAATCGCCTTCTTCAACGTGACCGACTGCTCACGCCGTGCGTTCATAGCCATAACGATGCGGTGTCGAGTCCACTCCGGGTGATCGCGCATCACGGACTCGGCAAGCGCCTCTGGCTTCTCGACACGGATGCAGCCATGTAGGAGGGTTTACATGGACGAACTCGACAAGGGGAAACAGAATACGCAGGTGCGGCGCGACACGCAGGTTCGCGGGTCGCTCGGCGTGCCGCCATCCGGCCGCGCCAACCGGCAGACCGAGGATCAGAACGACGCGGCGCCGGAGCTCGAGCCCAAGCGCGACCAGACCGATGAGGAAGACGACCGCATGAGCGAACGCTAGGCCGCGATGCGTTCGTCCAGAGCGGCCTCACACCGACGGAGGTGATGCAGCGTCTGCTTCGCCTCCCAGGCCACAGCCAGCGAGTACACCACGGCGTTCATTTTCAGATGTGGCTCTCTTCGGAAATACCAAGCAATCGCGTTGTAGCCCGCCATCGTCGCCGCGATCAGGCATGCCGCGCCGTGGACCGCTCCCTTCACCCCTTCACGCTCACCGCTCCTGCAGAACGTCTGGACCATTTTGCGTCCCCTCCGAAGCCGTCCTGGCACCAGCGCCGCGTGATACCCGGCTCCGGCTTACCGCAGAGCAAGGGCAGTGCCACGGAGCACGGTCGTGTTAGCAGGGGTTCTTTTATTCGTGCCGGGGCGCGCCGTTGTAACGCTCGAGCCAGCGGCTCAGACCGTCCAAATCCCGGCACAGTCCGGCGGCGAGCTCAGCCGCGGCCCTTCGGGACAAGGCGTGGGATGCCGAGCAGGTACCACGCGACAATTCCGCCACCGATGACCAACACGATGCCGAAGGCAGGCGCGGCGGCGGCATAGGACGCGAAGTTCTGCAGGAAGACGGTGGCAATCGCGACGGCGCCCGCATCAGCGAGGATCGACAGCCTGCGGCGCACGACGATGCCTCTTGCACGATCCCGCCAGACACGCCAGATCACAAACCAGCCAAGATAGAAGACGGCGGCCAACGTCAGGTTCAGCGGCCATCCGCCCCTGACGTGGATGTTCTCGCCGGTCGAGGCGGCGGCGAGCGCCACGACCGTGCCGAAGTGGATCGTGTGGAGCACAAGAAAGGCGACCAGCAGGCGCTCTGGCGCGCGGGCACGAATCGGCGTTCGCCTGTTCGCCGCAGCCGCGGCCAGCGCCGCGAAGAATACGAAGGCCGAGACACGGGCCGTGATCCGAACCCAGAGCGCCACCGCCGCGGGGTCCCAGCCCACGTGAAGCATTCGTCAGCTACTGTTTACGGTACGACCAGGCGAAACGTTTCTGCACCGCGTACACGAGGGAGTACGGAAGGTACCGGCCCGCCGCCGCCAGCCAGGCGCTGACGCGGCCCGGAACACAGATGACGCGCCCCACCATCACCGCATCGACGCCAGCCACCGCAACGGACATCGCGTCGGTCCACATGAACCGCGGCAGCTTGCTCACAGAGCGTCGCGTGTTCGCGACATCATGGAACTCGGTATAAGTAAATCCTGGACAGAGCGCCGTCACGTGAATGCCGTGCGACTCCACTTCGTGGGCGAGCGCTTCGGAAAATCGAATGACCAGCGCTTTTGAGGCCGCGTACAGCGTGTGGCCTCCGGGAGCGGGAAGGAGTCCCGCAAGCGACGCCACGTTGATGATGCGGCCGTAGCGGCGCGCGATCATTGCCGGCAGCAGCCGGTGTGTCAGCTCCGCGACCGCAACGACGAGCACCTGCAGCAGGTGCGCCTGTTCTTCCCAGTCGGTCTTCGCGTAGGAACCGGGGACGCCGAAGCCGGCGTTGTTCACCAGGACGTCGACGATCAGGCCGCGCGACGCCATCTCGCCGCACAAGCGCGCCACCGCGTCAGCCTCGCCAAGGTCGGCCGGAAGGACGTGCACGGCACGCCGGTGGCGTTCCCGGAGTGTCGCGGCGAGCGCCTCGAGCCGATCCGCGCGACGCGCGGTGACGATCAGGTCGAAGCCGCGCGCCGCGAGCACTTCGCAGAATGCCGCACCGATACCCGCTGACGCGCCGGTGACCAGGGCTACACGCCGGGGGGTTCCGGGTTCCCGGTTCATGGTTCAGCGTTCGTGTTCACCGTTCCACGTGCGGTTCGAGTTCATGGTTCAGAGTTCAGGGTTCGTGTTCGTGCTGAGGCGGACGAACCTGAACACCAGCGACTATTTGGCAGTCTTGGGGTCCGGTGTGTGCTGCACCCGGTAGATGGCCGCCGCAATGACACCGCCGAGAATCGGGCCGACGATGTAGAGTCAGACGTGTGCGATGTTTCCGCCGCCAAGCAACGCATGCACGATCCCGGGGCCGAGACCGACGGCCGGATTGAACGCACCGCCCGATATCGGACCACCTGCGAACGCCCCGGCCGCGACCGTAAAGCCGATCGCGAGGCCGTAGAACGAGTTGCCGGCAACGGCTGGTGCCGTAGCCACGTTGAGGACCACGAGGGCGAGCGCGGTCGTATACAGGATCTCGACCAGCAGGCCTGCCATCATCCCACCGGCACCCGGCGCAGGGACGAACGTGCGACCCAGAATGACGTAGACCATCAGGCTCGCCGCGAGGGCCCCAGCCAGCTGCGACACGATGTAGGGCACCAGATCGGAGGGCTTCAACGAGCCGCGGAGCGCGACCGCCACCGAGACCGCCGGGTTGTAGTACGCCCGGGACACGTGCCCACCCATGTACACCATCACCATCAGCGTGGCGCCGATCGCCAGGGGCGCCATCGGGACGCCGCCCAGCACCGACAGGCCGATGCTGAACACCAGAAAGAAGGTGCCGGTGAATTCGGTCAGGGAACGATTCATGTCGCAATCTCCCGTCGAGCCGGCTGAAGCCGGCCCCTACGTACAGTCTGTAGCTCTCGTGGAGGCCGGCTTCAGCCGGCCTTACTCGACGCGCCGCAGGATAAAGCATTTCAGGTAGTAAGTCTCAGGCACGCCTAAGAGCACTGGGTGGTCCCGGCCTTGTATCCGCTTCTCCACGATCGACACTGGAACATGGCTGTCGATCGCCGCCTCGTGGAGGATGTCGCCAAAAAGCGCCTCGTCCACGTTGTAGGAGCAGCTGCAGGTCACCAGCGTGCCGCCGGGGTTCAGGAGCCGCAAGGCGCGCAGGTTGATCTCCTTGTATCCCGCGGCCGCATTCGGGACGGAGGCCTTGTTCTTGGCGAACGCCGGAGGATCCAGCACGATCGTGTCGAACCGTTCCTGCGCCTTCTCCAGCCTGCGAAGCTCGTCGAACACGTTGGCTTCGCGTGCCTGCAAGTGCGGCACGCCGTTGCGCTCGGCGTTCCGGCGGATCCGGGCCACCGCGTCGGCGGAGATGTCGAGGGCCTGCGCATCCGGACACTGACCGGCCAGCCGCAGCGCAAAGCCGCCGTGGTAACTGAAACAGTCGAGCAGGCGCCCGCGAGCGTACTTCACCGCCGCCTCTCGGTTCTCTCGCTGATCGAGAAAGAGACCGGTCTTCTGCCCCTTCCACAGATCGACGTCGTACTCGATCGGCCCTTCGCGCACGGCGACCGCGTCAGGCACGGTGCCGTGGAGCGAGACGACGTGCTGCTCGAGCCCCTCGAGAATCCGCACGCGAGGG
>Ga0209726_10007312_pt1 | contig 12416 bp, 14 predicted proteins | sample Subgrocontami54m_FD_187453 | JGI IMG/M metagenome (GOLD analysis project Ga0209726, IMG submission 187453) | Subsurface groundwater microbial communities from S. Glens Falls, New York, USA - GMW46 contaminated, 5.4 m (SPAdes) (version 3) | ecosystem: Environmental > Aquatic > Deep subsurface >... | reverse complement strand
CGACGCGTTGCCGAAGACCGTGAGCGGCAAGATCCGTCGGGTCGAGCTCCGCCAGCGCGCGCAGCGAGACGCGCAGCCTTGACGTCAGGCGCGGTGACGAGTCCGCGGCGCCGATTGTGTCGAGGCAGGCTCGCTCTGCCGCGGATCGGATGGTAGACGACGAGATGCCGCCGTCATGCGGCGGCGTCCGCGGTATCAGCCCAATGCCCAAGATCCACGTCATCCACGAATCCGGTGAGCCCGATCGGACGGTCGAGTTCTCGCCCGCGGAGGCGCCGTTCAGCCACGACGGCGAGCCGGGGTCGATCCTCGACGTGCTGCTCGGTCACAAGGTGCATCTCGAGCACGCGTGTGGCGGCAAGTGCGCCTGCACGACCTGTCACGTGATCGTGAAGGCAGGGGAGGAAACCCTCTCCGAGATGCGGGACGACGAGATGGATCGGCTCGACACGGCGCCGGGACTGACGATGCATTCGCGTCTAGGCTGCCAGGCGATCGCGACCGGCGACGTCACGATCGTGATCCCGAAGTTCAACATCAACAGCTGAGGGCGGGCGATGCCGGCGCCGCACTACGAGGCCGTCGTCGAGCGCATTCACGAGTGGACGCCGTCGACGCGCTCGCTCTTCCTGCGGCTTCCCGCCGGCGCGCGCATGCCATTCCATGCGGGCCAGTTCATCTCGCTGGCGCTGCCCTCCGGGGAGAGCGCGCCGCTCGTTCGTCCGTACTCTCTCGCTTCCGATCCGGGGGATGCGCTGCTCGAGATTTGCGTCGACCTGGTCCCCGCCGGTGCTGGATCGCAGTATCTGTTTTCCCTCGGCGTCGGTGCGACGCTGAGCCTCAAGGGGCCGTTCGGCTCGCTGATGGTGGACGAGCCGCCGGAGCTCGGCGGTGTCGATGGCGCGCCGAACCCCTTCGAGGTGCTGCTCTCGGCGCTGGCCGGTTGCGTCACCGCCGGCATCGCGACCAACGCCCAGATGTTCGGGGTGCCGATCGACGCGATCGATATCGAGATGGAGGCGGACGTCGACGCCCGTGGAATGCTCGGGCACGATAAGTCCGTGCGGAACGGCGTCACCGACATCCGGTACACTGTGACGATCCAGAGCCCGGCGTCGGAGGAGAAGGTCCGGAAGTGCAAGGAGACGATCGACCGGAAATCGCCGGTGCGGGACACGCTCGCGAACCCGGTGAACATCACGTCGACCCTGGTCTACAAGCCTCGGTGAGAGGTGAGGTGCCGGGTTCCACGGGGGAGCCCGGGGGAGGGCGGACCTGGCCGGACGCCCGCCGCCCCAACAGAGATGGCGTTAATCGTTCCTATGCGCATTGCAGCGTCGCGACAAGAAAGGTTGCCCTATGAGCAAGTTGCCTGCGATCGAGAAGCGACGGTTTGACCCGCCAGACGAAAAGCTCGACTTCAAGGAGCGCGGCCGGATCAACATCATCAAGATGCATGATGGAACGGCTGGCATGCACGCGATCTTCGAACCAGGTTGGACGTGGGCTGTCGACGAGAAGCCGCTGCTCGGTCATCCCGACTCGTGCCCATTGCGGCACGTCGGCTATAGCATCGGAGGCGATCTAGTGGTACGCATGGTCGAAGCCGGCGTCGAGACGCACATCCGGTCGGGTGACTTCTTCGATATTCCCCCGGGGCACGATGCGCATGTCGACGGTGCCGAGAGGGTCGAGTTGATTCTGTTCGCTGCGCCCGAACCGCACCAGCATCCGCCCGCCGGGTGAGCAGGCACGCGGCCTCGCCGGGTGGGTACACGATCGTGCGCGAGCACTGGTCGCGCGGCCGGTCGTTCGCCGCCGCCGACAACCAGCGGCAGACGACGATCCTCCGGCGCTTGGCGGCGAGCTTCGAGGACTTGTGGGGCGTGCCGTACGAGAGCGTGACCGACACGATGGCCGGGGTCGTCGACGGCTGGGACTGAGACAATGCCGGGCACCGTCAACTGCATCTTCACGAAGGTCCTGATCCCCTTCGTGGAGCGAGAGGTCGGCCCCGAGGGCGTCGCGGCCATCCTGCGAGTGGCCGGACGCTCCCGGGACTACCTCGTCGCCGATCACAACTGGCTTCCGCTGCCGCTCGCCAACGAGCTGGTGCGGCTCGCGATGGAACTGATGGGTGAGCTGGATGAGGAACGCTGGGCACGGCGGTACGCCGAGTACCTGATGGAATGGCGGCCGTCGCGTGCGGATCGCCACTACCTCGGGACGTACGCGATGGCCCTCGGCGAGCCGCGGAGGTACTTCGAGCGCAGTCACACCATCTGGGGCAACAACTCCTCCCGGCTCCTGCACTTCGAGCTGGTCGACATCTCGCGCCGCCGTGCGCGGTTCCGGTGGACGCCGGAGGCCGGTGTTTCGATGCCCCGGTGGCTCTGCACCTGGATCAAGGTCGGGTGCGAGCGAGCGACGACGGTGTGGGGACTTCCGCCGGCGATCGTGACCGAGACGGAGTGCTCGGCGGCGGGCGCGCCGGCCTGCCTCGTCGACGTCCGGTGGACGAACCCTCCCCTCGGCCGGCCCTTCTGGGCGCCGGTGGCCGCGGGGGCGATCGTGGGCGCGGCTGCCGTCTTGCTGCTCGCGACACAGGCGGCGCCGCTCACGGTGGGCGTGGCAGCCGGCGCGCTGTCCGTGCTGGCCGGGCTCAGTGGCGGGCTGGCTCTGCGCGAGCGCGCGCGGCGGCGGCACGCCCAGCGTTTGCTCGATCTCCAATCCGAGGAGATCATTTACTCGAATAAGGCGCTGGAGAAGAAGTTCCGCGACCTCGAGGACAAGATCGAGCAGCTCTCGCTGCTGATCGACCTCGGTGCGGCCGTCAACGCCACGCTCGATCCCGAGAAGATCTACGAGCAGGCCGTCCAGCGGCTCGTGCACCGCATGGGCTACCAGTCGGCGCACTTCTTCCTCGTGGACCACGAGCGCCGCGTGGTGCGCGGCCACAAGGGCGCCGGTCGAGCGAGCGCGGGCGTCGAAGAGGTCGAGATGCCGCTCGATGCGAACGCCGGCGCGGTCGCCCGTGTGGCGACGACCGGGTTGCCAGTCCAGGTCGAGGACGTGGAAGCGAGCCCGACGCCGCTGCACCTGCCGACGGTCCGCGCGCTCGACGTCCGGTCGTTCGTCGCGGTGCCGCTCCGGGTCAAGGACCGAGTCTTCGGTGTCCTCACGGTGGCGGCGAGCGAGCCGTCCCGGTTCGCGGCGGCCGACCTGGAGCTGGTCTCGGCGGTCGCGAACCACGTCGCGCTGGCCGTGGATCGGGCGGAGAGCTTCCACACGATCGAGGAGCTGACCCGCGGCCTCGAGGACAAGGTGCGAGTCCGCACCGAGCAGCTCCGCGCGGCGAACGAGGAGCTGCAAGCCGCGTATCGCGACCTTCAAGTGACGCAGATGCAGCTCGTGCAGCGCGAGAAGATGGCCTCGGTCGGCCAGCTCGTGGCCGGAGTCGCCCACGAGCTCAACAACCCGATCGGGTTCGTCTTCTCAAACGTCACGACGCTCGACGACTTCGTCCGCCGTCTGCGCGCGATGCTCGACGAGTACCGCCAAGTCGATCTCCCGGAGACGGATCGCGCCCGGATCGCCGAGCGGTGGACCGCGCTGAAGGTCGACTACGCCCTGAAGTACCTGGACTCGATGATCGGCGGGATCCGGGAGGGCGCCGAGCGCGCGCGCAAGATCGTGCGTGACCTGCGTGTCTTCGCGCGGGGCCAGGACGAGGTCTGGCAAGCCGTCGATCTGCACGAGGAGCTGGAGTCGAGCCTGACCTTGCTGAACCACCTGCTCAAGGACCGCGTCGTCGTTCACCGGGAGTTCGGCGAGCTGCCCTCGGTCGAGTGCATCCGGTCGCAGATCGACCAGGTGTTCCTGAACCTCCTGGCGAACGCCGCGCAGGCGATCGTCGGACCCGGCGAGATCACGATCGAGACGCGACGCGATGGCGATGTCGCGGTGGTCGGCATCGTCGATACGGGACCCGGGATCCCCGCCGGCGTCATCGGCCGCGTCTTCGACCCGTTCTTCACCACGAAACCGGTCGGCGAAGGCACCGGGCTGGGCCTCTCGATCAGCTACGAGATCGTGAAGAAGCACGGTGGCGAGATCCGGGCCGAGAGCCCGCCGGCTGGCGGGGCTGTGTTCACGGTCCGTCTGCCGGTGGCGCGACGGGGGTAGCGGTGGAAGACATGGCGAACGTCCTGATCGTCGATGATGAGCCGCGCGTGCTCGACTCGCTGGAGGCGCTCCTCGCCATGGACTACTGTGTCCTCCGCGCCGACGAGCCCAAGGCGGCGCTCTCGACGCTCGCCGAGACCGAGGTCGCCGTGATCGTGAGCGACCAGCGGATGCCCGGCATGACGGGCGTGGAGTTCCTCGCGGCTAGCCGAGAGGTGGCGCCGGAGACCGTCCGGATCCTCCTCACCGCGTTCACCGACGCAGACGCGCTCATGACGTCGATCAATACCGCGAACATCTACCACTTCCTGTTGAAGCCGTGGGATCCCAAGGAGCTGCTGCACACCGTGCGCCGGGGCGTCGAGCGGTACGATCTGACCCGTGAGCGTGAGCGCCTGCTCCACGACCTGTCGGCGAGGAACGTGGACCTCGAGGCCGCGCTCCGGGACCTCCGCGCCGCCCAGGACGGGCTCGTCCGTGAGGCGTCGCTCCGCGCTCAGCTCGAGCGCTACGTGTCACCCCGGCTGGTGGAAGCGGCCGTCGCGAACCCCGAGCTCCTGGACCTGCCGGGCGACTGGCGAGAAGCGACGGTGCTCTTCGCCGACATTCGCGGCTTCACCCGGCTGATCGAGCGCACCGCGCCCGCCGTCGTCATCCGGCTCCTGGACGAATACTTCAAGGAGATGGTGGATATCGTCTTCCGTCACGACGGTACCGTGGAGCAACTCATCGGCGACGAGATCGTCGCGCTCTTCGGCGTGCTCGAGGGGGAGCAGGGGGGCGCCGCGGACCGCGCCGTGCGCGCAGCCCTCGAGATGACCACCGCGGTCGGAGCGATCAGCGAGCGCTGGAAATCCGCCGGGCTGCCGACGTTCGACATCGGGGTCGGCCTCTCGTCGGGTCGGCTCATGGCGGGGACGATCGGCTCGGGTCGCCGGCGGGAGCTGATCGTCCTCGGCCGGCCGATGATCGCCGCCGCGCGCATTCAGCGCATGACACGGCTCTTCGGCGTGCATATCATCGCCTCCGACGAGACATTCCGTCAGCTGAGCGATCGCGTCCGGTCTCGCGAGCTTGGGAGCCCGAAGCTGAAGGGCCTCGCCCACCGGTCGACGCTCTACGAGATCCTGGGCAGCGAGACGAGCGTGACGGTCGGGGAGGGCGGGTGAGCGAACGGCCGGCAGGGGAGGGCATCGACCCCGCTACCATCCTGATCGTCGACGACGAACCGCGCGTGCTCGACGCGCTCGAGGCGATCCTCGCCGTCGAGTTCCGTGTGTTGCCCGCATCGGGCGGCCCGGCCGCCCTCGAGCTGCTCGCGCAGCACGAGGTCGCCGTCATCGTCACGGACTACCGCATGCCGCAGATGACGGGGGTCGAGCTGCTCCGGCGCAGCCGGGAGATCGTCCCCGACGCGATGCGGATCGTGCTGACCGCCTACACGGACGTCGACAGCCTGATGGAGGCGATCAACACCGGCGGGATCTACCACTTCATTTCGAAGCCGTGGGATCCGCACGAGCTGACGGTCGTGGTGCGCCGCGCCGCCGAGCGCTACCTGCTCGCGCGCGAGAATGCCCGTCTGAAGGACGAGCTCGAGCTCGCGTACAACGCCCTCCGGCGCGAGGCGGCCGAGGTCCAGCAGCGTCCACTCTCCTTCGACCGCTTGATCGGCGCGGACACGGGGCTCAAGCGGCCGGTGGAGCTCGCGCGCAAGGTGCTCGAGGCGGACACGACCGTGCTCTTGACCGGCGAGACCGGAACGGGGAAGGAGCTGTTCGCGCGCCTGATCCACGAGAACGGGGCGCGGCGGCGTGGCAAGTTCGTGGCGCAGAACTGCGCCGCTCTCCCCGAGACGCTCCTCGAAGCCGAGCTGTTCGGCCACACGCGTGGCGCCTTCACGGGCGCCGTCGCGGACCGACGAGGTTTGTTCGAGGAGGCCGACGGTGGCACGATGTTTCTCGACGAGCTGGGCGAGATGTCACCGGCGATGCAGCTCCGGCTGCTGCGCGTTCTACAGGAAGGCGAGGTCCGCCCCGTCGGCGCGTCGTCCTCCCGGAAGGTGGACGTGAGGGTCATCGCTGCCACGAACGCGGATCTGGAGGCGGACATCCGCGCCGGGAACTTCCGCCAGGACCTCTACTATCGCCTGAACGTGTTCCCAATCCCGCTCCCGCCCCTGCGCGAGCACCCCGAAGACATCCCGACGCTCGCCGACCATTTTCTCAAGAAGTACCGGACGCGGGCCCGCCGCGCCGTGCCCGGCATCTCCCCGGAGGCGCTCCGGTGTCTAGGCGCCTATCCATTCCCCGGCAACGTGCGGGAGCTGGAAAACGAGATCGAGCGCGCCGTGATGCTGGCCGACGACGGCAAGCCGCTTCGCCCCGAGCATCTGTCCGAGCGCGTCCGGCACGGCGTCACCGCGCCGGGCGGCGAGGCGCGCACGCTGAACGACGCCATCGAGGAGCTCAAGCGGCGGATGATCGAGGATGCGCTCCGCGAGTGCGGGTCGAAGACCCGCGCCGCCGAGCGGCTTGGCCTGACGCGCCAGAGCCTCCAGCAGATGCTGCGGCGGCGGCGGTGAGCGGGCACTGAGCCCTCCGCAGTCGGCTCCGGATCACCGCGTCGCGCCCTCCCACTGATCGATCTGGACGCGTCCGACCCGCGTGCACCTGCCGCCGCCGTCGGGCTTGAAGATCGACGCCTCACCCTCCCTGACCTCCAACCAGTCCTTGCCGAAGGCATCCATGATGTTCGGCTCGTGCGTCACGATCAGCGTGTTCGTGCCCGGGGCCGGCATCGCGGCCGCAAGCGCGCGCAACGCCTGCGCCCGGCGGCTTTTCTCGGCGGGGCTCACCACGAGTGGAGTTGACCCGGTTTTGAGGCACCCACCTCACTTTCGGTGACACTTGTTTCGAGGGCGATCGGCAGGTTGACCGGCACCGTCGAAAGCGCGTAGTGTCGAGGCCGATGGCCGCGACTCTCCTCATGCTGCCGCCGCAGACCTCGACCACGCGCGCATGGGCCAAGCGTCTCGCCGCCGCGCTGCCCGATCTGTCCGTCGTCGCCGCCGAGGATGGGGCCGAGGCCGCCGGGGCCGTCGGCCGGGCTGAGGCCGCCTTCGGGACCATGCCGCCCGCCCTCTTGCGAGAGGCTTCGCGGCTCCGCTGGATCCAGGCGCCCCAGGCGGCGCCGCCCGCCGGCTGGTACTACCCGGAGCTGGTCGCGCACCCGGCGGTCGTGACCAATTTTCGCGAGATCTACAACGACCATATCGGCGCGCACATCATGGCCTTCATCCTGGCTTTCGCGCGCGGGTTGCATCAGTACCTGCCGCAACAGCTCAAGCGGGAGTGGCGCCCGGCGCCGCACGACACCGGGGTCATCCACCTGCCGGAGGCCACGGCGCTCATCGTCGGCGTGGGCGGCATAGGCGCGGAGGCCGCGCGGCTCGCCGCCGCCTTCGGGATGCGGGTGATCGGGGTGGACGCGCGCCGCCGGGAAGCGCCGCCCGGCGTGGCGGAGCTCTATGGCCAGGCGGCGCTCGACTCACTCCTGCCGCGGGCCGATTTCGTCATCCTCACCGTGCCGCATACGCCGGCCACCGAAGGCTTCATGAATCGCGCGCGCTTCCGGCTCATGAAGCGCAGCGCCTTCTTCATCAATATCGGCCGCGGCATGACCACGCGTCTCGACGACTTAGCATCCGCGCTCGAGGCCGGCGAGATCGCCGGGGCCGGGCTCGACGTCTTCGAGCAGGAGCCGCTGCCGGCCGATCACCCGCTGTGGACCATGCCCGGCGTGCTTATCACGCCGCACACCGCCGGCTTTGGTCCCTACCTGGACGAGCGCCGCTATGACATCCTGCTCGACAACAGCCGCCGCTTCCTGGCCGGGCAGCCGCTTCGAAACGTGGTGGACAAGTCCCGCTGGTTCTGAGGAGCCGTCGATGCCCGTGCCCGTGGGTCTCAATGTCTGGTCGAGGCTCGTGGAGAGTCTCTTCCCGTACCTGGATCAGACCGTCGGCCCCTTCGAGTCCCTCTGGTTCCCCGACCATGTCCAGTACGGCGCGAACAAGGTCGCCGAAGGCTGGACGCTGCTCGCGTTTGCGCTCGCGCGCTATCCCGACAAGCTCTGCACCCACGAAGTGCTCTGCAACAGCTTCCGCAACCCGGCCCACCTGGCCAAGATGGTCGCGACCGCGCAGGCGCTGTCCGGCGGGCGGGTCATCCTCGGCATCGGCGCCGGCTGGAACGAGGAGGAGTATCGCGCCTACGGCTGGCCCTTCCCGCCGACGCGCGTTCGCATCGCCCAGCTGAGCGAGGCCATCGAGCTGATCCGGCTCATGTGGACCACGTCGCCGGCGACGTACCAGGGCGAGCACTATCAGATCCGCGGCGCCTACTGCGAGCCGAAGCCCGACCCAATTCCACCCATCGTCGTGGGCGGCCACGGCGAGAAATACCTGCTGCGCGCCGTGGCGAAGCACGCCGACTGGTGGAACTACAGCTTCCGCGACGACGCGACGTATGCCCACAAGCAGGAGGTGCTCAAGAGCCACTGCCGGGATGTCGGGCGTGACTACGACGAGATCACGCAGGTCGTCCGCGTCGGCATCCTGATCGCCGAGACCGAGGGCGAGGTCGAGCGGCTGAAGACGCAGCCTCACATTCGGCCCATGCAGGACATCCGCCTGGCCGGCACGCCGGCCCAGGTGACGGAGACGCTACGCGCCATCATCAAGCGCGGGGCCCGACGGCTCACGGTCAATTTCGCCGACGCGCCCCGCCCGGACGGCACGCAGCTCTTCTCAGCGAAAGTCCTTCCGAACCTCTAACACGCAGAAAGAGCTCGCAGGGCGTCGAGAAGGGCCCAGATGCGAGGCGGCGCCCGAAGGCCGAAGGCGAGGCGTAGCCCTGCTACGTTGAGCCTGCGGCCGAGGGCGCCAACGAAGCAGATGGGCCCTTCTCGACGCCCTGCCTACCGCCGGAGCCGGCGGTGGTCGACCATCAGTCAGCGATCCTGGACGACCTTGATGCCGGCGCGGGCGAGCGCTTCGGCGACGGCGTCGTTCCTGATGCCCGTCTGGATCCAGACGATCTTGGGGTGCGCGGCCAGGATGTCGGGGACGTGCTGCGGGAGGTCGTGCGACCGCCTGAAGACGTTGACCATGTCCACAGGCTGCGGGACATCGGCGAGCGTGCGGTAGACGGGGCGGCCCATGATCTCGGTCGCGTCGGGGAAGTAGACGGGCACCGGCACGATGTCGTAGCCGGCGCGCGCCATGTACTCCGGCACGTAGAAGGCCGGCCGGTCCCGTTGGGCTTCGGTCTTGATGCCGAGGACGGCGATGCGCCGGCACTCGCGGAGAATGGCCTCGATACCCTCCGGTGAATCCACGAGATTGTCGCGCCAGCCGTCCATGCCCCGAGTGTAGCAAGTGTGCTAGCTTCGATGGCGGAGGAATCTCCGATGGCGATTCGCATCACGCGCGTCTACACCCGCACCGGCGACACGGGCGATACCGCGCTCGTCGGCGGGCGGCGCGTCCCGAAGGACGCCCTCCGCATCGAGGCCTACGGCACGATCGACGAGCTCAACTCGATCGTCGGTCTCGCGCGCGTCTTCAACGCCGAGCGCCTCAAGAAGGGCAAGGCCCCGCGCTGGCTCGACGGCGTTTTCCGCCGGATCCAGAACGAGCTGTTCGACCTGGGCAGCGAGCTGGCGACGCCCGACGACGCGGCCTACGAAGGCATGCACCGCGTCGGCGAGGCGCAGATCAAGGCGCTCGAGGCGCTGATGGACCAGTGCCAGAAGGACCTGGCCCCGCTCAAATCCTTCGTACTCCCGGGCGGCGGGCGGGTCGGCGGCTTCCTCCACCAGGCGCGCACCGTCTGCCGCCGCGCCGAGCGCCGCGTGCTCGCGCTCTCGCGCGCCGAGCCGCTCAGCCCCTGGCCCCTCGCCTACGTCAACCGGTTGAGCGACCTCCTCTTCGTGCTCTCACGTTGGGTCGGCAAGAAGGGCGGCGAGACGGAGTATCTCTGGGAGCGGGGGCTCGCCTCCCACGCGCGCAAGAGGACATGACGGCGGGCTTCACCATCCGGCGCGCGCTGCCGGAGGACCACCCCGCCGTCGCGCGTGAGCTGGCGGGCTATCTCGCATTCATCGGCGACGCGCTCGACGCTGAGGGCCTCGACCACGACATCGCCCACTGGCAGGAGGAGTACGACGGCAGGACGGGCGTGCTGCTGGTGGTCGCGGACGCGGCGGGCGAGGTGGTGGGGACGGCGGCGGTGAGGCTCCTCGATCCAGGGCTGGGCGAGCTCAAGCGCATGTGGCTTCGGCCGTCCTGCCAGAGAAGGGGGCTCGGCCGCCGGCTCATGGACGCCTGCCTCGACGAGGCGCGCCGGCTCGGCTGCCGCGCGCTGCGCCTGGATACTCAGGCCACGCTCGAGGCCGCCGTCCACCTCTACCGCGCCTACGGCTTCAGCGAGATCCCGCGCTACAACGACAACCACCGCGCCGACATGTGGATGGAACGGTCGTTATGAGTCTTCTGGCCGCGGCGCCGTGAGGGCCGCAGCCCTTGCGCTCGCGCTCGTTGCGCTCTGTCCCGGCCCGGTGTGGGCCGCCCTCGCTCCCGGCGACCATCGCGTCGCGCTCCAGCACGGCGGGCGCCAGCGCTCCTACATTGTCCACGCGCCGCCGGCCGCTGGCGAAGGGCGTCCACTTCCCGTCATCCTCAACTTCCACGGCGGCGGCGGCAGCGCCGAGAACCAGCAGAAGTATTCCCGCATGGACGCGCTCGCCGATTCCGAGGGCTTCCTCGCCGTCTATCCCGACGGCACGGGCCGCATGTCGGACCGGCTGCTGACGTGGAATGCCGGTACCTGCTGCGCCTACTCGGTCACGAACAAGGTGGACGACGTCGGCTTCACCCTGGCGCTCCTCGCCGACCTCGAGGCGCGCCAGCCCGTGGACAGGCGGCGCGTTTACGCGACGGGGCTGTCCAACGGCGCCATGATGGCCTGGCGCCTTGCCGTTGAAGCTTCCGAGCACATCGCGGCCATCGCCCCGGTGACGGGCGCGAAAGTGCTCAAAGCGGGCGGGCCGGCTCGGCCCGTTCCCGTCATGCACTTCCACAGCGTGGACGATCCCCGCGCGCTCTATTCGGGTGGGCTCGGGCCGCCGTTCCCGATGACCACCTTGCAAATATTCCATTCCGCCGTCGAGCCGACGATCCGTGATTGGGCCGCGACCATCGGTTGCCCGACAGACGCTTCTGTCACCGCCGATCTGACGGGGCAGGCGGGATCGCGGGAAGCCGGTCACACGGCGACGCGCTACGTCTGGGCGCCCTGCAGGGAAGGGGCCGAGGTCGTCTTGTGGAAATTCACTGGCACGGGCCACGTCTGGCCCGGCGGGCTCCAAGACTACCTCCCGGGCCTCCTCGGGCCGTCGACGGCGCTCGTGGCCGCCAACATCGAGATGTGGCGCTTTTTCCGGCGCTTCTCCCTCGACGCCGACCCGGCAAAGTGACACATAGAGCATGAAGCTGATCCCGAGGAGGTGTGTGGGTGAGCCGAAGAGGAGACCGTGGCAGACGCCTTACCAGCGCTGGACGGTGAAGCAGCCGGTGGCCTTGGGGGGCCAGCATCCTGAAAGGCGAGACCTCGGTTCAGCACGCCGACGGCCCGCAAAGACTGACGGGTGTTTCGTTAAACCCGCATTCTCCGCAACCGATCCCAAAAAGACCAAGGGGAGCCACAGGCTCCCCTTGGTCTCTGCGGACTGCACCACTACCGACCCTGTGACGCTAACGGGCCTTTGTCAGGATGCTGTCGCGGCGGTTCTTGGCCCAGCAGGTCTCGGTCTTCTCCGTGCATACCGGCCGCTCCTTGCCGTAGGAGATGACCGTGATGCGGTTGGCCTGGACACCCTGCCCCACGAGGTAGTTCATTGCCGCCTTGGCACGCTTCTCGCCGAGGACCAGATTGTACTCGTTGGTGCCCCGCTCGTCGCAGTGGCCTTCGATCAGCACAAGGTTGTTGGGGTTGGCCTTGAGCCAGGCGGCGTCGCCGTCGAGGGTCTTGGCGGCATCCGGTCGGATGTTGTACTTGTCGAAGTCGAAGTAAATCGTCTTGAGATCCGGGGTCGGAGCAAAGTCGCCTGGTCTCACCATTGAGCCCGGAGCCGCCTGCCCCGCCTGCCCCGCCGACCCCGCCGGCCCC
>Ga0209726_10007311_pt1 | contig 12417 bp, 13 predicted proteins | sample Subgrocontami54m_FD_187453 | JGI IMG/M metagenome (GOLD analysis project Ga0209726, IMG submission 187453) | Subsurface groundwater microbial communities from S. Glens Falls, New York, USA - GMW46 contaminated, 5.4 m (SPAdes) (version 3) | ecosystem: Environmental > Aquatic > Deep subsurface >... | reverse complement strand
TTTAGGCCGCGCCAATAAAATGAAAGCTGGGTACGTGCTGATTGTCGGCGAAGAAGAATGGAAAAGCGGTGAAGTGAGTTTGAAGCGTATGGATACAGGGATGCAAAAGAAATTTAAACCTGAAGCGCTGGCTCAAGAATTAGGCAGATTTTAATTATGCTCAGAACGCATACGTGCGGTGAACTCACCGAAAAAAATATCAATCAAAACGCAACCTTATGCGGCTGGGTGGATACCCGCCGCGATCATGGCAATCTCATCTTCATTGATCTCAGGGACCGTTGGGGAAAGACCCAGCTGGTTTTCAATTCTGAGATAGCTCGAAATATTCATTCGGGCGCTGAAAAATTAAGATCCGAATTTGTCGTACAAATCAAAGGCATCGTTCAGAAAAGACCAAAGGGAACTGAAAATCCAAAAATTTCGACCGGCCAAATCGAAATCAAAGTAGAAGATCTTCAGATTTTGAATCCGTCTGATCCGCCGCCGTTTGAAATTTTAGACGATCTTCAAGTTTCCGAAGAGCTTCGGCTCAAATATCGGTACTTGGATTTAAGGCGTCCGTCCATGTTTTCTCAGATGAAAGATCGTCACCGAGTAACCAAGGTGGCGCGGGATTATTTTGATGAAAATCATTTTGTAGAAGTCGAAACGCCGATGCTCACCAGAAGCACGCCGGAAGGCGCGAGGGATTTCTTGGTTCCTTCCAGACTCGATCCGGGAAGTTTCTACGCTTTGCCGCAATCCCCGCAACTGTTCAAACAAATCTTGATGATCTCAGGCTTTGATCGTTACGTTCAATTTGCGCGCTGTCTTCGGGACGAAGATTTACGGGCAGATCGCCAGCCGGAACACACGCAAATCGATGTGGAAATGTCATTTGTTTCCGAAGAAGACATCATGTCCATCATCGAAGGTTTGATTTCCCGAATTATCAAAGCCATTCGCAACGTGGATGTGAAAACCCCGTTTCCGCGCATTCCTTATCACGATGCCATGAACCGGTACGGTTCTGATAAGCCGGATTTAAGATACGGCCTTGAATTTTTGGACATCACGAGTTTGATGGACGGTTCCGGATTTAAAATTTTCCAAGAAGTCATCAAGCAAAAAGGCGTGATTAGAGGCATTAAAGTTTCCGATCATCATTTTTCGCGCAGCGATTTTGATGAATTGACGGCTTATGTTCAGGGTTTTGGCGCAAAAGGTTTGGTGTGGTTTAAAGTCTCTGAATCTTCAATGGAATCACCAGTCGCCAAATTTTTAAATGAAGATCAACAGAAAAGAATGAAGGATCAATTTCAGGCGAAAGCCGGAGACACTTTGTTTCTCATTGCCGATCAGTGGCTGAGCGCCTGTGCTGCGCTGGGTGCGCTCAGAACAAAACTTGCCGGCACGCTGAAACTAACGGAGCATTCCGAAGAATTTAATTTGTCGTGGGTAGTGGATTTTCCATTATTCCAATGGAATGAAGAAGAAAAAACGATCGACGCTGTTCATCATCCATTTACCGCACCGCAAGAAGCGGATATGGTTCATTTGGAAAAAGAACCGCTGAAAGTCAAAGCTCGTGCTTACGATTTGGTTTTAAATGGAACTGAAGTGGGCGGTGGAAGCATTCGAATTCATCAGGAAACGGTGCAGAAAAAAGTATTTCAAATTCTTGGAATTACCAATGCTGAAGCAGAAGAAAAATTTGGGTTTCTCTTAAAAGCGCTTCGTTTTGGCGCTCCGCCGCATGGCGGCATTGCCATCGGTCTGGACCGGCTCTGCGCTATTTTGGCAGGGAAAGATTCCATCCGCGAAGTCATCGCATTTCCGAAAACGCAAAGAGGAACGTGTCCGCTGACGGATGCGCCTTCAAAAGTTTATCCCAAACAATTAAAAGAACTGCATTTGAATTTGAACGTCAAACCTTAAGGAACCTCATTGGAAAAAATCATTAAGCTGAACTCCAACGAAGAAGCGATTACCCTCTACGGTAGTTTGGATGAACGATTGCGTTTTGCCGAGGAAAAATTCAAAGTCCGAATTTCCGCTCGAAATCACCGGTTGGTTGTTTCCGGTTCCAAAGAAAATGTAAAGCCCGCAGTTGAATTCTTCATGACTGAACTGGAAAGAATCCGTGAACGCGATGTGCCTCAGGCAGAAATTAAATTAAAAGAATCTAAAGAATCTACTGAATCTACGCGAGCAGGCGTGTCTTTTTTCCACAAAGGCAAGATCATTAAAGGCAAAAGCAGTAATCAGGATTTGTATCTGCAGGCCATGTCGAAATACGACATTGTGATTTCGATCGGCCCCGCCGGTACAGGCAAAACTTATTTAGCGATGGCGACTGCCATTGACCAGCTGAAACGAAAAAAAGTCGGCCGAATTATTTTGACTCGGCCTGCGGTGGAGGCAGGCGAAAGCTTAGGTTATCTTCCCGGCGATTTATTAGCTAAAATCAATCCATATCTGAGGCCGCTTTATGATGCGCTTTATGACATGATGGATTTTGAAGAAGCCAGCCGATATTTGCAGCGCGGCTTAATTGAAGTAGCGCCCCTTGCTTACATGAGAGGCCGAACGCTCAATGACAGTTTCATTATTTTGGATGAAGGTCAAAATTGCACGCACGAACAAATGAAAATGTTTCTGACGCGCCTTGGTTTTTCATCCCGGGTTGTGGTAACGGGCGATGTCACCCAAATTGATTTATCCAACGGGAAGCGCTCCGGTTTGGTGGAAATTCAAAATATTCTGCATAAGATTGAAGGGATCAAGTTTTGTTATTTAAATGAAAAAGACGTTGTCCGGCATAAATTGGTTCAGGACGTGATCAAAGCTTATGAGCAGTACGAACAGCGAAAATAGGAGATTAGGAAATCAAGTAACCATCGCCAACGATGATCCAAAATTTAAAATCAAAAAACAGGCGGCTGTTCAAGTCGCCCTCGCGGCCTTAAGTCACCTCAAATACACCCGTACTCATCTCAGTCTTATTTTTACTTCCGATTTGAAAATCAAACTACTTAATCGGCGTTTTTTAAAGCATGATCGGCCCACAGACGTCCTTGCTTTTCCGTTAAGGCCGCCTTTTTTAGGCGAAGTGATTATTTCCCCCAAACGGGCTTCGGTTCAGGCCTCTATATATGAAGCGTCCTTTCAGGAAGAATTGGCCCGTTACATTTGTCACGGCATTCTTCATTTAGCCGGATTTAAAGATAAGACTCGAAAAGATCAAAACCAGATGCGCCGTCAAGAAAACATCATTTTGAAGCGCTCCAAAAAGCATCTCAACCGAATCATTTAATGGCCATTAAAAAAGTAGAAGCACTTGTTCTCAAGCGTATTCCAATCCGGGAAAGTTCCATCTTGGGTACTTTTTTTACTCGCGAGAACGGAAAGTTGAGAGGATTAATCAAAGGTGCGCGCCGCCAAAAAAATCCGTTGAGTGCACGGTATGAGCCGTTTACCCATTTATCCCTGGTATATTACGAAAAAATTAGATCGGATACGCATCTGATTTCAGAAACGGTTGTTTTAAATTCAAATGCTTACTTACGGGAAAAATTGTCTTTTTTTGGATACGCCAGCTATTTAACCGAATTAATCGATGTTCTGTTTGATCTTTACGATCCGTATCCGGACGTATTTGATCTCCTGCAAGATTCCTTTAAATTATTTCAAAACCATTCGCCGACTTTAATCTTAAGGGCTTTTGAAGTGAAACTATTTGAAACCATTGGCCTCCTTCCGATTTTTAATCACTGTGTGTTGTGCAAACAAGAATGCCTGGAACAGTGTTTTTTCAGTCCCAAGCAAGGTGGAATTATTTGCCCTCAGTGTGACCGCGGAGAGCCCGGCACCTTAAAGATCTCTCATGGGACGATCCAAAGCATTCTGTATTTTTTAAAGACCAACCTGAACCAAGCTGTTAAACTAACTTTAAGCCCTCAAACAGAGAAGGAGTTGGAGCATATTAACCAAAAATTCCTTCAATACCGCCTCGAATACCCCTTAAAAACCCCCAAGTTTTTAGCTGAAATTAAGCCTTTACTTCAGAAGTCATAACTCACGCATTATCAGTAGGTTAGCACACTACCTCTCCTAATAACCCAGTTCTTTGACTTTTAAAAATCAGCATGGTACCTTTTAACCATGATTTAAAGAGTTTTATAAAGTTTAAACCGAGAGGGAAGCCATGCAGGAAACACAAAGTTTCTACTTTGATATTCCCAAACAAGAGCGAGAATCCTCTGTTTCATATCTGTTAAACGCGCTCTTAAAATCTCGCACTTCCTGCCAACTTGCTTCTAATCAAGAGCGTTTCGATGAAGACGTTAATATTTATTTAGCCCATCTGCTTTTTGCTGCTTCCTTACCTGACTATCAAAACGCCATCCGCCGTTATCTAGCCAAGAATGTCAGTGAGATTACGGATCTGGTGGACCGGAATGAAGACCGGATTATTCGCTATTTTATCTATAAGGTGAATGCGGATCATCTGATGATTCAATTGGGGATCTTTCAAAATCTGGAAAACGCGCAGCATCTATATGGTAAGACGGAGCGGCAATTTGTCAGCATGGCCCAAAATTATTACCGGCAGGCGGCTACTTATAACCGCAAAATTTACCGCAGGGAAACAGCCGTAGGTTCGGTTTTGGAAAAACTCTCAGATGGTTTTGATCAATACCAAACCATTTTGCGTAACGTCCGTAAGGATTTCTTCCATTTTTCAAATCATTTCCATGATGAGCCCTTTAAGAAATTTTGTACTGACGTTTCTCGTTATGAGCGGGAAATCAAACTGAACGAAGCGATGGACCAATTTTTAGACAGTTATGCGCAGTGGGTAAGGACCAAAGCCAAAAATGCAAAGTTAAATTTGATCGCACACGCCAAAAGACTTCAGACGATTGATCCAAAATTTATATTTCGTCTTGATTTAGATTCTCAGGAAGCAGCGTAAAAAGGAGATTCAGGTGATATCAAGAATCTTAAGAACCAGACATTATCAGATGAGTCAAAGCAGAAAGGCAGAAATCCGTTTCCTTAAGCTTTATTCGATGTGGCATGAAACGCATGATCTATCACTGCGTAAGCGGATGTTGGTCAGTTTGAATACAGTCATGCGCCGATTTCCTGATTTTGATCTTCGTCATAGATTTGATCAGGCATTTTAACAAGCTGCCGGTGAGGCCACTATGAAATCCAATATTTTGATGTTGTGTTTACGAGATGAAAACGATTGTGAAGATCAACTGAAGCAGATTCACAACGAATTTTTGGATCTTTACTCCTTATATTTAAAAACCGGCTTATCTTGGATTAAAGCCGAACTTTTGCAAAAAGCCTATCAGCTTCATTCGTTAGACCCCAGCTTTACCTTTAGAATTTAATTACTTTCTGTTACAATACATCTCCTAATATGAAAGAAATCCAAACACCCGATCGTTTAAAAAAGCTGCCTCCTTATCTCTTTGCGGAAATTGACCGCATCAAAAGAGAGCTCATCGCTCAGGGTAAGGATGTGATTGATTTGGGAGTCGGGGACCCTGATTTGCCGACACCTTCCTTTATTATTGAGGCCTTAAGTGAAGCAGCTAAGAATCCTGCCAATCATAAATATGCATTAGACCAGGGAATGCCGGAGTTGCGCAGGTCCATTGCAGCCTGGTACAAAAATCGTTTTCATGTCAGTTTAGATCCGGACCGAGAAGTTCTTCCCTTAATTGGTTCCAAAGAAGGGATTGGCCATGTGCCCTTGGCGCTTATCAATCCTGGCGACGTCGTATTGGTTCCCGACCCGGGTTATCCCGTCTATAAATCCGGCACTTGGTTTGCCGGCGGAGAACCTGTGCTGATGCCGCTTTTGGAAGAGCAGAATTATTTACCTGATTTTAATTCCATTGATGGCCAAATGCTTCGAAAAGCAAAAATGATGTTTTTAAATTATCCCAACAATCCAACAGCTGCTTGTACTGAAAAGAAGTTTTTTGAGGAAGCGGTGGCTTTTGCCAAAGAACATGGAATTATCATTTGCCATGATGCTGCTTATACCGAGATTTCCTATGACGGCTACCGGGCACCCAGCTTTTTGGAGGTCAGCGGTGCCAAGGAAGTGGGTATTGAATTTCATTCGCTTTCCAAAACATTCAACATGACCGGCTGGCGAATTGGTTTTGCCTGTGGAAATGAAAAAGTGCTCCAGCTTTTAGGAAAAGTAAAAGCAAATTTGGATTCCGGAATTTTTCAAGCCATTCAATGGGCAGGGATTAAGGCTTTAAATGATGGCGCCAAAGCCATTGGCGAAAATTGTAAAATTTATGAACGCCGGCGAAATATTTTAGTGGAAGGATTAAATGCACTGGGATGGAAGATTCCAAAACCAAAAGCTTCCTTTTACGTGTGGGCACCGGTTCCAGCCGGATACACGTCACAAGAATTGGCTGCGCGGCTGCTTAAAGAATCAAATTTAGTTGTGACGCCGGGAAATGGTTTTGGCCCGAACGGCGAAGGCTATTTTCGAATGTCGCTGACCATAAAAGAAACCCGTCTGCAAGAAGCGGTCGAGCGGATTAAGCGTCTCCACAGTCATTGAGTTCCATGTCCACTACCGCCTTTGTTGGGGTCGGTTCTAATTTAGGCAACCGAAAACAAATCATTCGCCAAGCCGAACAAAAACTTTCCCATGTCGAAGACATCCGGTTTATCAGGTCCGCGCCTATTTATGAAACCCAACCCGTTAGCGGTCCCAAGCAAGATTTGTTCTTGAATACCGTTTGGGAAATTGAAACGGATTTGTCCGCCCATCAATTGCTGGTAGCATTGTTTCAAATCGAATCTGATTTTGGCCGCTTGCGGCTTGAAAAAAATGGCCCAAGAACGATCGATTTGGATCTTCTCCTTTACGGAGATGCAGTGATCAAGGAACAGGCATTAACAATTCCGCATCCCCGTTTGCATGAGCGGTGGTTTGTGCTCAAACCCTTGTGGGATTTAAGATCTGATTATGTTCACCCGGTTCTTAAAAAAAGCATTTGTGAATTATTGGATCGGGTAAAGCCATGAAAATTATTAAAAGTTCGAAAGACTTAAACCACATCATCAAACATTTAAAAAAAGAAGGCAAGCAGATTGGTTTTGTTCCGACGATGGGTTACCTACACACAGGGCATGTGTCACTCATCCGCCGCGCTCGAGCTGAAAACGATGTTGTGGTGGTCAGCATTTTTGTTAATCCTATCCAATTTGGTCCCAAAGAAGATTTTAAGAATTATCCCAGAGATCTGAATCACGACAAACGGTTTTTAGCGCCCGAACGGGTGAATTATTTATTTTTACCCAGTAAGTCTTCTATTTATCCAAAAGGATTTCGAAATTATCTGGAGCCGGGACTAATGGCGTGCCGTTTGTGCGGTGCCAAAAGGCCAGGTCACTTTCGCGGAGTTGTTACGGTTGTCAATCGTCTGTTTGAAATTATAGAGCCAGACCGCGCTTATTTCGGCCAAAAAGATTATCAACAGGTCAAGGTAATCGAAGACATGGTGCAACAAAGACATTTAAATGTCCGCATTCAGGTCTGTCCGATTGTTCGGGAAAAGGACGGCTTGGCGATGAGTTCGCGCAACCGGTATCTTTCAAAAAAAGAAAGAATTCGCGCAAGAAGTTTATATCAATCCTTAGTAGAAGCTAAAAAAAAGATCCAAGCCGGCCAAACAAATCCATCCAAGGTCAAAAATCTCATCAAGGCTATGTTAAACCGGTATGTGGATAAGATTGATTACATTGAGCTGATGGATCCAGAGAAATTAACGCCCGCAAAACAGCTAAAATTGCCCGTTTTAATTGCACTCGCGTGTTTTGTCGGCCGCACAAGATTAATTGATAATCTCGTCGTTAAGCGTTAAAATACTAAGTTCCGAAAGGAATTTTCTCAAAACCAGGATACCATGCTCCGACAAATGCTGAAGTCTAAAATTCATCGCGCCACCGTCACCGATGCCAATGTGAATTATGAGGGAAGTGTTACCATTGATGAGCAGTTAATGGTGGAAGCCGACATCATTGAATACGAAAAGGTGTTGTTGGCCAATATCACCAATGGCTCTCGTCTTGAGACTTATGCCATTACCGGAAAATGGGGTTCTGGCGTCATTTGTGCGAATGGAGCAGCGGCCATTCATAATAAAGTGGGCGACAAAATCCTGATCATGAGTTTTTGTAGTTTACCGGATCGTGAAGCCAAGCGCTTCCATCCAAAAATCATCGTGGTCGATGAAAAAAATCGCCAGATTAGAAAAAAATGAAATATGATTCAAATTGGAATTCTTGGATGCGGAACCATCGGTTCTGCTCTTGCTAAAGCCGTTTTAAAAAAGTTTCCTCAAAAAGCCCGCCTTCGGTTCGTCTCAGATCATCATCCGGATCAAATCATCAGGCTTCGCAAACAATTAAAAACCAACTTCAAATCGGTTTCAATTTCGGAGCTGATTCGCCAGAGCGATTTTATTATCGAAGCAGCTTCTGTTAAAGCTTCCGAAGAAATTGTCCCTTTGGTGTTGGCTGCCGGAAAAGAAATCTTAGTCTTGAGCGTCGGCGGAATTTTAAGAATTAAAAATCTTCAGAGCTTATTGAAACGTTCTCAAGGAGGGCGGATTTATATTCCTTCCGGCGCCATTGCGGGACTAGATGGCGTTTTAGGTTCCAGAAACGGCGGAATCAAAAGCGTTCGAATTACCACCCGAAAGCCGCTTAAAAGTCTGGCGCAAGCACCTTTTTTTCTGAAACAAGGATTTCACTCAGATCGCATCAAGAAACCAACGCTCATTTTTGAAGGCAATGCATTAAAAGCGATTGAAAATTTTCCTGAGAACGTCAACGTAGCTGCGAGTCTCAGCTTGGCAGGCATTGGTCCAAAGAAAACGAAAGTTCGGATTTTTACATCGCCGACTTATCGTTACAATCAGCATGAGATTGAAATTCAAGGTGGTTACGGCCAAATCCTGACCCAAGTAACCAATATTCCTTCTCGGGAAAATCCAAAAACAAGCGCGCTTGCCATTGGCTCCGCCATTGCCACCTTAGAGAAAATTTTTAGTCCGATCAAAATTGGAACTTAAGTGGCTCAAATTGTTATTCGCGGTGCACGGGAACACAATCTCAAGAACATCAGTTTAGAAATTCCCCGAAATAAATTAATTGTCATTACGGGCCTCTCAGGATCAGGCAAAAGTTCTCTTGCTTTTGATACGCTTTACGCGGAAGGCCAAAGACGTTATTTGGAAAGCCTGTCTTCTTATGCCCGTCAGTTTTTAGAACGCCTTAAGAAACCGGATGTGGATTATATTTCCGGGCTTTCTCCCAGTATTGCCATTGAACAAAAAACAGTTCCGCACAATCCCCGTTCGACCGTAGCAACCATCACGGAAATTTATGATTACCTCAGACTGCTTTATGCCAAACTCGGAGAAGTATTTTGCCCCACTTGCGGCCGGCGTGCCCAAAAGCAAACCTTTGGTGAAATCATCTCCCAAATCAACCGGCTTCCGGAAGGAAGTCAAATTGGCATTTTCGCCCCACTCATTCGCGGCCGAAAAGGAGAGTATAAGAAATTATGTGAGGAGATGCGCGCAAAGGGTTTTTCCTATATTCGGATTGACCGGAAACTTCACGACCTGAGCAAAGCCGTTAAGATTACCAAATCAAAACGTCATGATATTGAGGTATTTATTGATACGGTTGAGCGAACGCCTAAGAATTCAGAGCGAATTAACCGCTCCGTCAAAACAGCTTTAGAGCTGGCCGGCGGCACTTGCGTGATTGATATCGTTGCCTCCGATGGGAAAGAAAAGAAAAAGGAATTCTTCTTTTCCCAAAAAATGACGTGTCCTAATTGCGGCGTCAATTTCCAGGATTTCGAACCCAATATGTTTTCCTTCAATAGCCCTTACGGGGCGTGCGAGCGCTGTAGAGGGATCGGAAAATTGTCCCAGGTAACCGTGAGTAAGATTATCCAAAATCCGGAGAAACCGATTTTAAAAGGCGCCATTAATGAAGAAATTTATTTTTCATTTAATCAATATGTCATCGAAGATTTGATTTACAAACTTCGTGAACATTTTGATTTTTATTTATCTACACCGTTCCAGGATCTCCCGCAAGAAGTAAAAGACGCTTTATTTTGGGGAACGGGTGATATCACCGGGCTGATTGAAGAATTGGAGGACTTGTTTTACTCAACGACTTCTGAAGAAATTAAGCGCAAGGTTAGAAAATTCATCCGCGAAGATACTTGCTCCGAATGTAAGGGGGCGCGCCTGAAGCGAGAATCCCTCGGCGTTCAAATTGGTGGCAAAAATATTGTGGAAGTCTGCGCTCTTTGTATTAACGAAGCGTCCGCTTTTTTTAAATCCTTGAGCTTTGAAGGCTCTGAGCAAAAAATTTCATCGCCTATTCTTAAAGAAATTAAACAACGAATCGAATTTTTGGAAAACGTTGGCTTGGAATATCTTACTTTAGACCGTACCGTGACGACTTTGGCTGGCGGAGAACTTCAGCGAATCCGGCTGGCGGCCCAAATCGGCGTCGGTTTGACCGGCATCCTTTATGTTTTAGATGAGCCCAGTATCGGCCTTCATCCAAAAGATAATGAGAAACTCTTAAACACCTTAATTCGGCTCAGAGATTTAAAAAATACGGTGATTGTGGTTGAACACGATGAAGAAACGATGAGACATGCGGACTTTATTATTGACTTAGGGCCCGGAGCCGGACGGCAAGGTGGAGAAGTCACAGGCTTAGGTTCCATTGAAAAACTCATCAAATCCGAGCGTTCACTAACGGCCAAATATTTATCCAAAAAAATGGAAATTAGTTTGCCTCATACTCGCCGGGATTATCGAAAGGCCAAAAAAATAACCCTGCGCGGGTGTCAGGAACATAATTTAAAGAATATTGATGTTGAATTTCCGTTAGGCTGCTTTATTTGTGTGACCGGAGTTTCAGGATCTGGGAAAAGCACCTTAGTCCATGATCTGTTATTTAAAGCCATTCATAATCATATTTGGAAAACTGATTATTACGTTGGAAAGTTCAAAGGCATCACGAATTTAGATGTGATTGATAAAATTATCGAAATCGATCAAGCTCCGATCGGCAGAACGCCCAGATCGAACCCGGCCACGTATACGGATCTATTCACTAGCATCAGGAAACTCTATGCCCAAACGCCTGAAGCCAAATTACGGAATTTTGATCCTTCTCGTTTTAGTTTCAATTTGAAGGGCGGAAGATGCGAGACATGTCGCGGCGAGGGTTATCAACGATTAGAAATGAGTTTTTTACCGGATGTATATGTTCTGTGTGAGACCTGCCGCAGTTTGCGTTATAATGATGCCACATTAAATGTTCATTATCGCGGCAAAAATATCGCCGATGTTTTAGATTTATCTGTCACCGAAGCCATTGAATTTTTTTCTGTCATCCCACAAATTAACGAGCGGCTTATTTTGTTAAATGAGATTGGACTTGGATATTTAAAACTTGGCCAGCCCTCGACAACGCTTTCCGGTGGGGAAGCGCAGAGAATTAAATTGGCCAGTGAACTGAGCAAAAAAGGTACGGGACGAACCCTTTACATTTTAGACGAACCCACAACTGGACTTCATTTCGCCGACATTGAAAATTTATTAAAAGCGTTATTCAGATTGCGGGATGCCGGAAATACCGTGGTGATTGTAGAACATAATTTGGATTTGATCAAAATGGCCGATTACATCATTGATTTGGGCCCGGAAGGCGGCAGAAACGGTGGCCAGGTGATAGCTCTTGGTTCCCCTGAGGAATTGGTTTCAAAGGCCGTTTCCTACACAGGCAAATACCTCTCTAAGTACTTGGTAAACCGTAATTAACAGCTATTTCGTATCACTATTTGACAATCTCCTTATAGGGGGGTATACTTTCCTTACCGTTGAAGAAAAGCGTAACCTACGGTCTGATATTATCTTAGACTTTATAAAATCTGATTAAAAGTCTCTCATAAGGTGGTGATGTTGAGTGGTTTCACACCAAAGATGGTTTAAAGTTTTTAGCTGGATCGTCCTCGCTTTCCAAATTAGTTTTCAGCTTTTTAATTCATCTCCCGTTTTTGCTTCCAGCAATATTCCAGAAATTCCGGTTGTTCAAAACCAAGTTCCCACTACGCCTATCGCTGAAAATTCTGTTCCAGAAATCTCGACAGAACCAGACGTTCAAACCTCCGTTGATTTCTTACTTAACTCAACTTCTTTTTCACAAGCAGATGCTAAATCTGAGCCAAACAATTATGTTACTGAAAGTTATGAGCAAGCTGCCGACGGCATTCATGAATTACAGCCAGATGCGCCCGTTGCGTATCTTGCAAAAGATTTAAATGAATAGATCGGA
>Ga0209726_10007295_pt1 | contig 12435 bp, 12 predicted proteins | sample Subgrocontami54m_FD_187453 | JGI IMG/M metagenome (GOLD analysis project Ga0209726, IMG submission 187453) | Subsurface groundwater microbial communities from S. Glens Falls, New York, USA - GMW46 contaminated, 5.4 m (SPAdes) (version 3) | ecosystem: Environmental > Aquatic > Deep subsurface >... | reverse complement strand
CGGCGGGCCCCGGCAGCTGCCGGGCTGTGCTGGCCAAGGCAATTGAAGTATGGTAACCGAACCCTCGGCCCGGCTGGGGGTAACGGAGGGGCGGAATCATAATGATCCGCCGGGATTCCAATCTGACACCCGCCAACGTCACCACGACGAGGCCAATACCCCTAAGGCTCGGATCGCTTTGCCGATCGAGTTCCATCCGAAAGGCATGAGGTTTGAACAATGAGTAATATTGGCGAGCGGGTTAAGAAGATCGTCGTGGAGCATCTCGGCGTTGAGCCCGAGAAGGTGACCGATGGGGCGAGCTTTATCGACGACCTCGGCGCCGACAGCCTCGATACCGTCGAATTGGTGATGGCTTTCGAGGAAGAATTCGGTTGCGAGATTCCCGACGATGCCGCCGAGACAATTCTCACTGTGGGCGACGCAGTCAAATTTCTCGAAAAGAACGCTAAAAGCTGACGCCCACCGGCAACCCCGGACCGAACCAAGCGATTGTCCGGTGTGTATGCCCGGGAACGGTGCGGTTTAGAGCCGGCCAGAGACCCAGGATATGAGACGCGTCGTAGTCACCGGCCTCGGCCTCGTTTCGCCGCTTGCATGCGGTGTCGAGGCGACTTGGCAACGCCTGATCAAGGGCCAGAGCGGCATCACCAAGATCGAAAAGTTCGACGTGTCCGACTTGCCCTGCAAGATTGCGGGCATCGTGCCGCGCGGCGACGGCAGCGACGGCACGTTCAATGCCGACCAGTGGATGGAGCCGAAGGAGCAGCGCAAGGTCGATGATTTCATCATCTTTGCGATGTCCGCCGCCGGTCAGGCGGTTCAGGATTCCGGATGGTTGCCGACTGCCCGTGAAGATCAGATCGCGACCGGCACCATGATCGGTTCCGGCATTGGCGGCATCGAAGGCATTGCCGAAACCTCTCTCGTGCTGAAGGAGAAAGGGCCGCGCCGCGTGTCGCCTTTCTTTATCCCCGGCCGGCTGATCAATCTTGCTTCCGGTTACGTTTCTATTCAATTCGGCCTGAAAGGCCCGAACCATGCGGTCGTCACCGCGTGTTCGACCGGTGCGCATGCGATTGGCGATGCCGGACGCCTGATCGGCCTGGGAGATGCGGACGTGATGGTGGCTGGGGGCACGGAGTCCCCGGTTAATCGGTTGTCGATGGCTGGGTTTGCCGCCGCGCGGGCACTTTCCACCAGCTTCAACGATACGCCCGAGAAGGCATCGCGGCCTTACGACAAGGATCGCGATGGCTTTGTCATGGGCGAGGGGGCCGGCGTCGTGGTGCTTGAAGAATACGAGCATGCGAAACGGCGTGGCGCGAAAATCTATGCCGAGTTGATCGGTTACGGCATGTCGGGCGATGCCTATCATATCACCGCACCCGCGCCGGACGGTGACGGCGCCTTTCGCAGCATGCAGGCGGCTTTGCGCAGCGCCAAGATTTCTCCCTCGGAGGTCGACTACATCAACGCCCACGGCACCTCGACGCCGCTCGGCGACGAGATCGAGCTCAGGGCGGTGCAGCGCTTGGTCGGAAACGCGGCGGGACGCATTTCTATGTCCTCGACGAAATCCTGCATTGGGCATTTGCTCGGGGCGGCGGGAGCAGCGGAGGCAATCTTCTCGATTCTCGCCATTCGCGATCGGATTGCGCCGCCGACAATCAATCTCGATAATCCATCCGTCGAGACGCCCATCGATCTTGTGCCGCACCGCGCGCGCGAACGCGAGATCAACGTGGTGCTGTCCAATTCATTTGGTTTCGGCGGCACCAATGCGTCTCTAGTATTCCGCCGCATTGTGAACTGAGCGCGCAAGGCGGACTCGCTTCACTGTTTAGCCATATTTTGTTCTACTCTCGCTCCCGCTTATGTCGCTTCTGTCGGCAGCTGACAGCCTGCGGCGTCACAACAGCCAATAAGGCAACCCTCCGCGCCGGCATTGCAGTTAGGTGGCACCTTCGGGCTATATAGTCGCCACCACAGGGAATTGACGTATCGATTATGGAGCAACGAAGAATAACCCCTCGCAGTCCGCGCGCTGCTCTCGAACCGGAACACGTGCCGGTGCCCACGCGCCGCTCCAAGCGGGCGCGGCATCCGCTGGTGATCATCGGCAACGCCTTCATCACGCTTTTCATTCTGCTCGCGGTGACGATCGGTGCCGGTTTGATCGTCGGCAAGCAGCGATTCGAGGCGCCGGGTCCATTGGCCAGCGAAAAGATCGTCAACGTTTCACGCGGCAGCGTCCGCGATATTGCCGATCAACTCCAGCGCGAAGGCGTCATCGATCAGCCGATGCTTTTCATGGCTGGCGTCATCGTCCTCAAGGCACGGAACGAGCTGAAGGCCGGCGAATACCAGTTCAACAAGCAGGCGAGCCTCCATCAGGTGGTCGAGACGCTCATTGAAGCGAGGGTGGTGCAGCATCCAATCACCATTCCCGAAGGCCTGACCTCCGAGCAGATTGTGGCACGGCTGATGGAAAACGATGCATTGGCGGGCAACATCAAAGAAGTGCCGCGTGAAGGGACGCTGCTGCCCGACACCTATCATTTCCCCCGCGGCTTTCCGCGCGAACGCGTGCTCGTCCTAATGCAGCAGGGGCAACAGCGCGTGGTGAAAGAAGTATGGGAACATCGCAACATGGATCTGCCGCTGAAGAGTCCGGAGGAGCTCGTTGTTCTCGCCTCCATCGTCGAGAAAGAGACCGGAAGGGCGGATGAGCGCACGCGCGTGGCTTCGGTCTTCGTTAACCGCCTGAGACAAAAGATGAAGCTGCAATCCGATCCGACCATCATCTATGGCCTGGTCGGAGGAAAAGGCGCTCTCGGCCGTCCAATTCTGCGCAGCGAGATCGAGCAGCCGACGGCCTACAACACCTATGTCATCGAAGGTCTGCCACCGGCGCCGATCGCCAATCCAGGCCGCGCGTCGCTGGAAGCTGCCGCCAAACCGGCGCGCACCCGTGAACTTTATTTTGTGGCCGATGGCACCGGTGGGCACGTCTTTTCCGATAATTACGACCAGCATCTGAAGAACGTCGCGCGGCTGCGGGCGATGGAGCAGCAGAAGGTGTCGCCGGCCTCGGTGCCGGATGCAGCGCCAGCATCGGGCAAGCCGCCCGCGGGCGGAGCACCTTCGCCGTAATCCGAAACGCCGGGATATCGGTATCCCTGCGGCTTGTGAGCGCCGCGGCGCACCGCTAAGGTTTTCCGCTCCGTTGTTTCAGCGTTATCCCCTAAAGAGATTCTGCGATGGCGCTTTCGAGCATGACCGGCTTTGCACGGAGCCACGGCGTCGTCGGCGCCTATGCCTGGGGCTGGGAGCTTAAATCGGTCAACGCCAAAGGTCTGGAGTTACGGCTGCGGCTGCCGCCCGGCTGGGATGCGATCGAGAGCATCGTACGCGGCCGTGCCGCCGAGCTGCTGGCGCGTGGAACGGTGCACGGGAATTTGACGGTGAGCCGGGAAGGCGTCCCGCCCGTCGTGCGTGTCAACGAGGCCGTGCTGAGCGCAGTGCTCGCGACCTTGCGCGACCTCGCAGGCCGCATTCAAGCCTCGCCCCCAAGTCTTGACGGTATTCTGGCGCTCAAAGGCGTGGTTGAGGTTATCGATCAGGACGAGTCCGAGGACGAACGGCGGGCGGCTGAGACGGCGGTCGTCGCCGGCTTTGGTGCGGCGGTCGCCGCGCTTGCCGACATGCGCCGGCAGGAAGGCGCGACGCTTGGACGGCTGCTCGCGGCGCGGCTTGACGAAATCGCGGCGCTTGCGGCGCGCGCCGAGCAGGTGCCCGGCCGCCGTCCCGAAGCGATCAAGGCGCGGCTTGGGGAGCAGATTGCAACGCTGCTTGCTTCCTCCGACCGCTTCGATGCCGACCGGCTGCATCAGGAGGCGGTGCTGATCGCTACCAAGGCCGATATTCGCGAAGAGCTTGACCGGCTTGCCTCGCATGTAGCGCAAGCGCGCGGCCTGCTCGGGCAGGGAGGTGCCGTGGGCCGTCGCCTCGACTTCCTGGCGCAGGAACTTCATCGCGAATCGAATACGCTGTGCGCCAAGGCCAATGACGTCGAATTGGCCAATATCGGACTGGAGCTGAAGAGCGTAGTCGAGCAGTTTCGTGAGCAGGTGCAGAACTTGGAGTAAGCGGCATGCCGAAGGGGGCGAAGGAGGGCGCGGCGGCGATCGACCGGCGTGGAATGATGCTGGTGCTGTCGTCGCCGTCCGGCGCCGGCAAAACCACGCTGTCGCGAATGCTGCTTGAAGTCGATCCGTCAGTCGAGCTGTCAGTGTCGGTGACGACGCGGCCGCAGCGGCCGGGCGAAGTGGACGGACGCCACTATCACTTCATCAATCAGGCGCGTTTCGACGAGATGGCGCGCAACGGCGAATTGCTTGAATCCGCGACGGTCTTCGACCACCATTACGGCACACCGCGCGCGCCGGTGGAGGCCGCGCTGGCCCGCGGGCACGATGTGCTGTTCGACATCGACTGGCAAGGCACCCAGCAATTGCGCGAGAAGGCCCGCAACGATCTCGTCAGCGTGTTCGTGTTGCCGCCGTCGATCCCCGAGCTTGAGCGGCGGCTCACCCAGCGTGCGCAGGACAACACCGAGGTGATCCGCTCACGCATGGCCAAAGCTTCGGGAGAGATGAGCCATTGGGCCGAGTATGACTACGCCGTGATCAATCACGATCTTGACCAGGCCTTTGCCGACGTGCGCGCTATCCATGCCGCCGAACGGCTCAAGCGCGAGCGCCAGCCGGGCCTTTCCACCTTCGTGCGGGATCTGCAAAGGAAGCTGTAATCGTTAAAGCGGACGCTTTATCCCCGATCGCTGCTCGAAGACACGGGCAAGCGCGCAAAATCCCTCTACTGGAATTTCTTCAGCCCGCGCAGTCGGCTCTATGCCTGCATCCGCAAGAAGCGCAGCGGGATCGATACCGAGAGATTTGAGGCTCTGGCGTAGCATTTTCCGCCGTTGGCCGAAGGCGGATTCGGTCACCCGCTCCAGTACTGCACGGTCGCAGGGCAGGGGCGAGGGACGCGGTACAATCCGCAGCAGGGAAGATGTCACTTTCGGAGGCGGCACGAAGGCGGACGGCGCAATGTCGAATAGAATGCGGCTTTCCGCGCGCCAGGAAGCAAGCACCGACAGTCGGCCATAGGTCTTCGATCCCGGCGGCGCGACAATGCGTTCCGCGACCTCGCGCTGGAACATCAGCACCAGCGAATCATACCAGGGCGGCCACGGCTCGACCGTGAGCCAGCGGACCAGAAGCGCCGTCGCAATGTTATAGGGCAGATTCGCAATCACCCGCGCGGGGCCGCCGTCGAGATGCGGGCGTGGATCGAAGCTCAACGCATCGCCGGAAATCACATTCAGCCGGCCGGGATAGTATTCGGCAATCTCGTGTAAGGCCGCGATGGCGCGCTCGTCACGCTCGATGGCGATGACGCGGCGAACGCCGAGCGCGAGCAGGGCGCGGGTCAACCCGCCGGGTCCGGGACCAATCTCGACGACCGTGACGCCTTCGAGCGGCCCCGCAGCCCGCGCGATGCGGGCGGTCAGGTTCAGATCGAGCAAAAAATTCTGGCCAAGCGTTTTCTTCGCGGTGAGCTGGTGGCGGCGGATGACGTCGCGTAGCGGTGGAAGATCGTCGATCTGACCCATCAGGGCGCGGCCGCGCGCGCAGGTGCCGCCGCCGATAGTCTTGCCGCAAGCCGCAACGCTGCGACCAGGCTTGATGGATTCGCGCGTCCGGTGCCGGCTATGTCGAAAGCCGTGCCGTGATCCGGCGAGGTGCGCACGAAAGGCAGGCCGAGCGTCACGTTCACGGCGGTATCGAAGGCCAGTGTCTTGATCGGGATCAGAGCCTGGTCGTGATACATGCATAGAGCGACGTCATATGTTGCGCGCGCCGCCGCATGAAACATCGTGTCGGCGGGTAGTGGACCGCGCGCATCGATGCCTTCATTTCGAAGGCATTCGACCGCCGGGGCCACCACGGCCTTGTCTTCAGCGCCCAGTCCGCCTTCTTCACCCGCATGCGGGTTGAGCCCGGCAAAGGCGAGGCGTGGATGCTTGATGCCAAACCGTGTGTTAAAATCGCGGGCGACGATACGGCCTGTTTCAACCAGCAAATCGGCCGTCAGCCGTTTCGGAACATCCTTCAACGGCAGGTGAATCGTGACGGGAACAACTGCGAGTTCCGGCGACCACAACAACATCACGGGATGCGCCCCGACTCCGGTCATTTCCTCCGTCAGCTTGGCGAGAAACTCCGTGTGTCCCGGTTCTGCAAAACCAGCTTGATAAAGCACGTTCTTCGCCACTGGATTGGTGACAACTGCCGCGGCCGCTCCCTTAAGAACATCTGCAACGGCGCGCCGGATAGCCTCGATTGCCGCCGGCGCGCTAGAGGCATCGGGATGTGCAGGTTCTGCGGTGATCTCGCGCCCAATGGCGACAACCGGCAACGCGGTTGCGAATGTCTCGGCGGCGCGAAAAGGTTCAACAACCGCAACCGGCACCTCAAGCCCGAGAGCCTTGGCGCGCCGGATGAGAAACTGCGGCTCCGCGAGCAAATAAAATGGCGGGAGAGATAACTCACGGCGCTGCTGCCATGCGGCTAGCGTAATATCCGGCCCGATGCCTGCGGGCTCACCTATCGTCAACGCCAGCGCTCGCGACATGATTATGGGCTATTTATATTCGATCATGGAGCCGCGCCGCACTTCATTGAGGTAGCGCTTGGATTGAACCTCAAAGCGCGAAATGAAAAGTTCCTGACGAGCATTTCGCTTCTCCGGCGTGTCGGTCTTGTTTTCCTTGCGCTCACAAAGGGCAAAAACTTCCACGCCCTGTCCGGTCACTTCGGGTTTGCTGAGTTTACCGATTGACGTATTGTTGAGAACTTCACGCAGTGTCGGCGGCAAATCGGCCGAGGTGCGCTTGACAAGGTCGCGCACGGCCACGTCCTTCAGCGCGCGGGCGAAAGCAATGCCGTCGGTGCAGTTTTCAAATCGCGCCCGTAATGCTTCGGCCTCGCGGACGCGGCTCTCGACGAAGGCGGGGGAGGCGCCTTTTGGTATGACGAAAATGATCGGGCGCAAACTGTAATCATACGCGACGGCTGCTTCTTCGTCCTTCTTTGTCAGCGCGTCCCGGACTTCGCTGTCCTCGATTTGCAAGGTTGCCGGATATCTAGCGCGCACGAGCTGGTTCCAGGCAATGTCGGCGCGTAGGCGTGACTTGATAGTGCCCAGTTCTATGCCGCGGCTTGCAAGCACCTGCGTGAATTGAGTTATGTTCAGGCCCGCGCGATTGGCCATGTTGGTGACGCCTCGTTCAACCTCCGCATCCGGCGCGTCCATGCCGTAGCGCTGTGCCTCCTGGATTTTGATCTTCTCATTGATCAAATCGTCTATAACTTCCTGCCGTGAGGGCACCTTCTGGGATGACAATTGGATAAATTTCGATCGCTGCTCGATGTCATAGGCGGTGATGGGCGAGCCGTTCACGAATACAGCTACTTGTTGAGCGGCGGCCGGCGACGAAATGGTCCACGTGGCGAGGACGAAAAATATTCCCGTCACAACCACCCAAAGCCTATGGAGGCTCCTTCGCGAAACCGCAGCCTGTTCAAACATCAACCATTATCCATCGTTTTGCCGTCACGCTTGGCCTCAGCCGTCCTCTTGATAGAGTAATGCCATTATCCCGGTAAAGCCGCCAAGCAGCACTGGAAGCCAAGCCGCCGCCACCGGGTTGAGCAACTCGGCCTTACTGAAATCTTCGAAGCCTTTGGAAAGAACATACAGCAAAAAGCCAACCGCTACTCCACCCAAAACCATCTTTTGAACGCCACCAGAGCGGAAAAAGCGCAAGCTGACCGCGGCAGCGAGGAGAACCATGGAAGCGAATAGAAATGGTAGCGCCAAAAGCTTCTGATACTGCACGCGATAAGCTGCCGCACCCAGGCCCGCGTTGCCGGCAATCTCGATATAGAGGGGCAGGCTCCAGAAGGGCACGCTTTCCGGCGTTGCAAAGTTTTCGCGAACTTGTTCCGGGGTAAGGCTCGTACGCAGCAAATAGGTGCGAGCTTCTGTGGCGCGGCTAGTGCGGGCGAAGACTCGTGCGTCCTCCAGCAGCCAATGCCCTTGCTCAAGCACTGCGCTTTTGGCCTCGATGCGCTCCTTGAATTGGCCGGAGTCATCGAAGGTGAATGCCGTGATGCCTCCGAGCCGCACGCCTTGTTCACGGCTCGATAAGGCATTGATGATCGATTGCCCGTCAGCGCCGCGCTGGCGCACCCAGAAACCGCCGACCAAATTACCCCGCAGACCGGATTGGTTTTCGCCCAGCAACTCCGCTTGTAGCCGCTTCGATTGTTCCTGCAGAAAGGCCGAAATTGGGTTGTAGATGGTGGTCGCTGCGACCCCCACAAAAAATGCCACCACCAGCGACGGCGCGATAAATTGCCACGCTGACATGCCCGCGGTCCGTGCAACGACAAGCTCAAGCTGCCGCGATAAATTCAGGAAACATCCGATAGCGCCGATCAGCACGCAGAAAGGCAGAATCTTTTCCGTGATCTGGGGAACGCGGAAGAGAGAGGCCTTGGCGATCGTCCATCCCGAAACATCGGCCACGTCGGAGGTGCGGCGGACGAGTTCGACGTAGTCGGCCATCGCCACCATGAGGAATACGCCAAAGAAAACCGTTATGGTGGCATTGAAGAAACGCCTGGCGAAGTAAAGTTGCAGTGTGCTGATGAACGGCATGGGCGTCAGGTGTTCGCCGCGGACGGCGCAAACCGCTCGGTTAGCGCGGTGACCGCGTTGGTAATGAAGGCGGGCGGCTCGATAATAATACCGCGGCCAATCGCCCAAATGCTCAGTCCGATCGCCGTGGCTACCACGAGATATTGCAAAATGATGGCGATCGGCATGTTCACCGCCAAAATCGTTGCGGCAAAGCCAAGAAAGCGCAGAGCGACGACGGCCGCCGCGGTGCCGGCCAGCGATAGATTCCGGCTCTGCCTGGTTGTTCGCGGCGCGCCCAGATAGGCACAGGCAATCAGAACGAAGACGAAAGGATAAATCGGAGCCAATATGCGGTCATGCAGCTCGGCGCGAAATTGCCCGGGCTGGGAGATTGCCAGTTTGTCGTCCTTCTCCGGCCAAATGAGTTGCCAAAGATAGCGTTCGCGTACCGAATAATTGACCGTCATCGGTGCGGCGAATTGCGACAATTCAAAAGCGTAACGGTCGAACACCACGATGTTCGGATCTATGTCGCCCGTCTTATGCCGCTGCACGGTGCCGTTCTGCAGAATGAGGAAGGTGCCGTGCTCGTTCTTCAGGATTTCTCCTCGTTCGGCGAGGATCGAAACATGTTCGGTGTTATTGCGTTTGTCGTCGATAAGGACGCCAAGCAACTCACCATCGACCCGCCGCTCGCGGATATGAAAGGTCACGCCGTCTTGTGCGGCGATAAAGCGGCCGGGGCGCAGGACGTAAGTAACGAGATCGGTGCGCACTTCGATGACCCAGCGGCGAAAGCTGCGCAAGCTCTCGGGGGCAAGATAACTGCTCAGTATGGCCACTAGCACCGAAACGACGGCCGCCGCAGCCATGAAAGGCTTAAGCAGCCGGCCCGGGGACATGCCCGATGCATTGATGACGATGATTTCTGAATCCGTACCCAGCTTGTTGAGGACATAGGCGACCGCCATGACAAGCGCGATCGGGGCCAGCAGCAGCACGAGATTGGGAATGATCAGCGCGGTGATTTGAAGAAAGACCAAAGCGGTCTGGCCCTGATTCGTCATTAGCTCGATATCGCGCAAGGCTTGAGTAACCCAGATGAGCGCGGTCAAGTTGACGATGACAATCAGAAACGCACCAAGGGTGGTGCGGAAAATGTAACGGCCGATCGACCCCATTTTCCCCCGACGCTCCCTAAATTGGGTGGGTGTTTCCCCGTGGCATCAAAGCCCCAGTGTCCCTGCCTACTTTCGCAGGATTCTCTTGATTTCTCCACAAAATGGCCGGGGCAAGGCAGCCCCGCTAGCCTTGCGACCGGTCCTCTGGTTAACACCGTCTCTGGAGGCCGGGAATATTGGGTTTGGGGGGTTTGCAGGCGCGGGCGGGGCGGTTCATATGGACCGGGAAATTTTTCAAATGCGCTTCCCGGTCCAAATCTTGATGCCAGGAAAAAGGAATTTTCGTCATGTCCGACGCCGTTAAGCTCGGATTCTCAAGCTTCGCAGCGCCCGCAACCGGTGCGCTCGTTCTTTTTTGCGATGAGAAACTGCATTTTGGGCCGGCCTCCCGCCGGGTGCTCGCGGCCACGGGCGACCTTGTCCCACGCGCGGCCGCCGCTGACCGCTTTAAGGGCAAGTCCAGTGCAGTGCTCGATATCGTCGCGCCCTCGGCCCTCAAAGTCTCGCGTCTCATTATTTTGGGCGTTGGCAAAGGAACGGATCTGGACGGTCTCGATCTCGTCAAGCTCGGCGGAAAGGCGATTGCGAAAGCCCCTTCCTCCGCGAGCGATGTCACCATCTTCGCCGACCTGCCGAAGAGCACCCTGAACGCGGAGCAAGCCGCCGACCTCGCGCTTGGCGCGCAATTACGCGCCTATGCCTTCGACCGCTACAAGACCAAGCGCAAAGAGGGCGATGAGAAGTCGACGCTTAGCAAGGTGACGCTGGCCGTTACCAGCCCCGCGGCCGCGCGCAAGGCCTGGGAGCCGCGCCTCGCGGTTGCGACCGGCACGCTGATGGCGCGCGATCTCGTCAATGAACCGGCCAATGTTCTCTTTCCCGAGGAGTTTGCCCGCCGCGCGGCGGCGCTGAAGAAGCGTGGCGTCTCAGTTCAGATCCTTGACGAGCCGGCGATGAAGAAGCTCGGCATGAACGCGCTGCTCGGCGTCGGGCAGGGCTCCGTGCGCGAGAGCCGGCTGGTGGTGATGCGCTGGAACGGCGGGAAGGCAGGTGTTTCGCCCATCGCCTTTATCGGCAAGGGCGTGTGTTTCGATACCGGCGGTATTTCGATCAAGCCGGCCGGAAACATGGAGGACATGAAAGGCGACATGGCAGGCGCTGCCTGTGTCGTCGGCCTCATGCACGCGCTCGCAACGCGCAAAGCCAAGGTCAACGCCATCGGCGCCATCGGCCTTGTCGAGAATATGCCCGACGGCAACGCGCAGCGGCCCGGAGATATTGTCACCTCGATGTCCGGTCAGACTATCGAGATCATCAACACCGACGCCGAAGGCCGCCTGGTGCTTGCCGACGTGCTGCATTACGTCAACACGCGCTTCAAGCCGAAATTGATGGTGGATTTGGCGACGCTGACCGGCGCTATCATCGTAGCACTCGGCCATGAATATGCTGGGCTCTTTTCAAACGACGACAAGCTGTCCGAACGGCTGACCAAGGCGGGCAAGGCGACAGGCGAACGCTTGTGGCGGATGCCGCTCGGGCTGGAATACGACAAGCTGATCGATTCGAAATTCGCGGACGTGAAGAACACGGGCGGGCGAAACGCCGGTTCGATCACGGCGGCTCAGTTTCTCCAGCGTTTTGTCGACAAGACGCCATGGGCGCATCTCGACATCGCGGGAACTGGAATGGAGTCGCCGCAGACTGACATCAACAAAAGCTGGGGCTCTGGCTTTGGCGTCCGGCTGCTTGACCGGCTGGTGGCGGATTATTACGAGAAGTGATGACCGAAATCCTTTTCTATCACCTGCACCGGCAGCCGATCGAGCGCGTATTGCCCGCGCTGCTGGAGAAGTCGCTCGAGCGGGGTTGGCGTGTCGTCGTGCAGGCGTCATCCGATGAACGCATTGACGCGCTCGATGCGCATCTGTGGACCTATCGCGATGACAGTTTTCTTCCGCATGGCACGGCCAAGGAAGGTGAAGCCGTAGCGCAGCCGATTTTGCTTACAACCGGCGACGACAACGCCAACGGCGCGCAGGCGCGTTTTCTGATCGACGGCGCGCCGGTCCCGGCGGATGCCGCGGCCTATCAACGTATTGTCTTGTTGTTTGATGGCGAGGATCAGGATGCGGTTGCCGTTGCGCGCGAGCGCTGGACCGACGTGAAGGCGAAGGGATTCGACGCGACTTATTGGCAACCGGACGAGCAGGGCCGGTGGGTTAAGAAGGCATGAGCAACATTAACCCTGCCGCGCGGGAGCTGGCCGCGTTAACTGCCGGGGCATTGCCGTTGCCATGATCGTGACGCAAATTCGGGATTGGTTGCGCCTATAGGAAGATGAGGAAGTGCCGGGGATGCGATATCAACAGCGACGGATCGCGCGCCAAGCCGCGCTGGCGGCATCGCTGTCGTTGATGCTGGGCGCGTGTTCGATGGACCGTTTGGCGGATTATACGCCACGGGTGCCTAGCTTTTC
>Ga0209726_10007292_pt1 | contig 12435 bp, 8 predicted proteins | sample Subgrocontami54m_FD_187453 | JGI IMG/M metagenome (GOLD analysis project Ga0209726, IMG submission 187453) | Subsurface groundwater microbial communities from S. Glens Falls, New York, USA - GMW46 contaminated, 5.4 m (SPAdes) (version 3) | ecosystem: Environmental > Aquatic > Deep subsurface >... | reverse complement strand
CGACGGCATCGGCGCCCGCCTGTCCGGCTCGCCCCTGCGATATACGGCGTGGCTGTTTCTGCTGAGCGGGGGCGCCATGGGCGTCTATGGGGCCATGCGCATCGGCCGGCGGCTCATAGGCGACTTCGCCGCCAACTGGCAGCTGACGCTCGGCGGCGCGGCCCTGTCGACGGCGGCCTATGCCATCGCCATCTGGGCCATGACGGTGGCGCCGATCGCGCTGGTGGCGGCGCTACGCGAGACCAGCGTGCTGTTTGCCGCGCTGCTCGGGGTGGCCCTGCTGCGCGAGCCCCTGCTGCCGGCGCGCATCGCCGCGGCCTGCCTGGTGCTGGCCGGCGTGGTGCTGGTGCGGTTGCGCTAGGCGAGCGGGAGCCAATGTCCTCGGCTGCTTGTTGGCCGTCCATCGACGACGAGCTTGTGGCGGTGCTCGTCGACGCCGGGCATCGCGCCGCCGATGTGAGCGTCACGACGGGGCACCGCGCGACGTTCGTCCGCGTTCCACTTCTTGCCGGCATTTGCTGGCGCTGTGCAGGCGCCATTCACACCACGACGCATATACACCGCCGCTACGGCGATTCACACCCTGGCGACCGCAGTGCCATTGGGAAGAATGCCCAGCCTGCAGCGGGTACCGCCGATCCCGACAAGATCGACTTCGCTGATGTGGCGGTGAAGTGATGAGGGCCCGGCGGTCGCTGCGGCGGCGTGAGCTGACCACGCCACGGCACCCTCAAATCGTTCCGCTTCTCCCACGAAGTAGTGTCCTCACAGGAACGATTTCCCCAGCCAAAGGCGGGCGTGGTGAGCGCCTTGTGCGGCCTTGCCGACCCTCGCGGCTAAATGGGGCAGAAAGCGGAGATCACTGTGGCTCTACAGCGCACGTGGGGCGCAGCTTCCAGGCTGCCTGCTTCTCACCCCAAAAATCTCTTAGCCTCCAGACGCAGACCGAAGTAAAGTATAAGCCTAAGATGAAGTTTATTGCCACCCATCACGGTTAGTGGAGTGAACTTGTGGTCACCAGCGCCTTGTCCAGCACGAACTGCCTTCAACTCACTGACGACACATTCGCTGTGCTTGCTCAGGCTCTAAAGCAGCCCGACCATGGTTCCAATGTCCTCTTGACGGCTGCCCTTTCCGCGCTAGCGGCAATATTGGCCACCATAATCACCGCGTATGTTCAGAATAGGATCGAAAAATCGCGCGTAGCATTGGCGCGCGCCGCTAAGGTGGATGAAAGCATCATCGGAAATCTCTCTTCAATGATAATGTATCCGAGCCGCGACGTGCAGAAGTCCGATTTCGAACGTGCGAAGACTCAGCTCCTGTTTTCCCTCCCAGCCACACTCCCCACTGCAGCGGCTCTGGCTTCGCGACTGAGGGCAGCCCCTGAACCGGATGACGCTGATTTCCTGGGCTGGCGAGAGGAACTAATAGCCGCTGCAGCGGCGTACTTTGAAGATATGCGCAGAGGCTTGATCACCGGGTAATTTTCTCTGAGCAGGAGGACGGCACAATGAACGACAAGAAGAATCGGCGCCTGGACGATGAAGCTTATTGTGTAGAGGTGTTCCAAAAATTTATCAACGGGGACTTGGAGAAACTGTTTCCTGCCTTTCCATTACGGTTCGCACATCCGATGGCACATTTCGAAAGCTTGGAATCTGCATCCGCGAGAAAGCCCTCTGACGTGCTATCAAGCGACTCGGCCCGAGTGTTCGGCGCGATGAAATCTGCTTTTAGATGGTGGCCTGCAAACCCTAGTAAGAATGCGGCCCGCAAGCGGGTGTTGGACACTTACGTACCATTCGTTGGGACGTGGCGAAATCAAGTTCTGGAACCTTGCAACGTTGCAAATAGCGCAGGGCCACATCCCATTTTCGTGCTTGACGATCTCCTAGACTCGAACGACAACATCATTGTTATAGGTGCGCGCGGATCGGGGAAGACGGCTTTTCTCAACTACTGGCTCACAGCTTCAAACAGGGAGCTTGAGCAAAAGCGTATGACTTGGTTGAGGTTTGACGTCGCAAAGGTATTTGATATATGGAGTCAACACCCAGAAGCAAGCGTGTTCTCCGTTTTTCAGACCTATTTTCGCTTGCACAGCCTGTTTGTTCTATCCGCTTACGGAAGGGGCTTTACGGGGGAGGTAGGACGTAGAATTGATGCCGACTCCGCGAGCGAATTGCTGCGGAGGATAGTTACCCGTGCGACTTCAGTGCCAAAAAATAAGGCGTTCGGCCGATTCCACAACTTGTTGGTCGCGACGGCCGCAAAGATTCTGAAGTCAACCCCAATCACGAGGGACTTTAGTCACGAACTAATCAAGCACCTGCACTTATACGGGAGCAAGGAGAGTACGGCAAAAACCGCCAAGGAAGCGTTTTCGGAGATACGCGATGCACTTCTTGCCCTGGGGGTCCGACCCATCATCATTTTCGATGGATTAGACAACATAGCCTGGACCAAAAGCAGTTCGTTCTATAGCGCCGCATGCAGGGACATGGGGCGCTTGTGCAACTGGTGCAGGAGCGAACTGGGCGCGGATGCGAAGTTTATTCTAGTTACCAGGCCAGAAACGACTTCGGAAATAAGCATTACGGAAGCCGGGCGCTTGATAGGCTTCAACGACAATTCAACGGTACCCCCGTTCATCCGCGCGGGTATTGCTGTCCCTGCGATTGAGGAAATTATACGGCAAAAACTCCACGCTGCCACGGCAAGTGAAGGCTTCGAGGAACAGCGCCAAAAGCTCTTTAGTTCAATTCCTGATGGCAGGAATAAGTTTACAAAATTATCGACTGACCTTAACGGGCACTCCCTTGAATACAGCGCAATGATTGCGAATATAATTCGAAAGGATATAGATACTGCTGTCGCGTCGGCAGACCCGGTGGCTGGAGGCGGAAAGGTAACACGATTGACTGCGGCAGAGATTTGCAAGGAAGGCATTCTTTCAGTGCTGTTTGATAACGACATTCGCGCTTTTCTTGACAATTTTCTAAAGGTCAGCGCTATAAAATATAAATTCCTAGAAGTGGGAACGCCAGGCGCGGGCGATCCAGAGCGCGTCGTGGAGTATATGTTTTTGAATGGCAGACCGTTCTACGATTCGCGTTTACACTATCAATCCGGCGGGAGACGGAACTTTCAAGATCGGGGTTCTGTGTTCCCAAATCTTTTTTGGTATGACACCAACCTCGCAACTGAATCACCCGACCTGTGGCACGGACTGGCTTGCCTTCGAATGCTCCAAATAGGTGACAGTCTCGGTAATTTTGTTGCGGGTGATCTCATTTTTTTCTTAAACAGGGTGTTCGGCTACAACGTTGACATTTTGAGAGAAATGTTGGAGGCGATGGTCGCGTTTTCATTAATTGATGTGAAGCCTGTACCATTAAAAAAGTGCCAGTTTGAAGCGGAAGTGGAAAGATTGGAACTCGAGGGGTACCGAAATCTGTGCTTCGTAACAAATAAAGGAAAGTTCATGATGGACTACGTGTGGATGCGCCCCGATATTCTATATTTTTACGCCCTGGACACGCCGCTACTTAGAGCCCTCACCGTGAACGATACGCGCTTTGTCAGACCTTGCCGAGAGTTTGGAACATTGTATGCTTTAGAGGATTTCTATAAAGCAGCGATTGCCACCTTGGGTACTTTTTGTCTTCACGTGTTGCATTTTGAGAAACTTGAGGGGCGGCGCGTTTTGATGCTTCTTAACAAGAGGGACGGTTTAGAGATTGTCAATAGGTACATGCAAAGGTCTACGGTTTTATTTCGGTGTTTACAAATTCCAAGTTGGTGGAATGGCTTCTTGATGGACTTTGTTAAGAGGGGTGTGAGCGATCAACGTAGTCCGGCGGCGCGCGAAATTAGGAGAGAAATACTGGGCGTTTTCGGGGGGCGCTCTGCGTAACCTTTGTCAAGTGCGCTGGCGTACGCGTGATGGACGGGCTTCTGGACGCTCGCCCCTTTGGTCGTTTCTCCGATGAGGACGGATCACCAGCCCACACGCCACCGCCAACGATCAACGCTTGATCGCGACCGCGTCGCCAACCCCCTGCGATGCCCGGCTCACCGCGTCTTCGTCGGCATGGATGTAGCGCATCGGCAGCCTTGGTGTTGCCCGGCACCTTGGCGACGGTGGCGACATTGTGAGTGTCACCGATCATCGAGTGGACGTGGTGGCTCGGATGGCAGTCAGAAGGCAGTCAACCCTTTTCCGTGATCGTCCGAAAGTCCTTTAAGTGCTTGAAATTATTGGTGGGTGTAGCAGGACTCGAACCTGCGGCCCGCTGATTAAGAGTCAGCTGCTCTACCAACTGAGCTATACACCCGCGCCGCCGACGGACGATTTGCCATCGCCCGCATCAGCGCCAAAGGGGCCCTCGCGGGCCCCGGCCGCTCCATGTAACACCCGTGCCCTGGCCTGTCCAGCCAACCGGGGCTGAGCCCTGGGCTGAGCCCATACCGACAACCGGGCAGGCGCTCCGCGTGGCCCCGAACGACCGAGCGACCCCGCAGCTCCGCATGAGGCATACTCGCCGCCTCACGCCGGCTCATGGGCCGATCAGGAGGTGCTGGCGCTCGGCCAGCTGCTCCAGCACCGCCGCGGTGCCCTTGATGACGCAGTGCATGGGGCTGTCCGGCACCACGAACTTGACGCCGACGCGCTCGCGCAGCGCCACGTCCAGCCGATCGAGCAGCGCGCCGCCGCCGGTGAGGACGATGCCGCGCTTCATCACCTTCTCGGCGACCTCGGGGGCCAGGTCCTCGAGCGCGCGCTGGATGAACTCGGCCATCTCCTCGATCGGGCCGCGCAGCGCCTCGGCCATGTCGCGCGGCCCCAGCACCACGGCCTTGAGCTTGCCCTGGCGCAGATCGCGGCCCTTGATGTGGATCTCCACCTGCCGCCCGTTGGGCTGCGCCAGCGCCGTGCCGGCCTCGATCTTGATGCGCTCGGCATTGGCCTCGCCGATCACCAGGCGATGCTCGCGCCGCACGTAGCGCATGATGGCCTCGTCCATGGCGTTGCCGGCGACCCGCAGCGAGCGGGCCTGCACCACGCTGCCCTGCGAGATGACGGCGATGTCGGTGGTGCCGCCGCCGATGTCGACCACCATGAAGGCCGAAGGCCCGTCGATCGGCAGCCCCGCACCGAGCGAGGCTGCCACCGGCTCCTCGATCAGGAACACCCTGCGCGCGCCCGCCGAGATGGCCGTCTCGTAGACGGCGCGGCGTTCGACCGGCGTCGCCCCGGCCGGCACGCAGATCAGGATGCGCGGGCGGCGGAACCCCAGCATGGTCTTGGCGCGGCCGATGAACTGGCGCAGCATCTCCTCGGTGGCGATGAAGTCGGCGATCACGCCGTCGCGCATCGGCCGCACCAGCTCGACGGGCTCGGGCGTGCGCCCCTGCATGGCCTTGGCCTTGAGGCCGACCGCCAGCACCACGCGCTGGCCGCCGCGCACCTGCACGGCCACCACCGAGGGCTCGTCGATGATGATGCCGCGCCCCACCACGTGCACCAGCGTGTTGGCGGTGCCGAGGTCGATGGCGATGTCGTCGGAGAATGCGTGTGTGACGCCCGAGAGCATGGCTGCCGCTGCATGACTGCTGCCCCGCTCGGGCCTCATGCCCGGCCAGGGCCTGGCCGTCGGTGAAAGTGTCGCTTGGTACCGCTTCCCACACAGATTTCCAATTCAACGCCAACAACATAGACGAGTCGCACGCCTCCGCCAACCGATGCGGTAGTTGCGCTTGAAACGCGCGAGCCACGCATTGAAGCCGGCGCCATCGTTGCCGCAGTCGGCCGCGGCTGCGGGAGGAGCGACCGCCAGCAGCAGGATGAGGGCGCGGGCGCCGAGCCAACCGCGGTTCGATGCGCGTCTCGCGCAGCCTGCCGTCATGTAAATGCCTCCCCTTCTTCGCATTGCCGCAATGTGTGCCGCTGCAGCTATGGCAGATGTGGGACGGAAGTAAGCCATGCGTGTTGGCTGGCGCGCCAAAGCGGGCAGTCCTCGCAGGCTCGAGTTTGGGAGTGGATGACCTCCGCATGTCTGCTCGGAGGATGGCAGGCTCAGCCGACCGTGTTGTCGTTGGTGTCGTCGTTGGCGAGGCTGCGCACGAGATCGACGATGGCGCGCCGCGCCTTGGCATCGGAGATGCGCACGAACGCCTTGTTGAGTTCGAGGCCGTCGCGGCTGCGCAGGAACTCGACGATGGAGTTCTCGGCCGGCTTCTCGGCAAATCCATCCGGCACGAACTTGTTGTGCTCGCCTGCCGGTGCCTCCTCGTAGAAGAACTGCACCGGGACGCCCAGCACCTGCGCCAGATCGAACAGCCGGCTGGCGCCGATGCGATTGATACCCTTTTCGTATTTCTGGATTTGCTGGAACGTCAGGCCGAGCTTCTCGCCGAGCTTCTCCTGGCTCATGCCGAGCAGCATGCGGCGGAAGCGGACCCGGCTACCCACGTGCACGTCGATGGGGTTTGGCCGTCGCGAACCTTTCGCGTCACCCTCCCCGCTGTCGACGAAACCGGGTGATCTGGCCATGACAGCCCCGTACGCGTTGCTCTCGACACACAAGGTGCTCTTGCACAATTGGTAGGTGCAGACGCGTACCGCGTCAACCTCCGGGACCCAGATCGTCTGCGCTATAGCTTACACAGGAGTCGGAGGGATTGCCTCACCGCCACACCACGGCCGCCGCGGCCCCCATCAGCCAGGCCATGAGGAACACCAAATCGCCAAATCGCGCATAAAGCGGCGGTGGCGAGGCGGTCGGCAGCGCCACGTCGATCACCCCCCGCACGTCGAGATCGAGCCGGGCGAGAATGCGTCCATGCGCGTCGATGGCCGCGGAAATACCGTTGTTCGCGGCACGCACGAGCGGCAACCCCTCCTCGACCGCGCGCACCCGCGCCTGGTGCAGGTGCTGCCGCGGCCCCGTCGTATTGCCGAACCAGCCGTCGTTGGTGACGTTGAGCATCAGCCCTGGTCGCTCGCGGCCTTGCACGATGGTGCCGGGAAAGATCGCCTCGTAGCAGATCAGCGGCGCTGCTGCGGGAAGGCCCGGCACCTCGAGGAGCGGACGCGGGCGCACGCCGATGTCGAAGCCGCCGCGCAGCCGGCTGAGCTGCTGCAGCCCGACGGCTTCCATGGCCTGCTGCAGCGGCAGGTACTCACCGAACGGCACGAGATGGATCTTGTCGTAGAGCGTCGTCAGCGATCCGCCTTCGCCGAACACGAGCAGACTGTTGAACACGCGCCGGGCGCGGGCCGAGCCGGGCGGCGCGGACTCCGCCCGCAGCGCGCCCGTGATGAGGAAGGTGCCACGCGGCAGCAGGTGGCCGATGGCAGCGCGCACGTCCGGGTAATCGAGCGGCAGGAATGGCATGGCCGCCTCCGGCCAAAGCACATGCGTGATGCCGGCAAGACCGTCGATTTCGCCGGCGGCATTGCTGGCCGAGAGCGCCATGTGGTCGTGAAAGATGCGCCCCTGGTTTTCCGGGCGCCACTTTTCCCGCTGCGGGACGCTCGGCTGGACGATGCGGATCTTGACGCCGGGGACGGTTGCCTCGCTGCCGGCTGATAGACGCATCTGTCCGAGCAGGGCCATGATGCCGATCGGCGCCAGCGCGATGGCGAGGGCAGCGAGCCGCGCGCGGCGGCCGCTGGTCCCCGCCCCCGCCTCGCTCCACAGCACCGGCGGCAGCGCGAAAATCAGAACGGTGAGCAGGGTCAGCCCGTAGATGCCAAAGACCGCCGCGCTCTGCATCAGGGGCAGGGGATAGGTGAGGGCGTAGCCCAGCACATTCCAGGGAAAGCCGCTGAGCACATGGCCGCGCAGCCACTCCATCGCCGACAGCGTGAGCGCAAGCACGAGAACGCGGCTCGCCCCCTCGCGCCACAGCAGCGCCGCCAGCCCCGCCGCCGCGCCGTGGAAAAGGGCCAGGCCCGCAGGAAGGAGCGTGACGGCAAAGGGCAGGAGCACGGCGAAGCTCTCGGCCTCGACCAGGAACGCCTCACCGACCCAGAACAGACCCGCCAGGAAATAGCCGAAGCCGAACCACCAGCCGATCTCCGCTGCGGCGATTGCGTCATGCCCGCGCAGGCGGGCATCCACGCCAGCCGGAGTATCAGGTGTTGAGAGTTGCGTGGATCCCCGCCTACGCGGGGATGACGCCCCGTCGATCAGCCACACCAGCGCGGGGAGCGTGAGCCACAGCACGGGCCAGGCAAAGAACGGCGCCATGGCCAGCACGGACGCAGCCCCCGCCGCGGAGGCGGCCGCGCGCTTGCGCCACCCGCCCAGGCTTCGCAACCGCTCTGCTAGAACTTTGCTCGAGACTTGGGCGGGCATAGGCCTTCGTGCCATTGGCGCGCCCGCAACCTTGGGCGGCGCATGCCCGCAGTCAAGCCTTCGAGCCGTCAGGTCTTGGCGGCCTCGCCGGCCGCGTCCTTCGCGCCGGTGCGGGGGGGATGGATCCTGAGCTTCTTGACGCGGCGCGGGTCCGCATCGAGCACCTCGAACTCCAGGCCCGCCGGATGGCGGATCAGCTCGCCGCGCGCCGGCACCCGGCCCAGCAGCGCGAACACCAGGCCGCCGAGCGTGTCGATGTCGGCCTCCTCCTCGGGCTTGAGCAGCTTGAGCCCCAGGTGGGTCTCGAGCTCGCTGACCGGCGTGCGCGCCACCATCACCAGCCCGAGCTTCGGGTCGGTGGCGATGTTGGCGGCCTCCTCCTCGTCGTGCTCATCCTCGATCTCGCCGACGATCTGCTCGACCAGGTCCTCGATGGTGACGAGGCCGTCGGTGCCGCCGTACTCGTCCACGACCAGGGCCATGTGGATACGCGTCGACTGCATACGGATGAGCAGGTTGGCGGCCGGCATGGACGGTGGCACGAAGATCATCGGACGCCGCAGCTTGGTGGAGGCAATCGGCCGGGAGACGTTGGCGCGGCCGAGATCGGGGGCGGAGGCATCCGCGTTCGCGGCCGGCGCCGGCGCGCGGCCCGTCGATTGGATGTGGCCCTCGCTCGCCGGCCGGCCCAGCGCCTCGCCGACCAGCCAGCGCATCAGGTCCTTGACGTGGACCATGCCGCGTGGGTCATCGAGCGTCTCGCGGAAGAGCGGCAGGCGCGACACGCCGGCCGCATCGAACGTCTTCAACAGCTCCCAGATCGGCTCGTTCTCGTCGACGGCGATGATGTCGGCACGCGGCACCATCACGTCATCGACGCGCAGCGCACCGAAGCGCAGGATGCGCAGCAGCATCTCGCGCTCCTCGGCCGAGAAGGTGCGGCCGTCGCCGGCACCCTTGAGCGCGTCCTCCAGCATTGCCCGCACCGTCGGAGCGCCCGGCAGACCGAGCCGGGCACGCAACGCGGCAAGCCAACTGTGCGGCTGCTCGCTCGCAGCTTCATCGGCTGATGCGGAGGCGTCGTCCGGTTTGTCGCTCATCGCCCTGATGCTCATCGCAGACACAAAACCTCACACTGCATCGTTCAAGACGCCGCGAACGCGGCGTAGGGATCGGCGATGCCGACCGCGGCCAGGATCTCGGCCTCCAAGACTTCCATCGCCTCGGCATCGGCATCGGTCTGGTGGTCGTAGCCCAGGAGATGCAACAGGCCGTGAACGACGAGGTGCTGGAGGTGGTGGACCGGCTCGACGCTGCGCTCGGCGGCCTCCCGCTGGACGGTCTCGGCCGCCAGCACCACGTCGCCCAGGTAGGCGCCGCCCTCCGGGCCTGCTCCCGGTGGCGTCTGGTAGGGAAACGAAAGCACGTTGGTGGCCGCGTCCTTGCCGCGGTAGGTGCGGTTGAGCCGCCGCACCAGCTCGTCGCTGCCGAGCACGATGCTGGCCTCGCTGCCGGGTTCCAGCGCCAGGCGTGGATGCCGGGCAAGCGCCGCAGCGGCTTCGCGGATCGGTTCCTCGAGAGCGCCAAATCCGCTCCAATCGCCGTCCTGCTGGACAATCGTTGCGACGAGTCGTTGGGGAGGCTCGGCTTCGGCCGGCTCTTCGCCTGCCGATGACAAAGGCGCACTGTCGCCCGCGGCTGGCCTGGATCGAGGCATGCTAGCCCGCCTTGTCGTAGGCGTCGACGATGCGGGCGACGAGGTCGCGGCGCACCACGTCGCCCGACGTGAACCGGATCGCCTCGATGCCGCGCACGCCCGTCAGCAATCCTACGGCCTCCTCCAGGCCCGAGCGCTGGCCCGGCGGCAGATCGATCTGGCTGGGATCGCCGGTCACCGCCATCTTCGAGCCTTCGCCAATTCGGGTGAGAAACATCTTCATCTGCATGCTGCTGGTGTTCTGCGCCTCGTCCAGGATCACGAACGCATGCGCGAGCGTGCGGCCGCGCATGAAGGCGAGCGGGGCGATCTCGATCACGCCGGTGTCGAGGTCGCGCTCGACCTTGGCCTGGGGCAGCACGTCGTAGAGGGCATCGTAGAGCGGGCGCAGGTAGGGATCGACCTTCTCGCGCATGTCGCCGGGCAGGAAGCCCAGCCGCTCACCCGCTTCCACCGCCGGGCGCGACAGCACGATGCGGTCGACCATCCCGCGCTCCAGGCATTGCGCGGCGAAGGCGACGGCCAGATAGGTCTTGCCGGTGCCCGCCGGCCCCAGGCCGAACACGAGGTCGACCCGCTCGAAGGCCTGGACGTAGGCGCTCTGGTTGGGCGAGCGGGCGGTCACCACACGACGCCGGGTGCGGATCTGCGCAAGGCCATCCGGCGGAGCTGCGGCGTCGGCGTGTCGCAGCAGGCCATCGACATCGCCGGCCCCTATGTCCTCACCCTGCCGGATGCGGGCATAGAGCTTTTCCAGCACCTCGCGTGCGGTCTCGCACGCCGTTGCCGGGCCGGTCAGCGTCACCACATTGCCGTGAGCTTGCGCCTCGATGCCGAGGCGCTCCTCCAGGAGGGCCAGATGGCCATCGAATTCGCCGAGCAACCGGTTGAGGTGCCGGTTGTCCTCGAAGGGCACGACGAGGCGCGCCTGAGCGGCTCGCACGTGCTTGCCCAGACCTGTCGCCGCTGGCCCGCGAACGCCAGTCAAGTAGCCGGCCTCCTTTGAGATCCCGGATCTTCTACGACTCTGCAAGAAACTTCCTAGCACAAATACTTGCTTAGGGCATCAGCGCACACGAACTGGGCCGAACTAGGCCGCCTCGAGGACGCCGGACAGGCTGTTGGGGCGGGCGCGCTCGATTGCAACCTGCACAATATGCCCCAGCAACGAGGAATCCGCCGGCGCGTGAACCGATTGCTGATAGGGCGAGCGGCCGACGAGCTGGCCCGGATGGCGGCCCTTGCGCTCCAACAGCACTGGCACGACCTTGCCCACGAAGCCGAAATTGAACGATGTTTGTTGGCGCTCGAGCAGGTCTTGCAGGCGGTGCAGTCGGTCGATCTTGGTGTCTTCGGGCACCTGATCGCCCATCGCCGCACCCGGCGTACCCGGCCGGAGGCTGTACTTGAACGAGTAGGCCTGGGCAAAGCCGACTTGCTCTACGAGGGCAAGCGTGGCTTCGAACTCGGCGTCCGTCTCGCCCGGGAAGCCGACGATGATGTCAGTCGACAGGGCTAGGTCGGGCCGCGCGGCACGGATGCGCGCCACGAGGTCCAGGTAGTCCGCGGCCGTGTGCTTGCGGTTCATGGCGGCAAGGATGCGGTCGGCGCCGGCCTGGAAGGGCAGGTGCAGGTAGGGCATGAGCTTGGGCTGGTCGCGATGCGCGGCGATCAGGTCATCGCTCATGTCGTGCGGATGGCTGGTGGTGTAGCGGATGCGCTCGATTGCCTCGATGCGAGCGAGCCGGTCGATGAGCCGCGCCAACGGCCACGGGCGGCCGTCCGGTCCCAGGCCATGGTAGGCGTTGACGTTCTGGCCGAGCAGCGTGACCTCGCGCACCCCATGATCGGCCAGGCGGCGGGCCTCGGCCTCCACGTCGGCGACGGGCCGCGAGAACTCCGCCCCGCGCGTATAGGGCACGACGCAGAAGGTGCAGAACTTGTCGCAGCCTTCCTGCACGGTGAGGAACGCCGTGACGGCCCTCGTCGCGGGCCGTTCCGGCAGAGCCCCGAACTTGTCCTGCTCGGGAAAGCCCGTCTCGACGATCTGGCCGCCCTGCGCGCCAACTCGTGCGATCAGCTCGCCCAGCCGGTGATAGCTCTGCGGGCCCACGACCAGATCGACGACGGGCGCGCGACGGGCGATTTCGGCGCCCTCCGCCTGGGCCACGCAGCCGGCCACCGTGACGATCGTGTCCTTGCCCGCGCTGCGGCGGGCGGCCTTCACCTGGCGGATACGACCGAGGTCGGAATAGACCTTCTCCGCCGCCTTCTCGCGGATGTGGCAGGTGTTGAGGAGGATGACGTCGGCCTCCTCCATCGCCTGCGTCTCGGCGAAGCCATGGGCGC
>Ga0209726_10007288_pt1 | contig 12438 bp, 10 predicted proteins | sample Subgrocontami54m_FD_187453 | JGI IMG/M metagenome (GOLD analysis project Ga0209726, IMG submission 187453) | Subsurface groundwater microbial communities from S. Glens Falls, New York, USA - GMW46 contaminated, 5.4 m (SPAdes) (version 3) | ecosystem: Environmental > Aquatic > Deep subsurface >... | reverse complement strand
CTTAGCCCCGCTCGGGGCTGGGGTGAACGAGCGTTGACCGACGAGCCGTGAGGCGAGGAGGGAGTGCGAGTGAACCCCGGCCCCGAGTGGGGCGAAGCGTTCATGGCGGCCTCCACCGGGGGAGGAGCAAAGATCGGGAATTGTTCGAAGAAACGGGCCCCCACCACGTAGACGGTCGGCAGGTAGACCAGCGTCAGGAAGGTGGAGACGCCCAAGCCCCACATGATCGTGATCCCCATCGGGATCTGGAGCTCCGCTCCCTGCTGCAGCCCCAGCGAGAGCGGCAGCAGGCCGGCAATCGTCGTTCCGGCCGTCAGCAGGATCGGGCGCAGCCGGGTCTGGCTGGCCTGGACCACCGCCTCCTCCAGCGGCATCCCCTGGGCCCGTTCATGGTTGATGAACTCGATCAGCACGATCCCGTTGTCCACCACGACGCCGCCCAGGATGATGAGGCCCAGCCCGCTCATCACGCTGATCGGCGTGTGGGTGATGGAGAGCCCCAGCGCCACGCCGATCAGGGACATCGGCATCGTCGCCATGATCAGGAACGGCTGCCAGAGGGACTCCAGCTCCGCGGCCATCACCATGTAGACCAGCAGAACCGAGAGCACCAGCGCGAAGGCCAGCGAGTTGAAGGACTCCTGCATCTGTTTGTTCTCGCCGGTCAGCGCGGCGGTGTAGCCGGAGGGCACCTTCAGGCCGGCCAAAAGACGGTTCACTTCATCAAACGTCTCCCCGAGCGACCTTTGGAATACTTGGGCCGAAACGAGGATGGTCCTCTGCTGGTCCAGGTGGCGGATCTCTGTCGGACCCTTGCCCCTCGGATCGATCCGGGCCACTTCCGCCAAGGGAACGTCCAGGTCCAACGGTGAATGAACCAGCAGTTGGCCGATCTTGTCGATATTCTGCCGGTCCTGCTTGCGCAGCCGGACCCGGATGTCCACCTCCTTCCCTTCCTCCTTGAATTTGGTCGCCACGAACCCCTTGAAAGCGGTCTGGGCGGTCAGCGCGATGTCGCTGACCGACAGGTGATAGGTGGACGCCCGGTCCTTGAGCACGTGGACTTTGGTTTCCGGAGAGCGGGGGACCATGCTGGTCTGGACACCGTAGAGCTCCTGCATTCCTTTCAGCTTCTTCTGGACCTGGAGGGCCAGCTGCTCTATCTTCTGCAGGTCGGTTCCCTTCACCTCCACCACCACCGGGGCGCCGGCCGTGAAGGCGGACTTGAAAATCGATTCCTGGAGCAGGAACTCGATGTCCGCCTTTTCGAGCGGTTCCCGCTCCAGCATATCCTTGAGTTCCTGCACGAGGTCGGAGGTTTTCTTCACGCGGCTGCCGCGCCCGGCAAGTTCCTTCCGGAACCACCCGGCCTGCTTCGGCCAGAGGTTGACCAGGATCTGGGCCTGGTGGGAGCCCAGCGTCTCCAGCAGCTCCTCGGCTCTCTTTTCCTTGGAGGAGCCGATCGTGACCGTGACGTCCCGGACCTCCGGCATCGCCTGGAGCACCCGCTCGATCCGGAGGGCCACCTTGTCCGTCGTGTCCAGCCGGGTTCCCGGAGGCAGGGTGGCCCGAAGGATGAACTGCCCCTGGTCCACGCGCGGCAGTGTCTCCCGGTCCAGCCCCATCAGCGTGAAAACCGATACGACAAACAAGGCTGTTATGATGATCGCCCCAATGAGACGGTTCGCCAGGAACCACCGGACCATACTCATGTCCAGCCGGTAGAGCTTTTTCAGGATCGGTTCGACCGGGGAGCGGGACTGCGTTTGGGACCGGATCCGGGAAGCGAACAGGGTGGTCAGCGTCATGGAGACCGCCCAGCTGGCCATCAGGGAGATGGTCACCGTGTAGCCCAGCTCCTTGAACAACTGCCCGGCGACGCCGATCACGAAAACCATCGGAAGGAAGACCACCACGGTGGTCAGGACGGAACCGGCAATGGCGCTGGCCACCTCCGCGGTCCCCTCGACGGCCGCCTCCGCCGGAGGCCGGCCCATCTCCCGGTAACGGGAGATGTTTTCCACCACGACGATGCCGGCGTCCACCAGCATACCGATGCCCAGCGCGAGACCGCCCAGCGAGATCACATTGACCGTCATCCCGCTGAAATACATGATCGCGATCGTCGCCAGCACCGAGATCGGGATCGCCATCGAAACATTCAGGGCCGTCCAGACGCTGCCCATCACCAGATACAGGGCCAGGAAGGCCAGCACGCCGCCCTGCATCACCTCGGTGAGCACGCCGTTGACGGCGTTCGAGATCGCGATCGACTGGTCGTAGGCGATCGTGAGCTTGATGCCGGCCGGCAGAGACATCTGGATCTGCTGGATCTCCTCCTTGACCTTCTTGGCCAGCTGCAGCGTGTTGGCCCCGGCCTGTTTCTGGATGCTCAAAGAGACGTTGTCCTTGCCGTTGTAGCGGGAGACGGACTCGCGGTCCCGGAAGGTGTCCCTAACCGTCGCCACGTCCTTGAGCAGCACCAAGCGCTGGCGGGGGGCCAGGCCTTTCTCCTTCTCCAGCGGCCCCCCTAAGCTCTCCCTCTGCTGGCGCTGCAGATCCTTCTCAGGATCCTCTTTTTTCTCATCCACGCTGACCGCGATGCCGGGGATCTCCTTGACCACCGAGAACTCCCCGATGGTCCGGATCAGATACTCGTAGAAGGCCTCCTTGATGGTGCCGGCGGGGTAGTTCAGATTGGCTTTGGAGAGGCCGTCCACCACATGGGAGATCGGCATGTTCGCCGCCTGCAGGCGGCCCTGGTCCACCTCGACCAGGATCTCCCGCTCCAGCCCGCCGGAGATGTTGACCGCGGCGACCCCCTCCACCTTCTCGATCTCGTTCTTGACCTGCTTGCGGGCGATGTTCAGCAGCTCGTGGGAGGCGGCGTCGCCGGTGAGGTTGAGCACGAGCACCGGCAGCTCGAAGGGGTTGTACTTGATCACCACCGGCTCCTCGGAACCGCGCGGCAGCTTTTCCTTGATCAGGTCTATCTTCTCGCGCACGCCCAGCCCCGCGAAGTCCATGTTCGTGTCCCAGTTGAACTCCGCGATGACGAGGGAGAGCTCCTCTTTCGAAATGGAGCTGATGCGGCGCAGGCCGGAAACGGTGCCGGCCACCTCCTCGATTGGCTTGGTGACCAGCAGCTCGATCTCTTCGGGGGCGGCGTCCTTGTAGCGGGTGACGATGGTCAGCTGCGGATAAGTGATCGGCGGGAACAACTCCTGCGGAAGGCGGAACCAGGCGATGACGCCCAGCAGCACCACCCCCAGGTAAATCATGACGGTGGTGACCGGCCTGCGTATGCTGAACTGAAGCCAACTCACCCCGCCACCTTACCTTTCCGGCTCAGGCCCTTTAATCTCCGCTTCGGCCCGCTCGAAAGCGGCCTCTTCCTGCTCCAGGAAGGTGAGGGACGACCCCTCTTTCAGATTGCCGCGGGCCTCGGTGATCACCTGGTCCCCCTCGTCGAGACCCTGGGCCACCTCGGCGTAATCGGTGGTCAGGTACCCCAGCGTGATCGGTTTGAGGGCCGCCTTCTCTCCGGACGCCACAAAGACCGACTCGAACTTGCCGTCCCCGTCGGTGTCTTTCAGCGCCGAGGTGGGGATGACCAGCGCGTTGGGTTTCTCGAAGACGGCGATCTCCGCGCGGGCGAACATGCCGGGCAGCAGCTGTCCCTGCGCGTTCTCCACCTTCACCTTCGCCGTGAGCGTGCGGGACTTGCCTTCGATGACCGGGGCCAGGTTGTCCACCTTCCCCTCGAACGGGGTGTTCGGCAGGGAATCCACGCTCACCTTCACGCGCTGGCTCAGCCGGATCCGCTCGATGTCCCGCTCGATGATCCCCAACTCGACGTACACCGAGTTGACGTCCATCAGCGTGGCGGTCACCGTCTGCGGCGTCACATACTCGCCCGGCTCCACCTGCCGCGTGCCGACCACGCCGTCCATCGGCGCCTTGAGCACGACGCGCTCCAGCTCATGCTCGGCCAGGCCGGCTTCTTTCATAGCCGTATCCACCTGCGTCTGGGCCTGCTCCACCTCAATCTGCGATTCCTCCATCTTCGGGCGGATGATCGCGCCGATGCGGAACAGCTCTTCGTTGACCGACAGGCGTTTCTGCGCCAGCCTCAGCTGCGCCTCGGCCGTGGCCCGCTTTGACTCGGCATACTCCAGGCGCAGCTGCGCCTCCCGGTCGTCCAGCGTGATCAGCTCCTGCCCTTCCTTGACAAGGTCCCCCTCGCGGAAATTGACCGCCTGGATCGTGCCGCTCACCTCGAATTTGAGCTCCACCTCCGTCTGCCCGCGCACGGTGCCCAGCGTCGGCAGGAGATCCGTGAACTCGATCCTGGCCGCCTTGAACGTGCGGACGGGGATGGCCAAGTCTTCCTCGGGGACGGCGGCCCCCTCCGGCTTAACGCCGGGCGGGAGGCGCGTCACCTTCGGCCCCTTGAGCAGCGCCGGAACCCACTGGGTCACGGCGAAGAAACCCACAATGAGGACGATGATAAAGATCAAAATTGTTCGTAAACGTTTCATCAATGCCCCCCTCTTGTCACCGGTAGCGGCCCGACAGGCCGACGGCCTTGTTCAGCTTGGCCAACGCGACGTAGTAGTTGCTCAGCGCCTGGGCCTGGCCCACCCACTCCTCCGTCAGCCGCATCACGGCCTCCAGCACCTGGGACGGCAGCGCCTCGTTCACGCCGGCTTGCGCTTTTAAGATCTTCACCTGCTCCTCCCGGAAAGCGATCTTCTGCCGCGCGTAGCCCAGCTGCAGCCGCGCCTTCTGGTAGCTGATGTGCGCCTCCTGCACCTCCTGGACGGCGGCGTCCTTCGCCTCCTCCAGGTCCCGGCGCGCCTTGTTCAGGTTCACCTGCGCCTGCTTGATCTCGGAGAGGGAGGCCAGCTGGTCCACGATGCCGATCTCGCTCGAGTAAACGGTGGATTCGGTCCGGGTCGTCTGCCCGAGGCGCGGGGAGGTCTTGGTTTTGGTGACGGAGGCGTTGGCGCTGTTGGGCCCCCAGTTGCGGGTGGCCTTCAGGCCCACAAAGTAGTCATCGCCGGTATCCAGCGGCTCCGTCTCGAACGCGGCGGCCGATTGCCCGATGAAGCCGGAGAGGTCCACCTTGAACTTGGTCTTCGCGACGGCGATCCGCTCCTCGTACTCGTGGAACTTCACGAGCAGCGAGTTGACCAGGATGTCCGGCTTGTTCCTGAGCGAGAGCTGCACCGCCTCTTCCAGGTCCACCGGCTGCAGCAGCGGCTCTTCGAACGTCCCGGGCACCTCCACCCAGCGGGTCTTCCCATCAAGCCCCAGTTTCTGGATGAACTTGATTCTCGCCAGCTCCACGTCATTGTCGGCGTTGGCCCGCTGGAATCTCGCCTGGTTGACCTGCGACTCAATGTTGAGCACTTCCAAGCGGGTCAACAGTCCCTTGTCGAAGCGAACCTGCGCCTGCTTCAGGAAATCCTCCGCTTCGGCGGCCAGCCCTTCCTGGGCGGTCCGGCTGGACTTAGCGCCGACGTACTGGTAATACTCCTGGGCCAGCTCCTGGGAATAGTCGGACTTCACCTTGGCTTGGCGTTTCTCGGCCACTTGCAGGTTGATCAGCGACTGGCGGTAGGCCTGCATCAGCCGGCCGGAATAATAGATCGGCTGTTCCACCTGGAGACCGGTCGTGTACTCGCGGAAATTCACATTGGAGGCCACGCCGTCCGTCCAGCTGTACTTGAGCGTCGCCACGGGGTAAAGCGCCCGCCGGGCTTCCCTCACCTTCATCTGGGCCAGCTCCGCTTCCTGGCGGGCGATCCGGACCGGCCGGTGCCGGGCCAGGCCGAACGCCAAGGAATCTTTCACGTTCCAGATCTTTGAATCGGCGGCGGGCGAGGGTGGGGTGGGGGCCGGCTCGCCGGCGGTGGCCGGCAGAAAATCTCGTTGTTCCTTGGAGCGGATCTTCAAGACCAGCTTGCCGGTGGTCTCTTCCACCAAGTGCTCGGCCGGTTCGGCCAGCTCGATCTCCAGGTAGTCCACTTCGGTCCCTAAGACGCTCCCCACCGGCCGTATCACACGCCAGCCGCGGACCACCTCTCCCGAGAGCCGGCCCGCCGGCGCCGGCAGAGAAGAGACCACGTTCGTTTCCACCGGGTCAATGACCAGCCGGTCCGGGTAGGTCAGCGTGTAGGTGATAAAAGCAAACGGGCGGTCCGAACGGACCTGAAGGATGTCCCCTTCCAGGTCGGGATCGAGCTGGAGGGATTGGAGGGCGATTCTTTCATCGGCTGCGAAAGCCGGGCAGACCGCTGTAACGCAGGTGAGAAGGAACCCGCTGGTGAAGATGCTTTGCCAGTGATGGGAGTACCGTCTCAAAACCGTCTCTCGTCAAGCTCAAGGTTACATAACCGGGCCGGAGAAGTCAAGCCCGCGGCTTGATATTGTTGAGGTGGGCTGAGCTTAGTTTCGATTTATTCCTTACGGGTCTGAGACTCGATGGCGAGCAGCAACCGGATCACTTCGCCGAAGGCAAACAGCATCAGGAAAGCCAAAACGCCGCTGAAGACCATGTTCAAGAGGAGCGGGACCGGCAAGGGGCCGGAAGGATCCCGGCCCACCAAAGCCCCCACCAACCCGGCCCCCATCAGCGCGAAAACCAGAAAGGCCAGCACCTTGAAAACGACCGACAGGATCTTCAGCAGACCAAATGAATTCGACATGGGTTACGCTTGTCCTTTCGTCAGGGAGCCCGCGGCGGGCTTCTGCCGCTCGCGCAGGGCCGCGCGGTAACGGCGCATGTATTCACGCATGTAGATCCGGTACTGGTCCATCGTGGCGGTGCGGTAGGCCTGGATCCGGTCCCGGTGGGCCGTCCTCCACCGCTTCGCCCGCTGCCGGGCCTTGCCTCTCCAAACCGGGTCCATCCGTTTGATCCGGTAGTAAAGCGGGTTCCTCCCCTGCCACGCCGTGAGGTTGTCCCTCTGGCGCCTCTTCTGGCAGTCCGGATCCCCGCAGGCGCGCTGTTTGGTGCGCCGGTATTTGGACGGCTCAAACTCTTTTTGACAGTAGATGCAGATCATGCTGTTGTGTGTATGGTAGCGCTAACGGGAATCGAACCCGTGTTTCATCCGTGAGAGGGATGCGTCCTAGGCCACTAGACGATAGCGCCCTTCGTGGCCCTAAGTAAGGCATAATACAAACGTCGTTAAGCGATGTCAATAGGGACGGTTCTCAACAAAAAGGTACCAGGTACCGATGTACCGTTTGGTACCTGGTACCGATTTAGATGTTTCCGGCCAGATGCCCAATGCCGTACCCGACCAGCGCCGAAATGATCCCGATCCCAACAATCTCGAGGCCGCTGCGCCAGGCCGAGAGGCGGGTCCAGTACGTTTTTCCGGCCCCCAGGATAAAGAGGGCGACGATCGAGATGCCTACCGACCAGGGGAAAGCGGCCTGAGGGGAAGGCCCGGCGTAGGGGAGGATCGGCAGGAAAGCGGCGGCGGCGTAGGAGAGGGCGGTCACGCCGCCGATGACCCAGGGGGTTTCGAAGCTCTCAACCAGGAGGCCCAGCTCCTCCTCCATCATGACCCGCAGCCAGACCGAGGGTTTCGAGGTGATCCGACGGACCACCATCTCCAGCTCTTCGCCCTGGAACCCCTTGGCTCGGTAAATCTTCCGGATCTCTTCCCTTTCCTTGTCTGGCATCTCCTTCATCTCGCGGCGCTCCCGCTCGATCTCCGCCAGGAAGAACTCCATCTGGGATTTGGAGGAGATGTAGGCGGAAAACCCCATCGAAAGGGATCCCGCGGTGGCGCCGGCGATGCCGGTGATTAGGATGATCCGGCTGTCGTGCAGCGCGCCGAAGACGCCGATCACGAAGCCCAGCGAGGTGACGAGGCCGTCGGTCGCCCCGTAAATCACTTCCCGGATCAGCTTCCCCTTGGGGGAATGCCAGGCCTCGTTGAGGTAGCCCGGCTTGCCGCCGAGCTCCTCTAAAATCTTAGACCGGGACGCCAAGCTCTTGCTTGACCTTGCGGACGGCGGCCACCATGTTGGTCAGCTTGGCGATCGACTCCTCTTTGAGCCGGGTCTTCAAGCCGCAGTCGGGGTCGATGAACAGCTTCTCCGGCGGGAAGACCTCCAGCGCCTTGCGGATCGCCGCGGCGATCTCCTCCACCGACTCGACCCGGTGGGAGTGGACGTCCACCACGCCAAAGGCCACCTCCTTGGTGAACGGCACCTTCTTGATGACGTCCAGCAGCCGGAAATCGGAGTTCGTGAACTCCAGGTCAAACTGGTCCACCGCCAGCTCCAGCATCTTCGGGTAGGCCTTCTCGAAGTCGCCGTAGCAGATGTGGGTGCCGGTCTTGACCTTAATGCCGTCGGTGACGATCTTCATCGCCTCGACCGCCAGGTCCAGCTCCTCCACGCGCGTGGAGACGGCCGGCTCGTCAATCTGGATGAACTGGGCCCCGGCCTGCTCGAGCGCCTTGACCTCTTCGTGGATCGCCCGCGCCAGGTCCAGGCAGAAGGCCCGCCGGTTCGGGTAATGCTCGTCGAAGGACCAGTCCATCATCGTGTACGGGCCGGTCAGCATTCCCTTCACCGGCTTTTTGGTGAGCCCCTGCGCGAATTTGAACCACTCGACGGTGATCGGGCCCTTCCAGCGGATCGGGCCGGTCGCGATCGGCTTGCGGTAGTACCGGTTGCCGTAGGAGCGCACGAGGGAGCTGATCGTGAATCCGCCCAGGTGCTCGGCGAAGTAGGTGGCCATGTCGCCGCGGTAGAATTCGCCGTCGACCAGGATGTCCAGCCCGATCTTCTCCTGGATCTGGATCCATTCCCGGGTCTCGGCCTGCTCGATCTTGAGCAGGTCGGCCGCGGAGATCTGCCCCCGCCGATGCTTGGCCCTGGCCGATTTCAACTCTTCAGATTTAGGAAAACTCCCCACCGTGGTTGTCTCTAGCATGTTAAAGGCCCAATCCTCTGATTAATGCCTCCCCATCGGCGCACCGTTGGCCGAGGATGAAAGGCGTGTCCCTGACTGTGTAACGGCTCGCCTCCGACTCCCGGAGGCGCTGCACCAAATCCTCAAAAGCGGCCGGCTGATCAGTCTCGAACGCCAGCACGAAGTCCTGGTCGCCCAGGCCGAACGAATAGGTCGTGTTGAGCCGGACCATCGGGTAAAGCTCCCCGGTGGACATGTGGCCCCGCATCATCCTGCGCCGCTCCTCGAACGGCAGCAGGTACCACTCCCGCGACTTGACGAACGGATAGAGGAACAGGTACTTCCGCGGCTGCTCCCCCGCCTCGAAGGCCGGGAGGTGGCCCGGGTTGTACTGCGACGGCCGCGTCATCGCGAGAAAATTGTAGTTGGTTTTAAGGTAATGCCCGAACCGGGTCCGCATCAGGTCCGCCGCGAACTCTTGGAACGGGGCCAGATCCTTGGCGATCGCCCAGAAGAAGAAATCGGTGTCGTGCCGGAGCCCGATCCCCAGATAGGCCCGCACCTGCAGCTCCTTGCGGGACTGGGCCAGCGTCTTCAGGAACTCCGCGATCCCTCCCCGCTGCTCCTCGGCCGGCAGCCGGCGGAAAGCCGGGTCCAGCGCGAAACAGGGGAAATCCACAAAGGTCGGATCCACCGGGATCGCCGGAGGGGTCAGACCCTTTTCGGCCTGAAGGGGTCTGACCCCTTCGGGCCTTGTAGGGGTCAGACCCCCTTGGGTTTGGCCCGTCACAGTCCGATCCTCATTTTATCCAGCTCGTCCGGGGCAATCGATTCGTTCAGCGTGACCGTATCACCCTGCAGCGGAGCATCGCCCCGCGGGACCCCGATTTTCACCAGCACTTTCGCCTCGGCCGGCCGCTTTTCCGGCTTCGTGTAGCGGGAGATCATCTTGAGTGCCAGCCCGTTCATGTTATCATCCGGCGGCCCCAGCAGCAGCACCGACGGCGCCGGGAACTGGTCCGGCTGGAACAGCACCCGCCCCGGGGCCAGGTACTCCGCCAGCGTGCCGTTCTCCTGCTCGTTCCTGCCCACGATCAGCTTGGTCGAGCCGCTCGCCCGGAAATGCCGGCCGAACCGCAGCAGCTCCATGTCCTCCAGATCGATCTTATCCTGGTGGTCGAACAGGTCCTTCACCCGGACGCCGAACTCCTGCTCGGTCAGCAGGCAGCCGCCGGCCGGGTTGGGGTAATTCAGGATTCCCAGCCGCATCGCCAGCTCCATCTGCGGCTTGCGGCTCCGCCCGGTGATGCCGTAGAGTTTCTCACGGTCCACGACGCCCGCCAGCTCCGGCAGTGTGGGCTCCATCGCTTTGGCCGACAGCGGCCGCACCACCAGCCCTTTCAATCCGGCCCGGTCCTCGATGAGGGCCATCGAGTTCCTCATCTGGGACATCGGCCGCTGGCCCAGCACCTCGCCGGTCACCAGGAAGGAGGCGCCGATATCGGCCATCACCTTCTTCACCTTCTCGAACATGTAGATCCGGCAGTCAATGCAGGGGTTCATGCTGGAGCCGTAGCCGTACTTCGGGTTGCGGATCACCCCGATGTACTCCTCGGTCATCTTGATCACCAGGAACGGGATCCCCAGCGAATGGGCCGCCTTCATCGCCACCGTCTTATCGCAGCAGCCCCACGGGGCCGAGAGATAGATCCCGGTCAACTCCACCCCCTGCTCGAGCATGATCTTGGCCGCCAGCGTGGAATCCAGCCCGCCGGACACCATCGCCACCGCTTTCTTGTTCAATTCAGCAGCCCTCGGAGCACTTTCAGGTTCATTTTGTCCTCGGTGCACTCCTCGTCTTTCGGCGTCTCCAGCACCATCGGCGCGTGGGCGAAGCGCTTGTCGTTGAGCAGGCAGCGAAACGCCTCCAGCCCGATCTGCCCCTGGCCGATGTGCTCGTGCCGGTCCACCCGGCAGCCCAGCTCTTTCCTAGAATCGTTCAGGTGGACCGCTAACACCCTCTTCAAGCCGACGATCCGGTCGAGCTCCGCCATCGTCTTCTCGTAGGCCGCCTTGGTCCGGATGTCGTAGCCGGCCGCGAACAGGTGGCAAGTGTCGAGGCAAATGCCCGTCCGCTCCGGACAATCGGTCTTCTCCAAAATCTCCGCCAGATGCTCGAACCGGTGGCCGATGCAGGCCCCCTGGCCTGCCGCGATTTCAAAGAGGATCTTCACCTTCGATTTCGGCGTCTGCTCGATCACCCAGCGGGCCGCCTCAGCGATCCGCTTGATTCCCTCTTCTTCGCCGGTCTCCTTGTGGGAGCCGGGGTGATGCACGATGAAGGGCAGCCCCAGCGCCGTCGCCCGCTCCACTTCGGTCTTCAGGGCCGAGCGGGAGCGAGCCCAGGCGGCCTTCTCCGGCGACCCGACGTTGATCAGGTAGGCGGTGTGGGCGAAAACCGGCCCCACGCCGCTCTTCGAGACCGCCTCCTTGAACCGCTCCGCCTGCTCCTCGGTGATCGGCGGGGCGTCCCACTGGTTGTTCGATTTGGAAAAGATCTGGATCGTCTCGCAGCCGACGCTCAAGCCCCGCTCGATGGACTTCTCATGCCCGCCGGCAATCGACATGTGGGCCCCCAGCCGAAGCTGCCCGGGCTTAGAGCCCAACCAGGATCTCCTCCCCTTCCACTTTAACGGGGAAGGTTTCCAGCTTGAACTCGGGATTCACCGTGCAAACACCGGTGGTCACGTCGAAGCCCCACATATGCCAGGGACAGCTGACGATATTGTCCTTGACGTGCCCTTCCCCCAGCGGGCCGCCACGGTGCAGGCAGGTGTTGTCGGTGGCGTAGAACTTGCCGCCGGAGTTGAAGAGCGCTATCTTTCTGCCGGCAATTTCAACCACCTTCCCCTGGCCTTCGGGGATCTCGTCGCGGCGGGCGACCTTCTGGAAATCGGCCAACGGCTTACGCTCCGGCGGCCGCCTCGCGCAGGACTTTAAGTTTCTTCACAGCCGCTTCGTGCGGGAGGAACTCCAGCCCGCAGTTGGGGGAAATCCAGAGCCGGTCGGCCGGGACCACCTGGGTGAATTGCCCGATCTCCTGTTTGAGCCGGGCCACATCCTCCAGCCGGGTGTTTCGGGCGTCAACCAAGCCAAGCGCCACCTCACCCTTCCAGGCACCGCTCTTCAAAAACTCCGCCACCTTGGCGAGCAGGCCCGGGTTCTTCTCCCGCGCGGAGACCAGGTCCAGCCCAAGCACCTCCACCTGCAGCTTGGAAAGCGCCGGCAGCACCGCCGACACGTCCTGGAAATAGACCGCCACCCACCGCCGCGCCTTGACGCCGGCGAAGATCTTGTTGATCGCCTCGACGGTCTTAGCCGTCAGCGGTTCGTTGGCGGAGAGGTTCGGCTCGTCGATCTGGATCTCCTTGACGCCGGCCTTCTCGAGCGCCTGCACCTCCTGCCGCAGCAGATCGGTGAAAAGCGGGATTAGC
>Ga0209726_10007287_pt1 | contig 12439 bp, 10 predicted proteins | sample Subgrocontami54m_FD_187453 | JGI IMG/M metagenome (GOLD analysis project Ga0209726, IMG submission 187453) | Subsurface groundwater microbial communities from S. Glens Falls, New York, USA - GMW46 contaminated, 5.4 m (SPAdes) (version 3) | ecosystem: Environmental > Aquatic > Deep subsurface >... | reverse complement strand
GCGGACAACCGCACGATCGATGCCGCCAGCGGCTATCACCGTCGTTGCCCGCGAAGTCGCGGCGAGGCGTTCCTGGCGGTGGCGCTTGTTTGCAGCGATCCCGTGCCTCGCGCCGGCCGTGGCCTTCCTCGTGTGCCTCGCCACGTGCCAGGACGCACCCGACCCGTGCGACCAGGACCTCGTCGCCGCACTGCCAGCGTGCCCGGAGGAGGAGAACGCGCTGTACTGGCTCACCGAAGCATCGACGGCCTTGTCCCTCTCGGCAGAGGAGGAGCGACTCCTCAGCAGCTGGATCGAGGACGTCAGTTGCCCATGGAATGCGGAGCGGGATGCGGCAGGCAACAAGGTGCGCGACCTCGTCAGCGGCCGACAGATCGTTAGGGACGCCGAAGTTATTCAGAATTGACTTATTAAGCGCACAGTGCATAAGTCGACACCGTGCGAGAACCCAGTTCGCGTTTCTTTGGCCGGCGCGGCGAGCTTGCCGCCCTCGAGCGAAGCTACGCCGCGCGCGGATCGACCTTCGTGCCGGTCTACGGCCGCCGTCGGGTGGGAAAGACCGAGCTGCTGCTGCGGTTCCTCAGGAACAAGCCGGCGATCTACTTCAGCGCGACGCGGAAGCTCCGCGAGCCTCAGCTAGCCGAGCTCATGCGCGCCGCGGCGGCGGGACTCCGGGCTCCGCACCTCGGCGAAGTGGCGCCTCGTGGCTGGGAGGCGGCACTGCGGCTCGTCGTCGGGGCGGCACCCCGGGGGAAGAAGCTCGTGCTCGTGCTCGATGAGTTTCAATGGCTGTGCGAGTCGAGCCCGGACTTGCCGTCCGTCCTTCAGCGCCTGTGGGATCTGGAATGGCAGCGCGGAAGCCAGGTGATGCTGGTGCTGTGCGGCTCCCTCATCGGGTTCATGGAGCGCGAGGTCCTCGGGGCGCGTTCACCGTTGTACGGACGGCGGACGGCGGACCTGCGCATCGAACCATTCGATTTTCGCGACGCCGCTCAGTTCCATCCGGGGTGGTCGCGCGAGGAGCAGGCTCGCGCTCACTTCGTCTGCGGGGGAATCGCCGCGTACCTGAAGCGCTTCGACGCGGGGCGTTCCGTCATTCAGAACATCGCGGACCAGTTCTTCGAGATCGACTCGTACTTCCAGCGCGAGCCCGACTTCCTCTTGCGCGAAGAGCTCTCCGAGGTTCGGCAGGCGGCCAGCGTGCTCGAGACGATCGCACTCGGACGACGGGCACAGAAGGACATCGCTCTCGCCGTGGGTCTGACTCCGAGCGCCCTCGCGCCGCACTTGAAGGTGCTCGCGGGCCTCGGGTATCTGGCGCGAGTGGCTCCGCTCTCGCCGCGACCGCCGCCGCGCACGGCCGTCGTCTATCGCGTCGCCGATCCGTTGCTCCGCTTCTGGTTTCGGTTCGTGGGTCCGAACGCGAGCACGGCACGCCTCCTGCCGGCGGCGCGCGCCGTGGAGCAACTGGTCCTGCCACAGTGGGAGGCGTTCTGCGGCGAGGGATACGAGCGGTTGTGCCGCGAGGCGCTGCCCGCGCTGTATGCAGCCCAGGGCATCGCGGGCCGCTACACCGTCGGTGAGTACTGGGATCGCCACACCCAGATCGACGTCGTCGGACTTCGTGCAGACGGCTGGATTGACCTCGGCGAGTGCAAGTGGGCGGGCCGGACGACGATCGCAAGCGGTACCGCCGAGCTCGCGCGAACGGCTGCGACGTATCCGCACGGGACGCACACTCTCCGTCAGCACCTGTTCGTCCGTCGAATGCCGACTCGAGCGCGTGCGAAAGTGGGCGGTGAGCTCGTCGTGCACGACCTCCAGTCCTTGTACGACATCTGAGCAATCGTCGCGTCACCGGTGTGCGGAGCAAGCGCGCGCGAGCGTGCCTAGGCCATTCCTCGCGGGCGCGACTTCGCGCAACGTGCCCCCGACCGCCGGTCGTTGCCTCGCAGCACCCTGACTCTGTCGCCGAGCCACGGTAGGATCGCGAGGGAGTCATCTGATGCAAGCTCGCTACCTTGTTGACGTTCGGCAGCCGGCCCCGTTTCTTCGCCGCATCATGCGCGAGCTTGCGTGTGACGCGCGGATGTCACTCGAAGGGAGTCTCGGTGAGGCCTCGTTTCCAGCGGAAGCGGTCTTGGGGCGCGACGCGAGCGACATATTGAAACGCGGCACGACTGCGCCCGTCCTGGACTTCGTGGTCCTCCGACTGCAACCCGAGCTTGTGGACCGCATCTTTTCGCAGATCTCGCGCATTGGCCTTCGCGAGGACATCGTGCATGTCCAGATCGAGAAGAACGGTCGTGTGGAGCTGGCTGCGTACGACAGTTTTCACACGCAGTGCGTGGTGACGGGACCTGCGGTTCCATCTGAAGTACTTGCTGACCTACAGGCGGCAGGAGTCATCCGTGGGTTCGTCTCCACCGGGCACTGAGCCGCGCCGCCCAACTCTGGTCTCGGGGCATGAGCCCCGGCGTGCCCATCCCTGGCGATTCCCAGGTTGTCCGCGGACCCGCTGCTCACACGTCACGGTAGTGCCCGCGGGGGCGGGATCGCCCGCCGACTCGCACGCGCTGTCCGCCTCACGCGCGGTCCAAAACGGCGGCCGGCCTCGCGAGCGCTGCTGCCCATCCACAGCCGCGCGCAGCCCGTCGACATACAATCCGCGCCCATGCGGACCTTCGGCCTCGCGATCTTCCTCGGCGCGTTCCTGCTGTTCCTCGTCCAACCCCTCGTGGGCAAGGCGCTTCTGCCGTGGTTCGGCGGCACGCCCGCCGTGTGGGCCACGTGCATGGTGTTCTTCCAGACCACCCTTCTCGCCGGCTACGCGCTCGCCTTCGCCCTCGAGCGCCGCCTCGGCGACACGGGCCAGCGCCGGGCCTTCCTCGGCCTGATCACCCTCGCGATCGCCGCCCAAGCCGCGCTCGGGGCGGCGTGGACCTCCCCGATCACGCCAGGCGCCGCGTGGCAGCCGGATCCCCGCGACTCGCCGATCGTCCAGATCCTCGTCCTGCTCGCCGTGTCGACCGGCATCCCGTACCTCGCGTTGTCGGCCACGGGCCCGTTGCTCCAGAGTTGGTTCGCCCGCTCGGCTCCCGGAGTCTCGCCGTATCCCCTGTATGCACTGTCCAACGCCGGCTCGTTGGCCGCGCTCGTGGCGTTCCCGCTCGTGCTCGAGCCCTTCGCCGGAAGCTCCGCCCAAGGGTGGATGTGGTGCGCCGCCTTCGCCGTGTTTGCCCTCGCCGTCGGCCTCGCGAGCCGAATCCCGGTCCGCACCGAAACGGCGGTCTCCCCCGCCGACGATGACCGCGCGCCCGCCCCCGGCGTGGCGCGCGCGGGCGCGTGGTTCGCACTGTCGCTGTCGAGCTCCCTGCTGCTGTCCGCGACGTGCAATCACCTCGGCGAGGAAATCGTCGTCGCACCGTTCCTGTGGATCGCGCCGCTCGGCGTTTACCTCCTCACGCTGATCCTCGCCTACACGCCTGGGGGCTACTCCCGGCGGACGTGGATGGCGCAAGCGTTGTTCGCCGGCATCGCCCTGGCCGCCATGTTCGTCGCGGGACACCAGCGCCACCTCGGCATCCAACTGGGGGTGTACCTGTACGTGCTGCTCGTCGGCTGCATGGCGTGCCACGGCGAGCTCGCGCGGCTGCGTCCGAGCCCACGATGGCTCACCCGCTACTACCTCACGAGCGCGGCGGGCGGCGCCGCGGGTGGCGTGCTCGTCGGACTGGCGGCGCCCTCGTACCTCATCGCGACGCACGAGTACCACGCGGCCGTCCTGATCGCGGCGTGGTCGGTCATGGGCGCGATCGTCGCCGACGAGCGCTCCGGCCTGCGGCGGGCGTCCGGCGTCGCGACGGCCCCGCTCGTCGGCGTTGCACTGGCGGTGCTCGTGGGGCGAGAGCTGCGCGGTCCGGTCGGCGCTCCACTGTGCGACGCGTTCGGAGCGCCGGCCGGCTTGTACTACGCGCTGTGCGCCGCGTTCGCGGTCGCCGCGGCGTGGGTGACGTGTGGGCGCCGCTTTCGGCGGATCCTGCCGCCGGACCACCCCGCCTGGACGTGGTCGTTGGTGCTGGTGGCGATGATCCCGCTCCACTACGCGCTGATCGACCACGCCGTGCGGCAGACGCAGGGCGCACGCCACCAGTCGCGGAACTTCTACGGCGTGCTCCGCGTGATCGATGCCCAACGCCGCGACATGCTCGGAAAAAAGACCCGCACGCTCGTGCACGGCACGGTCGCCCACGGCCTCCAGGTGCTCGAGCCGGAGCTGCGCCGCGTTTCCACGAGCTACTACGGGACCGCGACGGGGCTCGGCCAGGCCATCGAGCATCACCCGCGCCGGATCGCCGGCCAGCCGATGCGCATCGGAGCAATCGGCCTCGGTGCGGGCACGATCGCCGCGCTCGGCCGGCCTGGTGACATGGTGCGGTTCTACGAGATCAACCCCGACGTGATCGCGCTCGCCGTGGGCCCCGACTTCAGCTTCCTCCGCGACTCTGCCGCCCAAGTCGAGCTCGCGCTGGGAGACGCGCGGCTCCAACTGGCGCGCGAGCTCGCTTCGCAACGGCAACTCGATCGTGGCCTCGACTTCGACGTCATCGCGGTCGACGCGTTCACCGGAGGCACGATCCCGACGCACCTCCTGTCGATCGAGGCAGTGACCTTGTACCTGGAGTGCTTGCGCGACGCCCACGGCGTCGTCGCCTTCCACATCTCGAACCACTACCTGGACCTCGCCCCGGTCCTCCACGGCGCGGCCGATCGCCTCGGTCTGGCGCGAGTCGAAACGCGGAGGCGCAAGTCCGAGAGCGAGCCGTGGCACATGACGTCGGACTGGATGCTCCTGTCACGAGATGGGGCGCTGTTCGCACACCCCGCGCTTGCCGCGTTGCGGTACGAATCGAAGGTGCGTCCACCCGTGTTCTGGACCGACGACCGCAACAACCTGCTGGAGATTCTCGATTGGGGCGATTGACGCAGGTGCTCGCCTCCCGCTCCCCGATCGCAGCTCCATCCAGTACGATGCGTCGAGACCACGACCCACCATCAGGAGACCCCACATGTCCCGCCCAGTCGCGCTGGCGACGATCGCGCTCCTCGCGGTCGTGGCGCCGGGCGCTCGCGCGCAGACCGCCCCCGATTGGGTGGTCGACGGCCTGCCGATCCGGCCCGTGTACTACGACGTGGACCACATCGTGCACACCCAGTTCATGGAGTTGCGGGTCCTCGAAACGCGCACCGGCAAGACGCTGTGGGACAAGCGCTTCGAGCGGCAGCCCGACCAGGTGAACGCCACGACGGGATTCATCGCCGTGCGGTTCAAGGGCGAGGTGTCCCTCCTCGACATCAAGACCGGCAAGGACCTCCCCAAGATCGAGCTCGCGGCGACGGCGATGCTCGCGATCGGAGGCAACCTGTACCTCACCCACAAGAACGAGGTCGTGAAGTACAGCCCGCCGAGCTTCAAGCCGAAGGGCCTCGGCTTCAACATGCCGTACATCCCGTTCGAGACGCCCAAGCACGGCATCCATCTCGGCGATCGCGTGATCTGGCCGGTGACGAAGGACACGATCCTGAGCTACGACCTCGACAAGGGCGCAATCGAGTGGAAGCTGGGCATCGGCGCGTTCCGCTACACGAAGATGGGCCCGGACCCCAGCAACCCCGACAAAGTGATCGCGCTCGGGAACGAGTTCATCCACGACAAGCTACACGCGTTCTTCGAGCTCGATGGCGAGATGGCGATTCACGGGTCGCGCAAGCAGACCGAGCCCGACGCCAAGGAGCAGCTTCCCGACGCGGACTTCATCTGGCTCCTGTCCTCGAAGAAGGCGACCGCGGGCACGCGCATCGACTTCCAGCGGGTTCAGGGCGACGCCAAGGGCGCTCCGCGCATCTACCTCACCTGGGCCTCCCCGCGACCGATGCTCGTCGCGCGGTTCGGCCAGGAGGGGGATCGGGAGAAGTACCGGTTCGACCTGTTCTGGAACGGCGCCGGGCCGCGGCACCGCATACGCATCGTCGACTACAACCACCTCGTCGCGGGCGCCAAGGGACAGTACGTGCTGTACGACACGGAGAAGCCCACGGCGTTCGAGGTCGTGAAGGCGGATGGGGCCGCCAAGACGCTGTGGAACGGGCGCGGCAAGCTGCTGCCCCGGACCGACGAGAACGCGCCGTATCACGCGCTCGTGGGCGAGGGCACCAAGGACGATCCGATGCGCATCGTCGCGCTCGACCCCGAGTCCGGCAGCGAGACGGGCAAGCTCGAGCTTCCCGTCGGCATCTGGGACACGAAGCGCGTCGGGACTCATCTCCTGCTCGTCTCGCAGAATCAGCCGACGGTGATGCAGCTCGATCTGGCGAGCATGAGGATCGCGAGAACGGTGACTCTGCCCGCGCCGGCGAACAGCATCGTGCTCCTGCCGAGCGGCGTGACCGCGATCGGCGAGTGCGGCAAGAAGCTGTGCCTGTTCTCGCTCGAGGGCACCGACAACTCGAAGGACGGACCGCGGAAAGACCCGCCCAAGCCACCGGGGAAGTAGGACCTTGTCGGGCGTAGGCGCCCCCCGACCGCTGCTCGTGATCGACCTCGAGTGCACGTGCGACGAGCGGGACTTCCCACGCGACGCGATGGAGACGATCGAGATCGGCGCGGTGCTGGTCGACCGCGCGTCGCTCGCGCCCATCGCGGAGCTGGGAACGTTTGTCCGCCCCGTGCGTCGTCCCACGCTCACACCGTTCTGCACGCAGCTGACCTCGATATCCCAGCAGCAGGTCGACGAGGCCCCGCCGTTCCCACAGGCGCTCGAGCGGTTGACGACCGAGCTCGTGCGCGACCTCGACCCCGTGTTCTGCTCGTGGGGCGCGTTCGACCAGCGCCAGCTCCACGCGGATTGTGCGTATCACCAGGTCCCCTACCCGTTCCGCGATCACTGGAACCTGAAGCAGATGTTCGGCGAGCACCTCGGCCAGCGCCGCGGCTTCGGCATGGCCCGGGCGCTGGCACGCGTGGGCATCGAGCTCGAGGGCACGCACCATCGCGGCCTGGACGACGCGCGCAACATTGCGAGCCTCTTGCCGTGGTGCCTCGGTCGGCGCGCGTTTCCTCCCGCGTCGCGCGGGAGACCGCGACCGTGACTCGCCCCCCTCCGCTCGTGGCGCCGCCCGGCCCCGTCGCGCCCAACATGCGCGGCCTGGCGCGCTTCGTGGTCTTCGTGTTCGCGGGCGTGGCGTACTGCCTGCGCATCTGGTCCGCACGTATCGTGGGAAAGCTCGACGTCCGTGACGGGCTCGACCAGCGCATGGCGCTGTGTCGCACGCTGGTGCGCGTCCTCGGGATCGACGTCGAGCTCCAGTCGCCGCCCCCCTTGCGCGCCGAGCTCGTCATTCCGAATCACCGCAGCTATGTCGACGTGGCGGTCGTGCTGGCGCGCGTGCGAGGGGCGGTAGTGTCGAAGTCGGAGGTCGCCCGGTGGCCGCTGATCGGGACCGTCGCACAGGCCACGGGCACCGTGTTCGTCGTGCGCGACTCGCCCGAGAGCCGCAAGCTCACGCGCGCCCGGATCACCGAGCTCGCAATGGGCGGAACCAGCGTGATCCTGTATGCGGAAGGGTCGACCGGGATCGGCCCCGGGCTCCTGCCCATGAAGCCCGGCCCGTTCGCGATTGCCGCGGAGCACGACCTGGCGATCCTGCCCGTCGCGCTCGAGTACGAGTTCCAGAGCGACTCGTGGGTGGGCGACGACACGTTCGTCCGGCACTTCCTCGAGTGCTTCAGCAAGCGGCGCACTCGCGTGACGCTGCGCTTCGGACCGGTGCTGCGCGATGTCGACGGCGAGTCGCTGAAAGAGAGGACGGTCGCGTGGCTCGAGTCGAATCTGCGCGAGATGCGCGCCGCGTGGGATGTGCGTCGCGCGCCGAGTGGAAGCCGCAATCGGGTCGTCCGGTGACGGAAGCCCTTGCGCGGACTCACGACCCGGCGAAAAATTGCCGGGTGCCCCGAACAATCCAGTACCTCGCGAGCCACTCGCGAGCGCCTGCGCGAGCTGACAATCCTGCGCAAGGCACACGTCTTCCGGAGTGTTGCACCATGGCACGAGCCGCCGCGAGCTTCGCCCTAGCCATCGCCGTCGTCGCCGGAGCGCCCACGTGGGCGCAGCCGGCGCCGCCCGCGATGACCCAGAAGGAGTACCGCGAGGCGATCAAGCGCCAGATCGACGCCATCACGGCCGCAAACAAGGCGGCGGTCGAGAAGCTCGGCAAGCTCTCGGCTGAAATGGAGGCGTTGGGCATGAAGGGCGAGGTCGGCGACTGCAAGCGGATCCTCGACAAGTGCCTGGACCCGGGCAAGAGCTTGCACAAGGGCGGCGGCAACTCGCCGTGGCCAGGCGAGGAGGTGTACTTCACGCGCGTGCTGGACCGGTTCGCCGAGGTGGGACGCGAGCTCTCGGTCTTGTACGCCGACGCGGCGGCCGCGGCGATCGAGCCCGCCGATCTCCGCGAGCAGCTCGAGGTGGTCAGCCTGTGGCTCGGCACCTTCCCAGAGCTGGCCAAGCACATGCGGCACTTCAACCAGCGCCGCAAGGAGTGCAAGCTCGGGCCCGTGACCAACAGCTGGTCGTCGTCCTACGGCGGCTTCATGCACGGTCGCTACATGGCGCTCAACGCCAACGACCCGTCGACCGCCGGGCTCGGCGGCCACAACGAGAGCCCGCAGCTCAAGGGATCGTCACCCGAAGGAGCGGCGGCGGCCAAGGGCATCGGCGGCGGCCCGTGGTTCGACGGTTGGATGGGCTCCATGTACCACCGCGAGCCGGTGTTCGACCCCGGCCTGTCGCGCGTGGCCTACGGCGGATTCAAGGGCTCCTACTGGTGCAGCGGAGCGGGCTCGGGCAACCAGCAGCTCTCGAACCTGATCACGTGGCCGGGCGACGGGGCGACGAACATCTCCGGCATGTTCGGCGGAGAGCACCCAAATCCGCTGCCCAAAGGCGTGGATCACACGGGCACGATGATCATCATCCAGTTCTACGGCGGCAAGCCCAAGGAGTTCAGCTACCGGCTACTCGACCCGTCCGGCAAGGCAATCACCGACCAGATCGAGTTCTCGAAGAACCCCGTGGTGTTCGCGCCGCGGCAGGTGTTGACGGGCGGAACGTACAAGGTCGAGCTCCTCGGCGTCGACTACAAGCAGTCGTTCAGCTTCACCGTCGGCGGGGGACCGTGGAACGGCGAGTCGTCGCCGCCTCCGCGGCAGCCCGAGCCGCCGCCTCCGACGGCCAAGGCCGACCCCAAGAAGCCCGATCCGGGAATCAAGATGCCCGTCGAGCCTGACGAGCCGGAGAAGACGGGGGCGGGGAGCGACGAGCCGGCACCCAAGGCCGAGCCCAAGCCGGAGGACAAGCCGAAGCCCGAGGTCGAGACGGGAACACCGGTGGAACGCGCGTTCAAGCGCGTGATCAAGGCGACCGAGGAGGATCGTCCCGACCGGATCGCCGAGCTGTACCTGGCGTGGGTCAATGCCTCCGCGGAGGACAAGCTCGCGCTCGCGAAGGCCGTCGGGGTCGACGCGCTGCGCGGCAAGGGCCTTCCACAGGCGGAGCTTTCGAAGCTCGCCGAGGCGGTGAAGCAGTGAGCGGCGCAAGTCCAGGGCACAACGTCCCGCCAGCCGAGTGGCAGCGCATCGGGGACTTGATCACGAACCCGGACAGCCCCGTCGGGATCGACGCCAAGAAGACCCACATCATCATCATCCACACGCTCCAGCAACTGGAGAAGCGGCTGGACGCGCTGGAGAAGAAGCTCGCGGGCAAGTGATCCGGCGGCGCCCGCGGAGCGAAAGCCCGGTCAACCGCGCGTGACGTCCGTTCCCCCGTCGGGGCGGTCGCGCAGCTCGTACTTCATCGCCGTGAGCGCGTCGCGAATCCGGTCCGACACCGCGAACTGCTTGGTCGCGCGCGCCCCCTTGCGCAGCTCGAGCACGAGGTCCAACAGCGGCTTCTCTGCCTCGGCCGACGCGCGCACCTCGCGTGCGACGCGGAGCCCGAGCGTGCGCATCATGCCCTCGAGCGCGCGCTTCGCGTGCGCGGCGGCACGGGGTCCGGCCTCGGCAATGGCGGCGGCCCCCGACACGAGTGGCGACCAAGCCGCGATCGCCTTGGGGGTCCCGAAGTCGTCGTCCATCGCGTCCGCGAACGCGCGCGTCGCGGCGGCCACGGCGTCCGGCGGCTCTCCGTCCGCGAGCGTCGCACCCGCCGCCTGACCCAGCGCTTCGAGCGCACCGTACACGCGGTCCAGGTACGCCGCGTGCTGGGCCAGCATGCCGGCGTGGTAGTCGATCGGCGAACGATAGTGGCTGGACAGCACCATCAGCCGCAGCGCCATCGGATCCAGCGACCCCGCCGGCCAAATCAGCTCGTGCAGCCACACGACGTTGCCCTTCGACTTGCTCATCTTGAGCGGGTCTTCGCCGTCGTCGCTCGGCGGCACGGCCGCCCCCGTATCCTCGGGTCGCAACCGGATGAACGCGTTGTGCATCCAGATCCGAACCGACTCGTGCCCGCACAGCTCGTCCGCGTGGCCGCCCTCGTTCTGGGCGCGCTCGTTCTCGTGGTGCGGGAACAAGAGGTCCATGCCGCCGCCGTGAATGTCGAAGGGCATGCCGAGGTACTGCCGGGACAGCACCGAGCACTCGAGGTGCCAACCGGGCCGCCCCTTGCCCCACGGCGAATCCCACCCCGGCACCGACCGCGGACCGGCCTGTTTCCAGGCTTCCGGATCGTTCGCGAGCAGCTTCCACAGGATGAAGTCCGCCGGTTGGCGCTTCACCGCCAGCCGCCCCTCGCCGATCCGGCCCTGCGACTCCTGGGCGTCGAGGTCCCGATGCGACAGCGCCCCGTACGTGGCCAGGCTCTTCGTGTCGAAGTACACGTCGCCATCGGCGGCCACGTACGCATGGTCGCGCGCGATCAAGCGCGCCACGAGATCGCGCATCTCCGGAACATGGTCGGTCGCCCGCGGATGGACATCGGCGGGCCGATTCCCGATCGCGACCATCAGGCGGTGGTACTCGTCGATGTGATGCTGCGTGATCTCGCGCCACGGCCGACCGGTCGCGATCGACCGCGCGATGATCTTGTCGTCGACGTCCGTGAAGTTCGCAACATAGCGGACGAGGTGCCCGCTGGCCTCGAGCCAGCGACGCACCATGTCGGGCACGATGGCCGCGCGGGCATGGCCGATGTGGAGGTGGTCGTACACCGTCGGACCGCACCAGTAGACGCGCACGCCGCGCTCGGGGTCGGACGGAGCCAGCGGCACGAGCGCGCGGGTGCGGGAGTCGTAGATGCGGAGCATGGCGGCCTTACAACTGCGTAGGGTTGGGGGCGTCCCCGTACACGAGCTTGGGGTCGAAGACGCGCGACGACTCGGTGAACACCAGGTCCCGCGCCCCACCGGCACGCTCGATGCCAACCGGGACGCGGCGATAGAAGCACGAGCGGTAGCCGACGTGACAGCTCGCGCCCGAGCCGGCGACCTCGACCGCGAGCCACACCGCGTCCTGGTCGTCATCGATCCGGAGCTCGACGACGCGCTGCACGAGCCCGCTGGTCGCGCCCTTGTGCCACAGCGCCTGACGGCTTCGGCTCCAGTACACCGCCTCGCCCGACTCGATCGTGCGCACGAGCGCCTCCGCGTTCATCCACCCGTGCATCAGCACCTCGCCCGAGGCGTAGTCGGTCGTGACCACCGGAATCAGGCCATCCGGCCCGAATTTCGGGGCGAGCTCGTGTCCCTCTTCAACCTGCGCGATGGTGCGCCGTTCAGCGAACGGAGCGAACGCGGGCGGCGTGGTGCTCATCGGTGGATCCTAAGAGCCTGTGGCGCGATACAAAAGTGGGCCATGCTACAGCGCGACGGGCGTACCGTCGAGGACGACCGCGTCGATCCACGAGTCGTCCCACGCGTAGAGCAGGCACGACAGCGGGTCGCGCGCGGTCCTCCACGGAACGTCCGGCTCGAACACGACGACATCGGCCGCGGCGCCCATGTCGAGCGTGCCCGCGTCGGGCCACCCCAGGGCGCGCGCGTTGCCCGCCGTGATCTGCCACCAGCACTCCCCGGCCGTGGGCAAGGGCCCGCCGATCGCCTTGGCCGCCTCGATCATCGCCCGCGCCACGCGCACCATCGACCGGTCCGGGCCGCCCGCGATGTCGCTGCCCAGCGCGAGCCTCACCCCTGCCGCGAGCGTGGCCCGGCGGTCCATCGTGCCGGACTGCAGGAACAGGTTCGCGGTCGGACAGTGGGCGACGATCGACCCCGACGCCGCGAGCTCGCCGCGCTCGCGGGCCGATAAGTGGATGCCGTGGGCGAAGACGGATCGGGGACCGAGCAGGCCCGCTCGACCATAGACCTCGACGTAGTCCAG
>Ga0209726_10007286_pt1 | contig 12440 bp, 6 predicted proteins | sample Subgrocontami54m_FD_187453 | JGI IMG/M metagenome (GOLD analysis project Ga0209726, IMG submission 187453) | Subsurface groundwater microbial communities from S. Glens Falls, New York, USA - GMW46 contaminated, 5.4 m (SPAdes) (version 3) | ecosystem: Environmental > Aquatic > Deep subsurface >... | reverse complement strand
CGCGCCGGCTCGTCGCCGCCCGGCTGCGCCAGCAACCCCGCTCGCACTTCAAAGGCACGCCCAAGCGCAAAGGCAAAGTGGCCCGTGAGAAATGGCGCCGCAACGAAGACGTCGTGCGCATCCTCTTCGAGGACATCGCGCCGGTGTTCAAAGAGCGCCCCGGCGGCTACACTCGCATCGTGAAACTCAACCAGCGCCAGGGCGACGCCTCGCAACTCGCCATCCTCGAATGGGTGGACTATGTCGCGCCGAGCGTGGCGGCCCCGGCGGAGACCAAAGAAGCTGCCGCCACCGAAAGCAAGCCCGCGGTGGAGTCGCAGCCCGCGCCGGAAGCTCAGCCGAATCCGGAGAACAAGTAGTTTTTCATCCTTGTCCCGCACAGGCCCGTCCTCTCCGGACGGGCCTTTTTTCTTTCCCAGGCTGAACCCCGTGTACACCCGGGCGAGCGAGTCCGCTGGCGAAGCATCTGCGATCGCTCAACTCCGGCGGAGCCAGGGATGCCGGAGTCTCGCCCCAGCCGTTGGCAAGCGCGGAGCGTCTGGAGGTCCTTGTCGAGCGTCGGACACGCGCGGGCTGAAGGCTTGGAGCTTGGCCCGGTGGAGCTTCTTTTGAACTTTGAGCTTTGAGCTTTGAACTTCTTCCCCGCCTCCGCCACTGAACAGCGTGCAGATCCAACGCCCGTCGTCAGGCCGATCGTCCGTTACGCGCTCAACGCCGGCTTTTCCTTGTGCCAGCTCGTGCTCTGCTCGTGCGCGTGCGCGAGCTTCAGGATCGTTTTTTCCCCGAACGGCGGACCGAGCAGTTGCAGGCCGATCGGGAGCTTCGGCTCTTTGGTGAAGCCGCACGGGACGCTGATTCCGCAGATGCCCGCCAGGTTGCACGAGATGGTGAAAATGTCCGAGAGATACATCTGCAGCGGGTCGTCGGATTTCTCGCCGATCTTGAACGCGGCGGTGGGCGTCGTCGGCGTGACGATCGCATCGACTTGCTCGAAGGCCTTCAGGAAATCCTGGCGGATGAGCGTGCGGACTTTCTGGGCGCGCAGGTAATAGGCGTCGTAGTAACCGCTGCTGAGCACGTAGGTGCCGAGGATGATCCGGCGCTTGACCTCCGCGCCAAAGCCCGCCCCGCGCGTGCGGCAATACATCTCGATCGGGTCCGCGCCATCGACGCGCAGGCCGTAGCGGACGCCGTCGAAGCGCGCGAGGTTCGCGCTGGCCTCGGCTGTCGCGATGATGTAGTAGGCCGCGATGGCGTACTCGGTGTGCGGCAGTGGAATGTCCACCACGTCCGCGCCGAGCTTCTGCAACTGCTGCACGGCGGCTTCGACGGCGGCTTTCACTTCGGGATCGAGACCGCCGACCAGGTATTCCTTGGGCAAGCCAAGCTTCAGGCCCTTGATGTCGCCCGTGAGGCTCGCCGCGTAATGCGGCACCGGCTGCGGCACGCTTGTCGAGTCGCGCCGGTCGTGGCCGCTGATGACTTCGGCCAAAATCGCCGCGTCGCGCACGCTCTTGGCAACCGGGCCGATCTGGTCGAGCGAGGAGGCATACGCAACCAGGCCGTAACGCGAGACGCGGCCATAGCTCGGCTTCAGCCCGACGACCCCACAGAGCGCCGCGGGCTGTCGCACTGAGCCGCCGGTGTCCGAGCCGAGCGCCGCGACTGCCTGGTCGGAAGCGACGGCCGCGGCGGACCCGCCTGAGGAGCCGCCGGGGATGCGGCTCGTGTCCCACGGGTTGAAGGTCGTGAAGAAGCCTGAGTTCTCCGTCGAGCTGCCCATGGCGAACTCGTCCATGTTCAGCCGGCCAAAGACGGTCGCGCCCGCGGTCTTCAGCTTCTCGACGACCGTCGCGTCGTAGGGCGAAACGAACTTACCCAGAATCTTCGAGCCGCAGTTGCACGGCTGGCCCTGCGCGCAGATCACGTCCTTGAGCGCCACGGGCACGCCGAGCAGCGGACGCTCGGTGAAGCTCGCGCCGGCGGCAATCTGAGCGTCCGCCGCGTCGGCCTGCGCGAGCGCGTCGGCCGCGTCGTAACTCAGGAACGCCCGGATGCGCCCATCGACCCGCTCGATGCGGTCCAGGCAGGCCTGCATCGCCTCGCGGGCGGAGACTTCGCGTCGCGCCAGTCGGCCGGTCAGCTCAGAGATCGTCAATTCGTTCAACATGAATGTCGGCGTCCGCGCTCGCGTCGCGCCTCGGCAGCTCGCTGCCAAAAAGCCTCTCCCTCGCATCGCACGCCCGCGCGGGAGCGTGGGGGAGGCCCAGGGAAAAGGCAAAACGAAAAGGCCCCGCTCTCGCCCGCACCAGGACTGTGTTCAGTTCCACTGCAACCGGTTGCCACGAGTGAAGTCCGAAGCTCGAAATCTGACATCCGAAAGAAACCCGAAGCCCGAAATCCGAACCGCGGGCGGCGTGCAATAGAACCTTCGGGGTTTCGATCTTCGGTTTTCGGACTTCGCTCGAGGCAGCCGCTTGCCACCGAGCTTCGAGCCGTCCCGCTTCCCGGCTGTGCCCACGTTTTGACCCTTGCACTTTGAGCGTCGCGCCTTAACCTTCCTGGCTCTATGCGGACAGTATTAGTCACAGGCGGCGCGGGGTTCATCGGCTCGAATCTCACGCTGGCCTTGCAAGACAAATTTCCCGACGCGCGGCTCGTCGTCGTGGACGATTTTCGCTCGGGGGACTTCCGGAACTTGCAGGGCTATCGCGGTGATTTCGTCGCAGCAGACATGTCGCGGCTGGACTGGAGCGCGCAGTTCAAGGACCGGACGTTCGACGCGATCTTTCACGAGGCCTCGATCACGGACACGACGGTCCACGATCAGCGCCTCCAGGTGCACGACAACGTCGAGGGCTTCCGCCGCCTGCTGGAGTTCGCCGCGCCGACGCAGACGCCGGTCGTCTATGCGTCCTCGGCGGCGACCTACGGCACGGGCGGCGGACGGATGCGCGAGGACCAGCCGCCCGCGCCGGCCAACGTGTATGCCTTTGCGAAGGTGCAGCTCGATAACCTCGCGCGTGACTACGCCCGGCGAAACCCATCCTGGCGCATCGTCGGCGTGCGCTATTTCAACGTGTATGGTCCGCGCGAGGCGCACAAGCAGGCGGCGGCGAGCATGATCTATCAGCTCTACGGCCAGATGAAGGCGGGGCGGCGTCCGCGCGTCTTCAAGTTCGGCGAACAGAAGCGCGATTTCGTGTATATCAAAGACGTGGTGACGCTGACGATGCAGGCGCTGAACGCGCCACGCAGCACCGTCTATAACTGCGGCAGCGGCCAGCCGTTCTCCTTCAATGAAGTCATCGCCGAGTTGAACAAGAACCTCGGCACGGACTTGGCGCCGGACTATTTCGACAATCCCTATGCGTTCTACCAACCGCACACCGAGGCGGACCTGACGCTGGCGAAAACTGAACTGGGCTACACGCCGAAATATCCGCCCGCCGCCGGCATCGCCGATTACGTCGCGGCGCTCGAAGGGCGCAAACTTTGAAGAAACCACAAATGAACGCCCGGCGGAGCCGCAACCAAAGTAGCGCAGATTTCCAATCTGCCGTATCGCAGGGCTTCCAGCCTGCGGGCCGTGGCAGACCGAGCGCGCTCGACCGTTCGTACCCTTTGCCGATTGGAAATCGGCGATACAGCAGATTGGGAATATGCGCTACGGGCGCCGGGGCACTTGCGCGAGCTGCAAAAACTTTTACGGATAGTAGTCCGAATGGACACGAATGGGATCGGCTTTCCGCGGATCTTGAGACCTACGGTCTTTGGTTTTCTGTTGGCACGCTGGCGGAGCTCGCGACCGATGCTTGCTCCGAACGATCTGATTCGTGTCCATTCGTGTCCATTCGCGGTTCAGTTTCTTAGCCTCATTCCGTACCCATTTTCGTCGTATGTCTGAAATCGAAAACGAAGTCTCTTACACTCCCAGCGCCGGCGCGAAATGGCTCCGCCGTCTGCTCGTCGCGGCCGGCGTCGGCGTCGTGATGCTCGTCATCGCGTATTTCACCGTCACCAGCACGGCGTTCCTCAAAACGGTGGTGCTGCCGAAAGTCGGCCAGGCGATCCACGGTGAAGTCACCGTCGCCGACGCTACGATCAGTCCCTTTTCGCAAGTCGTCCTGCGCCAGCTCAGGGTTCGGACCACGGGCAGCGAGCCGTTGCTGCAAGCCGACGAAGTGCGCGTGCGCTACCACTTGTTCGACCTGCTCGGCGGCGCGATCAAGGTGGACGACATCGCCATCGTGTCGCCGATCTTGACCATCAACGAGCAGGCCGACGGCACGAGCAATCTCGATCCGCTGCTGAAGCTGCGCGACGAGTCAAAGCCCAAGCCCGTCGGCGACGAAAAGCCGCTGGAGCTGGCGCTGAAGAAAGTCGCGCTGCAGCAGGCCACCGTGCGCTACCAACGCGCGCTCAAAGACGGCACGACGCAGACCGCCGACGTCGGGAACTTCGACCTCACGCTGGAACAGTTGCAGAACGGCGGGACCGGCAAGCTCACCGTGGCGCTGGACTTGAAGGTGGAGCAGACCGCGAAGGCGGCGCCCGCACCGGCCGCGCCGTCGAACGATCAGTTGCAGGCCAGACTCGCCGGAACGTACGACTTCGCCCTCGATGCGAAGCTGGTTCCGCAGACGATCAAGGGCAGCACACGGCTCGACATTGCCGCGGCGAAAGGTCTCTTCAGCGAGCTGGCCGCCCTCAGCGGCGCGCTGGAGTGCGACCTGACCCCGACGGAGATTCGCCAGCTCGGCGTGCGCTTCGAGCGCGCCGGCAAAGGGCTTGGCCAACTGCGCCTCAGCGGGCCGGTCGAACTCGCGAAGAAGGAAGGCCGCTTCAAGATCGAAGTACTCTCCATCGACCGGCAGGTGTTGAACGTGTTCGGCGTCACGCGCGGCTGGGACTTTGCGCAGACGGTGCTCAACGCGTCGAACGTGGTCGATGTGTCGCGCGGCGGCCTGCTCATTTCGGCCAAAGGCCGGCTCGACGGCGCGCAGTTCAGCATCCAGCAGCACGGCCAGGCCACGCCGGCACTGGACTTCGGCCTCGACTACCAACTCTCCGCCGACCTCACCGAGAAGTCCGCCGTGCTGCACAAGCTCAGCCTCGCCGCGCGCCAAGGCCAAAGCGATTTGCTGCGCGGCACGCTCGACCGGCCGATGAACCTGAACTGGGGCGGCGAACAGCGCGGCTTCACCGAGTCCACCTTCCAACTCGCGGTGAACGAACTGAACCTGGCGGACTGGCGGCTGTTTCTCCCCACCAACGCGCCGACGGGCAAAGTCAGCGCGAAGGTGAGCGTCGTGGCGCAAAAAGACGGCCGGCTCCTCCGCGCCGACTTGAACGCGAGCGTGACGGACCTCGCGGCGCGCTTCGGCACGAACGAGATCACGCAGGCTGCGGTCGAGTTGAAGTTGCGCGCCCAGGTCGAGGACTTCCAGAAAGTGCATGTCGAGCGGGGCGAGTTCCAGTTTGCGCAACGCGGCCAACCGCTCGTCACCGGCAAAGGCTCTGGCGACTACGATCTGAAGACGCAGCAAGTCGGCGGCGAGACGTCGCTGGAGGCCTCGTTGCCAGGGCTGTTGCGAGAATTCCCGGTGCCGGACCTGAGCGCGGACGCGGGCACGGTGAAGTTCAGCGGGTCGTTCGTGCAAAAGGATCACCGGCAGACGCTGACGGGCAATCTGGTGCTCGCCGATTTCACCGGCGGCTACGGCGAGTTCAAGTTTCAGAATTATCAGGCCACGGTGGATTACGACGTGGAGGTGAAAGGAAACGAGGTCCAATTGCGGAGGGTCGCGCTGGCGCCGCGGCAGGGCTTCGAGCCGGGCGGCAGCTTCGATCTCTCCGGCAAGCTCGACCTCGAAAAAAAGTCCGGCCAGCTTACCTACAAGACTGTCGCGGTGAATCAAAACGCACTGCGGCCGTTCCTCGCGCCGTTCCTCGCGCCGCGGACGCTGACCTCGGTGTCGCTGGACATCACCGGCGCGGCCAGCTTCAACGCGCAAGGCGAGACTTCAGCGCAAACCGAAGTCGAGTTGCGCGACCTGTTGGTGAAGGACCCGGAGAACAAACTGCCCAGCACACCCCTGAGCGCGAAGTTCGCCGTCGATGTGACGCAACGCCAAGCCGTGACCGATCTGCGGAAGCTGAGTCTTTCGCTGACGCCGACCGAGCGCGCGCGCAACGAACTGCAAGTCGTTGGCCGGATCGACTTGTCGCCGACGAATCCCGCCCCGAGCGCGCTGACGATCAAGGCCGACGCGCTCGACGTGACGCCGTACTACGACTTGTTTGTCGCGAAACCGCAAACGAACGCGGCTGCCGCGACCAGGCCTTCGTCCGCGCCGCTGCCCGCTGCACCTGGCCCAGAGAAGGAGCCGGAGCCGATCAGACTTCCCTTCGAACTGTTCGCTTGCGACCTGAGCGTGGGCCGGCTCTACCTGCACGACTTGGCGATCTCAAACTTCGTCGCCGGCGTGAAGATCAACAAAGGCCAGCTCACGCTGAATCCGCTGAAGCTCACCTTCAACGGTGCGCCCGCCAGCGCGAGTGCGGATTTGAATCTGAGTGTGCCGGGCTTTCAGTACAAGCTCGCCCTCGACACGCGGGACCTTCCGCTGGGGCCGCTCATCGATTCCTTCCAGCCGGAGCGCAAAGGCCAAGTCAGTGGCACGCTCACCGCCCAGGCGCAAATCAACGGGGCGGGGGTCACGGGTGCCAGCCTGCAAAAAAACCTTGCCGGCCGTTTCACGTTCGCTTCCACGAACCTGAACGTCTCCATCGACAAGCTGCGGAACAAGGCCCTCAAAGCGATCGTCGATTTGGTGGCGGCGCTGCCGGAACTGCGCCGCAATCCGGCGGCGGGTGTCGCCGGCCTGCTGGCGCGTTGGACCGGCGCCGCGAAAGCGAGCGACAGTTGGGTCGATGAACTCATGAAGTCGCCGATCGACACCATCACCGCGCGCGGCGTCATCGGGCAAGGCCGCGTCGATTTGCAGCAGACCCTCGTGCGCAGCCCGGCGTTCCTGGCCGAAGCCCAAGGCACGATCACGCTGGCGGCGGTGCTGACCAACTCGCCGATTGACCTTCCGCTCACGCTTTCGCTGCGGCGCTCGCTCGCGGAGAAGGCCGACTTGCTCCCGGCGAACGCTGCGCCGGACGGTGATTTCGTGCCGTTGCCGAAGTTCGCGAAGCTGACAGGCACCGTCGGCGCGCCGGAGACAAAAACGGACAAAACGGTGCTCACCGGCATGTTCCTGAAAACTGCGACCGGCTTGATCGGCGGCAAGACGGGCAACGTTCTGCAGGGACTCGGCAATCTGCTGACTGGGCAGCCGGTGACCGGCAATCCGCCCAACGTTCCGGCCGCGCCCGCGACGCCCGGCGCGACTCCGCCCGCAGGTCAGCCGCCGAAGGCCGCCACCAATCAAGCCCCGCAGCAAGTCTCGCCGGCGGATCTCATCCAGGGCGTGCAGGACATCTTCAAGAAGAAGAAGAAGAAGGACTAGCCTGAATGGACACGTCCACTGCGCCCAGCCGTTGGAGTTCAAGCTTTAGCTTGTCTGCGCCCGCCCCGCGCAGACGGAACGCCGAAGAGTGGCCGGCCGTAGCTGTTGGCACGCTGAACCGCGAGCTTTCAGCCGTATCCATGCAGTTGAGAACCACGAATGAACACAGCTCCGCAGAGCCGCAGCCTGACGGCGCCTCCGTAGCGATTTCCAATCTGCTGTATCGCGGGGCTTCCAGCCTGCCGGTAGCTGAGAAGTCCTACCGCTCCTGCGAACCTTCGTGCGCCTGCCGATTGGAAATCGGCGATACAGCAGATTGGAAATCTGCGCTACCTTGGTTGCGGCGCCGCCGCGCTCGGTCCATTCGTGGTTGAACTGAATCGTCACGGCCAAGCTTTCACTTCCCTCACACGCTTTCAACATGACCGCTCCCAACCTCACCGCCGTCCAGAACTACCTCGCCCAAAACGAAGCCCGTTTCATCAGTGAGCTGTGCGACTACGTGCGCTTCCCCAGCGTGTCCGCCCAGCCACAGCACCGAAAGGACGTGTGGGCCTGCGCTGAGTGGATCGCGGCGCACTGCCGGAATCTCGGCCTGGCGACGCGCATCTGCCCGACGGCGGGAAGCCCGGTGGTGCTCGCGAAGACGCCGCGCAAGGCTGCGGCCTCCTCCTCCCACGCGGCGAAACGGCCACACTACCTGGTCTATGGCCACTACGACGTGCAGCCGGCGGAGCCGTTCGACCTGTGGAAGTCGCCGCCGTTCGAGCCGCGCATCGAGAACGGCAATCTCTACGCCCGCGGCGCGAGCGACAACAAAGGCCAGCACCTCGCGCACCTCAACGCGGTCGAAGCTTATCTCAAGACCGACACGGAACTGCCCTGCGACCTGACCTTCCTGATCGAAGGCGAGGAAGAAATCGGCAGCGGCAGCCTGGCCGAGTTTCTCAAAGCGGAGCGCAAGGAATTGCGGTGCGACGCAGCGGTGATTTCCGACGGCGGGATTCCCGACCTTGAGCATCCCGCCCTCACCTACGCGCTCCGGGGCATCCTCGCCTGTGAAGTCAGCCTGCATGGGCCTTCGCGCGACCTGCACTCCGGTTCGTTCGGCGGCACCGTGGATAACCCCGCGCTGGCGCTCGCCCAACTCCTCGCCAAGCTGCGCGACAAGAACGGGCGCGTCGCGGTCCCGGGCTTCTACGACGAGGTCGTGCCGCTCACGGCCTACGAGCGGAAGCAGCTCGCCCGGCTGCCGTTCCATGCGAACGCCTATCGGAAATTCCTCGGCGTGCCGCAGCTCTTCGGCGAGCGCGGCTTCACGCCGAACGAGCAGCGCATGGCCCGGCCCACCATCGAGATCAATGGCCTCACCAGCGGCTACCAGGGCGCGGGCGGCAAAACGATCATCCCCGCGTGGGCCAAGGCGAAGCTCACTTTCCGTCTCGTGCCGGATCAGAAGCCCGCGCCGATCTTCAAGCGGGTGAAGTCGCGCTTGCAGCGCCTCTGTCCACCGACGGTCCGCCTCGAAGTCGTGGGTGGCCACGGCGGCGATCCGTATCTCGTGTCGCCGACCGGCCCGCGCGCCCAGGCCGCGTTGCGCGCGTTGCAGGCCGCGTTTGGGTGCGAGCCGATTCTGTTGCGCGAAGGCGGCTCGATCCCGATCTTGAACGACTTCAAGAAAATCCTCGGCGTCGATACGCTGTTGCTCGGCCTCTCGCTGCCCGACGACAATCCGCACTCACCGAACGAGAAGTTCAGCCTCACGGCCTTTGCCAAGGGCATGAGGATGAGCGCGGTGCTCTGGCAGGAGTTGGCGCAGAGCTCGTCGTAGCAGCCGACGTGAGGAGGCGCTGCGGTCCTTGAGAGTGGGTCAGCGGGTGAGCGGGTGAGCGGGTGAGTGGGAAAGCGGGAAGGCGGGAGATGCGCCGGTGGAGTCGAGCGCTCTCCTTCTCACTTTCCCACTTACTCACTCACTCGTTCACTCACTCACCCTGCCCACCGCCGCCCCTCCTCACGTCGGCGGCTACGAACGATCACGGGAACAACCCGCGAATCCGCTTGGCCTCTTGCACGCGCTTGACGCCGAGGCTGAGCGCGGCCAGGCGCATCGAGATCTTTTGCTTGCGCGCGAGGTTGAGCGTCTGCGTGAACGCGGCTTCCAAGATGCGGAACAATTTGTCCGTCACTTCGGTCTCCGTCCAAAAGAAGCTCTGCAGGTCCTGCACCCACTCGAAGTAGGAGACGACCACGCCGCCGGAATTGCAGAGGATGTCGGGAATCACGAAGATGTCCGGGCGCTGGTCGAGGATCACGTCGGCTTCGGGCGTCGTCGGACCGTTGGCGGCTTCGCCGAGGATGCGGCACTGAACTTTGGCGGCGTTGGCTTCGGTGATCTGGCGCTCCAGCGCGGCGGGCACGAGGATGTCGCACGGCGTGATGAGGAGCTGTGCGTTGGTGAGCGGCTCGGCTTCGGGAAAACCGACAACGGTCTTGTGCTGGGCGACGTGGTGATTGAGTTTCCAAAGGTCGAGTCCCTTCGCGTTGAACACGCCGCCGCGCACGTCGCTGACGGCGATGATTTTCACACCGTAACGCGCGAGCGAGAGCGCGGCGATCGAGCCGACGTTGCCATAGCCTTGCACGGCCGCAGTGGCGTTGTGCGCGTCGAGACCGATGGTGTCCATCGCGCGGTTGATGAGGTAGCCGACGCCGCGGCCCGTCGCCTCGCGCCGTCCGAGCGATCCGCCGAGTCCGACTGGCTTGCCGGTGACGATGCTCGGCACGCTGTGCCCGGCGTGCACGGAGTAGGTGTCCATCATCCACGCCATGACTTGTTCATTCGTGCCGAGGTCGGGCGCCATCACATCGACCTGCGGGCCGATGAACGGAATCATTTCCTGCGTGTAGCGGCGCGTGAGCCGCTCCAGTTCAGTCGTGGACATCTTGCCTGGATCGCAAGTGATGCCGCCCTTGGCACCGCCGTAGGGCAGGCCCGTCAGCGCGCATTTCCAACTCATCCACATCGCCAGCGCCGCGACTTCGCCCAGGGTCACGTCGGGATGGTAGCGCAGACCGCCCTTCGTCGGGCCGAGCGTGAGATGGTGCTGCACGCGATAGCCGGTCAGGACCTCGGTGCGGCCGTCGTCGCGATGGATCGGCAGGGCGACGGTGAGCGCGCGCTTCGGGTACTTGAGCCGCGCGCGGTCGTCCTCCGGGATGTGGAGATAATCGGCTACGAGGTCGAATTGCCGGCACGCCATGTGGAACGTCGGATGGTCGTAGATTTCCATGCGGGAGAGGATAGCGTGGATCGTTGAATCGTTAAATCGTTAAATCGTCCGCGAGTGGCAGCACAAGGAGACGGCTCTGAGCCTGTCTGAGAATGCGGGCTCCGCTTCGTGCTCGTCCTCGTCCGTCGTGCTCGATTGTCTAGGAGTTATCCGAGCACGAGGACGAGGACGACGGGCCTGCGGATTTTTCAGACACGGTCTCAACGTTTCAACGTTGTAACGATCCAACGATTCAACGAAATTGGCCGCGATGTCCGACGCGCTGGTCGTCAACGAAATCTTTCTGAGCGTGCAGGGCGAAAGCACCTTCGCCGGCCTGCCGTGTGTCTTCGTGCGCCTGACCGCGTGCAACCTGCGCTGCTCGTACTGCGACACGGCCTACGCGTTCAGCGAAGGCAGGAAGATGTCGCTCGGCGAAATCGAGGCCCAAGTGCTGGGGCTCGCCAAGCCGTTCACGATTCAAGATGTCGGTGCGGACGATGCCGGTCCAAGCGCGAGGCTCAACGATCAGGTTGGCCATGAGCCATCGGTCATCGGCAATCAGCCGGAGCCTATTCACGACGCCGGAGCGCCGGTCTCCGACCCGGCGCGAAGCTCGCCGGTGATCGAAACCCGCCGTGTCGGAGACCGGCGCTCCGAGGTCAAGGCGGCGATGCCGGACTTCGAGTCGCGGGGTTCTCCTTACGTCGTCTGCCGCCGACTCCCGCTCGTGGAGCTGACCGGCGGCGAGCCGCTGCTTCAGCCCAACTCACTCCCGCTGATGAAATCGCTCTGCGACCAGGGCCTCACCGTACTGCTGGAGACCAGCGGCGCGCTGGACATCGCGCCCGTCGATCCGCGCGTTTGTCGCATCATGGACCTCAAGTGCCCGAGCAGCGGCGAGTGCGCCCGCAACCGTGGGGAGAACCTCCGGCACCTCAAACCGACCGATGAGCTGAAGTTCGTCATCGGCACACAAGAAGACTACGACTGGGCGAAGCAACAAGTCCATGACCACAAGTTGGCTTCGATCTGCCCGGTCCTCTTCTCGTGGGTCACTCCGCTGCTGCTACACCAACAGGATCGCTCGCTCAAGGAGGTGCCTGCCGGTCAAGCGCCCATCACGCGCCGGCAACTGGTCGAGCAAACCCTCGCCGATGCGCTGCCAGTGCGCTTTCAGCTCCAGATACACAAATTCATCTGGCCGCCGGACCAGCGGAGCGTATGAAGCGGAGCCTTCGCCTGAACCTGTCAATTGCCTGTCGCTCTTTTGGAGTGCGGCGCGCAGCGCCGCTTTGGATTTCCGACGGACACATGGCAATCTGCGGAGTCGCCGGGGATCTTCCAAAGCGGCGCTGCGCGCCGCACTCCAAAAGAGCCCTCAGCTTGCGTGCGGTCATAGCCGAGAAGGTCGCCCTTCGGATTTCTGCGGCTTCGCGGTTGAGCGCTCGAATGGCCGGCCCGTGATCCCGGCGCCGAGACATCCTTCTATGCGTTCCCATCAAGTGCTGGACCTCCTGCGCGCTTACGAATCGCGAAACGTCACGTTCATCGAGCCAGACGGTTCCTGGCCGATCGTGTGGGCGCGGGCCAAGGGCGTGAACGTGTGGGATGCGGCGGGCCGGAAGCATCTCGACCTCACAGCGGCGTT
>Ga0209726_10007285_pt1 | contig 12442 bp, 8 predicted proteins | sample Subgrocontami54m_FD_187453 | JGI IMG/M metagenome (GOLD analysis project Ga0209726, IMG submission 187453) | Subsurface groundwater microbial communities from S. Glens Falls, New York, USA - GMW46 contaminated, 5.4 m (SPAdes) (version 3) | ecosystem: Environmental > Aquatic > Deep subsurface >... | reverse complement strand
ACCAAGAAAGCCGCCGCGCGCATTCGCTCCAGGATTACGGTCTGTTCCAGCCAGCCGTGAAGGCGGGCCCCGTTATGACCGCGGAACCGCGCCGCTTCGGGTCCGACGCCGACGACATCGATGCCGAGGGCAGGCCTGCGATCCAGAGCGTCGACCAGTACCACGATACCTTTTTCTCCGGATAGTCTGCCGACGAATAGTCCGCCGTCTCTTTTGCCGTCCACTGGGCGAGGCGCATCGACAAAATTCGGCTTGACGCAGATCTGCTCGTCCGGCATCCCCCCTGCGATGAACTTGGCGCGGCTGAATTCAGTCAGCGCGATGTAACGGCTCACCCCGTTCCGATAGGTACCGATCGCCCGGTGTAACCCTATCATCGACGCCAGAACTGCCGTCTGCGCCACTGAACCGCGATAGCAGCGGTGCACGACGCTTCGCCACGGCGCTTTGCCAAGGCAATCCTCGCACACCCGGCCCTCGCGCAGGAACATCGCCTGGGGGCACAACAGACGGAAATTGTGCAGCGTTTGTACTACCGGGACTCCTGCCCTGGCGGCAACCGCATACAGCGAAGGCGAGATCAGCGGAAAGGTGTTATGGGCATGAACCACGTCCGGCTTGAATGCGGCGATCCGGTTCGTCAGATCGGTTACCGTGCGCGCGGACCAGATCGCCTGAACCGCCGCCGCAATTTTCCCGATTTGATCGATCTCGTCATTGTGGCGCGAAAAAAGTTCGGCCTCGTGGCCGTGTCGTTGCAGCAACTCAATCTCGGCATTGACCACCGCGCCTTCACCGCCGGACTGTTGGTAGAAGTTGTGCGCGAACAGCACTCGCAGCTGCCGCCCGGTGGCCAGGGGTGACATCACGCGACCTGGGCGAGCGCCGCGAGCGATGCGTTAATCATGCCAGCGGCCGCCGTGTCGTAATTGTGGCCCGCCACCAGCCGCGGCGAATTGCGCGAGAACTCTGCATACAGGTGTTCATCCGTGAGCAGGCGCTGCACCGCGGCAGCCCACTCAGCGACATCCAGGTCGCGAACAAAAGCGTTCACGCCATCCTGGATGATTTCTCCAACCACGCCTGCGAACGGCGTTGCAATAACCGGCAACCCCGCAGCGCAGGCTTCGTTGACGACCACGCCCCACGGATCCCACAGGGTGGGAAACAAAAATATCCGCGCCGATCCGTACAAGCCGGGAAGCTCCGCCTGGGTCGCAAAGCCGTGGAAGGAGACATCGGCTCCCGCCGCGCCCGCCGCTCTCGCGCGTAACTGCGCCTCCATCTCGCCACTGCCGACGAACAACAGGGAAACCCGGCGTCCCAGCATGCCAGCAGCCCTTTCCGCTACGTCGATCGCGAACAGCGGTTGCTTCACCTGAGTCAATCGGCCACAAAACAGCAGGTCGACGCTCTTGGCTTGGCTTCGAGCGTCTCGAAAACGTTCGTTATCGACACAGAGCGGCGACTTGAACAGCTTGGCGTTCGGCTGGCCATAAGAACGATACAGATCAAGTGAACCTTCACTGGCGCCCAGGAAAGCGGCGCTGCGCTTGAAAACGATACGGCGTATCCATCGGTGAACAACACTCAAACCGCGCTCGGATACGAGACTGCCGTCGGTCCCGCAAATGTGTTTGCAGCCGTGCCACCACGCATAGAGAAAAGCATACAGATGGGTAGGATTGAAGCCCCCGGTAATAACAATGTCGGGGGCTATGGCCTTCAGCTGCCTCAGCACATCGATATTATTGTGAACGTAACGGCCATCCCAGGTGAAGTAAGACTCACGCAATACCACGGACTTGAATTGAAATGGCTCCAGGTCCCAATGACGATTCGGCTCCCGCTCGGCACAGAAAACCACCGTGAGATCGATCCGGCCGTCAGCAACAATGCGGTTGAATACCGGCACGCGGTAGGGCGGCGGAATGTTGACAACCAGCGCAACCTTGGGCGCGGATCGGGATTGTTTGCGCACCAAGTCGGCCGGAGCCCGCTGAATTCCATTGCTGAAATGAATCACGTCGTCCTCAATCGAAGGTGTTTCTCTAAATCGACTGGAAACGAAGCCGGGTTGACCACCCGCTATTCGGGCGCCATGCTGCAGCACTTCGCGGTTGCTCAGCCGTCGCTCTGCCGGTATGCGCTCGGCGGCATAACGCAGGAAACCGTCCAATTGCCGCCAGCCATCGAAACCGTCGAAATCCCACGAGTGCCCATACAGATGGAACACCCCGCCATGAAGACACACCTGATCCAGCATCGCCTGCAGGCGGGACATGAAATTTCCCCTCGCGACGGCAATGGAAAACAAGCCCGTGCTTTGCCCCCATTCGCCCTGTCTGATGAAATTTCTCACCAACACGCTTCGCGTATGAGGGTGATATTGGATAGTCGTCGGCATGCCAAATGGATCGGCCGGCAATGTCCGGCGAAAGGTTGCGCACGTTCTGGCGTAGTCAAACCCGGCATCGACCACCATTTGTCGGATCTTCAAGGTGCATTCCCCGCCGGGATAACAGAAACCGCTCACGCCATGCCCCAGGAGTTGCTCGAGCTGGTTCTTCCCCTCCACAATCTGCCGGCGCGCCTCCGCCGCGTCAACGGTCGTCAGGTAGCAGTGATCGAGCGTGTGCGAGCCGATCTCGAACCCCTGCCCGAGGCGCCGTATTTCCCCCGGAGGCATCACCGGCAAGCCCTCGCGGTTGGACAAGGGCACATAAAACGTGCCTTGGAATCCGTGCCGGGACAACAACTCGGCCACTCGCGCGTCGAGCGGATGGCCGTCGTCCCAGGAAGTGGTAAAGAGGGTGTTACTGATCACGCTGTCATCCTGTTGAATCCGGGCGGTCGTCGCAAACCCGACCGCAAGCAACATTCTATCGGAACTGAGATAATAAGTAGCGAGAGCCGATCCCGGCTGTGCGACGAGGCTATGATTCCTTCGCAGTTTGCAAACAGGTCCTATGCTTTGCTCATTCACCGTGCCGCGGGGTGACTCCGCCGTCGCCCCGGCGCTTGTGAGCGCCGTAACAAGTGCGATCGTTCCTGCCCGGGAGGTGACCGCGTCGTTCGTGAACGACGCGCTTGAGCTCTTGGTCGCTCGATTGGACGTCTTGCCAGAAACGGTCCGTGCCGCGGCGGCCTTGCTCTCGGAGGAGGAGCAACAGAGAGCCGGCCGTTTTGCGTTTGATCGCGATCGTCGCCGTTATGTGGTCGCGCGCGCGGGGCTGCGCGAGCTGCTCGCGGCGCGCTTGGGAGTGCGGCCTGAAGCGGTCGAACTTAGGTATGGCCCGTACGGCAAGCCTACGCTCGTGCGGGAGTTCTGCCGCGGGAATCTGCGCTTCAATCTATCGCATTGCGGGGATGTCGCCGTGTACGCGTTTGCACGCGGCCGCGAAATCGGAGTCGACGTCGAGGCTGTTCGTGTATTGCCCGATGGTGACGATATTGCAGCACGTTTTTTTTCGGTCCGCGAGAACGAGACTTACCGCGGCCTGGACGAGCGTGACCAGCCATTGGGATTCTTCAATTGCTGGACGCGCAAGGAAGCCTACATCAAGGCGCTCGGCGAGGGCCTCTCTCATCCGCTCGATAGCTTCGATGTCTCGCTTGCGCCGGGCGAACCGGCGCAAATTCTTCGCAGCGGGAACATCGCCGGCGATCATTGCGGTTGGCAACTTTTTAGTTTCGCCCCGCTTCCCGGCTGCATCGGGGCGGTGGTCATTGAGAATCCGGCGCGGAAGCGGATCGCATCGCGGATGCTCTCATGAATGAAGCATTTTTTTTTGGGCCGGCCGCCCGACAGCTCTTCGGGAATTACCATGCGCCGGCTGGAGGCGATGGGCAGGTGCTCACGGTGATCTGTCCGCCGCTGTTCTTTGACTACATGCGCACGCAGCCTACGCTGCGCAGGCTGGCCATTTCTCTTGCGGAGAGAAGTCAGCACGTTCTTCGATTTGACTATCGAGGTACTGGCGATTCGTTTGGGGAGCCCGGCGAGGTGACGGTCTCCGACTGGGTGGAAGACATCGCGCTCGCAGTGCGGGAGGGACTCGATATTTCCGGGAGCCAGAAAGTGCGGCTACTGGGTGTACGGGCTAGTGCGCTGCTGGCCTGCAGGTCGCTGGGCGCCGTGAGTAATTTCCAGCGGCTGGTTCTGTGGGATCCCGTCCCCGACGGGGCCGCGTATCTTCAGGAGATCCGCGGCGTCCAGGCCATCTTGGTGCAGCGACATTTGCGCCTGAGTCGCGATGAGCATCATCAGGGCATACTGGAATATGCGGGGCACCCTGTCTCCGAGCGCATGCTGAACGAGTTCCGTTTGCTCGATGCGAGTGCTTATTCAGTCGTTCCGAGCAGCAAGCTGCAGGTTGTCAGCACCTCACCGGTAAAGCCGTTTCCCGTGGCGGGGGTTTCTCAGAATGTGGCACCCGTCGCATGTAACTGGGAGATGGATACGGAGGAACCTTTCATGCCTCAGTCAGTATTGTTGGAACGCCTGATCGTATGTCTGACCACGCCCTGACCGAAGAGCCGCTGCATATCGGGGAAGGTGGCCGGTTGTTGGGCATCTTGACTCTACCGGCAGCCCCGCCTGGCAACGCCCGCGAGCTGCCGGTGTTTGTGTTCTTGAGCGCGGGCTTGCTGCACCGGGTCGGTCCGCGCAGGCTGTACGTCCACCTCGCCAGGGAACTCGCCCGCATGGGCTTCAGTTCACTGCGGGTTGATCTGGCCGGTGTCGGAGACAGTTCACCGCGCCCCGGTTTGACGAACGAACAATCCATAACGGCAGATTACGGGGAGATCGTGAGCGCTCTGGAGTCGCGGCTGGGTCCTTTGTCGCTCGTGTTGGGCGGGCTCTGCTCGGCTGCGGACCATGCGATCAAGCTCGCGCCTGCGGATCGGCGAGTGATCGGAATGCTCTTGCTGGATATGGTCTGTTTTTCGGACGATCGTTTCGTCGTGCGTGCATTCATTGCCCGTTACCTGAAGCCTGCTCGATACAGCGCGTGGTTGATGCGTCGAATCAAGGCGGTGTCAATCCCGTTTCTGGACCGGTTTAAGGGGGTCGGTCAATTTTCACTCAGGCTGAGCAATGTTCCAACTCGGGAGCAAATACGAGCGGCGTTCGAGGCTATCCACGAGCGGGATGGACGGGTGCTGTCCGTGTTTACTCAATATGCACTACATAACTACTACAACCGGCCGGGGCAACTGGCCCGGGTTGTGGGGATCGACGGCTACCGGCGCTTTTGCACCGAATTATACTGGCCAGAGGCGGAGCATAGCTACGATCTGGACGCGCATCAGCGCCGGCTCATCGAGGAAGTCAAGACATGGGCTGCCGGATACAGTCATTCATGATTGAGTGGAGCCGACGAACCCGCGCACGGACATGGCACGGCGCGGTAGATTTATCATGAAACACCTTGTCACATTCTCCACAAGTCAGCCGCCAGAAGCCGCCGCGGAATTCAGAGTCGGCGTTGGTTCCGTCCCGTATTTGGCCGATCATGGTTTTCAGGACATGGTGGTGCTGCCAGGGTCGTTCTACATTGAAATGGCCCTGTATTCGGATCACGAACTGTTCAAGCGCGTTCCGGGCCTGGTGCGGAACGTATCCTTCCACAATCCCATTATTCTTTCGGCAGAAGATACCGTCATCAAGCTCGAGGTGAGGGACCGCGGCGACGGGCGTGTTGAGTACACGTTCTACGAAGCAGGCCTCGACGATGGCAGTGCCCGGCCTGCCGCCCGGCGGTACGCTGCCAAGCTGGAAATCGACCGCAACCCATCAACATCGCCGAGGGCCGGTGCCGAAGCGTTCTCCATCGAAACCTTTCAAGCGCAGTCTCAAGCCGTGATCGCCGCGGCACGGTTTTACGAAACACTGCGTGAAAACGGCAACCAATACGGCCCCGGCTTTCAAAATGTGGCCTCGATTTGGCGGGCGGGCGACCAATCCCTGGGCAAGCTTGCCGTGACGCGCCAGCACGCGGAGCTTGAGCCGCATTACCTGCACCCGAGCCTGCTGGATTCGATGATCCAGTTGCTGGCCCCCTTCATTATGGAGCGGGGGAAAACCTTTGTGCTGCAATCGATCGAGAGCATCGACCTGAAAAATGTCGTTTTCCCGGAGACGCTCTGGGGTCACGCCACTCGAGTACCGGCGCAGGCGGGGAACGACAAGGAGATTCTGGGCAACGTGCGGGTTTTTGGTGCGTCGGGTGAGCCGTACCTTGAACTCTTCGGGGTCACGCTCACGCTGTTGGACCGGGATGACGCGGGCGAGCAGGAGGCGGCGGCAAACCTCGTGATCGCCGGCAACTTTACCGCGGAGCCGTTGGAGGACATCATGAATTTCTGGGGCAACCATTTTGGGGTTGCCCTGCGCACCGAATTCGCGCCGTACAATCAGATCTTTCAGCAGTTGTTGGACACCGGCAGCGCGTTCCGCAGGAACAGGGACGGGGCGAATGTCATCCTGGTGGGGTTGGAGGAGTGGATCCAGGGAGACGCAAGCGTACCCATGGCACCCATGAGCCTCGAGCGGGAGCGGGCCGAGCGGTGCTTCGGGACGCGCGCGCGCTACGTTTTGCCGAATGGACTGGAAATCGTTCATTTGAACCGCTATGAAACGGACTATGTCTACCACGAGATCTTCGTGGATCAATGCTATTTGCGGCATGACATCCGCCTGCCGGACGGCGGAACCGTCCTGGATATTGGCGCCAATATCGGGCTTTTTTCGCTGTTTGTAATGAGTCGTTGTGCAAACGCCAGGATTTACGCCTGCGAGCCGGCGCCAGTGGTGTTCGATCTGCTGAAGGCGAACTGCGACGCCTACGGTACCCAGGTCCAGCCGCTGAACGTCGGCGTATCAGACCGGAAGAAAACCGCGACGTTTACGTTCTATGAGAAATCCTCGGTGTTCTCGGGATTTCATTCCGACGTGGCCGAGGACCGTGAGGCAATCCGGGCGGTGGTGCGCAACATGCTGAGCAGCGCCTCGGTCACCGGCGATGCAGTGGAAGAATACGTCGATGAACTCACCGCCGACCGGCTCGATCGCAAAACCTATGAATGCCAGCTGACCTCCGTCTCGGATATCATCCGCGAGCATCAGATCGAAAAAATCGACCTCCTCAAGGTCGATGCCGAGAAGAGCGAGCTCGCCATCATCAAAGGCATAGCGGATAGCGACTGGCCGAAGATCGACCAGATCGTGATGGAAATCCACGATCCCACGCGCGTTGCGATCCAGCAAATCGAAAATTTTCTGATCGACAAAGGCTACCGTTGCGCGGTCGAGCAGGAAACGCTGCTCGAGCACGCGGGATTGTTCAACCTGTATGCCACGCGGGCCACGACCGCCGGCGAAACCCGCGCGGATGCGGGTAACGCAACGGCTATCCGCTCCGGGTCCGGGCGCGTGCGTGAGGCCGCCAGCAGCCTGCAGCGCAATGTTCAGGACTTCTGCGCCGCGCTGCGGTCGTTCGCCGGCCAGTCCAAAGTGCCCGTGTTAATCGGTATCTGTCCAAGGACTCCGGCGGCGGCGGCCGACGCGGAACTGGGCGCGTTGCTGGACACGGCCGAAACAACTGTGTTGTCGGCAGCGACAAAACTGCCGAATGTCCACACTTTCGGTTCGGAATCGCTGCTGCGACGCTATCCCGTCAAGGATTATTACGACCCGGACAGCCATCATGTCGCGCATATACCTTACACACCGGCCTGCTACGCGGCGATCGGGACCGCGCTGGTCCGCGCGGTCTATAACCTGAAGCGCAGCCCGTTCAAGGTCATCGCGCTGGATTGCGACAACACGCTGTGGAAAGGGGTGTGCGGGGAGGACGGTCCGCTGGGCGTCGAGATCACTGCGCCGCACCGGGCGCTGCAGGAATTCATGATCGCCCAAATGCGGGCCGGCATGCTGCTGTGCCTGTGCAGCAAGAACAATGAACAGGACGTGCTGGACGTTTTCGAGCAGCGCGGCGATATGCCGCTGAAACGCGAGCATCTGGTGGCGTGGCGCCTGAACTGGCACAGCAAGTCGGAAAACATCCGGGCGCTCGCGAGGGAACTCAATCTCGGACTGGACAGTTTCATCTTCATCGACGACAACCCGGTCGAGTGCGCGGACGTCGGGATCAACTGTCCCGGCGTGCTGACGCTGCAGTTGCCGGGGAACGCGGACTCATTCCCGTCATTCCTGGATCACGTCTGGGCGTTCGATCACCTGGGTTCGACCCAGGAGGATCAAAAGCGGACCCGCATGTACCAGGAAACCGCGCGGCGGGAACAGTATCGCGAGCAAGCGTTGTCGCTGAAGGACTTCATCAAGGGACTGCAGCTGCGCATAGACATCACCGAGCCGACCGAGGAACAGCTCGACCGGGTCTCGCAACTGACGTTCAGGACCAATCAATTCAACTTCACGACCCTGCGGCGAGCGAAAAACGAGATCCAGAAACTGCTGGAGCGCGCAGATGCCAACTGCATGGTGGTCAGGGTGGCGGACCGGTTCGGCGATTATGGGCTGGTCGGGGTTCTGATCTATGAAATCGGCGCCGATCGCTACAAGGTGGACACCTTGCTCTTGAGCTGCCGGGTTTTGGGCCGCGGTGTCGAGCACTCGCTGGTGGCGCGGCTCGGCCAGTGGGCCGTCAAGGAAGGAAAGAAGTGGGTCGAGTTTATCTATGCGCCAACGGCAAAGAATGTGCTCGCGCTGGAATTCATTACGCGCATCGGCGGGCAGTATCGAAACGAGACCAATACCGCCTGGATGTTCCCGGCGGAACGCCTGGCGAAGGTTGAATACAATCCGGACGAAAATACACCACTCGAGGGCGGGGTAGCCGAAACCGAGGGGGCCGATCAGCCTGCCGCCCGCACCGCCCTGACATTCGATATCGCCGACCGCTCCGAGCGGCTGCAGGCCATCGCGGAGAACCTTTTTGAGCCGGGCCGGATTACCAAAGCCATCGACGAGCACCGTCGCGGCAATCAACCGGCGTCTGCAGCGGGAGACACGGCACCGGGCACTGCGCTGGAAACCGCGCTCCTGAACATCTGGAGAAAGATATTGGGCCGGCCGCGGATCGGCACCGGCGATAATTTCTTCGAGGCCGGGGGCACTTCGCTCAGGGCGGTACAGGTGATCGCCGCGATCAAAAAGGAACTGCAACAGACCCTGTCGATCGTCAGTCTGTTCGAGTGTCCGACGGTGGCGCTGCTCGCCGCCAGGTTGAGCGCGCCGCCGGGCGAAGTCCCTGCCGTGAAAACAGCGGCGGCGGCAACTCTGCGGGGTCAGCAGCGACGCTACAATACGATGAGACAAAAGCGGACTTAGAGTGCCTAACATGACTTTCAGGAAAATCGGCGTTCTCGGGGCGGGAAATATCGGCGTAGGCGTGGTAACGGACCTGGTCTTGCACGGGATTTCCGCGGTGGTGGTGGATGTTTCAGACGAGATACTGCGTCGAGCCCAGGCGGAAGTATTAAAAAACGTAAGATTTGCGCCGTTGCTGGCAAAAAAACTGCCGCGGGTCACCAAGGAGGAGGCGGTCGCGCGCATGGTGCTGACCACCGACCTCAGGGACGCCGCGTCTTGCGATTTCATCATCGAAAACGTCACCGAGAACTGGGAAATCAAGCGGCAGGTATACGGGAATCTGGAGAATGTGATGCCGCCGGAAGTTTGTTTTGGCGCGAATACGTCATGCATCTCCATCACGAAAATAGGCAGCGCCACCCGGCGCCCGGCGAATGTCGTCGGCATCCACCTGATGAATCCGGTCCATCTGAAGCCGACTGTCGAGGTGATCCGCGGATTTCACACCTCGGACCGGACCATCGACGTTCTGCTGCGGCTGTTCGCGGCGCTCGGCAAGGAAGCCATCATAGTCGAGGATCTGCCGGGCTTCGTTTCAAATCGGATTTCCCACTTGTTCATGAACGAGGCTGCGTTCGTCCTGCAGGACCAGGTTGCCACCGCCGAGAAGATCGACACGATTTTCAAGAAGTGCTTCGGACATAAAATGGGTCCTCTCGAGACGGCCGACCTGATCGGCTTGGATACGGTGATGCGCTCGCTCGATGTGCTTTATGAAAGTTTTCAGGACCCGAAGTACCGCTGCTGCCCCTTGCTGAGAAAGCTGGTGCATGCGGGACATCTCGGGCGCAAGACCGGCAAAGGATTCTATGTTTATCCGGAGGGCTAGATAATGACGTCAGTGAATGCCGCGGCAGCGGACGCAATCAGGGAAACCGTCAGGCATTTTATCCTGAGCTCGATCAACATCCCCAATTTGGACGCCGACGACAATCTGTTCGAGTCAGGCATCGTCAACTCGCTGTTCGCGGTCCAGTTGATGACGTTCATCGAAAAAACCTTCGCGATCGAACTGGGACCGGACGATCTGGAGATCGAGAATTTCAAGTCGCTTAACGCAACCACGGCGTTTGTCCTGAAAAAAAACGGGCAGCAGGCGGGTTAACAGGAGGCCGTTGTCATGCAGCATTTGCTGACGGACCAGCAGCAGGCCAGGTACGCGGCGTGCAGGGAGTTCGTCGCCCAGAACGTCGAGCCGTTTGCCGACGCATGGGACAGCGAGCAAAAACTTCCCGCTGCCGTCATATCCCTGTTGGCAAGGTCCGGATACCTCGGCGGCAGTCTGCCGGCCGCTTATGGTGGACAAGGGTGGGACATCGTCACGTTCGGCCTGCTGAATGAGGCTCTGGGCCGGGGGTCGTCCGCCCTGACGGGCGTGCTCACGGTTCAGTCGATGATTTCCATGGCGCTCCTGAAGTGGGGCACGGACGAGCAAAAGCAGCGTTGGCTCCCGCCGTTGGCCAAGGGGGAAATGATCGGAGCATTTGCCCTGACTGAACCCGGCGCGGGAAGCGCTCTCCAGTCATTGACGACCGAGTTCACGCCGGCGCCCGGCGGCGACGCCCTGCTGCTGAACGGCAGGAAACAATGGATCACCTGCGCGCAACTCGCCGGGGTATTTCTGGTCTTCGGGAAACTCGGCAAGCAATCCCTTGCCTGCCTGGTGCCCAGAGCGACTCCCGGCCTCGAAATCGAACCCATCCAGGGCTTGCTGGGATTTCGCGCGTCCGGGCTGGCCAAGTTGAGCTTCAGCAACGTGGAAGTGCCCGCGGCGAATATCGTCGGCAAGCCCGGCTTTGCGCTCTCCCATGTTGCGCCGGTCGGTTTGCAGTACGGCAGAATCAGCACCGCGTGCTCGGGACTGGGGTTATTGAGAGGATGCTTCGAAGCCAGCATCGCGTACGCGGCAACGCGAAAAATCGGCGAGAAAACCGTCGGCGAACTCGGCATGATCCGGTCGCTCATCGCGCGCATGGGCACCGACCTGGAAGCGGGAAGTTTTTTGTGTCACAACGCGTGCCGGTCGGAACAGGAGCGTGCGCCGGAGGCCTTTGAAAAAGCCCTGACCGCAAAATATTTTACGTCGCGAGCGGCGGTCAAGGCGGCCTCCGATGCCGTGCAGATCAGGGGCGCCTCAGGTTGTCACGAATCATCCCCGGTTGCCCGCTATTACCGTGATGCCAAGATCATGGAGATCATCGAAGGGACCACGCAGATCCATGAAGAGCTGCTGGGGAAAATGTTTGTGGGCCGAGCTGGCCGGAGCGGCAATTGACCAGAGCCTCCGACTTGCATATGAACATTCAATCTCCACGCGCCGCCACCCCAGCCGATCTCGCCAGGATCGCGCAGTTCAACCGCACCGAGACCTCGTTTCCGGACCACGTCACGCTTCAGGAATTGATTGAAGCGCAGGTCGCACGCCATGCATCGGCAACGGCGGTCATCTGTGAACACGACAGAGTCATGGGCGTGCCGTCGCTCACCTACGCGCAGCTCAATGACAAAGCCAACCAGCTTGCACATCGGTTGAGGGCCGAAGGCGTGGGGCCGGGACAGATCGTGGCGTTGATGGTCGAACGCTCCTTCGCCATGATGATCGGCATCCTGGCGATCATCAAGGCCGGGGGCGCTTATCTGCCGGTCTCGCCGGACCATCCGCCGGATCGCATCGATTACATGCTGAGGGATGGCGCGGTAAAAGTATTGTTGGTACAGAACCAGACCGCCGGCCGCGTCGCTTTTGACGGGCTGATCATCAACCTCGACGACGAGGCGCTTTATCGCGGGTCGACGGCGAATCCCTCCCATCTCAACCAGCCGCAGGATCTCGCGTACGTGATCTTCACGTCTGGATCGACCGGTAAACCCAAGGGGGTGATGATCGAGCATCGCTCATTGGTCAATCGTTTGGACTGGATGCAGCGTGCCTATTCGATCGATGCAAACGACGTCATATTGCAAAAGACACCCTATACTTTCGATGTTTCGGTGTGGGAACTCTTCTGGTGGGCCCTGCAGGGCGCCCAGTTGTGTTTCCTC
>Ga0209726_10007284_pt1 | contig 12442 bp, 12 predicted proteins | sample Subgrocontami54m_FD_187453 | JGI IMG/M metagenome (GOLD analysis project Ga0209726, IMG submission 187453) | Subsurface groundwater microbial communities from S. Glens Falls, New York, USA - GMW46 contaminated, 5.4 m (SPAdes) (version 3) | ecosystem: Environmental > Aquatic > Deep subsurface >... | reverse complement strand
CTGCGTCAGGCTTTCGCCCATTGCGCAAGATTCCCCACTGCTGCCTCCCGTAGGAGTCTGGGCCGTGTCTCAGTCCCAGTGTGGCTGATCGTCCTCTCAGACCAGCTACGGATCGTCGCCTTGGTGGGCCATTACCCCGCCAACAAGCTAATCCGCCGCGAGCTCGTCCTTGGTCGGAGGCCGAAGCTACCTTTTCCATTCGCTTCGAAAAGCTCATGGGCCATCCGGTATTAATTCGAGTTTCCCCGAGCTATCCCGGTACCAAGGGTGGATTACTCACGTGTTACTCACCCGTTCGCCGCTGTCCCCAACCCCGAAGGGTTGGTTCTCGCTCGACTTGCATGTGTTAAGCGCGCCGCCAGCGTTCGTCCTGAGCCAGGATCAAACTCTCCGTGAAGATGAATGCCGGCTGATTACCGGGAAACTGCTTACGCAGTTCCGACGGTAGGGCCGACGGTCTTTTCACTTGAGCTTGTGCTCAAAGTCAAGATCACAGCAATCGACCGCTGTGCCTTTGACGAGTTAGTTGATTCCTCTCGCCCAGCTACGGCAAGCCGCAGCCGAGGTCGAGGTCTCGACGTAAACGCACGCTGTTGAGTTTTCAAAGACCAGGCCGTTGTGAACGGCGTAAAAAAAGCCCCGACTCGCGCCAGAGGCCTCAGACTTCGGGACAAACACTCGTTCCGAGTAGTTCTAAGGCTCTCCGTTGTTGGTGTTTGCAGGGACTTTCCTACGCTGTCCTCGCGGGCAGCCGGGGCATAGTAGCACCGCAAGCCCGCCTGTCAAGCGAGATGCAGCCGTACGAACTGACGCTTGCCGGCCTGGACGAGCGCGCCGTCGAGCGCCGCGCCCGCGAGCTCGTAGCCCGCGGGCGGCTCCCCGTTCACCTTCACCCCGCCCTGGTCGATCTGGCGCCGCCAGTGGCTCGACGACTGGCCGAAGACCGACTGGAGCACGGCCGGCAGATACACGAGCCCGCCGCCGGCCGCGAAGCTCGCGTCGGGCACCTCGGCCGGGGCCTCGCCCTGCCTGACGACCCGCGTGAAGTGCTCCTCGCCCGCCCGAGCGCCCTCCTCCCCGTGCCAGCGCGCGGTGATCCGGCGCGCGAGCTCGAGCTTCCAGTCCATCGGGCTCGCGGGACGATCGCCGCCGCCCGCGACGAGCTCCCACCACTGGGGCAGAGCCTCGTCGGGGATCGACATCGTCTTGCCGAACATCTCCTCGGGCGGATCGCCGATCCCGATCGTGTTGCCCCTCGACTTCGACATCTTCTCCGCGCCGTCGAGCCCGACGAGCAGCGGATAGGTGACGACGACCTGCGGCTCCAGGCCGTAGCGCTCCATCACGTCGCGGCCGGTGAGGAGGTTGTAGAGCTGGTCGGTACCGCCGATCTCGACATCCGCCTCGATCGCGACCGAGTCGTACGCCTGCATCGGCGGGTACAGAAGCTCGGAGAGCGACACCGGCTCGCCGGCTGCGAACCGCTTGGCGAAGTCGTCGCGCTCGAGCAGCCGCGCGACGGTGAGGGTGCGGGTCAGCCGCACGACCTCGGCGAAGGTGAGCGTGCCGAGCCACTCGCCGTTGAAGCGCATCTCGGTGCGATCCGGGTCGAGGATGCGCAAGACCTGCTCCGCGTACTGCTTCGCGTTGGCGTCGAGCTCCTCGTCGGAGAGCACCGGCCGCTCGGCGGAGCGGCCCGAGGGGTCGCCGATCCGGGCCGTGTAGTCGCCGACGATCAGGACGACCGTGTGGCCGGCGTCCTGCCACTCCCGCAGCCGGTCGAGCACGACGGCGAAGCCGATGTGGATGTCCGGCGAGGTCGGGTCGATTCCCAGCTTCACGCGGAGCGGCCGGCCAAGCTTCAGCTTGCGCTCGAGTCCGCCCTCCGGGAGGACGTGCACGGCATGGCGGGTGGGGACGAACGGTTCCACGGGGGCGAGTCTAGTAATACGGTCCGTCGTTGATGAACCGCCGGCGGTACCCGGGCGAATGACAGGTGTGACCCGCGAGCTCGCACACCTCTCCGACGAGGCGCTCGTCGCGCTCGCCGCGCGCTCGGAGCAGACGGCGCTCGGCGAGCTGTACGACCGCTATGCCCGCCCGGCCTACGGCCTCGCGCTGCGGATCCTGCGCGACGAGTCACTCGCCGAGGACGCCGTTCAGGAGGCGTTCCTCGCGCTCTGGCGCAGCGCGGCGCGGTTCGTGCCCGAGCGCGGCAAGGCGAGCACCTGGATCCTGACCCTCGTGCACCGGCGCGCCGTCGACCTCGTGCGGCGCGAGGAGCGGCGGCGCGCCGACCCGCTCGACGACGCTCACGAGCCCGCGGACCTCGCCGGCGGCGCGGACGAGGAAGCCTGGCTGCGCTTGCAGCGCGAGCGCGTCCAGGAGGCGCTGCAGAAGCTGCCCGACCAGCAGCGCGAGGCGCTCGAGCTTGCGTACTACGGCGGCTTCACGCAGGCTGAGCTCGCCGAACGGCTCGGACAGCCCATCGGGACGATCAAGAGCAGGATGTTCGCCGGCCTGTCGCGCCTGCGCGAGCTGCTCGGCGACCGCGGATTGGAGACGGCATGGACCTCCACGAGCTGACCGCCGCCTACGCCCTCGACGCGCTCGACGCACACGAGACGCGTGAATACGAGGCGCATCTGTCGCAGTGCGAGCGCTGCCGCGGCGAGCTCTCCGCCCTGTCGGAGTCGGCCGCCGCACTCGCCTGGGCCGTCGACTCGCCGGTTCCCCCGGCCGCGCTGCGCGACCGGATCCTCGCTGCGGCTGCGGCCGAGCGGACGAACGTGCTCACCCTGCCCGTCCGGGGTCAGTGGCTCTACCGCGCGACCGCTGCGGTCGCCGCGGTCGCTGCGTGCGCGGCGGTCGGCCTCGCGGTCTGGGCGACCACGCTCTCGCACTCGGTGAGCCGCGAGCGCACGGCGCGCGCGGCCGACGCCCGCGCCGTCGAGATTCTCTCCGACCCCGCGTCGCGGCGGATCCCGCTCGACGGCGGCGCCGGTGTCGTGGCCGTCGACCCGACGGGCCAGGGCGTGCTCGTCGTCAACCGCCTCCCGCACGCCCCGAGCGGCAAGACCTATGAGGCCTGGGTGATCCCGCCGGGCGGCGCGCCGAAGCCTGCCGGGCTCTTCAGCGGCGGAGAGCGCACGACGATCGTCCGCCTCGAGCGATCCGTCCCGCGCGGGTCGGTGATCGCCGCGACGGTCGAGCGCACAGGCGGCGTCGACGCACCGACCGAAGCCCCAATTCTCCGCGCCCGGGCCTAGCCGGGCGGCGGCGGCGGTACAATCGCGCCCGCTCCGTGCTGCTGCGCAGAAAACGTTCCGAGCCGGCGGCTCCGCGCCGGCGCAGGCGCCGGATCCGCAAGCTCCGCCTCCTCGCCCTCGTCGGCGTGCTGGGCGTCCTCGCGGTGACGGCGTTCGCCTACGGCGCCGTCGTCGCCGTGGGCGAGCAGCTGAGCGGTCTCGACCCGTTCGCCCAGCAGCACCAGCAGGTCGACGGCTACGTCTACGCGGGTGACGGGCACACGATCCTCGCCGTGTTGCGCGGCTCGCAGAGCCGCGTGCTCGTCCAGAGCGACCAGATCTCGCCGTGGATCAAGCAGGCCATCGTCGCCACCGAGGACCGGCGCTTCTACGAGCACCGCGGCATCGACATCCGCGGCATGGGGCGCGCGTTCTGGGCGGACGTCCGCCACAACGCCGCGGTGCAGGGCGGCTCGACGATCACGCAGCAGTTCGTCAAGAACCAGCTCACCGGGTCGCAGCGGTCGATCACGCGCAAGCTGAAGGAAGCCGCGCTCGCGTGGCAGCTCGAGCAGCGGTGGTCGAAGGACAAGATCCTCACCTCGTACCTCAACACGATCTACTTCGGGAACGGCGCGTACGGCATCGAGCGCGCCGCGCGCACCTACTTCGGGCACAACGCGAGCAGGCTCACCGCCCCCGAGGCCGCGTTGCTCGCCGGCATCCCGGCCGACCCGAGCCGCTACGACCCGGTGGCCCACCCGCGCGCGGCGGAGGGGCGGCGCACGGTCGTGCTTCGACTGATGCTCCAGCAGGGCGTGATCCCCGTCACCGACTATCAGCGCTACGTGCGCGCGCGCATGCCGCGGCCGCAGGACGTGCACCTGTCCGGCGTGATGGGTCAGGCGCCCTACTTCGGCGAGTACGTCAAGCAGCAGCTGATCCGCAAGCTCGGCGCGAAGCGCGTCTTCGGCAGCGGCTTCCGCGTCTACACGACGATCGACCTGCGCCTGCAGAAGCTCGCGAACGACGCGATCCACCAGTGGCTGCCGAGCCCCGACGGCCCGCAGGCCGCACTCGTGTCCATCAACCCGAGCACCGGCGCGGTGCTCGCGATGGTCGGCGGAAGCAACTTCCACCAGAGCCAGTTCAACCTCGCCGTGCAGGGAGAGCGCCAGCCGGGGTCGTCGTTCAAGCCGTTCGTGCTCGCGACCGCGCTCAAGCAGGGCATCTCGCCGCTGACGACGTTCACCTCGAAGCCGGTGTCGATCTTCCTCGGCAACAAGTACTGGAACGTCCACAACTACGAAGGCGAGTACCTCGGGACGATCGACCTCACGAAAGCAATCTCCGCCTCCGACAACGCCGTGTTCGCGCAGCTCACGCGCGTCGTCGGGCCCGCGGGCGTCGCCCGAACGGCGAAGCAGCTCGGGATCACCAGCCCACTGCGCAGCTACTTCGCGATCGGTCTCGGCGCCGAAGCGGTCAATCCGCTCGAGATGGCGCGCGCATACGGCAGCTTCGCGAACGGCGGCTACCGCATCGACGGCGCCGCGTTCGGCAACGAGCCGCGCGCGGTGACCCGAATCGACGACGTCGCCGGCGAGCAGGTCTACGACAACGCACCGGTGAAGAGGCGCGTTCTGACACCTGCCGAAGACGAGCTCATGACGCAGCTCCTGCAAGGCGTCGTCACCTCCGGCACCGGCACGGCGGCCGCGCTTCCCGACCGGCCGGTCGCCGGCAAGACCGGGACGACCGAGAACTACGGCGACGCCTGGTTCGTCGGCTACACGCCCCAGCTCGTGACCGCGGTCTGGGTCGGCTATCCGGCCGGCTTGCGACCGATGCTCACCGAGTACCACGGCCGCGCGGTCGCGGGCGGCACGTTCCCGGCGCAGATCTGGAAGTCGTTCATGCAGGCCGCGCTCACCGAGCTGCGCTCCGCGCCCGAGACGTTCGCTTCTCCGCCCTACCTCTCGGTCGTGAGCCGCCGCGTCACCTACCGCGACGGCCGGACCGAGCTCGACAATGGGCATTGCCGGGATACCACGCTCGTCGTGTACTTCAGTGGCCGCGGGCCGGCGAAGACCGCGAACTGCAGGCTGCACGAGGTCGAGGTGCCGAACGTCGTCGGCTGGCGGCTCTCCGCCGCGCGCACACGGCTCGAGGCGCAACCGCTGACGCCGCAGCTGATCTACAAGCCGGCGACGCCCGGGCAGCGCGTCGACACCGTGCTGCGGCAGTTTCCGGCGGCCGGGAGCCTTTCGTCGTTCGACAAGGTGACGCTCGTGCTCGCGAAGCCGCTGCACGGCGTCGTGCCGCGCATCGTCGGGCTCACCCTCTCCGCTGCGCGCGCGAAGCTCTTCCGGCTGAAGCTTCTGCCGGCGGTCAGCTTCGGCACCGCGCCGAAGAAGCGCTCGGCGTGGATCGGACAGGTCGTCTCGCAGATCCCGCGCGCGGGCGTCGCTGCCGCACCGGGGATGAAGGTGCGACTCGTGGTCGCCCGGCGCGCGCGCTAGTCACGCAAGGGGCGGCTGAGAAACGGCGAGCCCTCGAGACCGTAGCGCCAGTTGAGCTCGGTCGCGCGGCTGATCCCGACGCGCGGGCCGGTCGCGATCGGCGGAGTGTCGCGGCGGGCGAAGAGCTCGAACGGCGGCGCGTCGAGCGGCAGGCCGTCGTGGTCGCGCGTGATCGCGAGCGCCTGGCAGAGCTTCCCCGGGCCGGAGCAGAGCGCGCGCTCCGCCTCGATGCCTCGCCGCACGCGCATCGCATCGACACCGAGCACCGGACGGAGCGCGCGGATCAGCACCGCCTCGGCACGACCCGGCCCGTCACATACGAAGTTCAGGCACCAGTGGATCCCGTAGGAGCGATAAACGTACGCGTGGCCCGGCGGACCGAACATCACGGCGTTGCGCGGCGTCTGCCCCCGGAAGGCGTGGCTCGCCGGATCCTCCTGGTCGTAGGCCTCGACCTCCACGATCGGCCCGCCCACGCCCTCGAGGAGCAGGGTGACGCCGATCAGGCCGGGCGCGACCTCGTGCACGGAGCGGGCGAAGAAGTCACGCCCGAGCCGGGCCGTCCGCCCGGTCAAAAGAGCTGTTCGGCCTCGGACGGTCGCGCGGTCTTCTCGAGCACCCGGCGCGCGCGGCGTCCGAGATCGCCGAGGTCGACACGCCCTTCTTCGACCGCCGTGGCGAGCCGCTCGGCGAGGTCGAGCGCGTCGTCGAGCACCTCACTCGCCCCCGAGCCGTCCTGGCCCATCTCGGCGAGGATCGTTCGCTCCGTCCGCGAGGCGACGACCGGGTCGGGCACGCCCTCGACCCACACACGCGTCCGCCTGCCGTGTCCGCGCTCCGAGCCCTCGAGCGGCTCGAGCGCGTAGATGCGGTCGGCGCGCGCCCACTTGCCGAAGCCCAACGAGATCATGCGCGGCGACCTGTCCGCCATGCGTCGATTATCTCACTCTGGCGCTACTCGAAGAAGGTGTCGTCGTGCGAGTACGGCGGAGCGCAGCAGCAGAGGATGCGCAGCTCGCTCGTGCCGTTGTTCTCGAGCGTGTGCCACGCCCCCGGCGGAATGAGCACGGCGTCGCCCGGACGCAGGTAGCTCGTCTCGCCGTCGAGCTCCATTGCGCCCTGCCCCTTGAGCACGAAGTAGATCTCCTCGGTGACGCGGTGGTGATGGCGCTCCGTCGCCTGGCCCGGCTCGAGCGTCGCCTCGGCGAGGCTCTGAACCTGCGTGTGGTGCAGCTCGCGGATCGTCGAGCCGTCCTTGGTCACGAACGCCTCGACGGCGTCGATCGACTTCATGTCCATCAGATCGAGGCGGCGAGCGCCTCGGCGACCCGCTCCTGCGCATCGCCCCCGAGCGCCGTGAAGAACGGCAGCGCGAGGGTGCGCGAGCTCGCGTCCTCCGAGACCGGGCAGAGCCCCTCGGCGAAGCCGTAGCGCTCACGCATGTACGGCTGCAGGTGAATGGACGGCAGGTAGCGATTGAAGCCGATCGACTCGCGCTCGAAGTGCGCGATCACGCGTTCGCGCGCCTCGGCGTCGGGAAGCTTCACGACGTAGACGAACCACGACCGTTTGTGGTCGTCGTCGTCCGCGCAGGGGATCTCGACGCCGTCGATGCTCCCGAGCAGCTCGTCGTAGCGCCTCGCCACCGCCGCACGAAGCGAGAGGATCTCGTCGAGCTTCTCGAGCTGCCCGAGCCCGAGCCCCGCGCGTATGTCGTCGATGCGGTAGTTGAACCCCAGACGGACGTGCTCGAGCCAGCCGCCCGCGTCACTGCGGCCCTGGTTGCGCAGCGACCGGAGCAGCCGCCACTCCTCTTCCGAGTGCGTCGTCACCATCCCGCCCTCGCCGGTGGTGATCTGCTTGTTGGGGTAGAAGGCGAACACGGCCCCCGTTCCGTGCGAGCCCACAGGCCGGCCCTTGTATTCCGCCCCGAGCGCCTCGCACGCGTCCTGGATCAGCGCGAGCTCGTGCTTCTCGGCGATCGCGCGCAGCGGATCGAGCTCGCACGGATAACCGAAGATGTCGACGGCGACGACCGCCTTCGTGCGCGACGTCACCGCGGCTTCCACGGCTGCAGGATCGAGGTTCAGCGTGCGCGGGTCGACGTCCGCGAAGACGGGGACGCCGCCTTCGTACACGAAGCAGTTCGCCGACGCGGCGAACGAGTAGGGCGACGTGATCACCTCGTCCCCCGGCTCGATGCCGGCCGAGATGCAGAGCAGGTGCAATCCCGCGGTTCCCGACGAGACGGCCGCCGCGTACGGCGCCCCTACCCTCGCCGCGAACGCCTCCTCGAAGCGGTCGATCGCCGGCCCGAGCGAAAGACGGCCCGAGCGCAGCACCTCGAGCACGAGCTCCTCGTCGCGTGCGTCGATGTACGGCCCCGAGAGCGGGACCGGCATGACCTCCTGCTTCACGGCTGGGTCGTTCTCAAGCCTGGGTCTTGGCGGCCGGCGCGTACTCGAGCCAGTGCGACCAGCGGTCGGTGCGCCCGTGCACGGTGTCGAGGTACGCCTGCTGGATCTCTACCGTGACCGGGCCGGGACGGCCGATGACGTGATCGTCGACCTCGCGGATCGGCGTCACCTCGGCGGCGGTGCCGACCATGAACACCTCGTCGGCGAGATAGAGGTCGGTGCGGATCAGCGACTTCTCGACGACCCGGTGGCCGAGGTCCTGCGCGATCTGGATCACCGTGTCGCGTGTGATGCCGACGAGGATCGACGCCGAGAGGTCCGGCGTGTAGATCACGCCGTCCTTGATGATGAAGATGCTCTCGCCGGAGCCGTCGGCGACGAAGCCCTCTGCCGTGAGGAGGATCGCCTCGTCATATCCGGCGCGGTTCGCCTCGCCGACCGCGAGCATCGAGTTGATGTAGACCCCGGTCGCCTTGGCTGCGTGCGGGATGACGTTCGGACCGACACGCTGCCAGCTCGACACCTTGACGCGAATCCCCTCACGCATGCCCTCCTCGCCGAGGTACGAGCCCCACGGCCACGACATGATCGCGACCTCGATCGGGTTGTCCCGCGACGCGACCCCGAGCTGGCCGTACCCGCTGAACGCGATCGGGCGCACGTAGCAGGATGGCAGGCCGTTGGCGCCGACAACGTCCCACGTCGCTGCCTTGAGCTCGTCGACCGAGTACGGAATCTCGAGATAGAGCAGCTTCGCCGAGTCGTGCAGGCGCTGCATGTGCTCGGTCAGCCGGAAGACCGCCGGCCCGCGGTCGGTCTCGTAGGCGCGCATTCCTTCGAAGACGCCGGATCCGTAGTGGAGCGCATGCGTGCCGACGTGAATCGTCGCGTCGGCCCAGTCCACGAGCTCGCCGTTCATCCAGATCTTGCTTGTCTCCTGCATCGGGTCTCCTCGGTCGCCGGACGGCCTGCGAGAATGCTACCGGGCATATCCCCCCTCAAGCTTCGACGAGATCGACCGGCATGCCCCCCGCAAGGCGGAGCAGGTCCATCGGCGCGAGGCCGGCCATGTGCCGCGCCGAGCCGGCGCCGACCCAGACGACGTCCTGGAGCAAGAGCTCCCGCTCGAGCAGCACCCGGCCGACGTTCGGCGCCGGAAATGGTGCGACCGCGCCGGGCTCGAAGCCGGTCGCCGCGACGACCTCCTCCGGACGCGCGATGCGGGCATAGCCGGCGCCCGCCGCCGCAGCGACCTTCACCGGGTCTGCGCGGCGGTCGCCGGGCACGAGCGCGAGCACCGGGCTCCCGTCGCAGACGAAGACGATCGACTTGACGATCTGCGTCGCCTCGCAGCCGATCGCGCGCGCAGCCGCCTCGGCCGTCGGCGTGCCCCGGGAGAACTCCTCGAGCCGCACGTCCGCCCCACGCTCGCGGACGACCGCCGCGACGCGCTCCACGGGCTCAGGCCAGCCGCTCACGCAGATGAGCGTACCGCCCGCACCCGAAACCCGGTCTCGACCGTTGTCTCGCCGGGAGACGAGCGAAAGGGAGACGGATGGACGACAACGTCAAGCGCGCCCGTACGGAGGCGCTGTTCCGAGACGTCAACGAGCGCATCGCCGAGAGCGCGAGGCGCTTCGAGGCCGACGCCACGCAGTTCGTCTGCGAGTGCGCCGACCCGAACTGCACGGACCGCGTCGAGGCGACCCTCGACGAATACGAGGAGGTGCGCTCTGACGGCGCCACCTTCCTGCTGACGCCGGGTCACGTCCAAGGCGACATCGAGCGCGTGGTCTCCGACCGCGGCCGCTTCCACGTCGTCAAGAAGGTGCAACGGACCGTGCGCGCCACGGTCCACCGGCTCAATCCGCGAACTGCGTGACTACGCCGCCGGGCCGAGCTCGATGACGCGCGCGTCGTCGAAGCCCTCGGCCCGGATCCGCGCGACGAGCTCGTCCGGCGGCCGCGAGTCGACCGACAACACCATCAGCGCTTTGCCGCCGCGCCGCGAGCGCGAGACCGTCATGTTCGCGATGTTGACGCCCGCCTCGCCCAGCACGCTTCCGACCCTGCCGATCACGCCCGGCACGTCGTCGTAGCGGAAGAGGACGAGCAGCGGCGAGAGCTCGATCTCCAGGTCGAACCCGAGCGCACTGACGAGCCACTGGCGGTCGTCGCTGCCGATGGTGGTGCCCGCGACGCGGATCGTGTCGTCGCCGGACCTGATCTCGACGCGCAGGAGATTCGTGTAATCGCGTGCCGACTGGGAGCGCTCCTCGCGCACCTCGATGCCGCGCTCCCGCGCGATCGACGGTGCGTTGACGTAGTTGACCGGGCGGTCTGCGCGCCCCTGGAAGGCGCCGTTCAGCGCCGCCACCGTCAGGACGCGCGTGTCGTAGTCGGCCAGGCCGCCGTACGACGTCAGCACGATTTCGTCCGCCTTGCCGGCAGAGAGCTCCATCGCGAGGCGGCCGAGCTTCGCCGCGAGAGGGAGGTACGGTCCAAGCGCCTCGATGTCCTCCGCGCCGATCACCGGAATGTTCACGGCGTTCGTCACGAGGCCGCCTTCGAGCGCTGCCACGACCTGCTCGGCGACGATCACGCCGGCGCGATCCTGCGCTTCGTCGGTGGATGCCGCGAGATGCGGGGTCACGACGACGTTGTCGAGCTCAAGCAGCGGCCCCGAATACGGCTCCGAGGTGAACACGTCGAGCGCGGCGCCCGCGACCTTGCCCGACTGGAGCGCGGCGAGCAGCGCGTCCTCGTCGACGAGCTCGCCGCGGGCGGCGTTCACGAGGCGCACGCCGTCGCGCATCGCGGCGAACGCGCCGGCGTCGATCGAGCGTCGCGTCTCCGGCGTGAGCGGTGAGTGCAACGTGAGGAACTCGGCCGTGGCGTAGACGTCGTCGACGGTCTCCCCGTGCTCGACGCCCAGCTCGCGGAACCGGTCGACCGAGACGAAGGGGTCGAACGCGACGACGCGCATGCCGAGCCCGAGCGCGCGGCGCGCCACCTGTTGTCCGATCCGTCCGAAGCCGAGCACGCCGAGTGTCTTGCCGGCGAGCTCGACGCCCCCGTGCTGCTTCCGCTCCCAGCGGCCCTGCTTGAGCGCCGCGTGCGCCTGAGGGATGTTGCGCGCGAGCGCGACGAGCAGGCCGATGGTGTGCTCCGCGGCGGAAACGACCGTCGACTCGGGCGCGTTCGCGACGACGATGCCGCGACGCGTCGCCGCCTCGACGTCGACGTTGTCGACGCCCACTCCCGCACGACCGATCACCTTGAGGTTCGTCGCGCGGCCGATCAGCTCGGCCGTCAGCTTCGTGGCCGAGCGCACGACGATCGCGTCGTAGCGGTCGATGATCTCGGCGAGATCGGTGTCGCCGTCGACGTCGACCTCGAAGTGAGACCGGAGCAACTCGACCCCGGCATCCGCGATCGCCTCCCGTACGAGAACTCGCGCCGTCACGGCGTCAAGCCACGGGTGCGTGCTCGTACGCCTCGAGCGCTGCTGTCACTGCGACGCCCCGCTCGATCTCCGCGCCGAGGTCGGAGAGCAGCAGCTCGACCGCCGCGAGTTGCGTCGCGATGTCGAACACGTCGAACCAGCCGATGTGCCCGAGCCGGAAGATCTTCCCCTTGAGGCTGCCCTGCCCGTTCGCGATCGTCATCCCGAAGCGGTCGCGGAGCCCCTTGACGACGTCGTCGGAGCTGATGCCGTCGGGCGTACGCACGGCGGTGACGACGGCGCTGCGGTCTTCGTCGGGCGAGAAGAGATCGAGGCCCATCGCCTTCGCGCCGGCGCGGCAGGCGCGGCCCAGACGAACGTGGCGGTCGAGCACGACCTCGAGACCTTCCTCGAGGAGCAGCCCGAGCGCGACGTCGAGACCCGCGACGAGCGAAACGGCCGGCGTGAAGGCGGCGTCGAGTGATGCCTGCGCCGTGCGCGTCCGCTCCCAGTCGAAGTAGAAGCGCGGGGAAGACCCGGTCGCGGCGAGCGCGGCCGGCGAGACTGCGCAGAGTCCGAGCCCGGGCGGCGTCATCAGCGCCTTCTGTGACCCGGAGACGACGACGTCGAGGCCCCACGCGTCCGTCTCGCAGCGCAGGGCGCCGAGACTCGACACCGCGTCGACCACCACGAGCGCTCCCGCTTCCCTGGCGGCCGCCGCGAACGCCTGGATGTCGCTGACGACGCCGGTGGAGGTCTCGGAATGAACGATCCAGACTGCCTTCGCCTCGCGCTCGCGGAGCCGCGCGG
>Ga0209726_10007276_pt1 | contig 12450 bp, 15 predicted proteins | sample Subgrocontami54m_FD_187453 | JGI IMG/M metagenome (GOLD analysis project Ga0209726, IMG submission 187453) | Subsurface groundwater microbial communities from S. Glens Falls, New York, USA - GMW46 contaminated, 5.4 m (SPAdes) (version 3) | ecosystem: Environmental > Aquatic > Deep subsurface >... | reverse complement strand
TACTCAGGCTCCGGTCGTTCTGGTTCGACCCCTAAGAGGACGAGGCAACCGGGGGCGTCGGCCACAAAGGCGGCGGCCTCCTCGACATGCGCCATGAACCGTTCCTCCTCGACGATGAAGTGGTCGGCCGGCAGCAAAACCACGACAGCCTTCGGATCCCGCTGGTAGACGTGCAACAGCGGCAGAAGGATGCCTGGCCCCGTCTCCCGGTTGCTGGGCTGGACGATGACGGTGCCCCGAGGGCGGTCGTGGAACTCCTCGCGAGCATAATCAAGGTGCGGGCGGGTCACCACGGTCAGGAGACGCTCAGGCGGGATGAGCCGCTCGGCTCTGGTAAGCGTGTGCCGGAGCATTGAGCGGCCGCCGAAAAGGGCACAGTACTGTTTCGGACGGTCAGAACCGAAGCGCGACCGGATGAAGGGCTGAAGCCTCTTCCCCTCGCCGCCTGCGAGGATGATCCCCCAAAGATGATCGGTTGTTCCAGGCATGTCCTTTCCTCATTTCTTTTGTGGAAGTGATCAATGGTTGGTGTCCGCCAGAGCCAAGGTTCGAGGTCTCTCTCATGACAAATGGAGGATAGCCGGGAAATGTTGCCGTCAAATGAAGGGGTGGTAACGAGGAGGTAAATTCTGCCGGACGAATCAGACCATCGCATGAGGTGCCTGGCAGGGAGGGAACCGCTGTAGCGTGGGCTCCGGGTCAGGCCCAGGGGCCGGGTGTTTTGAGAATAGCCCTTATCTGGGCACGCTCCCAACATCGCCTTCTTTGAGTCACCCTGCTTCGGGTGACGTATCGCTTACTCATGAAGCAATCGAGATGTCGGCAACTCAGGAGCGGACAATTGCCTCTCGTGGCCAACCCCACTTCTCGGGCAGCGTGACAAACAGAGAGACCAGGGACCGCACCCCGATCGAGCGGACCAGGTTCACCATCAGGGCAAGGTAGCCGACAATGAGGACCGCACCGAAGCCGGCCGCCAGATACATCTCGCCGAGATAGGCGGCCTCCCCCACGTACAGGGTCCGGCGCAGCATCCCGTCAAGCCCGGCGAACCCCATCGCCACCGACATGCCGATGCCCCCGATCATCTGGCACCAGAAATGGACGTTGGACAGGACAAGACTCTTGACCTCTCGCTGCGTCACCAGCGGGAAGATCGAATAGAGTGCGGCGAACAGGGTGCAGGAGAGTCCGACCAGGATTTGCATGTGGGCATGGGCGCCGATCACCCACTGGGTATTGTGCAGGATGCGGTTCATCCCCAGGTCGGCCTGCAGAATGCCGGCCGGAACCCCCAGGCCGAACCCGACGATCCCGCCCAGCAGGAACTTGAGAGGCATCGTCATCGTGAGGGGGCGCGCCTGCCAGAGCGTGGCCAGGGTGCAGAAGACGGCGATCCCGGAGGTCACCAGTTCGAAGGCGGTGATCAACTCGCCCGAGAGGACCTTCATCCACCCGGGCTGCGTCTGGTCGGAGAGCAGATGGTGGCTCCAGACGAACCAGGAGACCACCAGCTCCACGAAGAGGGCGGCGCGGGCGACGTGCTGCATGTAGATCGGTCGCCCCGTTATCAGCATGGCCATGAGGTACCAGGACCCCGCCACGTAGATCAGTACCAGCCCGTCGGCGATCAGGTCCAGCCCCCACCAGTAGATGTTCTTGTACAGCAGGGCGTCGAACCAGGTCGTGGGCAGTGCGATCCCGTTCAATCCGTACACGGCGTAGACCACGAAGATGAGGGAGATCCCTCCCAGCACCACGGCATCCAGGACCGTATCGATCGTGCCGCGGAAGATCGCCACAATCGGCAGGGGGACGTCAGGATGCTCGATCGTCTTGCGGCCCCGTGCTGTGCGATAGAGGTTGACCACCCCATCGAGGCCGAGACTCGAGACCAACAGGGCGGAGACGGGCTTGTCCTCTGGCCTCCTGTAGAACACCGTGGCGAAGAGGTTGAAGCAGAAGAGCAGGATCGCGGCCATGATGGTAATCATTCCAACGGCATACACCAGGAGGCTCACCGGCCTGGAGGCCGTCACAGGCAGCGGCCAGTAGTTGGTGTAGAGCGCCGAGTGAGAGAAGAGGGCGCTGCTCACCCAGACGGTGAGCACCCCGGCGGCCATAAGCCTCCAGGTCCACTCAGCCGCCCGGACGCTGTAGAGGTCCTTCTTGAGCAGCGTCGGGACCAGGAAGGAGAACGCGCCCATGACGAGCATGAAGCTGTAACCGAAGAGCCCCACGAGGGGGTGGGCGTTCAGCACGGCGTAGAAGTGATCGGGCTCGAGCAGTGGTATGTTGGCCAGCGCGGCCCGCATCATCATCCCCTCCAGTGTGGCGAGCCCGTAGAAGAGCAGGGCGACGACGACGAAACGCAGGGTCACTTTCTGCAGCGGCGTGAGGTCGCGAAGAGACACCATGAGCTATCTGCTGGCCACGCGCAGGTCTGACGCGACCTCGATCACGTGCTTCGCGTACATCGTCCCGGTTTGGGGTCCGGCGTACTCCGTGGAGCGAACAGAATATAGGCCGGGCTCTGAGAAGGCCCAGATGATGTCGTTGTCATGACCCGGGACGACCTGCATCTGAAACTCCATTCGCCCGTTTTCGCGGAACACGCCGAAGCCGTAGGTCAGGTCTTCGGACCGGACCCTGAACCTTACAAGCTCCCCTTCCGTGATCCTGATGCCTTCGTCGGGGAGGTGAAACTGATGGTCTTGGACGGTGACGGCGATGTCCCGGTCGGGGGTCAGACGGGCGCGCTGCAATTCCCACCGGACCCACGGGACCTGCCACGCGGTCAGTACGTGAAAGGTGATCGACACGATCACCAGGAAGCCGATCCACCCGGAAAAAGGCATCTTCGCCATCCACAACGACTGTCGCCCCGACGTCAATCCGCGTGCATAGCCCCACATCATCGAGAGCACGGTCATCACCATGACCGAGTAAAAGCCTTTCACGAGCAGCGTGAGCGGCATTGGCATCTCCTCCTTTCCCTTCATTTCCGGTGCAAACCCTGGCAGTGCGAAGCCCCAAAGTCTCTCTTATGACCAATGGGAGGATAGCCGGGGAATGTTGCCGTCACATGAAGGTGTGGTGACGAGGAGGTTAATTCGAGACTTTTTCGGTGAGAGGCGTAGGTCGGGTTAGCGTCGCGTAACCCGACAACCCGGCCACACTCCGTATCCCCCTTTGCGCAAGAAGAGGCCACGGAGAAAATTTCGTGGAGCTGAGCACTGATCGTTGGATATTTCTCGACGATGGTGTATCCCCGATGATGCTATCTTGCATTTGCTCCGCCCATTAGGTACAGTCATGAGATGATTGCTTCAGAGGCCGATGTAAGGCCGAGAATGCCCGAAGGAGTCTGAGATGGAGACTGAACTTCTGCAGCGCGAACCGAGGCTTGCCGAGATCGTGCGTCGGCTGATCGAGGCTTGCCGGCCCGAGCGGATCTATCTTTTCGGATCGAAAGCACGCGGCGAAGCCGGACCGGATAGCGACTACGACATTATGGTGATCGTCTCCGACTCTTCCGAGCCGTCGTACCGACGGGCACAGCACGCCTACCTCGCGCTCCGTGGGATCAATACGGCCGTTGACGTGCTCGTCTGGACACGCGAGGCTTTTGACCGCCGCCTGCACCTGCGAGCGTCGTTTCCGTCGACCATTGTGCGTGAAGGGAAGTTGCTGTATGCCGCGTGATGCGCAGCAAATAGAAGATACCCGACCCCCTTGTGCCTGGCAGTTTCGCTATCCGGAAGAGCCGTCAGCGCCGAGCGTCCAAGAGGCAAAGGAGGCCCTCGCGCTCGCTCGTGAGGTCTACGAGACTATCCTTGGCCGCTTGCCCGAGGAGGTGCGACCATGAGTCAATCCGGATTCTCTGGCCCTGCGGTCGGGTCTTGCATTGGACCTCGCATATCTATTGCGTCATCCCTACGTCATGCAGCTTCCTAAGCCCTCGTAGATCTCTATCGCCTCTCCAAACAAATCACCTCACGCACCATCGTTGGGAAGCTGTCAGCGTGTAAAGGTCAGCGATCAGCTTTTCTGAAAATAGGGACAGACACTATTATCGTAACAATTCGTGGTGTTCGCGGTCATGATCGTGCATACCACGGATTGTCCGAATCGTTGTACCCGGCCACCCGTATCATGTGACGCGACGAGGGAATGATCGCCAGGCGGCCTTTCGGCACGACAGCGATTCGGAGGCACTCGATTAATTGGGGATAGCCACTAATATTATTGACAGCCTGGCAAAGGAACTGGATCAACCTTTTATTGTGGCGCGTTCACCACTGAAATATCAAATCCCCTTTGACTGTATATAGCATATACGCTATAATGCCTTCATGAATTGGGCAATCACTTATTACAGCGAATCCATGCAACAGGAAATCCTAGCCATGCCCGCAGGCTTTCTTGGCCGATATCTCCGATATTCAGACAGGATGGAGGCATGTGGCCCTGACCTGGGTATGCCGCATACTCGCGCAATGGGTGAAGGCTTGTTTGAGGTTGCGGCTGAAAGCCGAAGAGGGCATTGCACGGGTCTTCTACTGCACCACGGTTGGCAAAAAGATCGTCATGCTCCACCAGTTCATGAAGAAAACAGATAAAACCCCGCTCAGAGAGCTTGAGACAGCCCGACGGCGGATGAGGGAGATAAAAAATGCTCACACATGAAGAACTGAAGGCTCGCGCTCTCGATCGTGCAGACGTTAAGGCCGAATATACACGGCTTGATGAGGAGTTTGCCCTTCTTGATGAGTTTCTGAAGGCGCGCACGGCTGCCGGCATCACTCAGGCGGAGGTTGCCGAGCGCATCGGCACAACTCAGTCCGCGGTTGCGCGCCTGGAATCCTGGAGCGGAAAGCACTCACCATCATTGGCCACATTACAAAAGTATGCTCATGCCCTCGGGTGTCGCCTTGAGTTGCGGTTGGTCAATGAAGCTATCAAGACAGACGGTCTCACAAAGCACTCAACCGGACGCGCGAAAAAGCTGCGCGCCGGTTAGCTCGTGTTTGAGCTGTAGAAAAACTCCGTGACGAAAAACCGGAGCCGTGACGAACAAACATCGACCTTTCAGAACGCGTCGCAATGAACTACCACGCGGCAAGCTGCGGGGTATCGTCTTCTGTTCTGGCCCGTCATTCCATGCTTGACACGCCTGCCCCGTACTTGATACGGGGGAATCCAGTCGGGCCCTCTGGATACCGGTTTCCGCCGGTATGACGAACTCGCGGCAAGCCGCAGGGTAGTTCATTCTGAGCTTCGTCCTTCTTGGCTCAGCGCTTTGCGATTCCCGCCCCGATCCCCTGCATGTGGTGCTGCTGGCCGTTGTGGCCCGTGGACGCGCTACACTCTCGTTACGATTACGCCGCCAGTCGTTGCCCGCCCATTGGTCGAATACTGATGCGCAGTGTCTGCTCTTCCCTGTTGTACGAGATTCGTTCGATGGTTCCATCGATGGGGCTCAGCACAAATTGATCATCGAAATATGGAGAGAGGCCCAACAGGTAGCCCCTCTGTACCTCGCGCTTTGCGACCAGCCGGTTGTACGAACCCCCATCAACCTTCAACGTAATCAGCATCTCATCCTCCTTTTTGACTGACATCCTAACGACCGTTTGTTACGACGGTGTGAAGGCTCGGTGACACCGGAGTAAATTCGAGGCTTTTCGGGTAACTATCGCAGTGGACGTGGGAAGAGGATCAAAGTCAGGTACTTGGCGGAGATCCTCGATAATAGGGAAGGTGATAATGTGGATTACAGCGAAGAGGCGTAGGTCGGGTTAGCGTAGCGTAACCCGACAACCCAGCGGCGCCCCCAACGGGCTGAGGTGTAATTTGATCGGTAGGGAAGGATGGAAATAGGGAAATAGGGACAGACCCCTAATTTCCGAGAAATGCGAACGTCGGCGTAGAGGGGAAGGGGTACTACGGGCAGCCTCGGGATCGGCGGCTCCAGTGATCAGAAGGAGATGCGGATCACGATCAGGTAGGCCGGGTAATTGCCTGAGAAAAGAGCCCGTTGAATTTGCAAGGGACTGTAGGGGTCAGGTCTTGCAATACGATATCGTATCGCTTCACGTGGGTACAGCTACCCAGCATACTGAAGCGGAATGCAGTATGGTGTCCCCGTAATGCGTGGACCGCCAATGATCCTTTGCGGCGGTAGAGACAGAATGACCGTCTCTCTGATGTTAACCGCGCAGCGGTAGAGGGTGGAGGCGACGAATTACAGATTGATCTGGGCGAGTCAGAGGCTCAGGACGATGCGAACCCGGTTCTCCACCTCATCCATCAGCGTATCAGGCAAAACACCAATCTCTTGCCGGAAGGATTCGTTGGCCACAGCGATCAATTGACCCAGGAGGAGATCGCTTTCATGTGCTATTCCACCTTGCCCCTTCTTCATTCGCAGCCTAAGGGTACCGGGGTTTTCAACCAGCATGGTGGTTGTGGGGATCACGATTGTAGAGGGATAGCCCGCCTCATTCATGAGGTCAGATTGAAGGACAACGGCGGGTCGGAGCTTGCCTGGCTTAGTTCTGATGCGTGGATTGAAGTCTACGATGTAAACGTGGCCGCGCTTGATTGTTATTTTCATTGATCAGGCATGGGTACGGCGCGCAACTCCCGCAGGAAATAGCTCTCGATTCTCTTGCTTGTCGGCTGCGGCGCAGCGACGCACGGACTCCTGAATCTCGCGGCGGAGGCGTTCCTCCTCGGTTTTCTTTTCTAACGCCTTCAGGGCTGCGCGGATCAACTCTGACTTCGTAGGGATCTGCAGTTCCCTGCGAAGCCTATCAATCTGTTGCTCCTCCTTCTTTGAAACCGCTATTGCTGCCATAATATCTCTCCTCATGGGTGTCCTTATGAAGTAGGTAATAGGTAATATAAAGATGAGAGGTAGTCAAGAGAAATATAGATTATATAATCTGTCAATACCGCTGTCCTTGGATCTCACTCAACCGCCGAGATCTCTGGCTCCGTAGGCTCCTGTGAATTCTCTAGAGTTTACGATGGAGATGCCCCGAAACGTCTTCAGTTGTCGGAGATGTCGATCGCCGGAAAATAGGGACAGCGACTATTTAATATGTGATTCGAATCGTCGCCCCCGTTAGGAATGAAGGCCAGGATCCCGTTGAGTGCGGCGCTCGCAAAGTGGGTCGTCGAGAGCCTCGACGAGCTTTCGGAACCTGAGATTGAGGTCTTGTGGGATAGGAAATAGGGGGATAGGAAATAGGGACAGACCCCTAATTTCCGCGGAATGTGAACGTCGGTGTAGAGAGAAAGGGGCACTACGGACGACCTTAGGACCGGATGCGAGAGAATGCCGATGGGCCGGCGGCGGCGCGGTGCAAATCTGCTTCCCGGAGCGCCTGAGCGAGTTCGCGATCCAGGGTGTCCTTGTGATCCCAGTAGTAGGCTAAGGCGGAGTGGATCTGCCCCAGGGAGAGATGAGGATGCTGAAAGTGAAGCTCTTCAGGGCTCCAGCCATACGCCTGCACTTCCGCGACAAGCTCGGCGACCTTCATGGTGGAACTGGTGATGAAGGCCACCCCGTCGTCTCGGAGCGTGATGTGCGGGTAGGTTGTTGCGGCAAGACTCATGCGTGTTCTCGTAGCCAGCCTGTATAGATTTACGATTCGACTGTCGTCATGATACCATGAAACCGGCCGGCGCAGGAAGAAATTGTGGGCTAGTATCCGACTGGAGGATAGCGGAGAATGTTGCCGTCACACCTGCATTGTTCAACCCCCACGGCGGAGGTGAGTAGTTCGATCAAGTCCACCGGGCATTCTGACGCTGGCGCGGGTTAGTGGTTGAAATCGACACGGCCAGACCCACTAGTGTAGTGTCCCGTAAATACCTTTACAGTATACGTTCGCCCTGAGCTTGTCGAAGGGTGCGTAAACTGGGCCCTTCGGCTTAGCTCAGGACAGGCTTCGACAGGCTCAGCCCGAACGGGTTCATTGTTAAACTATCCCTGGGACACTACACTAGCGCGACCCTCAACCTGTCGGCCTAAATGGATGAGGCCAGTCTGTCTAATTGTAGTTCCGCGTACTTTCTGGCTACAGGCAGATGCCCAATGGGTCGTATTGAGGCCTTGACAGGTGTATATCGCATGCATATACTAGGCACATGAGTCTGATTCCCGAGTTCTTTCCCCATGTAACCGGGTTTGAGTGGGACGACGGAAACTCGGACAAGAACTGGCGGCGACACCGGGTGACTCAGGCGGAGGCCGAGCAGGTCTTTCTTAATCGCCCCCTGCTTCTGGCCCTGAGTGTAGGGCGCAGTCACGTCGAGGCCCGATACTTCGCGCTGGGCCACACCGATCTGAACCGCCATCTAGCCATCGTGTTCGCCGTGAGGGGTGCGCTGGTCCGAGTCATCTCGGCCCGGCCCATGAGTCGGCTGGAGAGGAGGTCGTATGGCCAAGCGCAAGCAGCTCAAGCCGATCCCACGCTTCAGGACTGAGGCTGAGGAGCGGGCCTTCTGGGAGAGCCACGATACCGCTGATTTTGTCGACTGGAGCGGGGCGCATCTCGGGTTCTTCCCGAATCTGAAGCTCTCGACGGAAACGATCTCGCTGAGGCTTCCCGCCGGACTCCTGGCCGAGCTGAAGATTCTCGCCAACAAGCGGGACGTACCCTACCAATCACTGCTGAAGTTGTATTTGGCTGAGCGGGTCGCGCGAGAAGTCGCAAGGGAATCGGTAGGCCGAACAACCGGCTGAACCCGTCGGGCGGCGCCGACCACGCCACTACCAGCCCCCAGGCGGAGCCGAGCGTACTAACGGCGGGGCTCCGAGGGACGCGGGGACCGGCTGAGCCCTCCGAATCCTGGGCGCCTCGCGACCCTCCTGGTCCTCGGCTCGCCTATCCTATTGTGCGCTGCCGTCCTCCGCGACACTCGGCCTCTTCGGTCACGCCCCCTCCTGTGAACTCCCCGGCTGGCAGATGCGTTGTTGTAATCTACACTGCAATGCGGTGGGCATGTCAAGTGAGGTGGAGAGGGAGTCCTCCTGGTCAGTCGGAATAGGCTGACCGTTCCTGCGGTGTTTGCCATGTTTCGAATCGTCGATAATTTCTTGCTAAGCGCTGGATAAGATTATAGGATTTGGCCAAACTGCAAATCTCCTTAATGGGGGTAGACTAACCAGTCTACCCAATAGTTGGGCCATGAGATGTTATCGGAACACGGCATGAGTACGAGCAACAACCGAGACGGGTGGCAAAGTGGCGACTAACTTCAAGAGCGATGACAGCTTTCTCAGAAAACTGGCGGTTGGGGCCGCAGGCACAAACGCGACTATCGAGCGCCTCAAGGCCTTGGGATTCAACCCAATCGAACTTGAGCGCGGCTCTACCGGATTCAAGATATGGAAAAAGATCAAGATCAAGCGCGTTCGCGTCCCCGACATTCTTTGCTTGAAGACCGGACTCCGCTTTGAGTCGAGAGGCAAGACAAAGCCGGAGATTTCCATGTCCCACTCGTTGAAAGACCCTAGACGAGCGTGGGATGCAGGAATGCGTGATGATGATTATGTTTCCATTGTCGTCTTTGAACAGAGCGCTGAGTCGCCCATTGAGCTGGAGCGCGTGTCCCCAGTTCATTTCATCAGTGTTAGGGATTTGCGAGATACCTTCGCCGGGAAGCGGGTATCGATAACGAGGCCGAAAGGTGTCGAAGAAGGATCAGAGATCCGTGTGGTGTGGACATCCGCAATCGCCAATCAGAGATCAACAGTCTCCGAGGTATCCGCAACAAGACTTCGATTGACGCCCGCTACAGCGGGAAAGGCCCAGACAGTCCAGTTGAGTCGAAGTAAGGGTGCAATCACCCTGGCTCCGCAGGTTCAGATGAACGATACCGTCGAACCGAACCAGATTATTGCGGCGGCTGTGCCCGTAACACTCACGCTGACCTGCCCACCCGCTGTAGATGAAGCCCACTTTGTCGCTAAGTTGGCGAGCATAAACCTGAGCGAGCGCTATGCCGCGGCTAAAGCATTGCGGTATCGCCGGTATACAACCGCTCGACCTGCGCTTGAGGGCAGGATGAATCACGCAGAGGAGGACATCTACGTCCAGCTTGAGGCGGCGGCAGCCCTTGCGGCGCATGACCATGCTGCCGGTTGGACATTTATGGAAACCAAGTTGAGAAGTACAGTGTTGGATGTGCCCCTTGAAACCCAACTTGAGACCTTGATCGTTGCGTCAGAGATACCAAAACCTCGAAGCGAGTGCCTCCTGATAGAAGTGCTCCGGGATACAAGACGGGACGAGGAACTTCGGGCAGGGGCAGCGTGGGCGCTTGGACAGTTTGCAACAGCTTCTACGGCAATTGCGTTGGTGGACACCTTCAATTCTACCGCTCTTGAGGTCAAGTCGGAGGCAGCGAGAGCGCTCCTGAAAATCACCGGACCCCAGGTAGCCCATATCGTAGAGCTGCTAAAGACCTGCGATCCATCTCGAAGGGACGGAATTTCGTGGGTGCTTGCGAGGACCGGAGGCTTTGACCCCAAAGACCTCCTCCTCAATGCCGACGACAATCTCAGGAGATGGGTCAGCTACATAGTCGGCCACGGTAAAGACCGGCTCGTAGAAGCAGACGTGGATGCCATATGCAGAGCAGACCCAGAGGTCTACTTTGCAGCGAGTGTGTTGTGGCAGATTCTGGCGAGCTGGGTTGACGGCCTGACGGAGTTCTAGAATGCGCGCCATCCCTCTATACTGCACAAAACGTGGTCGCGCATTTGTTGGAGATTCCCTTGTTCTGCTCAGCGAAGTGGCTGATGAGAGTATCGACCTTGTGCTGACTTCACCGCCCTTTGCGCTTAGGCGGCAGAAATCCTATGGCAATGTTGAGGAAACAGAATACGTCGCTTGGATCACGCCCTTTAGTAAGGAGGTATTCAGGGTCCTCAAGAAAAGCGGAAGTTTCGTCCTCGATTTAGGCGGGGCATATAGGACAGGCGTGCCGTCACGCTCACTATACAATTTCCGAGTACTACTCACACTCTGCGACAATGTAGGCTTTCACTTAGCCGAGGATTTCTACTGGTTCAATCCTGCCAAGCTGCCATCGCCGATCGAGTGGGTAAACAAACGCAAGATACGCGCAAAAGACTCGGTCAATACGATCTGGTGGTTCAGCAAGACGGATTCGCCGAAGGCCGATGTAAGAAAGGTCTTGGCGCCTTACTCCGAACGGATGAAGAAACTGATTCAAGACCCTGAGAGTTTCTACACGCCGAAGAAGCGCCCATCGGGACATGACATCAGCGCACATTTCGGCAAGGACAATGGGGGCGCGATACCCTCCAACCTGTTGACCATTCCCAATACCGACAGCAATTCGTGTTATCTTTGGCTCTGCAAAGAAATGGGACTAGAGCGTCACCCGGCAAGGTTTCCAGCAGAGTTACCCACATTTTTCATAAAGATGCTCACGGACGAGGATGACGTTGTTCTAGACATTTTCGGTGGTTCAAATACGACCGGATTTGCCGCCGAAGCCCTTGGGCGCAAATGGCTGACGTTTGAACACAACAAGGAATACCTTGTGTCATCGGCCTTTCGCTTCCTAGAGGGAAGGAGTCTGGAATCCGTGCGGCGCACTCTTCAGGAACTCAACATACATGAAGCGAGTGTGAGGCTTGAGGACGTCGTTTGCACCTTGGGAACAGACAAGGGTGTCAAGCGGTCCCGCGATGAACTGGAGATCATGACGAAGGACGTGCGACAGATGGTTCTGATGGAGGCTCGCAAGACATACAAGGCCCAACCATCGGCTGCACGCGTACGCTCGACTCGTGGCGGGCCGAGCGCCGGGGAGCCGTAACGTTGAGCTGTAGAAAAACTCCCTGACGAAAAACCGGAGCCGTGACGAACAAACATCGACCTTTCAGAACGCGCTGCAATGAACTACCACGCGGCAAGCCGCAGGGTAGTTCATTCTAAGCTTCGTCCTTCTTGGTTGGGCGCACGACAGATTTTTGAGATGAGTTCATCCGATCACTGCCGCCGCGGCTGACCGCCGTTCCCAGAAGTCCTCGAAGCGGCCGCTGAGTTTGGCGCAGCGCAGGGCGATGATCGCATTGGCCCCGCGGACGGTCCAGTGCATGCCGGCGCGCTTGAGGCGGGTGCCGATGGCCACCTTGCAGCCCGCTTCCACGACACCGGTCGACGTGCAGAGCCCGTGGGCCTGAAACTCGGGGTAGCGCATGCGGTCTCGATTCCGCTCGACGTACTCTACGCACTTCCTGGCCTCGTCGTGCGTGGCGGTGTGGGTGCGCAGCGCGTGGAGCAGCGCGTCGAGCCGACCTTCGTCGAGTTCGTCGCAGCGTTGCCGCCCCCACTGTCCGGCTAACTCACTCGTCGGCCCGTAGATCGCCTTGCCCACGTCACTCAGATGCTGCTTGGC
>Ga0209726_10007275_pt1 | contig 12450 bp, 15 predicted proteins | sample Subgrocontami54m_FD_187453 | JGI IMG/M metagenome (GOLD analysis project Ga0209726, IMG submission 187453) | Subsurface groundwater microbial communities from S. Glens Falls, New York, USA - GMW46 contaminated, 5.4 m (SPAdes) (version 3) | ecosystem: Environmental > Aquatic > Deep subsurface >... | reverse complement strand
GAGGTATACCATTCAGTTGCGGGATGTTAAGATCAAAGTCGTCTCCGTAGGCGGAGTATCGGGCGTTGACGGTAAAATACTGCGTCTTGTTGACCGGGATATCCGGGCAATTGGGCGCGCAGGGGGTGTAGCCCATCGAGTCGCGCGTATCGAGTTGCAGATGGGGGTGGAGACTGGTGCCCCGCGCGAGGATGCTGGCACAGTGCAGAGTCGAATCGCAAAGGGGAAGCGGAAAGCGAACAGGATCGCCCTCGATGTCGTTGCCTAATGGCAGGAAGGTACTGCCCCTGAAATAGAAATCGAGCAGCCCGTCGGGACGCTGGGCGAAGTTCGCCCATGCGGAACCGCGGACACCGGGAAAGGCAATGACCGGAACAGCCAACTTCGGATTGACATTGCCAACGGCAGCCAGGCCGGAATTGGAGAAATAAGCGTACCACAAGAGAGTGTTCGGATTGACGGCGCCGGTCAGCAGATCCACGTCACCCGAAGAAAGTATCGGGGCGTCCGATACCGACTGGAACCTCAACGGGAAGCGGTACCCCAGCGGACCGGCCAACACCCCGTCCTCACCCTTCATCACGCTCTGCGTAACGACAAAGTGGGCTGTCGTCGGCCCGGTGGGAAAGAACTGGATTGTAATACTGCCCGTCAGATGGCTGTCAGTCAAGAGGTCGCCCCCAAAAAACTGATTGCCACAGATACCAAACCTGACTTCGTCCACTGGAGTGTTGCCTTCGAACACTATCGGCACTTCTGGAGAACAATCGACCACGCGAAAGTGGTCGCCGAAAAAGCTGCCGTCGTGGTTCAAAGAAAGCGTCTCGACCAGGTTACGTGGCAGCTTCAGAGGCGTGGGCAGGGGATCGAATATGTAAAAAGGTTGGTCGGCCCGCGCAATGCTGGCTGCCATAACTAGCAGACCAATCAGAACGAACGACACCCGGATTAAGGATTTCATTGATTGCCTCCCTGCATGGAGATTCCGAGCGTTTCCGAGGTGTGAAGGACACCACTCGGCTTCGAAGCGGACAAATTCTGATCTTTGCCAGCGACCGTGGAAACGTTAATCATTGGAAAAGACCGCTGATAGGTCTGGTTGAGGAAAGCGAGAATATCGTTTGCGATCAAGGCATGCCCGGTGGCGGCGGGATAGATCGCGTCCAACGAGTAGAACCCGCCGAGAAAGTCGGCGGTGATATTGGCGTTTCCCACTCTGGCGCCGGAAACCTTTATTCTGCGGAGGAAAGCGTTCAGATCGTAGAGCACCGCCCCATTCGTCCTTGCGGCGGTGGCGATCTGCGCATTCAGCGCGTTGATGCGTGTCGTCAGATTGGCGGCTACGGCGGCGGTCAGAACCGATCCGGCCGGCAAAGGGGTGATCACGCCACTCAGAAAATTTTCCCCGATGGTCAGAATTCCGTTCCGCGTGACCAAGTCCTGGGGCGTAATCCGATAGAGGTCAGTGAGAAAGGAAGGGGCAGTGGAGGTGAGCCTGGCGGCTGTGGCCAGAGAACTGAAGTACGCCGTATCGAGCGGGTTGGGAATCGTCGTGACGATGACCTCTGACTGGAGTCCCCGAAGGCCCGCCAACAAGGAGTTGTAAGTGGCTAGGAAAACGTTCGGGTCCGGCAGGCGCGCGGGGTCGCCATTGACCGCGGCGTCGAGAGCCTCATAGTAACCAAGCTCGATGAGAGTCATGGTCGGGAACATCGCTTTGGCGTATTCGAACTGACTCCACAGCGGGACATTTTCCTTTATGAACAGTTGCGGAAAACCAAGAATCATGTTGACCACGGTCTGCTTCATATTGCGCTGCGCAATGGGCGGAACCGGCCGCATGGCGACACTGTCGGCGAGAGTAAATCCAGGCACCGACAGGTTCAAGATGAACAGCGGCGGCCCGGATTGAAATGTCTCCTGAACTTGCCCCCGAAAGATGGTAGGTTCGGCCTGATAGAACTGGCGCACCGAGCCCGTCGGATACGTTTGGAGATTGACTTCCTGGCCGGGGTATCCGACCACGTCGCCGAGCCCGGGCGGCTGAATGAGAGGCTGCTCGAAAGCGGTTTGCATCTGCGCCGCCATTTGAGCGGGGAAGCTGTATTGCTGAACCACAGTGCTGAGGCCGTAATTCGCCATGCCCGCGGCAAGACCTTCGCCCATAACAACGAACGTGGTCGTGTCCAGACTTGGCTTGGTCTGGCCGAGTGCAGACGCGCAGCTAGCAGCGGCCAGAACCATGATTGCGAATATCCGCGATCGCTTCGGAATCATACGAGAATCCTCTATCAAAATAGATGTTGTGGCACAACTGTCCACGGTCATTTTCAATACACCATAACGGGGTGCTCTGGCGGTGGGGAGTGTCTGCTGAGTTGGGAGGGTTTCCCGGAACGAAACAATCCCAATCGACAAAGGAGCGCTTCACCGTTGAGTTTACTCCCCACATGGGTGAACACTATTGCTGACAATTCCAATAGCAGCCAGGGAGCCGGTCTTTTCAACAGCGGCGGCCCCCCATTGTGAAAACGCGTTCTAACCGCCCTCAAAAAAAGAATCACAACCCCGGAAACCATTGCCGGAACTCGATGTTTCCAGGTTTTCAAGATAGGCACAGGGTTACTGCTCGTCCTCCGCATCACCCGCAGCGTTCCTTCTGCGGTTTGACGGTGCGGGCGACGCGGAGTGAACGCCGGGACCAGAGAATGTGATCATGACCGCACAGGAGCCGAGCTTCACAGGCCCCTGGGAGTTTGTTAGATTTACGACCACTGGCGAACCGTTGGGGTTCGAGACGAAGGATCCAATCGTCCCAAAGATATGGACGGTGATGCCCTCCGTGAAATTCTTCATATTCACAACTTTTCCATTGGGGAGAGTGAAATCCGCGGTATAGGTCCACGGCCCGGAGTTCACTCCGTAGGCGAGGCCCGAAGGAACCACGCTAAACATATTCTTTTGCAACGTAAGGATTCCGACAAGCTGCCCAGCCTGGAAAGCATCAAAATCCGTCCAATCCTTTGGGGTGGAATTTGGATGGTAGTAGTAATAAACGTCGTGCGGTTTGAGGTACACGTCGGTCATTTTGTCATTTGTGGTTTCGGAAGTTTCAACTACGGGAAACACGGAGGTCAGAACCGCAGTGGTTTCGTTCTGGACAGTTGCCCCCGCCTTGAATAGGTATTGCTCCGGTATTCCGGCTATATACGGATAGAACAGGGCGGCCGTCCCAAAGCCGGTAGGTTTGCCGTCTTGGCAATTGATACCCGCCATCTCCCGGCCCACGATCTGCTGTGCCATTCCCGAGACCGGGACCATTTGAGCGCTAGCGGTTGCCAAACTTGCCAACGCCACGAATAGAAAACTAAGTGCGTGTCTCTTCATTTTTTCTCCTTGATCTTGTCGGATCTCCCACTAGCAGGCTAGCCGAGCCGGGTTTCCGTTTGGCTTCTCAAATCAACCGCGCCAGTATACACCAGGCCCGCTCATTGGGCAACGGATCGGAAGGCTGGCGGTGGGGAGGTGAAGTGTCTGCTGAGTTGGGAGGGTTTCCTGGGACTAAACCATCCCAATCAACAAAAGAGCACTCCACCGTTTCGTTTACTCCCCACTTGGGCGAACACTATTCCCGACAATTCCAATAGCAGCCACGCAGCCAGTCTCTTCAACCTAGGCGGCCCCCCATTTTGAAAACTCGCTCTAACAGCCCTTAAGAAAAGAAGCAAATCCCCCGAAAACATCGCCGGGACTCGATGTTTCCGGGTTTGCTGATACGCGCAATTACTGCACGTCCTCTCCATCACCCGCAGCGTTCCTTCTCCCCCTGCGTTGCAACGATGATGCGGTCGGCCCGGGGTTAGTAGCGGAGCCGGAGAATGGGGATGTGATCGCGCAGGAGCCTAGCTTTATGGGCCCCTGAGAGTTTGTCAGATCGAGGACATGCGGTGAACCGTCGGGGTTCTTGACGAAGCTTCCAAGCGTCCCGAAGACATTGACGGTGACGCCCCCCGGCATCAATTTCACTATATTCGCAATGCTTCCATCGGGGAGCTGAAAATCCGCGCCATATCTCCACGGCCCGGAGTTAACCACGAAGGAGATGCCCGGAGGAACCACGCTAAACATATTCTTCTGCACTTGATTGATGGCGATCAGTTGCCCGGCCTGGAAACCATCAAAATCGTCCCAACTCTTCGGGGACGAATTCGGATGGTAGTAGTAGTAAATCAGGTGCGTTTTGAGGAACACGTCCGTCATTACGTCATTTTGGAGTTGGGAAGTTTCGATTTTGGAAAACACGGCGGTAATAACCGCAGTGGTTTCGTTCTGGACTGTTGCCCCAGCCTTGAATAGGTACTCATCTGGTATTCCGGCTATATACGGAAAGATCAGTTCGGCCGACCCAAAGCCGGTGGGCTTGCCGGATTGGCAATCAATGCCCACCACGTTCCGGGCCACGATGTGCTGTCCCATTCCCCCGATCTGGACCTCGCCAGGGAATGTCGCACCAACTTGAGCGCTAGCGGTCGCCAAACTTGCCAGAGCCACGAACAGAAAACTAAATACGTATCTTTTCATCTTATCTCCTCTTGTTGGATTTTCCGCTTGGATTCTCGAATAAACTGCGCCAGATACATAGGCCTCCTCATTATTCATCCAATAGATCATCAAAAAACTCGTCAATAAAAGGGTGTACGGCGGAGCATGGGCGGAAATGCGAGGAAGGCGCCGGATTGGGCGAAGGGCCCAAGCAGCGGCGCGCCCTCGGGCGGCAACTGCAACCGATAGGCGGTCGAGGCAAATGCAAACGTGCCTCGGTAATCAGCCGTGATGCACGTTACGGCAACCTGCGATTCAGCGCCAAAATCCAGGATGATTAGCCAAGCAAAAACCGCCGCCAAACAGAACCGTTTCATCAAAACCCGCCCATTGCATTTGAGTCTGATTGGAGTTTGGAGTCCTGCGGCGGAACCGTCGAATCGCCAATTCGCCGAGCGCCTCGTTGTAGGCCCCCGCCACAACGAACCGCCATAGTACATTGCACCGCGCGCGGATGTCAACTATTTTCGGGAATTTCTGTAGCCACAAGATTAGAAGTTCCGGGCGGCAGTGCATCGGCTGCGGGGACGGCGGTACGGGACGGAGAGGTGTCTGCGAAATCGCTTGGAGCGAGGGAGTGGCCGGGGTGAGGTGGCTAGCGAGCGGCGTTTCGGAGACCTCTGGACGCCAATTTTATAAAGCCCGAACAAGACCGTTCAAAAGCGAAGTAGGGTCCGGTATACTTTGGCCGTCCGAATTGCCAAAAAGGAAATTCCAATTAACACCAGACGCCACCTGTTAATCCTTTCGGGTGACGCTTTTTTGCCGAACCGTCACGCTGCTACGGCCAGTGGCGCCGGTCCGGTACAGACGGATAGTACCAGAACGAAACAAATCCAAAAAATTATTGAAAAATCCAACGAAATGAAGTTACCATTGCACGGTAACGGTGAGATGCTGGCGGAGGATGTGAGTTGTGTTTCTCGGGATTGAGTTCGTGTCGGCCGTTGGTGCTCCCGAGGAGGAACGCCCGTGCGTGGCTGGGCGGTGTACGGCAAAGCCAAGTCGATAGCGATTGTATCTCGCCGCTTGGCGTTTTCCATTCCCGATTCAAAAGTCGCGATTCAGAGGGCATTGCCATGCCGAAACAGCGTAGTAGGTTTTTGGCGGCTAGTTTTCTAGTCGCGGCGACGGCAAGTTTACCGAGCGCCAGCGCTCAATAGTTATCGCTCGGCTGAACGGGCGAGCATGTCTCGGCCCGAAACTATCAATAGGAAACTGAAAAGGAGATTCCAGTGAAAAATCAAGTCTTCCAGAAAGCATCATCTTTGTTTGTCGGGGCATCGATTCGGCTCGGCGTCCTGCTGGCACTTCTGCTTCTCGCCGCTCCCTCCAGCCCCGCAGCCGAGAACCCCAGCGCGGAGGCTCGCCGGAGTCCGGAGCTTATTGTTGGTACTTGGGCGTTTAAGGCACACTTCTTCGTTCCAGTCCCAGGATTTGCCGGCAGCGAATTCCAAGGAGTGGAGACGTACCACAGTGACGGCACAATGAGCGTCCTGACGAATCTGCCCGGCGTAACAATCGGATTGGGAGTCTGGAAAAAGACGGGTCTCTTGAGTTACTCCTTTTCATTCAGCTTTTACCGGCCAGACCCGAGTTCCCCTTTTCTCCTGGAAACGGTTGTGAACGAAAATATGATAATCACCGACAATGGAGACGGCTATACAACTACGGACTTACTCAGGCCGCTGGACGCGTCGGGTGCTCCCATAATCGACGCCGCATGCAACCCACTGGGGTTCGGGGGTATTTGTCAATTCCCCGGAATTGTGAAGGCGAAGCGGTACCCGCTCGCGAACTACAACCAAGTGCTACCGTAAGAGTGCAGACAGCCTTCACGGGCGCAGGCAGTGGTCACCCACTCCTGCGCCCGTCTTTCCTCAGGGTTCGATTTTCAGATGTTTCCGATGACCTCCGGTCCCCTCGCGGCGCCCGTTTCCGCACCAGGAAGGCGATCGGGACCAAATCACCGTGCGACCAAGCCCTGACATCAGGACCGATTCGAGATAAACCCCTGCCCTCTGACCTGACAAGTCGGCGACCATAAACCGGCTCCCCTGGATTCGACCCTGGAATCGACCAATGATTTCGTCATCGATGCGATCCGCAAAATGCTCGCGATCGATTCTGACAGGCTTATATCCTGCGTTTCGAATAGCGGGTTCAATCGCCTAGTCAGATTGCTCATTCAATGAGCGATCAAACCACATAGCCAGGAAGACAAAAACCGATTCTCGTTTTACTCGCTGAAGGAGACACGGATCGTGATTGAGCAATGGCGGAAGGAGTAGCACACCCGCACGGCACAATCCGCACTGGGCTTCCTTTTCAAACCAATTTCACAGCCCCAAGCTGTGATATAACTCTCTCCATGGGACTGATACAAAAAATCGGTCTGGTCAACGTGGCATCGAGGACCGCGAATCGGATGACCGCTCGCGCACCGTGTTCTTGCGCGAGTCCGGACAGGGCCGATTTTTTTGCTCCGCCCAACAATGCTCCCGGAATTCTTGCCCGAAACTTGGCCCAACTCCAGGAAGGATGCGCCCCATGACAAACGAGGAAACACTCCATCAAGGTATTAACCGAATGCGGATCCAGCGCACGCAAGTTCTGTCGGTGATTTCCGGTTTGTCGCAAGAACAACTCGATTTCAAGCCTTCTGCGGAGGTTTGGTCGGTCGGAGAGATTGCCCACCACATCGGGCTGGTCGAACAAGGATTAATGGGAATTGCCAAGGACGTGTTGCAGAGAGCCGGCTCTGGAGCATCGGCATCGAAAGCCGTCGGCTACGATGATCTCCCGATAACTCCGACCATGCTTCCCAAATCGGTTTTCCGGCTGGCACCGATCTTGAAGCCGTTTGCGTTCGCCATGCGCTTCATGCCGGCGCCTCTGCACGAATTCATCATGTCCAATCCGGTTGTGAAGGTGAAGACGGCGCCCAATCTAGAGCCGAAAGCGGGAATGGAACGGAATGACATCATAGTTTTTCTCAACCAGGTGCGCGAGGAGATGTTGCGGTGGCTGGATTCCGTCAAGGAGCGCGATCTCTCCCGCTACCGCTGGGAGCACCATCTGCTGGGCCATCACGATGTCTATGGGACGCTCGATGTACTGGCCGACCATGAGCACCGTCATCTTCAGCAGATAGAAGGCGTCAAGAAAAATCCCAAATTCCCCTTATAACCCCAGGATTGATCAGGAGGGAATTGCGAGCATGCTCGATTTCCGACTGCACAGCGTGCGCCGACGGATAGAAATCGGGAAACTGGCGGCAAAAAATCAAGATTGGATGCTTCCTCAATCAATTGTTGGCGACCAGTCCATATTTCTTTCAAGAAAAGGCAGTTATGCCAGATTTGGAGCGGACGAGAACTATTGAAGCCGAAATGTTGTTTTTAAGCATCGCAATTCAGGAGCTCGCATTAAAAGGGCGGTGCGGAGCCGATGACCCTCCCGGAGAAAAAATTGTGCTCGCTCGGGCGCAAATGGGTGTATGATTTTACCCGGCGGAAGTCCAAAAAGCTTATTTCGGGTTAATGGAGGGGTTAGGGCTTGCGGAAGTTGAACACAGCGCTTGTGGCAACCGAATGCGCTCTGTGTAGTTTTACGAAAGGCTAAATCTATATGCAAGAAACAGCAAAGCTTAAAAAACTGAAAATATTTTTGAATATTTTTGGGGTAATATCCATCCTACTTTTCGGAAGCCTGTTTTTGCTGACTGCAATCAGTGCTCCTGTCATGCAGGAAGGGGGAGCATTAAGATTGTTGAGATGGGATGTGCTTGCTAAACATGTCGAATTGATGTTAGAAGGCGTCTATATTGTTTGGGCAATATTCATGCTCCTTGCCGCTCGTAAACCTTTGGCGTATCTATCTTTTATTGACTTCACTCTATGGGCAAACCTGGTTCATGGCTTGATTATGATTCCCCAGGCAATGATGCTTGAGGGATTTATTTACAAAATGTTTTCGGATGTCGCTTACTGTCTGGTTTTAGCGGCAGGTTTATGGTTGCTTAGGCCAAAAGGTGAAGAGATTCGCGGAATCTAAAACTACACGACTGTACTGCTTGAATCCAACGCTGCGAGGCTCGCTAGTCTTTTCCTGTCCATCGAGTTTTGTTTCGGAAAATCCCGATTATTCCCTGGGACAGCTATCGAAGCCTGTTCAGCTCGATCCCGGAAAATCGCGGTCCCCTTTGATACCCTTCACCTGGCGCAGGTGCCGCCGGTCATGGTCGCCCATTAACTCCAGCATGCCATAAGCGTCGTGTTTCCCGATGAGGGGATGGTTCCATTGCAGGAGTGTCAAATCCCAGCTTTTCACTGGTTCCATTTGTGTCAGCGTGGTGTCGCGAGTTTCGCGCAATAGCCGAAAAAGTTCATCGCGCGGAATTCCGGCCTGGGGCTGCAGAATAGGGGCCGCCAGGGCCTTCAGAACTGGATTCGCCAGAAGGTACGACTGCAAGGCACGGGGCGCCAAGCTGGTCATGAATGCGAGAGGAATCTGGAAGACGTTCGATTGCAACAACGACGTAGGGATGATCCGCGGCGCCAGCGGCAGATCCTGGAAGCGGATTCGTTTGTTCACACTGCGTCCGCCGATTCCCTCCCGCAGCAAATCTTTCATATTGTCCTGAACCATCTTTTCGGCGAGGCAGACGTGGTGAGCCACCTCTCCGAGCGACCACAAATCGCCCGCCGGCTTGAAGTCCATCTGCGGTTGCGAAAGCCCTTCAAATTGCGACAAAAGGTCGGAGCGATCTTTCTCAATTCGATCCAGGGTTTGCTGCAACCTTGCTGCGTTTGTCATGGAAAACGGTTCCCAGCACTCTCGGCCGAAAGCTCGACTACCTCGCGTCTGGACCAGTGGCACGCCGACCCGGCGACAAAGCTAAGGAGACAAGTAGTGCTCTCCTGAAAGATGAATTGGAACCCACCAGCCCCAGATCGACTGTACCGGCTCAGTTTATCATTCGATAAGATTATTGATGAAATCGAAAATGCCGATCATATTTTATAGGATGGATTCCCCCCGGAGGACAATTCCCAATCGTGAGCCAGTTCGCACCGCATCGATGAAGCTCAAGAGGTATCCATTCGCCCACTGTGCCGGCGTGAACGCGTATCAGATCGCTCAATCCGCCGCGCCGAGTGGAATCGCCCGGCTACATGCGTTATGATAAGTACCGAGTATCGTTAAGAACGGGGTGGCTACGTGCTTACCGACGTCGAGTTAATCCGCAAGCTGGATTTCTTCGAGCCCCTCGATCCGAAGATCATCAAGAAAATCGCCAAGATGTGCATTGTTCGGGAGTTCGCTTCCGGCGATTACATCGTCAAGCAGGGCGAGGCCGGGCTGGGCCTTTATTTCATCACGCGCGGCCGGGCCAAAGTCGAGATCGATCGTGACGGCACCCGTGTCGCCGTGGCCGAATTGCGGGGAGGGGATTTCCTGGGCGACATGGCCATGATCGACGATAAGGCCCGCTCGGCCGACGTGGTCTGCGAGGAAGAAACGAGCTGCCTGCTGCTCACCCGCGACAGCTTTTCCAAACTTCTGAATAAGTATCCCCAGATTGCGATCCAAATGGCCAAATCCCTGGTCGCCCGCATTCGCGCCACCAATCAAAGAGTGGGTCCGGCTCCTCGTCCGCCGCAGACTTCCGTGGCAACTCCAGCGGACAGCGCCCCTGGTCTCCAGCCGGCCGTGGAACCCGTCGTTACTTCTAGCAATGGCTCCTCGGGAACGGCCTTCAATATTCTGGAGATGTACTCATCCACCAAGGACAAGGCCAAGGAAATTTTGGTGGATTGGTTCTCCTCGCTATACTTGCTGAAGTCGATGACCCGGTTTTCCATGGCGATTGTGGGCTGCCCCGTCGAGGTCCAACCGGAGAACCGGAGGCCGGAAGTTCTCGAATCCCGAATCGACGGCGTTCGGCTGGCTCTGTTTCCTGCGTGCGGCAATCAGGTCCTTCGCATGGATGCGTTCGGAGACGGCCCATTCTCGGCAACGGTTTTCCGCCCCTCCAGCCACGGCCGTGGCAGGGAGACCTCGGTGGTCTGTTTCGAGGGCAGCGTCCGCAAAAATGAAACTTTGCGGTTGCACATTCCCGCCGGCAAGGATACCTGGTTGGAGCGCGCCTGAGTCCCCCCCGAATCTCCGCGGTATCACGTTTAGGATCTATGTAGTAGAATTCTGTGTGTAGTAAAATTCTGTGTGATATGGGCAACAAGATTTGCCCGGTAATTCCCGTTTAGGAAAAAAATTATGAGTGCCACTCAATCACCGCGTCCCAAACAGGAGATCGGCGGAGTTGTCTCGGACTTTGCCCTACCCCGAGTGAACGGCGGACCCCAAAGGCTGCAATCGTTTCTCGAAGGCAAACGGGGCGCCGTCGTGCTGTTCTGGTCGGAGACGTGCAGCCATTGCGTCCGCTACGATCTTTATTTCAACGAATTCACGGCGAAACATCCCGAACTGGGACTGGTGGCCGTGGCCTCCCGTCAGGGTGAAACGGCCGAAAATCTGCGCACTACCATCGCTGCGCGGAAACTGAGCTTTCCGATTCTGCACGATTCCGACCGCAGCATCGCGCGGCTATGGTTCACGCAACAGACGCCTCGCGTCTTCCTGCTGGATTCGGAGCGGCGGCTGCTCTACCGCGGCGCGATCGACAACTTCCGATTGCCCGAAGATCCCGAATATCAGGCTTACCTCGAGCCGGCCATCAAGGCGTTTCTGGGGGGCAAGCCGATCGAGCGCTCCGAGACGGCCAGTTTTGGGTGCGCCATTGAGTCGGTGTACTATATCCTGCCTAAGTCCCTCTAGCAACTCGAGAACCCGGAGGTTTCGAATAAAGTTCCATGTCGGAAAAACAAGACACCCCACTGCTTTCCATGCTGGCTGACTCCATTCGATCCAAGTCGATGTTGCAGCCCTGGTCGAAGATGATGGAGACCGGCCTGTCGATGATGGGATCGACGATGCACACCATGCAATCGATGGTCGGAAAACTGGCGGGTGAAACGCCACCGGCCCCTCCCACGGACCCGCCTTTCAACGGGCCCCAGGACGTGGATGCCGCCGTCGTGGAGTTCATCAATCGGCTGGCCCTGCTTGCGAGAATCGCGCCGCCAAACGCCCAGAGCCTGGCCGGCGCCGGACGGGAGATTATTAACGCCGGAGTGGCCAGTTTCGGCAACATTGCTCCCAAGGATTTTCGGCAGTGGATGGCCCTGGCCCTGGAAGTTCCCCTATCCTTCGGAACGCTGATGATGGAGCAGGGCCTGCGCGGACTTCACACCGCTCAGGTGGCCGGAGTCGACGGCGTGCCGGATCTGGTCTCCTTTGCCATAGAGTCGTGGACCGATCTCGACATCTTCACCGGATTGCAATACAAGAAGTATTTGGAGCAGTTGGAGGAGGCGGTGCACGATTCCCCCGGCGATGCCGAGGCGCGCCTGGAACTGGGGATCACCTACGTGAAGCTGGGCCGTTACGCGGAGGCGACCCGGGAGTTGGCCAAGGCCGCCGAGCGTCCTTCGCTGCGGTCTGCCGCACTCTGCCACAGCTTGATCGCAAACGTTCGCGGGGGCAATTTCCGGCAAGCGGTAAAGGATGGTGAGGCTTCGCTCACCGCCGACCCATCCAACGACCGGGCGCGCTACTGGACCTGGTTGGCCGCGCAAAGTCTGGGCGGCTATACCTCCGACATCCCGCAGAGTCACCGCATGGAGGTCAAGGCGGGACGGCATCCCTCGCGCGTCCAGTTTGAAGATGTCTCCCAAAAAATCGGCCTCGACAAAACCAGCGGCGGGCGCGGCTGCGCCATCTTCG
>Ga0209726_10007274_pt1 | contig 12456 bp, 15 predicted proteins | sample Subgrocontami54m_FD_187453 | JGI IMG/M metagenome (GOLD analysis project Ga0209726, IMG submission 187453) | Subsurface groundwater microbial communities from S. Glens Falls, New York, USA - GMW46 contaminated, 5.4 m (SPAdes) (version 3) | ecosystem: Environmental > Aquatic > Deep subsurface >... | reverse complement strand
GCCTCATAGTATTTGATATGCTATACTATAAGCGTAATACCTAATTAAAACTCTGTGAGTAATGAGTTTCTACATAATCATAAGGATTTCCCTATAAATCCACGGGGGCATATTCAAACAAAAAAAGAATATCTTTCTCAATGTATTTCAGAAATGAATGTTTCTCATGCTACTCTTTTTTTAGGACCACCTGCATCGTACAAAGAAGAACTCCTTGAATGGTTTATTCAGGCGATTCCCCATGAAGAATGTATGCGTATCGAGCTTGATGAAGATTCGCATTCGCTAGGTATAGAAAAAATACGGAATTGTAAGGATATGTTGTCGCGTACCTCGTTGGGTGGAGGAAAACGAATTATTATCATTGAAAACGCAGATACATTAACTCAAGAAGCGAGTAATGCACTATTAAAAATACTTGAAGAGCCGGATAGCACTACGTATTTTATTCTTACTGCCAGTAATGAATATCAAATACTCGCAACCATTCTTTCGCGCTGCCAACGAATAAGTCTGTACTCAGCTTCTGAAAAAACGACATCAAGTACTAATTATGCACTGCTTACATCGCTTTTATTTTCACGAGTCTTGGCGGATCAACTGGAGGAAGCAAAGAATATAACGGATGAAGATTTGTTTACCATAGAACAAATTTTGCATAAAGAATTTTCGGATGATCAAAATAAAAATTTTCATATCATAGAATTTTATAATCGCTTAGTCGAATTAAGAAAAAGAAAATCATATAAGTGGGTATCTTCGTATGCGCACGATATGCTTTTTTTACCAACATCATTATGATACGGCGTTTTGTTTTATTTGTTCTACTGCCTAGCGCTTTTTTATTTTTGGGTGCATCGTGTACCGATCAGCAGAATGGAACCCAAAAACTTCCCGGAAGTATCTTCCGCTCTTCAGATGATGGGGGTAGTTGGGCTTCAAAGTCATTTCTTACAGATGAAAAAGGCCAAAAGGTGCATTTAGCTAATATAGAAGTTACGAAGCTCTTAATTAACCCAAAAAATTCGCAGACGCTTTTCATGGGAACAAAACAAAATGGGTTATTTGTTTCAGATTCCGCAGGTGATAATTGGAAACAGCTTATTTCTAATCAAGAAGTGGTTGACCTTACCCTCGACTATACGCAAAGTTGTTTGTTATTTGTTACCACGCCTCATCGGGTATTTCGAACGCAGGATTGTGGGCAAAATTGGACTGTTTTATTTCTCGAAAGCCGTGAAGATGTTATTTTAACATCTCTTGCAATTGATAGGGCGCAACCTGATATTTTTTATCTCGCAACGACAAGTGGGGAATTATTAAAAAGTACTGATAAGGGAAAGAGTTGGCAGCTACAATTTACGAGCCCCGGCAAAACATTTGCAAAAATTGTTCCTGATTTACATGATGCATCGGTGTTATTTTTAGTGGCCCATGACGGAACCATCCATAAAACAAAAGACCATGGCGTAACATGGACGCTTATTTCAGAAGGTTTAAAACAATTTACGAATGCATCAAAAGGATTTCGCGACGCACTGTCACTTCATGGGCGAAATGGACTCTTATATATTACACAAGATAGTATGTTTCGTACGTATGATGGGGGAAACGTGTGGGAACAGATAAAGCTCATCACCTTGCCTCAATCAGTTCGAATTATGACGGCAACGGTAAACCCAAGAAGCGATGCGGAAATTATCTATGCAAGCACAAATACGATGTATCATACGTATGACGGAGGACAACACTGGATAACGCGACCGCTTCCTTCAAAACGAGCTCCTTCGCTTTTTGTTTTTGATGAAAATAATCCAAAGGTTTTATACTATGCTGCAAAATCTGAGGAAGAAGAGAAAAGTCCATATTGGCAGTAATAATTACACGTAACCGGTAACCCGTAATAAATACAAATCTATGATAAATTTAAAGAGTTATGAGTCCTTGTTTCAGGGACATATCGATCGTTTGGGCCAAGATCTTTCATCGCTTCGCACGGGGCGTGCATCCGCACTTTTAGTTGAGCATATTATTGTTGATTCTTATGGTACCCCTACTCCTCTTAAACATCTTGCATCGATAAGTGTGCCAGATGCAAAAACGCTTCAAATAGCCCCGTGGGATAAATCACTCCTGAAAGAAATTGAAAAAGCCATAACACAAAATAATCTTGGTATCAATCCTTTAAATGATGGCGTTTCAATTCGCCTTATCATGCCTGCTATGACTGAAGAAAATCGAAAAGCTTTACTAAAGATTGTTGGCACAAAAGGGGAACAGGCAAAAATTGGTATTCGCACTGTGCGTGATGAAATTCGTGAAGAAATTACGCATCAAGAACGAAATAAAGAAATTACTGAAGATGATAAATATAATTTGTTTGAAGGCGTTGATAAAATGACAAAAGAATATACACTTGCAATCGAAAGTGCAACTGAGAAAAAAGAACAGGAAATAATGACTATCTGATATGGAACTATTTTGGACGATTGTTTTATTTTTACTTATTTTGAGCGTATTAGTGCTTGTACATGAGTGGGGACATTTTGTCGCCGCCCGTTTTTTTAAAGTAAAAGTTGAAGAATTTGGCATCGGGTTTCCCCCGAAAGCATTTGGTATAAAAAGGGGAGATACAGAATATACTATTAACTGGTTACCTTTGGGTGGATTTGTTCGTTTAAAGGGTGAACAGGGTGAACAGGCGTGTGACGGGGATAGTTTTGCCGCAAAACCGGTCTGGCAACGGCTTATTATTCTTGCCGCGGGTGTTGGTATGAATCTTGTATTGGCAATTGTGGTATTTTCTCTTGGATTTATGCTTGGCATGCCACAGGTCATTGATGACACAACCGGCGGGAACGTGAAAGACAGATATATTCAAATTACCAATACACTTTCAGATTCCCCGGCAAAACGAGCAGGGTTTAAACAAGGAGATATTATGCTCGCACTTGACGGAAGTGCTATTGAATCAATACAAAAGCTCCAAGCGTTTATGAAAGAGCACGAGGGTCAAAATGTTTCCGTACATATTAAGCGCGGTGAGGAAGAGCATGACATATCAGTTGTTCCTGAAGTTTTAAAAAATCGGGGAACGGTTGGTATTGGTATTGAGCTTGCGCAAACAGGTATCGTTTCCTACCCAATCCATTTGGCGATATGGAAGGGGATTGAATCAACCTTTTTTGTGGCGGTCATGATTTTTGTATCACTCTGGAATGCAATTGCACGACTAGCATTCGATGGGTTTGTGGGGCCGGTTGGGATTGCCGCATATACTGCAACGGTTTCAAAGCTCGGGTTTACCTATTTACTTAATCTTGTTGCACAGCTTTCGGTAAGTCTTGCGGTTATTAATTTTCTTCCAATTCCAGCACTTGATGGAGGAAGGGCATTTTTAGCAATTGTGGAAAAATGCCGGAGAAAATCTTTTCATCCGTCTTTTGAGCAAACATTCCACATGATTGGGTTTTTCTTTCTCATTCTTCTTCTTATTGTTATTACGTGGAGGGATGTGCTACGACTCCTCGGATCATAATAAAAAAGTACTCAAACCATGCTTCAATTTGATATTACTCTTTTTTTATTATTAAATTCAGTTGCGGGACAATATTCAATTATAGATACCGCAATTGTTTTTTTTGCAGAAATGGCTCTGCCCTTGTTGTGCCTTTTTGGAGTTCTCTTTTTAAGGCCATGGAGATGGCCCGCCATTGTCGTACTCTTTTTAAGTATGGCAGCCGCGTGGAGTACGAATGCACTTATTGGTACGTTCTTTTTTAGGCCGCGTCCGTATGTTGATTTAGAAAATGTGCACTTACTTATTGGAACAACATTTGGTTCTAAATCTTTTCCCTCAGATCATACCGTGCTATCATTTGCGTTTGCATGTGCGCTTTTTTTAATCCATAAGAACCTAGGGATTATTGCGCTGGCTGTTGCATTACTTATTGGGCTAAGCCGTATTATGGCGGGTGTTCATTATCCGTTAGATGTTCTTGTAGCTATCGGCATTGGCTGCATATGGGCATGGTTTATAAAAAAAATACTATGAAATTAAAATTGTTTAGCATTATTTTTTTGTGCGTTATTATAGGTATTGTGATAGGTGCTTTATTTTTTGCCCCACTTTTTGCCCCACTTACAAATGAGAAAAAAGAATACGTCGTGACTATAACAAAAAATACGACACGAGCAGATGTTATCAGGACTCTTCAAGAAAAGGGCTTGATTCACTCAAAAATTCCCTTTGAACTCTATGTAAAAATCATGTACGGATCTAAGTATTTTAAAGAAGGTGAATATAGGATTTTTAGCCCTATTACCGCTGTTTCTGTTGCTAAGCTTTTTTTTCAGGGTCCAAGTGTTCAAGAGAGAACCATTAAAATTATCGAGGGATGGAATAAAAAAGATATTGCGCACTATTTAGAAAAAGAAGGGGTTACCCGTGCAGATGATTTCTTGGAATTAACACATACTATTGAGCCATTTACTGATATTGCCCTGCTTTCAGAAAAGCCACACAATCTTGACATGGAGGGATATTTATTTCCAGATACCTATCGTATTTTTAGTAATGCAAAACCACAGGATATTGTGCGTAAGATGATCACTAATCTTGAGTCTAAAATAACACCTGAGATGCGAACTGAAATGCGTTCGCATGGTCAGACGATACACGAGGCTTTAACACTTGCGAGTATCGTGGAACGCGAGGTACAGATAGACACTGATCGTGCGCTTGTTGCTGATTTGTTGTATCGCAGATTAAAGCTCGGGATGCCCCTGCAAGTTGATTCGACGATTAGTTTTATTACCGGAAAACAAAATAATCGGTCTTCTTTGAGTGATTTACAAATAGATTCACCCTACAATACCTATAAATATAAAGGTTTACCACCAGGGCCTATCGCAAACCCAGGGCTTTCCTCAATTCGCGCAGTGGTATATCCAAAAGCAAATGAGTATTTATTTTTTCTCACAACTCCCGAAGGAGAAGTGAAGTATGCAAAGACGTACGAAGGACATTTGGAAAATAAGCGGAAATACCTAAAATAAGTGGTAAGTAGTCAGTAGTAAGCTTGCCCCGCCAAAGGCGGTGGTAGACAGTAAAAATACTATGAAGAATTATTCAAGGAAAAAGAGTACGAAAAATAAAACCGCTTTTCGCACACCCAGCAGGTATGTGGCGCAAAAGGCACAATTTAAAAATCAAAAAGGTAATTACACCTCATCTTTGATAAAGAAATAGTCAATCAGTAAGCCAGTTAGTAAGTTTGTCAGCATATTATTTTTGCCCACGGAGCCTTGACTTTTATATAAGATGATATACTATGTAACCATCTTTTTTAGTGTTTTTTTGAACCTTGAAAATTTAATGAAACCCTTCGACAAGCTTAGGGTGATTTTCGTGTACAAAAATCAAAAAGAGGAGCATTTAAATGACCCAGATCATTCGCATACCAAAATGGTATGAAATTAAAGATATTCTTGCATTTGATACATCTTGCATGGGCTGTAATTGTTTTCATTCGCAACATGTAAGCATGAAGGAATATATGTTATTGAATTTATTAACAATATTATGTGATGTTATTCTTGGCTTGGCATTACTCTTTTATTTAAATTCATCATTTTTTTCTCATCGCCAAGCATATGTGTTAGGGATAATAAGTACGATAGTAGTTTCAATGCTTCATTATGTTGTTTCAAAATACCTCGAACGATATTTTTTCGTAAGAAATGCATGGCGTGATCATGTTAACAAGTATCTCACTCATATCGTTGTGAATAGGTAAAAAAGGAGACACAAAATGATTAAAGAAGGCGTGAAGAAAGATATTGGCTATAACAAGTATCATCTGGCAGTTTGGAGTTTACCAGCTATTATTGGTATGGGTTTTATGTCTTCTCAATGGGAGCTCTCGATTCTTTCATTAAGTATTTCTCTTCTTTCCCAGGATTGTTATTATTCTTCAAATGTAAAAGTTATCCCTCAAATTCAAGAAAGCTTTTTCTTTAGATATAGGTGGATATTGAGAATAATCACAATTATCACTACAATAACTGCGATTATATTTTTGTCTGATTTATCGGATGAGATCTTACATCAAGGTTTTGCGTTTACCATTACACTTTTCATGTTTGGAATTTTTGGATTCGATTTGTTTATAAGATTATCCCGTGAAGCTGATAGAAATGGAGATGCTTCTAGTGGAACAAAGAATTTTTTTATCGCATTTGCGTGCATTTCCTTTGCTGGATTTCTTGCTCTTGGACTCAGTCCATAATTATTTGTTCGTTATTACGATCTCTGCTCGCGCAGGGATCGTTTATGTTGTATGCAACTTTTAGTTCGAGGTGTTGACGTTTTTTTATTGATCTGATAAAGTATATTTGTCCCACAGACAATAGGTAACCACTTGGTTTTAATGGCTTTGCGCCACCTATCGAGGGTCGTATAAGTAGGATTACTACTTTGCGAATATAAGGTCGATCTCGGCTTTTGTCTGTGTATAAAACACAGATTTTATTTTTTTTAGAAAGTAGACTATGGCACGTACAAAAAAAAGTAAATACGAAGTTGTTAAGTTTATTGAAGATAAAGTGCAAAAGAGCAAGGCACTTGTATTTGTGAACGTGAAAGGTTTGAAGGTTCACGAAATTCAAGAACTTAGAAAAAAGTGCAAAGAAGAAAAAACGGAAGTATATGTTGCAAAAAAAAGCCTTTTAAAGCATGTGCTTGACACCCATAATATTGAAGGTCTTAATCCTAAAATGTATGAAGGTGAAGTTGGTGTAATCTTTGCCTATGAGGATGAAGTTTCTCATGCAAAAATAGTGACAGATTTTGCCAAAAAACATGAGGCACTTGGAATTTTTGGTGCTTGTATGTTTTCTGCTCAAGGAGCAACACTTATGGATGCACAAGGGGTAAGGCGACTTGCTGCAATTCCTTCAAGACAAGAACTTCTTGCATCACTCGTGGGTTCAATTGCAAGCCCGTTACGTGGCTTAGTTGGTGTTTTGAATGGTCCCCAGCGTGGTTTTGTTCAAGTTCTTAATCAACTAGCCCAACAAAAAGCGTAAATTGCAGAATTTGAATTTAATTCATAATTTATAATTAATAATTTTTTTAAGGTATGTCAGAAGAAAAAACAGAAGTAGTGGTTCCTGAAAAATTTAAGGACCTCGTAGCAAAAATTGAAAACTTATCAGTCCTTGATTTATCAGAACTAGTTAAGATTTTAGAAGATAAGTTCGGCGTATCAGCAGCAGCGCCAGTGATGATGGCAGGTGCTGGTATGGCAGCTGTAGCAGCAGCACCAGAAGAAGAAAAAACATCATTTGATGTTGAATTGGTAGAAACCGGTGCAAACAAGATCAATGTGATTAAAGCAGTGCGAGAAATTACCCAACTTGGCCTTAAGGAAGCAAAAGATTTAGTAGATGCAGCTCCAAAAATGGTGAAAGAAGGAGTAACAAAAGCAGAAGCTGAAAGTATGAAAAAGAAACTTGAAGAAGCTGGAGCAAAGGTGAATCTTAAATAATGAGTCACAAATGAAGTTATAAAAATACCCCTGATTTTCAGGGGTATTTTTTTGTTGTGGTCAAATGCTATGTTACTTTAAATTCCAATACCCCAATCTTCAGGCATTCATATTGCAGGACGGATACATTAGTAGCTTAGGTGGCTGTCCGCCAGAGGCGGATCCGCCTTTGGCGGAAAAATTTCCTCCCTAGTTCTGTGCCGTCGCGGTCCACATGGCCTGCAACATAAATGCCCTCGAGGGGTACTGAAATTCAAAGATACTACGGAGTATTTAGAATACTTTTAATTGGGATGTTAAATACCTCCTGTGACGTAAGGACATAAAGTTCTTTACCATCTCCGGTCAGTGTAATATTTTTAAGGTTTTCAAAACGAGGCGACATAAGTTGTGCAATAAGTTTTTCGGAAAGTTTATCAATAACAACAATTCGTTTTTGATCGGTATCAAGTAAAAAGAGATAAGGAGTATTTTCATTTGTTACTATTTTCTCAATCAATGCCACACTCGGGTCAATTGATGGCAGGGAAACAAAGTTGTTTTTTCCCTTTGTTATTTTAAGAATTTTATCTTCCTCGGTAAGAACAAAAAGGGAACCATCAATTGTAAGTTGACGCCCCATACTTAAAGCAGGAAGTTCTTTTTGAAGAACTTTACTACCAGGCTCGAACGCCGCATCACTTTTGATATGCCGAAAAATATTTTTTTGTTCGGTATCAAGTGTATAGAGCTTGTTACTATATGTTGCAAGTGCGACTACGTTATTTTCTTGAGTGTTTTTTTTCAATACATAGGGTGTAATCTTATTTTTTTCATCTGTGATTATGTAGAGCTTACTTAAATCTTGCGCACATACTAATACTGAATTGGGGGTAAAATCAAGTGCGCATCCGGGTAAAAATTGGTCAGGTAGTGAAAGTGTTTCAAAGGTTTTTTCTAAAAATGAGTACATTACGATCTGTGAATTAAATACAAATAGAAGTTTTTTTTGAAGTGGGAGCACATGTATAGGTTCGCCATATTCGCTCGGGAGCGTAGTAAGTACATGAGGATTGGTAAGTGTATGAATTGAAAACATTTTTTGTTTTAATAAATTAATTCTATCTTGAAGCTTCTCAAGAGAAGTATCAGTTGCTGGGAATACACCTTTCAGTTCAGATACTTTTTGCTGAAGGGAAAGTAAGTCACTTTTGAGCTGATCACCCTGCTCATAAATGATACGAGATTCAAGATTTGTATAGGTACGCTGGAGATCAGCAAAGCTTTGCGCATACCGAGAATCAACTTTTGATTGCATTTGTTTTGAATAGAGCGTAGTAATACTGACTGCAAATAAAAAGAGGAAAAGACACCCAATTCCTAAAAGAGCCTTAGACCGAGGGGAAAGTGCTTGAAATCTTTTTTGATGAACATTTGCATATGAAAGAAAAGAATTTTGAAGTGAATGAAAGAAATTTAAGAAAAAACCAAAAAAGTTTTTTAGTTTTTCACTGATAAATTTCATGAATTCGTCAGGACCTTTTTTTATTAGGAGTGTAAGTGCATACACAAATTGTGACCCTAGTCGCAAAAGAACAGCATATACTTTTTGAAAAAGTGGAAGCATATATGCTATAAAAGAACGTATCTGGGTGAAACATAAAAAAAGAATTTTTTTAATGTGCGAAACAGCAAGTGGTGTTTTTTTTGATAATACTTGAATGGTATTCAGGAGTGAAGAACTCATTGCACGTAAAAAATCAAACGCATGAAGTGTAGTATTTTTTACGAGTGGTTTAAATGTTGGAGAAAGTACCTGTTCAGTTCCATGTTCTGTCAAATTAAGCCCGGCCATTGAGCGAGAAGATGCCGTTTGCTTGGCGTGTGCAATATTCTGTTGAGGACCAGAATAGGAGGGGTTGATAAAGAGGGCTAAAAAATCATTTTTTGAATTGATCTTTGAGAGAAGTGCATGAATATATGTCGAAACTTTTTCAATCGGGTTATTTGTGAGAATATGGCGAAGCTGCTCAATGGATAAGTACTCAAGGAGAGCTTTGTTAAGTAAACATAATGAACCACCAGGGAGAGAAACAGGGCCATTGATAAGATAGGAGAATAATTTATTACTTCTGTCATTCTCTTCGTTGCCATCAAGAAGTGAAGAAAGCGCATAATGAGAAAACCCTTTGTTTTTTGAAAAAACCGGATAGATATAATAGCCAAATATTTTTGATCCAGATCCACTTACGTAAATATGATCTTGGGCAAGAACACCGAGTGAAAAATGTATTTTTTTAAGATCGAGCGGACTTTTGTTTTCTTGATTTTCAGTAAGTACCGTTTGTAATAATTGATCGTGAGTATATCGAATAGCGTTTTCAAAAATAAATTCATGCGAATTTACTGATGATTCATCGAGCACATTTTTGTAAGAAGCAAGAGATTTATGATAAAAATCAAGAAATGAATCTACACAAACCTTAATAAAAGATTGATACTGTTCTTTTTGACTTTGCATCAGAAAAATACCAAATACATAAATTCGTTGCTCAGAATCAATATCAATTGAATCTGAAAAAATATATGATAGGTCTTGGGAATTTTTTCCAGGGATTGAAAGTTTAGATAAATATGAATGCTTTTGGCGACTCATAGGAGCTTCTTATAAACATAGATAATTATAACAAGTATAGCTTTTAAAACAAAAAATGCAACTACTTCACAAATTAATTTTAATATGATACTGTATACATAAATTACTCATTATAAAGATATTCAATTTAAACCATCGTATGCTTGAGCAGTTATTTGGTTCACGAACTCGAACAAAGCTTTTAAAGATTTTTTTTCTTAATCCTGATAAAGCCTTTTTTGTTCGTGAATTAACAAGAAGAATTGATACTCAAATCAATTCGGTGAGGAGAGAACTCCAAAATCTTGTCTCGTGTGGCATCATTAAAGAGAAGGATGTACTTGCTGATCACAGCATTGATTCACCCGATCTTCCCTTTGGAAATGAAAAGGATGATAGTATCCAAAAAGAAAAATTAGCTAAAAGCACTAAAATTGATAAGCAGGCTAAAAAATATTTTACTGTTGATACGGATTTCGTACTCCATTCCCAGCTAAAAGAAGTTTTTTTAAAGTCACCGCTCCTAGTAAAGGATTTGTTTTTGAAAGAATATAAAAATTTTGGCCTTATTGAATATGCTATTCTTACGGGTTATTTTGTGGGAGTACAACGTTCTCCTGTTGATATTTTTATTATTGGAGAAATACAGCGAAATAAATTTACAAAATTTATTCAATCTATCGAGCGCGAATTTGAGCGTGAAGTTAATTATACAGTTATGACAAAGGATGAATTCCAATATAGAAAAAGCCTTGGTGATAGGTTTCTTTTTAGTATTTTAGAAGGACAAAAAATCACTCTTGTTGATACTCTTTTAAAATAGGTGGACCCTAGAATTTTCTTAATGTTTTGGTATACTTATAAGTAATGGTTTTTCCATTATTTTTTTGATATGGGTTTATTTGATTTTTCAGAAACAATTCAAATAGAAACGGATGAATATATTGTTGATCTTTTTCGTGGCAGTATGTTCGTTTTTTTTAAGAAAAGTTTTTTCTGGTTTTGCTTTCTATTTGCACTATTCTTTTTTTTATTCCCACTTCTACGAATAGGAATTGTTGGATTATATCTTTTTTTTGCAGGACTCAGTATTGTTTTTTTTGTTATTTTTAGAGTGCTTATTTGCTGGCTTGGAACTTGTTATATTATTACGAACAAACGTATTATTGCAGTTGAACGCACTGGGTATTTCAAAAGGACTGTCTATGAAATTTTACTCACCAGTGTAAGTGAGCTTTCCTACCAAACAAAAGGATTATTTCAAACATTATTTTCATTTGGTACACTTACGTTAACACTTACTACATCGCGCGGTAATTTCATACTTAAAAATATCGCATCACCTGACACTATCTTAGAGCGTATCTCAAAATTGGTTGGAGAACATAAAAGAAAGGATATATGAGAAGCAGAGAACCCTTTACATTAAGATCATTATTTTTATCAAAATATTTTTTTATTATATTAAGTATTAGTATACTCATTGTGCTTACCCAATGGATTTTACTCATACCAAAAAGCTCAAGCACGTATGATGAAATTAAGGATGCTCGAAATGAAGTACAGGAATTAGAATCTCAACAAAAAAAATTACAAGAGTTAAATACTTTTTTACAATCTGATTTTTTTGCAGAAAAAGAGGCTCGAACAAAACTTGGTATGCAAAAAAAAGACGAGCACGTGGTAGTCCTTGATTCGTTTATAACATCTGGTAGTGAATCTGATGAAAAAAGTGAAAAAAATAGTATCCAAAATCTTGATCCATTAAGGCAGAATAGTAATGAAAAAAATACTACCAGTTGGTGGCAGTATTTTTTTGGAGAGTAATTAGTAAAAGCCCCCTGCCAGAATCGAACTGACGTATGTGGTTTACGATACCACTGTTCTGCCACTGAACTAAGGAGGCACTACAATTAAATATTTTTGTGTTTAACTTTGGTTACTAGAAATTATAATATATGAACCTCATTCTCTATACAAAAACTGGATGTCCATGGTGCGTGGAAGTGCTTTCGATTTTTAAGAAAAAAGGCGTAGTATTTGAAGAACGAGATTGTCGAAAAAATGAAAAATTTCTCGTGGAACTTCAGGAAAGATCAGGCCAATTATTAACGCCAACGCTTGATTGTGATGGCGAGCTCCTTGCCGATTCCGACGCTAAAGCTATTACCGAATTCCTTACTCAAAAAGGACACCCTTCTTTTATATAGTTATTAGACTCACTCTAGTATACGTCAGTTGATCTTCTTTTTCAAGAGCGTAGTATGGTAGCTGTAAAGCATATACAATTTT
>Ga0209726_10007265_pt1 | contig 12465 bp, 5 predicted proteins | sample Subgrocontami54m_FD_187453 | JGI IMG/M metagenome (GOLD analysis project Ga0209726, IMG submission 187453) | Subsurface groundwater microbial communities from S. Glens Falls, New York, USA - GMW46 contaminated, 5.4 m (SPAdes) (version 3) | ecosystem: Environmental > Aquatic > Deep subsurface >... | reverse complement strand
CCTGCTGCGGCACCAAATTCCCCAAGGAAGCACTTGATTCGAGTTAACATAGTAATACTAGCCTGATCTTCCCATGCCCGACACCCCCGACATTCCCGAGTCAAACGACCTGCCCGCCAGCAGCACGCCCCTCTTCGCCCCGAACGAGAAGATCGAGAAGATCAACGTCGCCGAGGAGATCAAGAACTCGTTCCTGGACTACTCAATGTCCGTGATCATCTCGCGGGCGTTGCCCGACGTGCGCGACGGCCTCAAGCCCTCGCAGCGCCGGCTGCTCTTCGCGATGTTCAATGACCTGAACCTCCTCCCGACCCGCAAGCACCTCAAGTGCGCCCGCATCGTCGGCGAGACGATGGGCAAATACCATCCGCACGGCGATCAGGCGATTTATCCCACGCTCGTCCACATGGCCCAGCCGTGGTCGATGCGCGAAACGCTCGTCGATGGCCAGGGCAACTTCGGCTCCGTCGAGGACGACCCGCCGGCGGCCATGCGTTACACCGAGGCCCGCCTCACGCACCTCGGCGCGATCCTCATGGACGACCTCGACCAGCAGACCGTCGATTTTGTCCCCACCTACGACGAGGAGCACAACGAGCCAGTCGTCCTGCCCGCGGCGTTCCCGAACCTGCTGGTCAATGGCGGCACCGGCATCGCGGTCGGCATGGCCACGAACATGGCGCCGCACAACCTCGGTGAAATCATCGACGGCATTTGCGCGCAGATCGACGACCCGGACATCACGATCCCGCAGTTGATGAAGTTCATCAAAGGCCCGGACTTCCCGACGGGCTGCATGATCTGCGGGACCGAGGGGATCAAGAATTACCTCGTCACTGGCCGCGGCAGCGTGAAGGTCCGCGGCCGCGTTGGCCTGGAGCAGATGAAGGGCAACCGCGAACAAATCGTCATCACGCAGATCCCGTACGCGGTGAACCGCGCCCAGCTCGTCGAGCGCATCGCCGCCTTGGTGAACGAGAAGATCCTCACCGACATCACCGCCGTCCGCGACGAGTCCGACGAGAACACGCGCGTCGTGGTCGAGATCAAGCGCGATGCGATCCCGAAGGTCGTCATCAACAACCTCTACAAGCACACCGCGCTGGAGACGAGTTTCGCCGTCAACGCGCTCGCCATCGACCACGGCCGCCCCAAGACGCTCAGTCTCAAAGCGCTGATCTTTTGCTACATCGAGCACCGCCGCGAAGTCGTCTTGCGCCGCACGCGCTACCAGCTCAGCAAGGCCGAAGAGCGCGCCGAACAACTCGAAGGCTACCTCATCGCGCTGGCGAACCTCGACGAATTCATCCACATCATCCGCAGCTCGAAAAACAAGGAGGAGGCCAAGGTCAAGCTGCTCGCCTTCGAGTTCACCCAGCAGCAGGTCGTCAACTTCGGCATCAAGATTCGCAATGAAGCCCGCTTCGTGAATGGCCGCTACTCCCTCAGCGAGGCCCAGGTCAACGCCATCCTCGAACTGCGCCTCTACCAGTTGACCGGCATGGAAATCGACAAGGTCGAAGCCGAATACAAGGAGCTGCTCAAGACCATCGCCGACCTCCTCGACATCCTCGCCAAAGAAGCGCGCGTGTTCAAAATCATCAAAGCCGAGCTGGAGGCGATCAAAGAAAAATACGCCACACCGCGCCGCACAGACATCGTCCCCGACGAAGGCGATATCTCGATCGAAGACCTCATCGCCAACGAAGGCGTCATCATCACCATCACGCACAACGGCCTGATCAAGCGGACGAACATCAGTTCCTACCGCGCCCAGCGCCGCGGTGGCAAAGGCGTCATCGGCATGACCACGCGCGAGACGACGGTGGTGGAGGGCGAAGCGCCCGATTTCATCGAGCACCTGTTCACCGCCAGCACGCACGACTACCTGATGTTCTTCACGAGCACGGGCCGCGTCTATGTCGAGCGCGTGCACGAAATCCCCGACATGGGCCGCGCCTCGAAAGGCCGCAGCATCGCGAATCTTCTCGAACTGAAAGCCGACGAGAAGATCGCGGCCCTCATCCGCGTCGAGGCCAAGGCCGGCCCGAACAAAGAAGATCAAACCTGGCAGCAGCCGGCCTTCGTCTTCTTCGCCACCCAGCTCGGCACGGTGAAGAAGACGGCCCTCGGGGATTTCGCGAACATTCGCAAGGGCGGCATCATCGCCATCACCATCGAACAAGGCGACACGCTCATCGACGCCAAGCTCACCACTGGCCAGAATGAAATGGTGCTCATCACCCGCGACGGCATGAGCATCCGTTTCAGCGAGGAGAACGTCCGTTCGATGGGCCGCCCCGCCGCCGGCGTGAAAGGCATCGAACTCGACAGCGGCGACGCCGTCGTCGGCCTCGCGATTGTCGTGACGGACGCGACCCTTCTCGTCGCCGGCGACAACGGCCTCGGCAAACGCACTGCCTTCGACGAATACCGCCTCCAATCCCGCGGGGGCAAAGGCGTCATCACCATGAAGACCACCGACCGCACTGGCGTGGTCGTTGGCGCCCTCACCGTCCACGACGCCGACGAAATCATGCTGATCACCACGCGCGGCCAGATGGTGCGCACGTGTGTGAAGGACATCCGCGAGGCCGGCCGCAACACGCAAGGCGTCAAACTCGTCAACCTCGACGAAGGCGACAAACTCCAAGCCATCGCGCCCGTCATCAGCGAAGAAAAAGCCGACGAAAGCGAGCAGCCCGATCTGCCAGCGGCTTCGTAGCCCGTCCGCGCGAACGTGACGGCGCCCATGGACTTCTTGCAGCAGCCGAGGTGACCGGGCATTCGGCGCGTCAGCATCGCTGTGCCGCGCTCGACCGGGCGGTGACCAGTAACACAGTGATGGTGGCCGACCTTCTCTGCGCGCAATTTTCGCCTTTGAATGTTCGGCGGTTCTGGTAAAAGGCCAGTCATGGGCGGCGGAGCGCAACCTTGGTTGCCGTCGAACGCGAGCCGGGAGTTCACCACCACGCACTGGAGCGTGGTGCTGGCGGCGGCTCACGGCACCGACGCGCCCGCCGCGGAGGCCCTGGAGCAGTTGTGTCGCACCTACTGGTATCCCCTCTACGCGCACGTGCGGCGCCGCGGTTCCAGTCCCGAGGACGCGCAGGATTTGACCCAGGAATTCTTCGCGCGCTTGTTGGCCAGACGCTGGCTCGGCATGGCGGACGGCCGGCGCGGTCGGTTCCGGTCGTTTCTCCTGGCTGCGTTAGACCATTTCCTGGCCAACGAATGGGATCGGGCACACTACCAAAAGCGTGGCGGAGGCTCCCCTCACTTGCCCTTTGACACACTCGCCGCGGAGCAGCTTTATCACCCGGAAGCAAGCCGCGACGGGAGTCCCGACGCCCTCTACGAACGGAACTGGGCGCTACGGCTCCTCGACCAGGTGCGCACCCGATTGCGGGAGGAATACCGGGCTGACGGGAAGGCGCAAAGGTTTGATCTGCTCGAGCGTTTTCTTCCGGGAGAAGAGTGTTCGCTCACCTACGCGCAAGCCGCCGCCCAACTCGGCGTGCCGGAAGGAACGCTCAAGAGCGACGTGCATCGGCTGAAGCAGCGTTACGGCGAACTGCTCCGGGAAGAGATCGCCCACACCGTCCCCAGTCCGGAGGAGATTGATGATGAACTCCGCCATCTGATCGCTGTGTTGGGGCGGTGACCCTAGACCCGGCAGGTGAATGGCCACCACAGAACGCCGTGAAGCCGAGCCGCAGCCAGAGCGGCGACGCGACACTGGATACTGGATACTGGATGCTGGATCAACCGGCTTGGGCGCGCGCCACGGATCGGCTGCAACTTTTTCAGGATTTTGCTTCAGCAACACGTAGAAGCGGTTTGAGAAAGTCCGTTATGGCCACCGTGCTGCATTGCACCGAATGTGGGGCTGAATTGCCGACGGGCACCTTGGGAAACCGGTGCCCGCGTTGCCTGCTGCAATTCGGACTGGAAGCGGCTGCGGGCCGCGTGGCCCCGGCCCAAGGCCCCACCCCACCCGGTCGTCCAGAGCCCTCGCTGGGCCTGTTGCGCCGCTTTGGCGATTACGAGTTGCTCGAGGAGATCGCCCGCGGCGGCATGGGGGTGGTGTACAAAGCCCGGCAGGTCAGCCTGGACCGCCTCGTGGCGGTGAAGATGATTCTCGCCGGCCAGTTTGCGACCCCGGCGTTCGTCCAGCGCTTTCGCACCGAGGCCTCGGCCGCCGCAGTGCTGCACCATCCGAACATCGTCGCGATCCATGAAGTCGGGGTCCACGCCGGCCAGCACTACTTCTCGATGGATTTCGTGGATGGCCCCAGTCTGGCCGCCCTGGTGGGGCACGTTCCGTTGCCAGCCCGGCGGGCGGCCCAGTACCTCAAAACCATTGCCGAGGCCATTCACTACGCGCATGAGCAAGGCATCCTGCACCGCGACCTCAAACCGTCGAACGTGCTCATCGACGCCAACGACCAGCCGCGCATCACCGATTTCGGCCTGGCCAAGCGGTTTGGAGTCCCGCCTTCAGGCGGTCAGTCGGTGGAACTTGCTCGCGCGTCGCCGCTCCCGGGCGCTCTGCCGGCTGAAGCCGGGACTCCGAACGAACTAACCCTGAGCGGACAGATGGTCGGCTCGCCCAACTTCATGCCGCCAGAGCAGGCGACGGCCAAGCACGGCAAGGTGGGCCGGTACAGCGACGTCTATGCCTTGGGCGGGATCCTCTACCACCTGCTGACGGCGCGCCCGCCGTTCCAGGCGGACTCGTTGGAGATCATCGTCAGTCAGGTGCTGACGGCCGAGCCGGTTTCGCCGCGGATGCTCAACGCCAGCGTGCCGCGCGATCTGGAGACGATTTGTCTGAAGTGCTTGGAGAAGGAATCGTCGCGCCGTTACGCCACGGCCCAGGCACTGGCGGATGAACTGGGCCGTTTCCTGCGCGGGGAACCGATCCTGGCGCGGCCAGTCAGCCGACCGGAAAAGGTTTGGCGCTGGTGTCGGCGCAAACCGGCGCTGGCGACGGCGCTGGGCGCGGTGGTTCTCGTGGCGGCCGTGGGCTTCTCGGGAATCCTCACGCAGTGGCGGCGGGCTGAAGAGCAACGGCGACTGGCAGATGAGCAACGGCTCAGTGCTGAATCCAGCGAGTTGCTCGCCCGCCAAAACGCCTATGCCGCGGACATGCACCTCGCGCAACTTGCCCTCGCCGACAACAACCGTGGGCTCGCCGTGAGCTTGCTGGACAAATACCGGCCGGCCAGGAAATCCGAAATCCAAAATCCGAAGTCCGAAACTGACCTGCGCCATTGGGAATGGCGCTACCTGTGGCAGCTCTGCCAGGGTGACGAGTTGTTCACGCTGCACCAGTATCCGCGTGGTATCGACGCACTGGCGGTCTCGAAAGATGGAACGGTCTTGGCGCTGGCGTGCGGGGACCAAGTCGCGCTCTGGGATTTGACCACCAAAAGGCCATTGACCGGGTTGCCCATCGCCACCACGGAAGCCCTGGCATTCTCCCCCACCCGCAACCTGTTAGCCGTGGGCACTTGGAACGCGACCGGACAACCGGGGATTGATTTGTGGGACGCAAGCGCAGGCAAGGTAACCAAGACGCTCACGCACGAGGCTGAAGTCCGATCCGTGGCCTTCTCGCCGGACGGCAAGCTGCTGGCCACCTTTGACAATCGGGGGAACATCAAGGTGGCGGACTGGGCGTCCGACCAAACCCTCACCAACTTCGCTGTACGGCCCCCACGCCGCCGGCCCACAGGCGTCGTGGTTTTCTCACCCGAGGGAAACCAGTTGGCCATCGGAGAAGATTACGGGCATGTCCAACTCCTCGACTTGCAGACGGGAACCGTGCTGCCTTTCCAGACGCAAAGCAGCGAAGGCGTGCATGCACTCGTCTTTTCGGCCAACGGGCAACTGCTCGCGGCGGGTCTGGGGAGCGCGGTTCGCCTCTGGGACGCCAACTCCGGGGAGCCTCGGGGGCAACTGACCAACCACACGGAATGGGTGAAAGGACTCGCTTTCACGCCGGATGGCCGGCAATTGGCCTCAGCGAGCCGCGACGGAACGATCCGGATCTGGAGCGTGGCTGACCACACCGAGCTTCGTTGCTTGCGCAGTTCCGGGGAGGGGCCGGAGGCCCTGGCCATGCTGCCCGATGGCCGCACTCTGGTGACTGCCGGCTATGGGGGTTCGGTTTGCCTTTGGGACGCCACCGCCAGCAGCCGAGCACCCGCCCACACCAATCTGGCCGTGGCCTTCGGGATTGACTCGCTCACGGAGCTCGAGACCCCGCAGTTCGCACTCAAGACGCTCGACCCGAGGGCAGCCTGCCGGTTTGGCTTCGCGTTTACGCCGGACAGCCGCGGCTTCATTACGACCGACCGCTACGGTTCACTCGCGCTCTGGGACGCCCGGTCGGTCCGGGTTACCGAAAACCTGCCCGCGTTGGGCAGCAACCATTGGGGCGTGGCGCTGTCACCAGATGGCCGTTGGCTGGCGGCCGGCAAGACTCCGGGAATACTCACCATCTGGGATTGGACGGCTCGCCGTGCGGTCACCAACTTCATCGTTCCCTGCGAGTATTACGGCAAGCTCGGCTTTTCCCGCAGCGGCAATTTCCTCTCCGCCGTCGCTTTTAACAATGAGTGGGTGGTCAGCACCCGGATCTGGCAAAGCGGCGACTGGAAGGAGGTAGCCATGACGGGAAACGAATTTGCCGGCATCATGTCGGTGGACCTTTCGCTGGACGACCGGCTCCTGGCCGCCGGATACCAAAATGGGTCAGTGAAGCTGTTCCGCTTTCCTTCTGGACAGCACGAAACCACGTTCACGAACCATCAAGCACATGTGACGGGAGTGCTCTTCTCGCCGGATGACCGGGAGCTGTTTTCAACCAGCTTCGACAGTTCTGCCCGGCTTTGGGATCTGTCTGCCCGGCGGGAACTGGCGACCTTGCGGGGTCATTTCGGCCTGGTTGGCAGTGCCGTGTTGTCCCCCGATGGCCGACGGGCGGCCACAGGCGGCTCGAGCCCAAGAGATGCCGTGAAACTGTGGGATCTGGTGGCGCACCGGGAACTGCTCTCCTTGCAGGGCGAGGGTCAGTATTTCATGCACCTTACCTTTTCTCCTGACGGGAACACGTTGGCCGCCACCTCGTTTGATGGTATCGCTCATCTCTGGCGCGCGCCCTCGTGGGAGGAAATCGCGGCGGCGGAGACGAAGCAGAAGGCTCCCTGAATTCCTACGGAAGGCAACGAAGGGAACGAAGAGGGCCCGGACTGCCCCTGCCGCCCTGTTTCCTCCGGTACCTTCGTTTCCTTCTCTGAGAGAATCCTCTCGTCTGCAAAGGATGCGATGGCACACCCCACAAATCCGTTTTGCCCGCAAGAAAGCTCATAACATTCGCCGCGATTTGTTGTAGAACCACGGTAATGACGGCCCGATGTTCTACGCGTGATGGCGGGAGCCTCCGGACAAAGCCGATGCGCGCAACGTTGGCTTCCGTCTGGTGAAGCTCCGGCGGCGTGGAGCACCGGCTGGCCAGAAACAAGTTCCTTCCGCGTGGAAGGACGGCGGGTTTTGGCGGCGAACTCCGTGTGTCCGCCAAAGCCCGCTCGGTTGTCAGCCGTACCGGAATGAAGACAGATGCTCGTCAGCAAATTGCAGTCTAACGAAAAGAACTCCGATGAAAACAAAGCGTGACTCCGTAGGTTTCTCAACGCGCACCTGGGTCGTGGTCTCTGCGCGCCCGCTTGCTCTTTCGCTGGTGGCGTTGAGCGCGCTGGTCCTGGCCGCGCCGTACAGCCTGCGCGCACAGATGAATGGCACCGTCAACCTCGGCGGTTGGAGCGTAAGCCGGGTCAACGAGGCGGGGGGTTACCAGCATTACTTTGTGAGTTTACATTGGGTCGATCTCCGAGCCGCGGCCAGCGTCACGCTCCAAGTCACCGGCGGCACGGCGCGAGAAGGGGCGGACTTCAGGCTCGACCAGAAAGTCGTTTCCGCCTCACCCGGGCAGACCTACAACGATGTAGTCGTCTTTGCTGTGGCCGATAGTTTGGACGAAGGCCAGGAAACCATCGAAGTGACCCTCACCAACCCGACGGGCGGCGTGGTCATCGGCTGGCCTGATCGCACCACGGTCGCATTGGCGGACAACCCGGACGTGAAGAGCTTCAATCTCCCGGTTGGTTACTCAATCCCGCTGGTCGCCTGGAAATACGACGGAAAGGTCCGGATTGACGTCGAGCGGCAAGGCTCCACGACGGAAAGCGCCGATGTCGATTACCGGACCGAACCGGGCACCGCCCAGCCCGGCGTGGACTACCTCCCCGTGAGTGGCACGCTGCATTTTGGTCCGGCGGCGAATGGGGCGAACTTCACCGTCCCATTCCTGACCAACAGCCCGCCCAGAAGCGACAAGGACTTCCGTGTCGTGTTGAGCAACCCCAGCGCTGGTTACATTCTGGGCTCTCCCAAGGAAGTCACCGTCCGCATCCTGAACGATGAGGGCGGCTTCGCCCTCCAGCCACGGTTTGGCACCAACAACGTGCACAACAATGAGTACCAGTTGCCGGTTTATCAGTTGCCGGAAAACGCCGGTGAGGCGTTGGTGGACGTCGTGATCCTGGGGGACACGGCCACCCGACCGGTCACCGTCGAGTATCGGACCCAGCCCGTCTCCGCCACGCCGGTGCAGGATTACACGCCCGTGAGCGGCACACTGACGTTCGCCGCCGGCGAGTCGCGCAAGACGCTCGCCATCCCGATCCTCAACGACAGCTACACCGAAGATTGGGAGAGCTTCAGACTCCGGTTGGAAAACCCTACTGGCGGCTTGCCGCTCAGTCGGCCTCGCGAAGTGGAGATCGGCATCAGCGATAACGACCGTGGCTATTTCATCGCGGATATCGACTGGTCCCGCACCGGCAACCTTGTCTTCGATGAGCGAGCCGGCACAGTGACGGTGAACGTGGGTCGTGTGGGTGACTATAACTTTCCCAGTTCCGTTCATTACCGCGTCACGACGAACAGTGCGAACCGGGCCCCCGGTTTGGCCACCGCTGGCGCGGACTTTTTGCCGACGGAGGGCACGTTGACCTTTGGCGCGAACGAGACCAACAAGACGTTCGCCTTGACGATCCTCGACGACAGCCTGATCGAGAGCGATGAGGACTTCTTCATCGTGCTGGATCAGGGGACTGGCGTTGTGCCGTTCTGGCCGCAGGAGGTACAGGTGATCGTTCGCGACGGCGAGCGAAACCAGGTGCGAGTGGATCCGGACTTCAAACCCGATTGGCCCATCTCGCTCTCCTGGCCTTTGGGCGTTGCCCTCCCGGCCGTGCAACCCGCCGACGGAAAGATTCTGGAGGTCACGCAAGCCGACCGCCTGACGGGCGAGGACGGTGTGCTGGTGCTCCGCTGGCTGCCTGATGGCCGAGCTGACCCGGCCTGGCAGACGGCGGTGATCAGCGGCCTCGTCGGCTTTCTCGTTCCACAGACGAATGGCCAAGTGCTAATCGCAGCGGCCTCCGGCAGTCCGCATTTCTGGAATGCGGACAATCCAAACTTTGTGGTGAACGGTGTGGCCCGCCGTCATCTGGCGCGGCTCAACGCCGACGGCTCACTGGACACGGGCTTCTCGGCGCAACTTCCAACGAACACAGTCGTTACCGGCCTGGCGGTGCAGAGAAACGGCCAGATCCTCGCTGTGGTGGGCAACCCTTCCGCCGATAGCCGGCTTTTGATGCGCTTGGACGCTGCTGGATCCTTGGACCCGGCCTTCAATCCGCCGACGCTGGTGAACAGCTACAGCCGCCCGATGGTCCTTGAAGCGCCGGACGGGGGAATTCTCGTAGCGAGTGGCCAACTGATGCGCTTCAATCCCGACGGCAGCCTGGACACGCAATTCCAACCTCCCTCGGACTCGTGGGTTCGGGCCGTGCAGCCGGACGGCCGGCTATTGGTCACGTTTTACACCAACGACATCCCGTATCTGGCGCGCCTGACGGCGGACGGCCAGTTAGATCCAACGTTTGCCTCCCTCGCCACGGACTGGCGGACCACTCAGGTCTTACCTGGCGCGGATGGAAAGATCTGGATTCTGGATCGGGCGGTCTCCGGCGTGTTCGGCTACAGATTGCTGCGCAAAAACGCCGACGGGAGCGACGACCGGACTTGGCCGGTGGCCAACCTCCGAGCAGAGTGTAATGTCTTTGGCGATCCGTTGGATCTCCTCGACTTGCCCGATGGGAACCTCCTGCTCGCTCCGCGTGCTTCCTTCGGGCGGGTGAATGGCCAACCGCGTGTCGGCCTGACTCGACTGTTGGTCAAAGCGCCGTTGCCCCGGTTCGAAGTGGACCTTCCCAGCGCCATGGTGCCGGAGAACGGCGGAAAGGTGCCCATCACACTCCTGCGCTGCGGCACCAACACCGAGCCAATCACGGTCGCCTGGCAGACGGCGGGCGGCACGGCCAGACCGGGCGTGGATTACCTGCCTGCCAGCGGCACACTCACGTTCCCCACCAACGAATCGGTCGCCACGATCGAACTGGAACTGCTCGACAACTCTTTGCCAGATGAGGACCGCACCGTGCGCCTGCGCCTGCAAGGCCCGCCGCCGGAGAATCAGCCGTATCCGGTCGTCGAACTTACCATCGCCAACGACGACTTGGGCTTTCTGCCCGGCGGCATCAAGCGGTTTCCCAACGGCCGCGTGTTGCTGCGCCCGACCGGGTATGGGGTTGACCGGGCTTCCGGTGCCGCCTCCTACCTCGAAGCATCCGAAAACCTGCGGGACTGGATCGATCCCGGCCTCGGCGGAGGCTATTCCTGGATCGGGTTCTCAAACCCCGAAGTGCTCGACAAAACGGCACCGACCAACGTCATGCGCTTTTACCGGTTGCGGAAGGAGTTGCCCTGAATGTGCCATCGCTCATCCGGCGGATGGTTCTCGTTCCGCGTGGAAGGAAGGCGGGGTTTGGCGGCGCACTCCGTGTGTCCGCCAGAACCCGCCGCGAAGCAGCGCCGGTCGAAGACGCCTCCATCAGCCGCCCTATCCACAATTACCACGAAAGGTTTAAGGCCATGAAGCGAAATCATACGAAACCAAGCCACACTTCAATATTCAGGGTCCAATGTCCGAGGTTCGGGATTCTCCTGACGCTCTCATTGCTCCTGCCTACAGTCCTGATGCCGCGCGCCGCCAATGCCGCCGAACTGCGCGCGGTGCGGGACGGCAGATACCTGAACCTCAGTTGGGAAGCCCCGGACGGCAAGCTCCAGGAGGCATCTACGCCAAATGGGCCCTGGCAGACGGTGACGACGGCGGTGTGCCCCTACCGGACAGCGACGGCCTATCCCCAGCGGTTCTATCGCCTGATTCTCCCGGCACCCGGCAAGAAGTGGCTGACCGTCGCCGCCGTTACCATGACATCACAAACCAACACCGAAGCCAATCTTCAGACGTTCTTCTCCTACATGGAGCGGGCCGCCAGCAATCGCGTGGATTTGATCGTTTTCCCCGAAGTGGCGCTCCAGGGGTGTCCCGGGTGGCGGGAGAACTCCACGCCACCCTCGGTCCAGGAGATGGCCTACACCCGACAGACCGCCGAAACGATCCCGGGGCAGAGCACCAGCAACGTGGTGGCCAAGGCGCAGGAGTTGAACCTCTTTGTGGTCTTCGGGATGACCGAGAAAGACCAAGCGGGCCGGCTCTACAATGCCAACGTCTTTCTGGGTCCGGCGGGAGTCATTGGCAAGCACCGGAAAACATTCCACGTGGGGAATGATGGTTCGATCTGGAGCCTCAGCTCAGGGTTCGAAGTTCTCGACAGCCCGCTCTGCAAAATCGGCCTGATGATCTGTGCTGAAATGGCTCTTTATCCCGGACCGGGCTTGGCCGGCCAAGGCGCGGATCTGCTGGTGAGCTCCTCAGCTTGGTGGACGATTTACTCCTCGAACTATGAGGCCGTCACGGTAGGGAATGCCGTCCAATCCAAGCGTTGGCACGTCGTCAGTCAGCAGGTCGGCACCGTCGGACATGCGCAGGTTTACGGCCACAGCCGCGTGGTCGATCCCAAGGGCAAGGCCGTCTGTGACACCGGGGCGACGGAGGGGCTTGTCATGTGGGCGACCGACATCTTGATCGACGCCAGACGCTAGCTCCAGCCAGCCGGGGACTGGACAAAGTGCGGAGGAAATGAGTGTCCAAGACGATTCGCCGTCCCTGAAAAATGGTGGTCCCTGGTCTCATCCGAGCAGCGTGCGCGCCTTCACGCTGATTGAGCTTCTCGTCGTGATCGCGATCATCGCGCTGCTGGCGGCGCTGTTCTTGCCGGCATTGTCGCGCGCGAAGCAAAAGGCCCGCGCCGTGATTGGCCTGAGCAACCAGCGCCAGATCAACTTGAGTTTTTGGGCCTTTTCACCATTCCCCGCCACGGCAGCCGGCCCAATCCGGCGCCGACCTACTGGCCACCAGACAAG
>Ga0209726_10007264_pt1 | contig 12466 bp, 13 predicted proteins | sample Subgrocontami54m_FD_187453 | JGI IMG/M metagenome (GOLD analysis project Ga0209726, IMG submission 187453) | Subsurface groundwater microbial communities from S. Glens Falls, New York, USA - GMW46 contaminated, 5.4 m (SPAdes) (version 3) | ecosystem: Environmental > Aquatic > Deep subsurface >... | reverse complement strand
TGGCGGCGAAGATGTAGGTGCGGCCGGGCTGGAGATGCTCGGCGCCGCGGACGGTGACGCGCGCGCCGGCGAGGAAAAGCAGCGTGCGCGCCCACCCGCGGGCACAGAGATGCTGGATGCGGCCGGTGGAATCGAAGGCGGAAACGAGCAGCGAAACAGTGCCCCACGCTATCGTCGACAGATAGGCCAGCGGCACGGTGACGGCCAGCGAGCGGAAATGGCTGAGCGCGCGCAGAAGGGGAGACATTGTCAGGAGGCGCCCCGGAGAACGTGATTGGGCTCGTTGACACGTGTGGTCCAGTAGCGGCGGAGGTCGCCAGCGAGATAGAGCGAGCCCGTAGCGAAGACGGCGTCACCGGGAGCGGCGAGCGAGAGGGCGTGCTCGAGGGCCTCGGCGGGATCGGGAACGACTTCGAGGCGACCGGAAGAAACAAAATGGCCGGCGATGCGAGCGAGCTCCGCGGCGGTGATGGCGCGAGTTTGGCGCGGCTCGGTGAGCGTGACGCTGGCCGCGCGAGGAAATAGCAGGCCAGTGATTTCGTCCACGGCTTTGTCGCGCATGGCGCCGTAAACAAGATGGATGCGGCGGCCGGGAAAATTTTCGTTCCAAAATTCAAGCAGGGCGCGGGCACCGGCGGGGTTGTGCGTGCCGTCGAGAAAAACGGCGGGATTCTGCTGCACGAGCTCGAGGCGGCCGGGCCAGCGGGTGTCGGCGATGCCGTGGGCGATAGTGGAATCGTCCATGGGGAAACCGCGCTCGGCGAGAAGGCGCGCGGCGGCCAGCGCGGCAAGAGCGTTGCGGATTTGATAGCGCCCGGGGAGCGGGAGCGAGAGCTCGATTTGCTTGGCACCTTTTATCGATGAGACCGCGACGGTGCAGCCAGTGGAAACAGGCGCAGTCCCGCGGTTTCGGGGAAGCGCCCTCACATCTTCCACGCGAAACATTTCGTCGACTTCGAAGAGGCGGGCGTCCTGCTCGGCGCAGCGGCGAGCGATAACGGCGCGGGCTTCGGGGCGCTCGGCGCTGGAGACGACCCACGCGCCGGGCTTGATGATGCCGGCTTTTTCGGCGGCGATTTCCTCGATGCTATGGCCGAGAAAACTTTCGTGGTCGAAATCAATCTGCGTAATGACGGCGACCTCGGGCGTGACGATGTTGGTGGAGTCGAGACGGCCGCCCATGCCCACTTCGTAGATGGCGAAGTCCACCGGCGCGCGGGCGAAATGGTCGAAGGCCATGGCGGTGAGGCACTCGAAATAAGTGGGGTGCGCGGCGAGCGAACCGGAAGCCAGCAACACTTCGATGAACGCGTGGATGCGGGAAAACGTGGCGGCGAAATCGGCCTCGGAAATATCTTCGCCGGCGATGCGGATGCGCTCGTTGATGCGCACAAGGTGCGGCGAGGTGTAGAGGCCGGTGCGCAGACCGGCGGCGCAGAGGATGGAATCGAGCATCGCAGCGGTGGAGCCTTTGCCGTTGGTGCCGGCGATATGCACGCAGGGACAGGCGCGGTGCGGGTTATCGAGGCGGTCAGCGAGGACGGAGATGTTGCGCAAGTCGAATTTCTGCGCAGCGGCGCCGGCTGTGCCGCCCAGAGCGGGCTGGCGCGGCGCGGCCAGCTCGCGGCCGAGCGTGAGGAGATAGCGCACTGATTCGTCATAAGTCATAGGAGGCAGTGACTAGTGGCCCTTCGGCTGCGCTCAGGGCAAGCGAGTGGTTAGTGTAAGCCAAAATTGCAGAAATGGCGCTAGGCGAGGAAAAAGTCGAACGATTTCGAGATGTAGTTCTTGAGGTCGCGGCGGTGGACGACGGCGTCGAGGAAGCCGTGCTGGAGTAGGAATTCGGAACGCTGGAAACCGTCGGGGAGTTTCTGGCGAATAGTCTGCTCAATGACTCGCGGGCCGGCGAAACCGATGAGCGCGCCGGGCTCGGCGATGTTGAGGTCGCCCAGCATGGCGTAACTGGCGGTGACGCCGCCGGTGGTGGGGTCAGTGAGGACGGAGATGTAGGGGAGCTTGGCGTCGTCGAGTAGTGCAAGCGCGGCGGAAATTTTGGCAAGCTGCATCAGACTGATCGTGCCTTCCATCATGCGCGCGCCGCCGGAACAGGAGACGATGACCAGCGGAATTTGTTTTTTGAGGCACAACTCGATGGCGCGGGTGACTTTTTCGCCGACGACGGCGCCCATCGAGCCGCCGATGAAACCGAACTCCATGGAGCAGCAGATGATGTCGCGGCCGTTGAGCCGGCCTTCGGCGGTGAGAATGGCGTCGGCCATGCCGAGCTTTTTCTGCGTGTCCTTCAGGCGAGACTTGTAGGGCTTGGTGTCCACGAAGCCGAGAGGGTCGTTGGAAGCAAGAGCGGCATCGTGCTCGGTCCAGGCCGCGTCGTCGAGGAGCAATTCGAGGCGGTGGAAGGCGTTGAGCCTAAAGTGATGCTCACACTTGGGGCAGACCTGCCAGTTAGACTCGAGGTCCTTCTTCCAGAGGATGGCGGCGCAGGCTTCGCACTTGAGCCACATGCCCTCAGTGCGCACGCGGCGCTCGTCGGGCGGGACGGCGGAGTCGATCGATTTTTTTTCGCGCTTGAACCAGGCCATATGAGTTCAGAAAATAGAAAATAGAAATTAGAAAATAGGGAAACCCAAAACCTGTCCTTTGCCGCCTAGTAGTCGATGCCGCGCTGGGCGAGGATGCCTTTCGTGTACGGGTGCTTGACCTCTTTCATTTCCGTGACGAGGTCGGCGATCTCGACCAGCCGGGGATGCGCGTTGCGCCCGGTACAGATGACGTGAACATGCTCGGGGCGCTTAGAGAGCGCATCGGCCACCTTCTCCGCATCCAGCATTTTATAGCTGATGACGTAATTTATCTCGTCGAGAATCACGAGGTCGTACTTATCACTCACGATCTGCGCGCGGGCGAATTCCCAGGCCTCTTCGGCGAGACGGACGTCTTCGGGGTCGGTGTCCGCGCCGCCGACCTTGACGAAGCCGCGGCCCATGACGCGAATTTCAAACTTGTCATCGCCGAGCAGCTTGGCGGTGTCCAGTTCGCCGTAGTGCCAGGAGCCTTTGATGAACTGCACCATGAGCACGCGCAGGCCCTGTCCCACAGCCCGGAAGGCGGTGCCCAGAGCGCAAGTGGTTTTGCCCTTGCCGGGGCCGGTGTAGATGATGAGCAGACCTTTTCCTTCGGGCATAGGAGCAGTGGCTAGTGACTAATAATTAGTGACTAGCGGGAACCAGAATAGTGAAGGCGGGAGAAGGAAAGGTCAAGTGCGCCCAACAAGTCGAAGAGTCGAAATGGCGGAGCAGCGCAGCAATCGCGCGGTGCGAGCGAGTCGTGAGAAAATGAAGGCCGTGCGCCGCGTCCGCACGGGGGAGATGCATGGCCACACTACAAGAGTTGGTGGAGGATTTTCTGGCGCAGAAACGGATCGCCGTAGTGGGAGTTTCGCGCTCGGACCGAGCGTCGCCGGCGAACGCGATCTGGAAGAAGCTAAGCGGCGCAGGTTACGAAGTTTTTGCGGTGAATCCGCAGGCGGATGAAATCGACGGGCAACGCTGCCACCGGAGCCTGCGTGCGATTCCGTCCGGTGTGGACGGCGTCGTGTTTGCGGCGCCGCCCGGCGCGGCCGAGGAAGTTGTCCGCGAGTGCGCGCAGTTGGGGATCCGGCGGTTCTGGATGCACCGCTCGATGGGAACCGGGAGTGTCTCGCCGGCGGCGGCCGAATTGGCGAGGCAGAACGGCATCACAGTAATCGCGGGCGCCTGCCCGATGATGTACGTGCCACCTGTGGATATTGCGCACAAATGCTTCAAATTTGTGCTGCGCATCACTGGCGGGCTTCCCAAAACACAATGACCAGAGGCTTTTCTTTGTAGAAGTGTCCCTGTGCGCCGCGCTATCTGCGTCACGAATTTGGCGGCGCTTCGCAGAGCGAGGTGACCTGGCCCGCTTGCGACGGCGGGAAGAGCAAAACGACGCGGCGATTGCGCTCGCTAGCGGCCTGCGTATCTTCCACCGGTTCGCGCTCGCCTTTGCCGATGACGGCATCGCCGAGTTTTTCCATGGCGTCCTGTCGAGCGGCTGCGGCGCGGCCGGTGGGCGGCTGTTTGGCTTCGAGGAGCTGGCGCACGGCGGCCATCCGGGCCTGGAGGAGGTCGCGCGCGGCGGGATCCTGCGCGTGGAGCAAGGCTTCCTCGAGGAAATAGCGGTACACGGCAAGAGCGCGCTGCTCGGAGAGCCACTGGTTGTAGTTGTCGTCGCCGACGCGGTCGGTGTGGCCCTCGTAGCGCACATTAGCTTCAGCAAAAAGCAGCAAGCGCAGCACAGCGAGCTTGGAGAGGTTCTCGCGCGCGGCGGGGTGAAGCTCGAAACTGCCGAAGTCGAAGAGAATGTCCGAGGAGAGGGTCAGGACCAGATTGCCGCCCTGCTGAGTAAGCGAGCCGAGGGCGCCCAACTGGCGGCGGAGCTCACCACAGATTTTTTCGCGGTCTTCGCGGAGGCGGGCATTCTGCTCACCAGCCTGCTTGAGGGCTTGCTCGAGCTCGCCGATGCGGCGGTTGAGCTCGAGGATTTTGGCTGCGGCGTCGCTGGCGGCGCTGCGCTCGCGTGCCAGCTCCGCTTCGAGCTGCTGCAGACGATTGCGGAGGTCGGCCAGTTGCTTGGCGCAATCTTCCTTCAACGCGGCATTTTCCGCGGTGAGGCGCGCCACCTGCAGGCGCAGAGATTCGGCTTCGGCGCGCAGGGCTTCGAGGTCGCGCTCGAGCTGGCGGACGTGAAGCCCGCCGACGGCACCGAGCGCGAGGGCGCGTGCGTTTTCCGCAATCTGCGCGGCGGTGCGCGCGAACTGCACGGTCTCGCTTCGCCGCGCGGGATCTTTCATCGCGGCCTCCGACTCCTGCAGGAATTTGCGGGCCTGCGCGAGCGTCTGTCGGGTGCGCTCTTCATCGGGCAGCAAGGCAGCGCCCGCCGGAGTGGGCACGGCCAGGATGCCGGACTTGGCGGCCAACTCGACGGCTTTGCGGGCCTGCAGCAATTCGTTGGGCGTGGACGTGTCGATGGCGGCGGGAGAGGTGTCGTACTGCGAGTAGTAGGTGTAGTAGAGCAGCTTGCCGGGGACGGGCAGAGCCTTGTTGCTGGTGACGGCGTTTTCCTGGTTGATGCTGTAGAGCACGACCACCGGGCTGGGATCGTTGACGGCGTAATCGGGCTCGGCGGTGACCATCAGCCAGAAGGTCTGGAAGGGCGTGGTGACGTTGATGCTGACGGGGCCCGTGGCATCGAAAGTGATCTCGCCGAGATTCATCGCCGCGCCATCCACGGTGACGGCCCACAGCACGTAGGTGTGGAAATCCTTGCCGAAGCGGCGAGCCGGCTCGAGGCCGCGAATCGCGCCGCGGTTAATGTCGATCTCGGAGAAGCCGGGGCGGCTGCCGATCTTCATCTGCGTGGCGGCCTGCGGCATGAGCTTCGTGCCGCGCATTTCGACCTCCGTGGAGCCGGAAAGATGGCGGAAGCCCAGAATCTGCCCGCCGGGCTCCTTCACTTCAACCGCCTGCAGCGTGGGAGACGGCGGAGCGGCTTTCTGCGCCTGCGCACAGACATCTTTGGGCACCAGCCAAATACAGATTGCAAGCGCAAACACGGACAAGCGGGTGATTCTTGACATACGGATTCTCCTCGCGGCTCGGGGCGGCAACACAGGCAAAACTCCGGCGCGCTCGAATTCGGCGGGGCTGGAAGTTCCATTCTAACGGATGCGGGGCGCGGGAACGAAATGCGAAGGAGCGAGTGTGCTCATTTGGAATACGGATGGCCGAAGAGGATGGTGAAGGCGCGGTAGAGCTGCTCGGCGAGGACGACGCGGGCGAATTCGTGCGGCATGGTGAGAGTGGAGAGCGAAAGTTTCAGGTGCGCCTGGCTGCGGAGGTCGTCGGGAAAACCTTCGGCGTCGCCGCAGAGGAAGACAAGTTCCTTGGCGCCGCGGTCGCGGAGGTCGCCGAGCCAGCGAGCAAATTGCGCGGAGGAGAGCTGCTTGCCGGCGGCGTCGAGGAGGATGAGCGTGGTGGCAGGGTCGAGCTTGAGATTGCGGAGCGCGGCGGGAGAGGCGTCGCGGAGTTCGGTGGTGTTGACGGCGCAATAGTGGCGGATGCGGAAAAGATAGTCGTCGAGAAGGGCGCGGACTTCGGGGCGACGGGTCTTGCCGAGCATGAGGAGACGGATCTTCATTGGAGAAAAGCGAAAAGGGAAAAGAGAAAAGAGAAAATAGGAAAAACGATCCAGCGTTGCCGCGAGCGCAGAGGGGGCGTCACAGAGAGATCCTTCGTTTCGCTCAGGATGACAGCACACCTCACTGTCGCTTCGCGCAGGATGACAAAATGTTTCGCCATTCAGCCTAACCCGTATTTCTTGCGTTTTTCGAGGAGCGTTTTGCGGGAGATGCCGAGGATTTCGGCGGACTTGGAAATTTTGAAATGAGTGGCTTCGAGAGTGGCGGCGATGGCCTCGCGCTCGATGTCTTCGAGGGAACGCAGAGCGGCGACGACGGCTCCGGAAGGCGCGGCGGTGCGTAAATGGTCGGAAAAATGTTCCGGGCGGAGGATGGCGTCCGAGGAAAAAACCAGGGCGCGCTCGATGGAGTTTTTCAGTTCGCGGACGTTTCCGGGCCAGGAATAGGTTTCCAACATGCGGCGGGCAGCGGCATCCAAGGCGATGCCCACGCGGGCGTGCACCGCGGCGAGGCGACCGAGCAACTCATCGGCGAGGGGAAGAATGTCCGCGGGGCGCTGGCGAAGCGGCGGCACGGCGATGGTAAAAACGTTTAGGCGGTGGAAGAGGTCTTCGCGGAAGCTGCCGGCGGCGACGAGGCGCTGGAGATCGGCGTTGGTAAGGGCGATGAGGCGCGCGTCGATACGCAGAGTGTCGGTGCCGCCGAGGCGCTCGAAGGTGCGCTCCTCAATCACGCGAAGGAGCTTGGACTGGATAGCCGGAGCGAGCGCGGCGACTTCGTCGAGGACGATGGTGCCGCCGCGGGCGAGCTCGAGGCGGCCGAGCTTGCGCTCGACCGCGCCGGTGAAGGCGCCCTTCTCGTGTCCGAAGAGCTCGGACTCGACAAGCTCCGGCGGAAGACTGGCGCAGTCGATTTTGAGATAGGGAGCATCGCGGCGCGGACTGGACTCGTGGATGAGGCGCGCGAGCTGGTCCTTGCCGCTGCCGCTTTCTCCGGTGACGAGAACGGTGGTGGACGTGGCGGCGACTTTGACGGCGAGGTCGAGGACGCGCCGGGAAGCAGCGTCGCGGGCCAGCCAGGTGATGCGCGGCAGCGTGCTCATGACGAGGCGGCGGCTCCGGAGTCCGACAGTTGCACGCGCGGTGCGGCGCGCCACAGGCGCTCGAGGTCGTAATGGAGGCGCGCGCGCTCGGCGAAGACGTGCACGACGAAAGAGCCGTAGTCGAGCAGAACCCAGTCGGCGGAGCGGCGGTCGCCTTCGCGGCGGGCGTGGCGAACTCCCATCTTAGCGAGCTGCTCTTCAATAGCGTCGCCAATGGCGCGAATCTGCGGATGGCTGAAACCGGTGCAGATGAGGAAGTAGTCGGTGAAGGCGCCGAGCTTGCGGAGGTCGAAGAGCGCGACGTCCTGGGCTTGCTTGCTGCGAGCGGCCTCCACGGCGCAGAGGAGTTCAGGACGCAGAGAGTAAGCGATCACAGGTAAAGGCCCTGGCTGAGAATGTATTCCTCCACGGCCACGGGCACAAGCCCATGAATGGGCCGGCGGAGATGGCGGCGACGGCGAACCTCGGAAGAGGAGACGCGGCTCGCGACGCTGTCGAGCAGATGCACATCCGTTTTGCGGAGATGGATGACGCGTGCGGATTGCGGCGCGGAAGGCTTGAGCAATTCCGGCGGAATCGCCCGGCGAAGCGACTCCATGCGAAAGCCCGGACGGCTGACGACAATGAAGTCGCAGGTGGCGAGCAGCGCTCCATAGTTGCGCCACGTGGGAATTTCGAGGAAGGAGTCTACACCAAGGAGGAAAAAAAGGCGGTCGCCGGGATGGGCGAGGCGATGACGGAAGCGGCGGACTGTGTCGAGCGAATAGTGGACGCTGCGCCCCGAGAAATCGTCGCCGGCTTCGGCGAGCGACGCGAGGAAGTGAGCGTGTCCGGAGCAGGCCAGCGCAGTCATGGCGAAACGATGCGCGAAAGGCGCGGCGTCCTGCTTGAGCTTGTGCGGCGGACGGCCGGCAACGACGAAGTGAATCTCGTCGAGATGAAAGCGGCGCTGCGCGGCGCGAGCCACCGCAAGATGGCCGGAGTGAATGGGATCGAACGAGCCGCCGTAGAGGGCGATGTTGCGCGGGCGAGAGGAAGCGCGATGGGCGGAGGCGGAGGTCAACGATCCTCCGACGGTGTGGACGCAGCTTCGGCGTCCACAGGCTCCGCGGCGGGGGCCAGAAGCGCGAGCGCGTCGGCCATGGCGTGAACGAGTGCATCGACGCCATCGCCGGTGGCGGCGGAGATGGCGAAGAACGCGAAGGAGTTTGCGGCGCAAAATTTTTCAAGTGAATCAAGGCGAGCGCGATCGGATGTGGCGTCGAGCTTGGTGGCGACGACGAGAAAATGTTTTTCGGCGAGGGCGTCGCTCGAGGCGCGGAGTTCCCCGCGAATGATTTCGAAATCGTGCAGAGGATCGCGGTCGTTGAAATCGCTGGTGTCCACGAGGTGCGCGAGCAGGCGGGTGCGCTCGATGTGGCGGAGGAAACGAATGCCGAGGCCGGCACCGTCGTGGGCGCCCTCAATCAGGCCGGGAAGATCGGCGACGACGAAGGTGCGACCGGCGTCGGCCGAGACGACGCCGAGCTGCGGCTCGAGCGTGGTGAAAGGATAGTCAGCAATCTTGGGACGCGCGGCGGAAATGCGCGAAATGAGCGTGGACTTGCCGGCGTTGGGAAAACCGATGAGGCCGACGTCGGCGAGAAGCTTGAGCTCCAGGCGGAGGTGGCGCTCTTCGCCGGAATGGCCTTCCTCAAATTCGCGCGGGGCTTGATGCCAGGGCTTGGCAAAGTGACCGTTGCCGCGGCCGCCGTGCCCGCCACGAGCAATTACGAAGCTCTGGCCCGGGGCGGCGAGATCCACGAGTTGTTCGCCGGATTCTTGATCGTAGACAACCGTGCCGACGGGCACGGTGACGAGCATGTCCTTGCCGACGCGGCCGTGCTTGTTGGAGCCCTGGCCGGGACGGCCGAGCTCGGCGCGATATTCGGGGTTGTAGCGGAAGCGCAGAAGCGTATTGTCGTTGGGATTCGCTTCCAGGATGACGCTGCCGCCATCGCCGCCGTCGCCGCCGCTGGGGCCGCCGCGCGGAACGTACTTCTCCCGGCGGAAGGCAACGCAACCGTTGCCGCCGTCGCCGGCCTTGACGATGATTTTGGCTTCGTCGACAAACATCAGTGATTAGTGGCTAGTGACTAGTGGCTAGTGACTAGCGGAGACCAAAACAACGAGACAGTTAACAGTAAGAGGATACGCTAAGGAAGTCAGAGAGACAAAGGCGGACGGAGAAACGGAAGAGAGATCCCTCGCTGCGCTCGGGATGACGGCGAGAAGGTGGCGGCTCAAAAGGGGGAGTCGGGGAGGGTGATGGCGGGGCGGCGGGCGCGGTCGAAGGCGTCGAGGTGGAGAAGGCACATGGCGATGCCGGCGGCGCCCTGCATGTAGCCGGTCTGGGCGACGAGCTGCTTGGGGGCAAGGCGATGCTCGGCCTGAATCCACTTCAGCGTAAGTGTTGCGCCGCTGCCTTCGCGAGTGGCGCGGGCGAGGAGGTCGGCAGCGACGCGGCGAGCGAAGGCGAGATACTCGGGGTCGCGAGTGAGACGGTGGAGCGTGAGAAAAAACTCGACCACGCCGGCGGAGCCGCAGCACTGACCGACGTTATTCCAAAAGCCGGGCGTGGGTTTCTCCGGGATGCCGCTCATGAGGATGCCGCGAGCACCTTTCTTGACCCAGTCCATCCACGTACGGTCGCCGGTGACCTGATAGAGGCGGTAGAAAAGCCGCGCGGTGCCGGCGGGGCCGTGGCACCAACCGAGATAGTGGATGTCCTTGGCGAAGGGCTCGTTTTGAAAGATGAGACAGATGCCGCCGTCGGTGACGGCGATGGAGAGCAGGTAGCGTGCGCCGGCGAGGGCAGCGTCGAGAAATTTCTTCTGCCTGGTTTGCTGATAGAGCGTGGCCAGGAAATAAGCCACGCCGGCAGTGCCGTGGGAGAAATTGGGCATCAAGCGGGCAAACGTGGGGTCCATGGCCCACTTGAGGCTGCCATTTTCCGGACGGCCCAGCTCGATGAGGCGCAGGCCGGCCTGCACGGCGAGGTCTCTGGCGGATTTGTCATTCAGAACGCGCGCGGCGTAGAGCAGAAAGAGGCCGATGCCGGCGGAACCGAAGATGATGTCGGTCTTGTCGCTCCACTCGATGCCGGAGCCCGCCTTGTGCGCGCGCTGGCGAAAAAGTTCAAGGCAACGGAGCGCGCCCTGACGGAATGCCGGATCTTTCGTGGACTTGTAGGTTTCGATGATCGCGAAGGCAATGCCCGCCAGGCCGGTGTAGAGGCCGGGGTCGTATTCATTTTCGATGCGCGCGAGAAGGGAGGTGGCGCCGGAGCGGGCAGCGTCGAGAAAAGCTGCGTCCCCCGTGCCGTGATAGGCCTCGAGATAGAACAGGACGATGCCGGGCATGCCGGTGTAGAGGTTGTAGCTGAGGGATTTGGGGTCGCGAGGGTCGGAGGGCCATAGCGTGCCGGCGCCGGTGTGCTGCGCGGAGGCACGGATCCAACGCTCGGCGGCGAGGGCGGCGTCGAGATATTCGCGGGAAGCGGGTTCGCGGGGAAGCGCAGGGGGCGCAACGAAAGAAACCACGAGCAGTGCAGCTAGAAAAGATGCCCAGCGCGATTTGTGGAGAAGAGAGCGCATGGCGGAGAATTCGCAGGGGAGAATATGCCCGGCTGAAGCCGTGCGCTACAAAAAAATCGGCGCCCCAAGGAATAGGACGCCAGAAAGAATTCAAAGCGAAGAGAGATCCTTCGTCCGCCTACGGCGGACTCAGGATGACAAGCTCGCTGAGGATGACAGATCGCAGTAAGTGTTACGCCTTGGCGGCGCTTTCAGCAGGGAGGACGCTGATGAAACGGCCCATGCGACCCTTGTCTTCGAAGTGAACGATGCCGTTGATGAGAGCGAAGAGCGTGTCGTCCTTGCCGCGGCCAACGTTGAGGCCGGGCTTGCGCTTGGTGCCGCGCTGGCGAAGAAGAATGGTGCCGGCGTTGACAAGCTGTCCGCCGAAGCGCTTGGTGCCGAGGCGCTGACCCTGGGAATCACGCCCGTTGGTAGATGAACCGCCACCTTTTTTATGTGCCATGGAATCCTCGCTTCAAACGGGCGCAGCAAGCAGCGCCCCTACGAATCAGGGCACAGGCTACAAGCCTGTGCTACCTACAGGTTGATATCTTTGACCTCGACGGCGGTGTAGTTCTGCCGGTGGCCGCGGGTAATCTTGTACTGGTTGGTCTTCTTGTACTTCATGACCATTTCTTTGGCGTGGCGGCCGTGCTCCACGATCTTGCCGGTCACCGTGGCGCCGGACAGGGTCTTGCCGGCGAGCATCTTGTCGTCGTCAGTGCGGACGGCGAGAACGTCGTCAAAGGTGATTTTGCCGCCGACCTTGCCGGCCAGGGTCTCGACCTTGATGGTTTCTCCGGGGGCCACGCGATACTGTTTTCCCCCACTACGAATGACGGCGTACATGCTGCCTCCGAATGCCAAAGACAAACTCAAATTATACGGGGAGACGGGAAAGGCGTCAATCAAAACCGAAGGTGAAGGTTTGAAGGTTAAAAGGAGGGAGCCGTGGAGCGCGGACCGAGGAGGAAAAGCGTTCGCCCTAGCTTCGCCGCGGGATGGCTGGGGTGAAGGGAAAGGTGCCAGGTGGTACGGGGGTACCATTGCCGGTGGCAATCAAGTTCTAGTAGTTATAGGACTAATGGAAATAGGCCGCATGGAGGAACTTCGAAACATATGAGTGTCAATGGAAGCGGCGAGTTGAAAAAGGCTGCCAGCCGCGCCTTCTTGCGCAGCCTGAACATTCTGCTTAAGTTCACGCGACTCTATGGGTTCGAACACGTCCGCACCGCGGTGCAATTCAAAACCGCGTGGGTCGAGTTGATGAGCGCAATCGCCAACGATATGGAAGGCGGGCTCCTGCTCGGGGTATCGGAGTCGAAGCTCTTGCTTGACGGGGTGCCTATGGAGGCTTCACCAGCCGAAAGGAGCTTCGCGGAATTATTGACGCAGGCGGGGCTGGCCAGCATTTCCTTCACATCGAAAGTGACCAAGGAAGAATTCACGGAACTGGTAAAGGCAATTGCATTGGCGGGCAACAAAGCGGCGGAGGTTGGGGGCCGCCTC
>Ga0209726_10007263_pt1 | contig 12467 bp, 12 predicted proteins | sample Subgrocontami54m_FD_187453 | JGI IMG/M metagenome (GOLD analysis project Ga0209726, IMG submission 187453) | Subsurface groundwater microbial communities from S. Glens Falls, New York, USA - GMW46 contaminated, 5.4 m (SPAdes) (version 3) | ecosystem: Environmental > Aquatic > Deep subsurface >... | reverse complement strand
AAAGAGGCGCAGCCCGCCCCGAAAGCGTTTCCTGCCGAGCCGAACGCCGTGCCGGGAGCACGGTCCGTCCCCGAGCCGGCCGGTTTACAACGCGAGATAGCGCCGAGGAAAATCCCCTCGGCGCCGCCGGCGGACTTGCGTGACTCCCCTGCGCGAGGTCAAATCGAGCGGCAGGCGGATAAAGCCGTCGCTGACCCGGTGATGCCGGCGCCGCTGCTTTCGAAGCGGCTGGAGGGCCGCCCTCCCGAGGTGTGGATCGAAGAGATCCGCGGCTTGAAACGTGCGGCGCGCGGCGCCGAGGCCACCGAGTTGCTCGGCGCGTTTCGCAAAAAATTCCCCAATTTCCTTCTGCCGGACGATCTCAAATAGCTTTTAACCCCACTCGGTAACCGCCTCCGTTTAACCAGACAGCTACTGGTCCGAAAGGAGATACCCGATGAAATTAGCCGCGCGTGCCATCGCCATTGCCCTGTTGTTAGCCTCCACGTCCGCGTTCGCCGGGACGCTTGCCGATATTTACGTTCTCAATCGCTCGACGGGCGAACGCCTGCCGGTCTATGACCACGGCGGGAAAATGTACATCTCCGGTAAGCCGGGTGATCGTTATGCCGTGCAAGTCGTCAATCGCACGGGCGGGCGCCTCCTCACGGTCATCTCCGTGGATGGTGTCAATGTGGTTAGCGGCGACACCGCATCGTACGAACAAACCGGCTACGTTTTCTCGCCCTGGCAGTCGTACGAAATCACCGGCTGGCGCAAGAGCCAAAACGAGGTGGCGGCGTTCTATTTCACGTCGCTCCCCGATAGTTACGCGGCGCGCACCGATCGACCGCAGAACGTGGGCGCAATCGGGGTGGCGGTATTTCGCGAATGGACGCGACCGCGGCCCGTGATGCCGGCGCCCAGCCCCTTGGAGAATCAGTCCGGAGCGCCAGGGGCGACGATGAGAAAGGAAAGCCGCCCGGACGCGGACGTACCATCGTCCGCGACGAGTCCCTCGGCACCGGCAGCGCGGGAGGCCGATGGCTTAGCGCGTCGCATGCAAGACAAACTCGGCACTGGGCATGGCGAACGTGAACAGTCCAATGTATCCTTCACCCAATTTCGCCGCGCTAGCCGACAGCCCGACGAAATTCTAACGATTTATTACGACCGCCACGAGAACCTCGTCGCGCGCGGGATCATCCCCAGCACACCGCGTTTCGCCGAGCCTCGGCCCTTCCCTGGAGTTCGGTTTGTTCCCGATCCGCGGGGCTAATCTTGGCCCGGCAAGTGAGCGCCGGGTACACGGAAAGAGTTGTGGAGGCGTGGAACCGGTTTATCCTGAATTCCGCAGTTGAACATGACCGAGGGGCGAACCTGGAGCGGCGAAGACACCCAGGGGTGCTGTTTCAAAGTCGTTTCTGCCGCTTGGACTCCGACTAGGTTCGCACCGCAGCGAGATCTGCCCTTAGCTCAGAGGTAGAAAAGCATTGTCTTTGTTGCGCAAGGTTTGCCCCTCGCTAACAGCGTCACTTTCCCACTGCGGAATCCGGGTTTATGGGCCAAGCAGTGAGGGGTTAAAGGTCTGGGGGCGCAGACGTTGCGGCACTTCTGCGGTGTAATTCGTCCCACATCTGCCGGGCGTAGTGGTGTCAGGCGCGACAAACGGGAAAGATTTTACGTAGCGTTCCCTCACGCGTACGATCCCGCGTGACGACCGGACCAACTTCGACGAGAGGTTCTTCGACTTTCAACCAGGCGAATCAATTCTTGGCCGAAGCCAACGCGCGTCAGGAGCGAGCGGGAGACGCTACGAAGGCGCCCTCGACCTCGCGCACTTCCATCTTCGCAATCTTGTCGGCGACTTTGCTGTGCACGTCGGCCATCTGTGGAGAATCCCGGAACGCTTTCAGTTTACGCTCTCGGTCCTCCTGATCCTCGAATCCCCGGACCCAGATGAACTCGTTCTGGCTACGGTTAACCCAGGTGGCCAAGATCGGCAGGCCGACCCGTTCGTGGAGAGGTATGACCACTTCCTGAAAACTCTTCAAGAAGGCATCCATCTCGCCCTTGTTTATGGTGTAAAGCCGTATCTGTGCTAGCATGCTCTTCCTCCGTCATTGCTCATCCGTGCGCCGCTTGGACTCACTTCTCACAGTATCTCCCTAGAACCGCCACTTTTGCTGTCCTTGATGTTGTCGCCGACGTTTATCGCGACATCTTTGTCCTTGTCAATCATTTCCTTCGCATCTGGGGGAACGGACAGCGCGCATCAAGAAAAGGGGATAAGTCCAATTTCTATTCGATAATCCAATTGCGACAAGCGGCACCTCAGTATATTCTGCCTCAGAGACGAATCGCGGGAGTTCGCGAACCTCCCCGCGTCGGAAGTTATCGCCGACGATATCATGGAAGACCTCGAAGCCGCCCTCGAACAATTCCGCGAAATCGCGAACAATTTTGGGACCGATATTGGGACACGCAAAGAGCAATAGCGACGGGGGAATAATATGAAATCGAACGCGTGGAAGGTAATGCTAAGTGCTGCCGGTCTCGTTTGTTTGCTCGGAATTCAAACCGATGTCGCGGCCCAAGCCATTTGGGAACCCGGTGTGGCGGGCGAGCCCATACCCAAAAATTACAAAAGCTGGTCGCTGTTTGTCATCTGTAACCCGGATTGGTTAATGGTCGAAAATGAGCCGAATCTCTCCGCGTTGTACCAACGCTTCAGATCGTTTGGTCAAGCGATCGGCGCGCAGCATCTCGCGCTTTGGTTTTGGAAGAGGCAGCCCCGAATTGGCAATGTCAGGGCGGAAGATATTGACGTCGATCGAAGTGCCGCGTTCTGCGAAAAGTTGGCTCTGCTGCCAAGCAAGAGTCCTTACGTCGTGGTTACCAGAGCCTACCCGGACCTCAATGAACCAAACCTCAGACCCGATGTCCTGATCGAACTCAACAAGTTGCCGCCAGCGGACGTCGGAAATCTGTTGAACAAATTGACCGATCAGTTGCTGGTCGAAGGTTTGCGACAGGTGGATTTTGATTCCGAGCAGTACTGGGGCGCCTGGCGACGAAGCGTTGAAGCTACGGCAAACTTTCTCGGCGGTCTGATCAAAAAGGTCAAGCTCACAGTCAACGCGGGACCGGTAAAATTGGAGGTGGAAGGAGGACGCGAATAGGAATCTCGCAATTCGGAGTGAGAGGACTATTTCTTCCTAAGACGACCAGAGACTGCTACGATCCCTTGAACCGTTTGGTCGAAGCATTAAACCCGAGGCCGTCGAATCCGCAGGAGAGCTACGGTTTCGATCCGGTCGGTAACCGGACCAACTCCAACCAGAACGGGGCGTCGACCTTCAACCAGGCCAACCAACGCGAACTTCAATTTACCGGTACGACGATGACGACCGTTAGGCAACCGGCCTTCAGAATGCAGACGGCTACTTCTTCCCGTCCTGCATTTTTTCACCTGCTTCTTTCACCTTTTCACCCGCTTCCTTAATTGCGTCGCCGGTTTTTTCCACGACCTGACCGGTTTGCTCGACGGCCTTGTCTATTGCGCCCCCGACTTTTTCCCCCACCGTCTTTTTTTCCTCTGATTTGCCGCAGGCCCCTGCGGAAAAGACAAACGCCGCAATGGCGGCGCCGATTAGAAGGTTACGTCCTGTTTTCATGTTACCGTTAGCCTCCTTTTGTTAGCTATGAGCGAGGCTATCACGCCAGGGCGGAGCGCTGCAACTTTGTTTTCCGGCTGACGCGATGCCTGGCTCAATGCCAGGCAGTCGTAATCATTTGCGCCGGTTGGTCGTCTAAGTGGGAAAGCCTTTGGGGTCTTTACCATGACGAAGCTGATTGTGATTACTTGCGCCGCGGCGATTGCTGCGTTGGTTGGCTGCGGTTCGCAACGTCCGGTGCTCTATCCGAACGCGCACTTTAATCAGGTGGGGACAACCGCCGCCGAGGGCGATATCAACCTGTGCATGCGCACGGCGGAAGATTACGTGGCTTCGGGTGGGCGCACCGGGAAAGCGTTGGAAGGGGCAGCGGTGGGAGGCGGCACCGGGGCGGCGGTCGGTGCAGCCGCCGGCGCTGCGGGCGGAGCGATTGCCGGACGAGCGGGGACCGCCGCGGCGGTTGGGGCGGCTGGGGGCGGCGCCGCGGGCGTGATGCGCGGATTGATCCACGGCCTTAGCGGCAGACATGATCCCGATCCCGTTTATAAAAATTTTGTCAATCGTTGCCTGCGCGAGCGGGGTTACGACCCCATCGGTTGGCGCTAGCGCCGCACGGTGTTTGGCCCGATTGTCGATTCTCTCTGGGTGTTCGCGTTGCGTCCCGTCATAGCCAGATACTCTTTGTCTTTCGGATAGTTGCCGTTGACTTACCTCAGCCATCCCGGCATATTGTATCCGGCTTTAGAGGAGAATTTAAATGCAAGTCTATTATGATCGTGATGCCGATTTGAGCGTCCTTAAGGGCAAACGGGCGGCGGTGCTTGGTTACGGCAGTCAGGGGCATGCGCACGCGAACAATCTGCGCGACTCCGGCGTCGATGTCGTTGTCGGTTTGCGCCGCAGCAGCGCTTCATGGCAGAAGGCGGAGAACGCCGGGTTGAAAGTCGCCGAGACTGCGGATGCCGTAGCTTCCGCCGATATCGTCATGGTTTTGTTGCCCGACGAGCAGCAAGGGGAAGCCTACGAGAAGGAAATCAAGCCGGGTCTTAAAAACGGCAATTATCTGGCCTTCGGTCACGGCTTCAATATTCATTTCAAAAGAATTGTTCCACCGGCCGGTGTCAACGTCTTCATGGTGGCGCCCAAGGGGCCGGGCCATCTGGTGCGGAGCGAATATCAGAAGGGACGCGGCGTTCCCTGTTTGCTGGCGATTCATCAAGATCCGTCGAAGGATACCAAAAAGATCGGCCTGGCTTACGCCAGCGCCATCGGTGGCGCCAGGGCCGCAGTGATCGAGACGACGTTCAAGGACGAGACGGAGACTGACTTGTTCGGCGAACAATCGGTCTTGTGCGGCGGTCTATGCGCGCTGATCGAGGCCGGCTACGAGACCCTGGTCAATGCCGGCTATCCGCCCGAGATGGCTTATTTCGAATGCGTCCATGAGGTGAAGCTGATCGTCGATCTGATTTATGAGGGCGGTCTCACCAACATGCGCTACTCGATCAGCAATACCGCGGAGTACGGCGATTTGACCCGGGGCAAAAGAGTGATCGGCCCGGAAGTGCGCCAAGCGATGCAGACGATCCTCAAAGACATCCAGTCCGGGAAGTTCGCCGACGAATGGATCAACGAGTACAAATCCGGCATGCCGCAATTCACCGCGCTGCGCAAGGAAGCGGCGAATCACCCGCTGGAAAAAGTCGGCGCGGGGCTGCGCGCCATGATGCCGTGGCTGGCGCAGGGTCGCCTCGTCGATAAGAGCAAGAATTAAAGCGGGCAGCCGGTCGTCGCTTTAAGGCAAGGTTCGTCAGTTCCATGAGAATCGCGCGGGAAGGTTTCCCGCTTATATCGATCGCGGCGGTTTTAGCCCTGTTGGCCTTGGCCGCGAATGGGTGGTTCGTCGCGGCAATGTTCGGGGCCGTCGCGATTGCTCTCGCCGGGTTCTTTCGCGATCCCGAGCGCGTCATTCCCAACGGCGAAGGGTTGGTCGTCTCCCCTGCGGATGGCAGGGTCGTTAGCATCGCCAAGGTCGTCGACGACCCGTTTTTCACCCAGGCGGCCACGCGGATCAGCATTTTTCTGTCGCCGTTGGACGTGCACATCAACCGAGTTCCGGTGGCGGGGCGTATCGCGGAGATCAAGTACCGGGCGGGCAAGTTTCTCGCGGCTTACAAACACGAAGCGTCACGCCAGAACGAACAGAACGCGCTGATGATTGTGGATGCCCAGGGTAGAAAACTGGGCGTGGTGCAGATCGCCGGGGTGATGGCGCGCAGGATTGTTTGTAAAGTAAATTCGGGCGATAATATGGAACGTGGCGATAGATTCGGGCTTATTATGTTCGGCTCGCGAACCGATCTCTATTTGCCGCAGGGCTGCCGAGTGGAGGTAACCGAGGGCCAGCGAGTCAAAGGTGGGACGACGATCGTGGGGAGATTCATATGAGCGCGATGAATGCCCAGGAACCCGAACAATTTCCGAAAACTGGAAAGGTCCGCCTGTTGCGCCACCGGGTGCGCCCGCGCGTGTCCCTGAGAAATCGAGTTCACGCCGAGAAACTCCGCCAGGGGATTTATCTCATTCCCAGCCTGTTTACGGCGGGCAATATTATGTGCGGTTTCTTTTCCGTCCTGTCGACCTTTAACGGCGAGTACGTCCGAGCGGCGCTATTTATTATTTTTGCTCATATACTCGACGGCGTGGATGGTTACGCCGCGCGCCTGACCAAGACGACCAGCCAGTTCGGCGTGGAACTCGATTCGCTGGCGGACGTAGTTTCCTTCGGAGTGGCGCCGGCGATCTTGGTTTATTACTGGGCGTTGCTGCCCTGGGGCAACTGGGGGTGGTTGGCGGCTTGCACTTACGTGGTGTGCGGCGCGCTCCGGCTGGCGCGGTTCAATGTTCAGGCCAAGGGCGTACCAAAGGGGCATTTCGTCGGACTGCCCATACCTGCCGCGGCGGAAATGATCGTTTCGACCGTGCTGCTGTACTATTATCTGGGCGGCGACGGCGCGCCGAACAAGCAGATCACCCTGCTCCTGGTGATCTACGGGCTGGCGCTGTTGATGGTCAGCGGCTTTCCCTATTTCAGCCCGAAGAACAACGATCTGCGCAAGCGATTTCCGATTTGGACGTTTGTTTTCGGATTTTTTCTGATTACACTGTTTGTGGAAGCGCCGCAGCTCATGTTTTTTACCTCGTTCCTGTTATATACCTTATCCGGCCCTCTCTTATGGTGCCTTACGCTCAAGCGCCGACGGGAGAAGAGAGGGGAGATGGTTGGCGTGCAACCGTAGCTCGCTCTCGCATCGTCACGAACAATGCTCCCGTTGGCCCGGCCGCGGGAGTTTCTATTTCTGGATTAAGGATGCAGGACTGAATGGAGGTCCTCCATGTCAAAGCAAGGAACAGAACAAAACGTAGTTCAAATATTCGATACCACGCTCCGCGACGGCGAGCAGTCTCCCGGCGCCAGCATGACCGTCGAGCAAAAAGTCGTCATCGCGCGCCAGTTGGAAAAACTCGGCGTCGACGTGATCGAGGCGGGCTTCGCGGCGTCGTCCGACGGCGATTTCGAGTCGGTGCGCAGAGTCTGTCAGGAAGTGAGCCGGCCACGGGTCGTCAGTCTGGCGCGGGCCCAGGAGGGCGACATCGACCGCGCGCTCAAGGCCGTCGAGCATGCCAAAAACCCTGGGATTCATACGTTCATCGCGACTTCCGATATTCACCTGAAGCACAAGCTGCGCATGAGCCGGGAGCAGGTGCTGGAAGCGGCGGTGAATGCTGTGCGCTATGCGAAGAAATTTTCCGATTACATCGAATTTTCCGCCGAGGACGCCTCGCGCAGCGATCCGGAATTCTTGATTCAAGTGTTCCGCGAGGTCATTCGCGCCGGGGCCAAGACGATCAACGTGCCGGATACGACCGGCTACGCGATCCCTTCGGAGTTTGGCGCCCTGATGGCGAATCTGATTGAACGGACTGCCGGGGCCGAGCGGGTCATCTGGAGCGCTCACTGCCACAACGACCTCGGGCTCGCGGTGGCGAATTCGCTCGCGGCGGTGCACAACGGCGCGCGCCAGATCGAATGCACGATCAATGGCATCGGCGAGCGCGCCGGCAACACCTCGCTGGAAGAAGTAGTCATGGCGCTGCGCACGCGGAAAAACTATCTCGATCTCGATACCAACGTCACCAGCGAGCAGCTCTATCCGACCTCCCGCCTGGTATCCCAGGTTACCGGCATACCGATACCGATCAACAAGCCGGTCGTCGGCGACAACGCCTTCGCCCACGAAGCGGGGATTCACCAGGACGGCGTGCTCAAGTACAAGCAGACCTACGAGATCATGACACCGGAATCGATCGGCATTCCCGGCAACCGGCTGGTGATGGGCAAGCACTCGGGGCGCCACGCCTTCGACGAGCGGCTGAAGTATCTGGGCTTCCACCTGAGCAAGGAGGACATGAACCGCGCCTTCCTGCGCTTCAAAGAGCTGGCGGATAAGAAAAAGAACGTTTACGACGAGGACATCGAGGCGATCGTCGGCGAGGAAATACTCCGGATGCCGGGGCAGCCGGACCGCTTCGAGCTGTTGTATCTAAACGTCAATTCGAGCTCGGACGGGGTTCCTTCGGCTACGGTAAAGTTGCGCGTCGGCGGCTCGGAGAAAACCGAGCATGAGTCGGGCGACGGCGCCGTGGACGCCTGTTTCAAGGTGATCACCAAGATCACCGGCTCCCATTCGCAGCTGGTGCGCTACACCGTCAACGCCATCACCGGCGGCACTGACGCGCAGGGGGAAGTGTCGTGCATCATCGAAGATGACGGCTTTCGGGTCTCCGGGCAGGGCGCGCACACCGACATCATCATGGCGAGCGCGCTCGCGTATATCAATGCCCTCAATAAGCTCGAAGGGCGTAAACATTATCGGCCAGTGGTGGAGAAAGAGGGACCATGAGTTATAAGATTGCGGTTTTACCCGGCGACGGCATCGGCCCCGAGGTGATGGGCGAGGGCACACAGGTTCTCAAACAGATCGCCAAGATCTACGGCTTCGGCGTCGAGTTGGAAGAGGGCATCGTCGGCGGCGCGTCCATCGACGCGCATGGCAAGCCGCTTATCGACTCGGTGCTCAAATTAGCCAAGGGCAGCGATGCCGTGCTGCTCGGCGCTATGGGCGGGCCGAAATGGGACGGGCTTGACTATTCGATTCGCCCCGAGCGCGCGTTGCTCGCGCTGCGCTTGGAGCTGGGCCTGTTCGCCAACCTGCGGCCGGTGAAATTATTTTCGGCGCTGGCGTCGGCTTCGACCTTGAAGCGCGAAGTGGTGGAGGGAACCGATCTGCTGGTTGTGCGCGAATTGACCGGCGGGATCTACTTTGGCCAGCCCAAGGGTGTGACCATGCTTCCCGACGGCACCGAGCGCGGCGTCAACACGGAAGTCTACACGACGCCGGAGATCGAGCGCATCGCTCATGTCGGTTTCCAGGCGGCACTCAGGCGGCGCAAGAAGCTCACTTCGGTGGACAAGGCTAACGTGTTGGAAGTGACCGAGCTGTGGCGCAAGGTCGTCACGCGGATGCACAAGGACGAAGGCTATGCCGGCGTGCAGCTCGAACATATGCTGGTCGACAACTGCGCCATGCAGTTGATTCGCAATCCCAAGCAGTTCGACGTCATGGTGACGACCAATATGTTCGGCGACATTTTGAGCGACGAAGCGGCGATGCTGACGGGCTCCATCGGCATGTTGCCGTCGGCCAGCCTGGGCGGCAAGGTCGGCATGTACGAGCCGGTGCACGGCACCGCACCGGATATAATGGGCCAGGACAAGGCGAATCCGCTGGCGACGATTTTAAGCGTAGCGATGATGCTGCGCCATTCTTTTGACCAGGGCGCGGCGGCGGACCGTGTTGAAAAGGCCGTCGAAGTCGTGCTCGACGAAGGTTCCCGCACGGCGGATATCCAAGAGCCAGGACGCAAGCTAGTCGGCTGCAAAGAGATGGGCCGGTTGGTGAGGGAGAAGATCGAGGGTCGAAGATAGAGGATCGAGGATAGAAGATCGAGGATCGCGATTATCTATCTTCCATCCTCTATCCTCCATCCTCGACTCGCCAACTTGATGAACGTATTTAGGCAAAGTAACAAGTAGAGAAGATCATGAAAAAAGAAAAGTACAACGTTGCGGTGGTCGGCGCCACCGGTGCGGTCGGCGAGCAGATGCGCGAGGTGCTCGAAGAGCGGGAGTTCCCCGTGGGCGAGCTGCGGCTATTGGCCTCCGAACGTTCGGCGGGGCAGTTGCTCGAGTTTCAGGGCAAACAGCACCGCGTGCATGTTCTAAAAGAGGATTCCTTCAAGGACATCGACATCGGCCTTTTTTCCGCCGGCGGCAGCGTCAGCGCGAAGTTTGCGCCGCTCGCGGTGGCCGCGGGCGCCGTGGTGGTCGACAATACCGGATATTTTCGCATGGAGCCGGACATTCCCCTGGTTGTGCCGGAGGTCAATCCGCAGGAAATTGCCAACTATAGAAACCGTGGGATCGTCGCCAACCCCAACTGCTCGACGATCCAAATGGTCGTCGCGCTTAAACCGCTGCACGACGCGGCGCGCATCAAGCGCGTCGTGGTTTCCACCTACCAATCGGTGTCCGGCGCCGGCAGAAAGGCGATGGAAGAGCTAAGCGAGCAGGTGGCGGCATTGTTCAACGGCCGGGAGCTAAAGAAGGAAAAATTTCCGCACCAGATCGCGTTCAATTGCATTCCCCATATCGACGTCTTTACCGAGGGCGGCTACACCAAGGAAGAGTTGAAGATGATCAATGAAACCCGCAAGATTCTCGGCGAGCCGTCGCTGGCCGTCACCGCGACGACGGTGCGGGTGCCGGTCTTTTGCAGCCATTCGGAGTCGGTCAACGTCGAAACCGTCGTCAAGTTGTCCGCCGCGGAGGCCAGGAAAATCTTGCGCGAGGCTCCCGGTGTGATCGTCGCCGACGAGCCGGAAAATAACGTTTACCCGCTGGCGATCGACGCCACCGGCAAGGACGCGACCTACGTCGGCAGAATACGCGACGACAATTCCGTGGCCAACGGCCTCAACCTGTGGATCGTTGCGGATAATCTGCGCAAGGGCGCTGCGCTCAACGCCGTCCAGATCGCCGAGATTCTTATCCGCGATCACCTCTAGCTAATAGCGTTTGAAATTCGGAAACGCACAAGAGGTCGGAAAAAAGCATGTCTCTCGCCAAGCATGTCCTGAGTGAAGTCGAAGGGACACAAAGGACCAATATTCGAAGCACGAAATCCGAAGCACGAAACTCGAAACAAATTCAAATGTTCAAAAAATAGAAAATTTCAAACTACTTGAAGCTAAATTCGGGGTTTTGGATTTTCTTCGGTTTTGGGTTTATTTGGCTGCGGTTTGTTTCGGATTTGGTGCTTCGGATTTTGGATTTTGTTTCACTGGCGCCTTGGCGAGATAAATTTTCCTGGAGTCGTTCGGTTCAACCTTTCCAAGTTAGGTATCTAATATATGGCTAAAGCCTTTGACATTTCGAAGATCGGCCGCGGCGCGCGGGTACGCCGCTCGCCATACTTTGAAGCCACCCAACGGTACGGCTGCAAAGGTTATACGGTTTACAACCACATGTATTTGCCGAACTGCTACAGCGACCCGGTCAAAGAATACTGGAAGCTGGTTCGCGATGTGACCCTATGGGACGTGAGCGTCGAGAGGATCGTCGAGATCAGGGGGCCGGATGGCTTTACGCTTGTCAACAAGCTCACCCCTCGCGATCTTCACAAGTGCCGGGTCGGCCAAGCTAAATATGTGCTGATCACGGCGGAGGACGGCGGCATCATTAACGACCCGGTGCTGCTGCGTTTGGGCGAAAATCGATTTTGGCTTGCCCTGGCCGACAGCGATGTTCTCCTGTGGGCCAAAGGTGTCGCCCTGGCGGGCGGCCTTAAAGTTGAGGTCCGCGAGGTCGATGTTTTCCCTCTGCAAATACAGGGACCCAAGTCCAGGGCTCTGATGGGCGACCTGTTCGGCGCGAGCATCTTGAATCTTCCCTATTATGATTTCATCGGGTCGAAGCTCGACGGCATCCCTCTGGTGATCACGCGGACGGGCTGGACCGGCGAGGTTGGTTACGAGATTTTCCTCTGCGATCCGACTCGAGGTGTCGAACTTTGGGAGAAAATCCTTAAGACAGGGCGGCGCTATAAGATCGCTCCTACCGGACCCTCCGACATCCGGCGTATCGAGGCGGGGATTCTCAACTACGGCGCGGACATGACGCTCGCGAACAATCCCTACGAAGTCGGACTTGGCTGGCTTGTGGACCTTGAAAAACGCGACGACTTCATTGGCAAAGAGAGTCTACGGCGGATTAAGTCTCAGGGGGTGCGGCGAAAGTTGGTCGGTGTCGAGATCGGCGGGCGGCCCATCGAATTCAATATGACCCGGTGGCCGGTGCGGAACGGAGGTGGGGATATCGGCTACGTGACCTCCGCGATCTATTCGCCGCGCTTGAAGCAGAATATCGGCTACGCGATGCTGCCCATCGAACACGCGGAGTTGGGAACGAAGTTCACGGTGATGGTACCGCGAACGAAGGGGCGCCCGGCCAAGGTCGTGCATAAACCTTTCCTCGATCCCAAGAAAGACATTCCCAAGTCATAAATCTGCGGGTTGCCGGTTTCAAATCGAAGGTCGCTACTCGAACCACGCACGCTCTCCGTGAATATCAAACTCACCGTCGAATACGATGGGACAAATTACCATGGCTGGCAGATCCAGCCCAACGGC
>Ga0209726_10007260_pt1 | contig 12470 bp, 12 predicted proteins | sample Subgrocontami54m_FD_187453 | JGI IMG/M metagenome (GOLD analysis project Ga0209726, IMG submission 187453) | Subsurface groundwater microbial communities from S. Glens Falls, New York, USA - GMW46 contaminated, 5.4 m (SPAdes) (version 3) | ecosystem: Environmental > Aquatic > Deep subsurface >... | reverse complement strand
GTCCGATGGCCTCTGCGGAGCCGAAGAGACGGAGACTTCCAGTCACATCCAGGAAGGCTTCATCCAAGCTCAGTGGCTCCACGAGGTCGGTGTAGCGGCTAAAGATGCGGAAAATGTGAGATGAGACTGCTTGATAGCGCGACATCCGAACAGGGAGGAAGACCCCCTCTGGACATCGCCGGTAGGCCTGGCTGATCGGCAGGGCCGAGTGGATGCCGAACGCGCGGGCCTCATAGGAGGCAGCGGAGACGACCCCACGGCCTCTTCCGTCCTGAGGATCGGCCCCCACGATCACGGGACGCCCGCGGTGGACAGGATGATCGCACTGCTCCACCGAGGCGTAGAAGGCGTCCATATCGATGTGGAGGATCCACCTCTGTTCGCCTGACCGACTGCCACTCGTCTGCATGGGCCTCAGTGCTCTCTGTGACGGCACAATACCTCGCTCGGTATCCCGACGCCATCTCCGTCCAAGCTGCTGAGTCCGCACGGGGTCAGGTAAAACTTGGCCTCTTCGCAGGAGGTCATCTGTTTACACAATCGCTTTGCACCGCAAGTAAAGGACTGAGGCTGTCCGACTACGGATCGAGGCGTCTCCGACATTGGCCGAGAGGACGATGGCATCCACGTCTCGCGCCCGATGTCTGAACTCCCAGGGAGGCGTCGGATTGTGATCGGACTACAGGCCGCGCCTGGCCTCTCTGGCCTCCTACTCGAGCTTCAGTAGATGTGCGTCCCGATCATATTGGCGGTAGACCCACGCCATTCCCTGGCGTACCTACTCCGCATTCGCATCTGTTCCGCCAACGAAGACGCGTCCCACGACACGCCCATAGCGATCTACATCCCCGCTGCTCCACGCGGACGGTCTTGCTAAAGACCATATCCGAGAGCGACTGCTTGGAGCGCTGGCCGAAGGCCTGCGATTTCTCCGGTGCATCGATTTCGGCAAGGCGGATCCTGATCGACTCGCGTCCGTCCGTGAGCACGGTGATCGTATCCCCGTCGGAGACGCCCACGACCTTGCCTTCAAGCGCTAATCCGGCATGTGCGTGGAATACAAAGAACCAAGAGGACAGCGCCAAGCAGAGTGCGAGCCAGAATGAACGAGAAGCAGGCACCGTCTCGGACCCCGGTCTGGTACTGCCGACTGTCGTTAAGGCTCCCTTGCTCCCTTTAGCGGTTCACCGCATCCTTCAAGGTCTTTCCCGGCTTGAAGCGTGGCACCCGAGACGCCTTGATCGTGATCGGCTCCCCGGTTTGCGGATTGCGACCGGTCCGGGCGGCTCGATTCGCCACGCTGAAGGTCCCGAATCCCACAATCGCCACCTCCTGCCCATTCTTTAAGCTGTTGGTGATGCGGTCGATGCAGCTACGAAGTGCGGTGTCCGCGACGGCCTTACTGATACCGGCATCCTGGGCCATCTGCTCTGCGAGTTCGGTCTTGGTCATGTCTTCCTCCTGTTGTAGACGATAGTAACGCGACGACCTGGATCAGGCCAGACAATGGGAACCTCCGACACCGTGCGCAGCGATCGAAGGTGTTCCCTGTAGCAGGCAAGCGGAGGCATGCATCGCAGATGTGAAAGTCGCTTGAGATCGCACCACTGGCCTCCGTCGGCAGCAGCGTATCACGGGCCAACAGCCCTGTCGAGACCGATACCCTGATCCGGTCCGGAAGGCGTGACCTCGGCTTCGCTTCCTCGGCCTCATTGCGGGGGCGCTAGACGCACGAACAGTTTACGTAGAATCTCTTGAAATATCAGTAGGTTGACTGAAGCCCTTACGAAAATACCCCCAGATTCAGTACGGGGAGAATTGGCAATCCAGCGAAACCGAGCTTTGTTAAGCTTTATGTCTGGACCGTCACCCTTGACGTCGTGGAGGTCAAGCCTTAACGTCACAGACGTCACGCTTAACGTCGATCCCCGCGGATCTGACGTCGTCACTTTCGACGATTTGCTGAGCCTCCACAAAGCGCAACAGTACACTAATCCGCACTCTAGGGAGTGCAGGTTACGGGGGTGTAATCCGCACCCCGCTTGGTGGCAAAAGCGGAGCACCACCAACCTACACTCTGGCGCCTCACATGCGGCTCCCAGGGAGCCTCCAGATGGTCGCTTCGAGCCGGCGCCGAACTCAACGGGATCCTGGCCTTCATCCCTGACGGGGGTGACGATTCGAATTACATACCCATCGGTCTGCTTCCGCTTAACCTAAAAGTCAGCCGACTGTAAAAAACACGGCGGCTGATTATTACAAGGCGGTCTTGCGATTTTCTCATTTTAAATAGTCGCTGTCCCTATTATTTCGTTATGACTGTATGTATTTTCCCAGGTGTATTCTGCGTATTCCGATCAACGCTACCACCCATTCCGATTGAACTCGGCCAGGCGTTTCGATACTTGTGCGTTGGCAGAGCGGTCCCCGGCCCGAATCACTTCAGCTTCTCGCAGACGCGCAGGCCGTTCCCCGCGAACCAGTCGCAGGCGGCCTTCAGACTCTCCGTGTCCCGATTGACCAAGAGGGACGCGGCCCTGAAAAGCAGATCCTGGAGGGCCTGCTCGGAGTAGTCGCCAGGGCTCGAGAGGTTGAAACGCGTCCGAATGCGATTCACCGCCCGCCCTACGTCCTGCATCTCCTGGAGTGTTGTTGGATCGGAGGGCAGCCGGGCCTCCGGTTTTCCGGCAAGGATCAGACGCTGGAAGGTCAGGTGCCACGCGGCGCAGGGGATGGAAGGCCCCCCTTCTGCCTCATCGTCGGCCGGGACCCGGAACGTTTTGAAGGGCCTGAGGCCGATCTCCGTATCCTCGAAGCCGAGCTCTCCCAGGACATCGTTCCGGCGATTCGCGAGCAGCGCGTCGGACGCCGAGATGGCGTTGCTATCCACGATGTAGTCGGTGGCCATTCGGGTATCCCGCTTTGTGGCGAGGTTGGGCCGCCCTGGGGTCGTGTACGCATCCACGATGAAGAAGAAGCAGCGTTTAGGCTTGGCGGCCAAAGGGGCCTTCAGGAGCCCCTGAACTGTTCGACGCAGCGTCTCCACGCCCAGGTTGTCTGTTGGACCGCCATCGTACAGATGGTCGAAGTGACGGTCCTTCCCATTTCGCTCCCGGCGGTAGTCTTCCAGGGTCACGTTCTGGAACGCCCCCGGGAACGCCGCCGAGGCCATCACCGCGTGCGACACGGGGTAGTCGGCCAGGCAGGATCCCAGCGCTTGAAACCCTTGGTCGGTGAATACGAAGCCGTCCGCGGTCACGCGCGAGGTGGCGTTGAGGAAGATCCGCGGTCGCCCGGCCCCCATCGCCTTGAAGGATTGTCCCTTGAAGAGATAGTCGTCGAAGACGCGCTTCATGATGTCGCTCCGGTCGAAGTCGGTCAGCCAGTAGCGGACGATGTGATGGGGAGCGAACCACCGAATAAACCAGGTGGTCTGAAAGTCGCTGACCAATACCTCGCGGACGCGCTTCGGGTTCCACTGTGAGCCCTGGTTGCCGAACAGGCTGTAGTACGCGGCCGTGACCGATCCGCCAGACACGGACGAGATGGCCGAGGCCGTCTGAAGGAACCCGAGATCTTGTAGCTCCAGCAGCACCGCGGCAGAGAAATTCGCCGCCCGACTCCCTCCACCGGATAGCGCGATGCCCACGAAGACTTCGTCGTCGATGCCGACCATGCTGGCGCGCGTAGGTGGGCATGGCATCCCGGCCTTCAGCTCTTGGTTGGCTCGTGTGTACACCGGAATGAAGCTGCACCCAGAGGCCCCGATGATCGCACCGACGATGGTGAGACAGCAGATCACCCGCCGCATGGCGCCTCCACGATCATCTTTGGGCATGGTCCTGACTGCCATCACACCATGAGCCTCGTCGAGGTCCCCGCTTCATCTCTACCCAGCGGCGGCCTGGAACGGTTCCATCGGATAGAAACCGCGTATGGGGACGGGGGACGGGGACATGGAAGCCCGTAGCGCACATATTCTTATATGATACGACTCTTTTCAGACCAGTGAGCAGGCACGTGGGGTTTTAGGCGACCGGCCGCCCAGAGCCAGGGCCCGCGCTGCACGCCACGCAACACCACGGTCGGGGTGACCCGCGAGGCCTGCCCGACGACCGCCGACGGCATAGCTGATAGGGATTTGCTTTTGGGCCGGCCGCGGCTAGAGGCCGTGGACACCCCCTCGGCGGGGCCGCACCGCGTCAGTCGTTGTTCCTTTTTGCTCGGGATAGCCACGGCGGTATTCTCGGTGGTTCCCCAGGTCGTGTCAACGGAAAAGACGGTTTAGATGTCCGGCAACATTGAGCCGTACTGGTGGGGATGGGAGTGTAGGTTACAGCCCCTAATCTCAGGACTCCTGACATGGGCGCAAGAATCTATGCAACCTCGGGTGCCTTGTGAATGAGCTTCTCTTTTCAGGGGTCACGCGGTTGCGCAAGTAAACGCCATGGAATCGGGGTCCGCAAGATGCAATGACGATGCATCCATTATTACGCACCCTGCTTGAGGGAGTTTAGCAAAATCATTCGTTTATCCCGCCCATGTCAGGAGTCCTGAATCTACACCAGCGTCGGAATGGATCATGCGAGGAACCGCTTCTCCCCGTTCGTCACTACGGAGTTCAAAGCAAAAATCGAGAGGTTGGGAAGACCCTTCGGCGGCCATTTGGTGACCACGTCACCAACACGAAGAGGGGAGGCGGATCTACCAAGAGGAGCGAAGCTGCGGGGAGTCAGGAGTGCCGGGGGAGGGGGTCGAACCCTCATGGACCGAAGTCCGCGGGATTTTGAGTCCCGTGCTAGGGGGGGCGCATCGGCAGCAATGGAGGACCAATGGTGTACATTCCAGTACTTAGCAGGTGTCTGCCGCACCGCGGCATACCGACTGAACCCGATAGTGGTCAATAGAACCGTTACAAAACCGTTACAGTCGCCCGTCGCCCGGGACGGCCGTCGGCTAGCAGTTCTTCCGCGCTGCAGATCGCGGTACTCTTTGCAGGTCGCATTCCAGTCGGCCAGGTCTTGCGTCGAGAGTATGATGTACCCCGAAAACTGGACAGGGGGTTAAGTTAGAATCTTCCGTGCCTGGAGCATCACCAGAGGAGGTGCGGATCATGACAAGAAGTCTCAGGCGGCAATCAAGATTACGGGGGTGTAACCTGCACTTCTACTCGGTGGCAGGCACGGTTCCTGCGAGTACCACTGACCTCCACTTTGGCACTTCACGTGCGGCTCTCAGGGGGCCTCCAGATGATCGCTTCGAACCGGTGCACCGCACTCAACAGGTCCTGACCCTCTTTCTTGACGCGGTGATGATCCGAATCACATTCGAAGCGGCCTCTTGCTAGATCGAGTCGATAGAGGGCATGTCCACATGTTGCTTGACCCACCAGTAAGGATGAACCCAGTTCAAGCACATGTCGTGTAGCATTCCTTCAGCTAGGTACATTACAAGGCCATCGCTTTTCCTCTTCATCCAGAGAAGGCGTGATTGAAGCAGGAACCCTTGCTTGAACTCACTGGAACGCATCCGACTGGACTCTTTGACGGTTAGGTATCCGGCATCCAAGCCGAGTCCTTGGCATAGTTCAACAAAGCGATCTCCGTCCAGGTGGTAGAACATCCGTATTCTGCCAAAGAGAAGATCAAGCACGTCGGAATCTGCGACAGATTTGGATATCAGGCCCTCGAAAGCGACTGATCTAAACATGGCGAGCCCGTCGAGTATTTTGATTTCTCTAAATATCGACATCCAGTCATCCTTTTCCATGCAAAGCGAGCACTCGATCGAGAAAGTATGGTGGATCGAATGACGAAGGAGAAAGTCTCTAGCCAAAAGACGCTCTGGCGCGTCGCTCCTGATGCCAGAGACCAAGAGGCATCCGTCCACGATGAAGTGCCCGACGGGCTCTGACTCCAAATGTTTCAGCAATTTCTTTACGGTCTCATTGTAGTAAAGACGGGGCTCAGTTGCCATTTGCACTAACAGTTGGCCTTCATCTGTGTCGAATCGCCCCGAACCGCTGGAGATGATCTCAATTCCCTGGGTAAGTTTCTTTGCCTGACGAAAACACCGTCCCATCTGTTTGATACCGGAGGCACCATACTTGTCGAAGAAGGCGAAATAGCACTCTTCCGATTCGGCCTCTATCGTCTCAAGAATCTCTTTGTTAACGCGTCCTTCTTTCACCTCGATCAGCATGATCTTTGTCTTTGTACAGTCCGGCGTCAGATGAACCTGAAGGACGTCGGCGATGCACTCAAATCGGCAGAAATCAAGGGCAACGGCGAAGTCATTCCAGCTCTCATTTACGTCCCGTATGTACTTCAAAACAGGCGCGACGTTCCTTGATGATGAAGAGCCATGTTTGGGTCCCTTAAATACTCGCTTGATATCGCTACGATCCCAGCGCAAACAGATCCAGATTAGTGTGTTGAAACATAGCTCCGTAATCGTTTTCCAACGCCCCTTCTCTAGCTGCTCAGCCTCGACTGTGGATGACGATATATCTGCTTCAATTTCCAGATGAGCCGCAATCATGATCTCCTGGGCGATCTTGTATTCACGATGGAGAGAGTGGAAGAATCCCACCCTATCGGCCTCGGCTTCGTATCTTGAACTGAACTCGCCGGACCGACTGAGCGATTCCGTGAGGTGGAAACGATACTTCCTAATCAACCCTTGGAGCGTCGCTTCATCCATGTTTCTATCCGCTGCCTAACGAGGCTGTAGAAAAACCCCGATCAACGCGAGTGTCGAGACCTAAGCAACAGACCATGATTTTCCTTGCTGCCCAATGGCGCCAAGCCTGCGGCTCTCTCTGAGCCGCGAGAGGCCACGATCCCGCCGATGTGGGGCAAAGACGTCAGATTTCGGACGATCGCCGCTTACATCGCGTCCTATTGCGAGTGCTCTTCGCGAGGAGGTTTTTCTACAGCCTCAACGGCGAGCATAACCGGCGGCACGTAGCGCCGGCAGCTGCATGCTGTTGTTAGGCAGTCTCCTGCTATTGTTGTTAACGATCACGGCATGAGCGCCACGAAGTCCGTGTACGCTCCACGGAGCCGCGCGACAAATTGGTTTCGTTCCTGGGGTCTCAAGTGCCGCGACTGCGCCGCGGTCTTCTTCTCGTAGGGATGCGACTCCGGTACGTGGTTTCGGCGGGCGTTCATGTCCCGGAAACAGTCACCTATGGCTGGGCAGTTCTTGGAGAACGGGCCGTTTCCATCCAGCGTGACGCCGAAGTCCACGATCTCCCCTTTCTTGTCGACAGTAGTACAGGCCGCCGGGTGTCCTGTCGCAGCTAGGTGCCGCTGCAAAGCCAGGAACGCGGTCTGATTGAAGGAGTTCTGACAGATCAGCCAAAACGAGCGGCCGGCGGCGAAGGCGGCCTCAGCCTGCTTCAGGAGGCCAATGGCGTGGACATACTCGGCCGCGAGGAGCTTATGCCACGACTTTCCTCGCGGGGTGCCGTACCGCGTCTGCAGAATCTCGGCGATCGGATCGACCTTGGGACCAGGCGAAGAGATGACACCCAGCTCGCGAAGCGTGTTGGCGACCTGGGAGGGCAGCTGAGTTGCGTCCAGTCCGAAGGTCGGCGGCGCCAGCCCGCGCTTGTGCAACGCGGAGCAAACTGAAAGCCCAGGCTCGGGAGTGCTGCGCCGGAGGAAAGCTTCGACAACCTCTCCCTTGACAAAGGCACCGTCCGGTAGTACCGGCGCGAGCAACGACTGCAGTAGCGGCGCCTGATACTTGAGAAACCTACTGCGGCGCGCCAACGTCACCTCTTCCGAGACGCAGAGGAAGTGGCAAGCGCCCCACCGCTCGACGAAGTTCTCCTGGGACTTCTGCTTCGCGATGTTGACGGCCCGGGTTGTCATGGCCCGAGGATCGGCAGCGGTAATCGAGGGCGGCTCGCGGCTATACTTCGCCAAGATATGCCATGCCTCGCCGCGAACGTATGGGTATGGATTGCCCTGCACGAGACTGAGGCACAACCGCTCGATCGGCTTCCGATAGTTGAAACGACCGAGATACGCGAAGAACACGTCCGCGTGCTCGGGATGATGAGGGATGAGGCGCAACACGAGCTTGAGAAGATCGCCGTCGGGCTCGGCGCGATACAAGATGTAGCGAAGTCGCGTCTTGTCCGTGACTCGATACGGCTTCCCTCCAATCGCCGAGCGGAACGCCTGGCGCGCCTTCATTTTACCGATCTTCTTGGTACCCGCGCCTTCGTGCTGCGGGTCCGAGATGCTTGGAAGCATCCCCATAGCCCCTTGCACGCTCTGGACACGCTTAATGGCGAACTTGCCGGTTTGGGGTATGAGGCCGCGTTCGCGGCAGTGACGTTCCAGCTCGATCAAGTCCGCTCGAACCTCGTCCTCGGTCGCACCGAAGAGCCGGACGTCGTCGACATACCGCGTGTAGCCTCGACGCCTTCGGAGTGCGAGGTCGATGGGCAGCAGAAAACACTCGGCCAGAAAATCCGATGCGAGGGGCCCTTGCGGCAGACCGTGGCCATGGCCAGATGCGGCCCGGTCAGAGCTCCAAGTTCGTAGGCATTTCGCGATCCAGTCAAGATCGCTGTTGGTTGTGCGCGGGTAGATCGTCCGCAGCAGCAGCTCATGGGAGATGGTGTCGTAGAAGGCCGCGAGGTCGAAGTCACCGACCCATCGCATGCCGCGCTTGTAGTGCTTCTTGATACGCCTCTGGAACGCCTCGTACGTGTGCTGCCAGCGCCGAAAAAAGAAGATGCTGTGGGGCTTCTCCAGGATATTGCTGAAGACGACCTTGAACTGAAGTGGCGCACGCCTCTTCTGCATCCGCTTGGCGGCCAGATTCGCGAATGCTTGGAGAACGATCTGGTCTTCGATATTCAGCAGCGCAAGCGGGCGATGGAGTCCAGAGGCCTTGGGGACGTAGATGCGCTCAGGATGCCGAGGCTCGAACGCACCACCGAGGAGGCGCTGGCGCAGGTCGGCCAGGTTCGCTTCGAGGGCCACCTCGTACGCATAGTAGATGGGCCGGTAGAGCCGCTTGTACTGGTAGTTCCCGCCAGTTGTGATTCGCCGCCACGCCAGGTCGAGGTTCTGCTTGGCCGCGAGCTGGCTGATCTTCATCAGGTCGTCCCATTCTCTTGCCCTAAAGCCTCGGCGACGCTGGCTTTCGGCTGCCTAACACCTTCGCAATCAGCCGCGGGCGTTTCGCTCGTCGGCTGCATTGCGTTGTTTGGGCTGTGTTCTCCCAGGCGCGTATCGTCCGTTGTGGCCGCGGTCAGGGCGCGGATGGCGACGTCGCCCGGTCGGAAGACTAGCGAACCACCAGAACACGGCAGTTTCTTCCTCTCGATTCGAAATCCGCGCTGAACTCGCCGTCGTCCACGATCGCTCTGGTGGGGTCGTAGACCACAAACAACTTGAATAGGTCCGGTGGGAGCTTGAACATGTCAGCCGCGAGCCCGTCGGTCGCCTTGCTGGGAGTTGTCGCTCCCCGGATGTACTTGCACTCCAGAAGGAAGTCCCGAGCCAGGTTGAAATGATCAGGGATCATCTTCGCGCGCGCAAACGATGCGCACGGATGCTCACGTTCGAACTCCTTACGCCAACCGTTCAAGAGCCCGTCAATCTTATCATTGAAGTCATTCTCATTGACGGGCTTCTGACCCTTGAAAGTGATGGGGATCGCTCGCGAAAGTCGGCCGCAGATTTCGTCAGAGAGTCGGGTGATCGGCGTTTTCAAGTACTCTCGCTCGCTGAGCATGCTGAGGAGAGTCCCCTTCCGGATGTCACGAGTAGGATCATTGAGGACGCGGGCGGCGTGCATTATCTGTTGACCGTGCCTACTACACAGACCATAGATGGCTGACATGCGTTCGCCCTTCGGGACGTCGTTTAGGTGATCCTCAATCGCAGCCAGCTCGTGGAGATAGCTGTGTTCGAAGCGGTCAGCTGAAGAAGTCGCGAACTCCTTCGCTTGAGCAAGGTAATCGATAACAAACGTGCGCGTCTCCGGGTCGTCAATTGTGTCGTTGATAAAGTCACTCGTATAGAGGCCGGCGTGGTCTTGCTCGGAGAGTCCGGCCGCAACTGCCGCGAAGCGCCTGTCTACGCACTGGGAGCAACGCCCACAGTGCGTCTTCTGATCGGCGTTTTCGAACGTCCGCGTGCATGAAACACTTGTGTCTAGCAGGTCAGACCCGTCGTTCTCCTTCAGCGTTTGAAGAACCTCGGTCTTGGTCTTCCAGAAGAAAGGCGTTTCGATGGCGAAGTCGCCATCATTCACCATGGTGAGAAGCTGCTCGAAGAGCCGAATCGTTCGCGGGTGAGTTGTTCTGCTCGCGCGCGCCAATCCCATGCCTTCTCGCTTCGGAAGATTTAGGCTCGTGACCCCATTCTCATAGATGTAAAAACGATTCTGCCGATGCGCAGTCGCCAGAGCGTACGCGATTGCGCAGAAAAGAAACGACCGCGACCGCTGTGTCTCCTCCTCCGCGCGCTTTCCTTTGAGCCGGCATGTGAATGCGTATGGGTGGATACGGCCTGGATAGCGGGATTGAAGCGCTTGAAGGAGTAGTTTCTGGGTATTCTGAACGTCTGTACTCGATCTGTGGCTCACGAGGCAGAGAGGACCGGATTCTTGCTTCAGGTGACGAATTGTGCCAGAAAGTGAATCGATTCCTCCTGAGAAAAGAGCAATCCTGGTGTCTGGGGTAGACTCAACGCGGAACTCGGCCGAGTCGAATAGTCCCGTGGCCGGGGTCAAATATCCAGGAGTGAAGGTGAATGTGTGAGAGTGGTCTCCAGTCGCCCAGGTTACTGCGTTGCCAAGAAGATCCGACACCTGCGTCCTGCGCCAGAAGGCGTGATCCCGGACCCGGATAACGTAGTGAATGGTTCGTCCCCAGGCGTCATACTCGACGAGATCTTTTGCTCCACGCTTGAGCCAGCGGTCAGCACTGAAGACGTAGGCAGCAATCTCGAGGAGATCGAGAACCCTTACCGGAAGATGGTAGAGGCTCGACACGAAACGAGGGAGGCCGATTTCGACGTTGGCCTTTGCGGGATCGATGGCATCGTAGTTAAGCGCGACTGTGTGTGCGTTTCGACGGTGTTTCGTGGGTGCGTTTTTTTGGACTGCACCGTTGCACAAGATGAGATGCGAGCGACGCGTCATGCGTTCCCCGCTTCCCGTCGGAGTTCTTCCCGGATCTTATGCAGCGCGAACGAGAGGAAGCTTCTAATCGCCGTGGCCGAAGGCATGCCAGTCTTCGCGTTCTTCTGAAACCATCCTGCGGCATAGGACTGCGTTATCTTCGATGTCTCAAAGGCGTGGCGTGAGATCGAGTCAACAGCCGTGTGGAGTTGTTGTCGAAAGTCAGTTACACGCTGAGGATCACCGAGAAGTGCTGATGCCTCCCTGTCCAAAAAATACCGAAGGTACCGCTCAGTGAGGTTCGAGAAATAGAGACGGGAGAGGTCGCAAAAGCCCGCCGCGGTGTCGGCTTCGCGCCATGTATCCCAGGGGGTCGCCCCGAAGAGCCGCTCCTGCGTGAACTTGGGGTTGCACGAGAACTGTGCCAGTGCGTCGGCCAGCGCCTTCGCCGCAAGATCGGATTTCTCCGAATTCGGATACCCGTCCAGGGATAGCTGGAAGGCTTTGGCGAGTGCGAGCGGGGACGGTTGGTCGCCGACGTGAATGCCGAAATCCTTCTGCAGCGCGTCGTTGGGGTGGTTGCTTCGACTCGCAACTGCCAGGGCTATCAGGAAACGGAATGCCGCATGGACGCTGTCGTCGTCGGCAAGACGCTCGAAGCGATGCCGGACGTTGCTGAGCGTGTGATCGGCAAGCTCAAGTGTGACCTCTGCGGAGACGTCCGCCCCGGAGATACGATCAACGACCGCTCGCCAGCGGAGGGTTCGCGGAAGTGCACCTATCCGCTCATGTCCCATTGATGCGCCTCATTTTCTTCGAACGCGGGAAGCACATTATGGTCCGTCAAGCTGACGAGGCTCTGAGTTTGCGGGCGTGCAGGCGGCTTCTTTTCTCATCAGCCCAACGCCCATTAGGCTCCAGCCTCTCCATACCCCGACGCGGAGCCATCGCACTACTCGCTCTCGAACGCCTGGCTCGTGAACTTCAACGTGCGGCTGTTCTCGGTAACGGTGCGCACGATCTGATCCGATGCGCCATCCGGGAGGGACGCTTCGATCTCGAGGGCAACCGTGACCTCCGCTCCCACCTGCCCCGCAAGGTGCGCGATTACCTCGTCGGCGATGCGGCTCGCATCGCGGCCGACGCGTGCGGGATCGAGCCGCACGGTGCCGTGGAACCGGCGGGGCCGCGGGGCCGCGGCCGTACTGGGCACCGTGCCAGTGGACCCCGGATGCGTCGGGTCGGAGACTCCGGCAGCCGCGCCAGTACCGGTCTCGCCACCTGGTGCGCTGCCCAGAGCCGCAACGGGTGTCTCG
>Ga0209726_10007256_pt1 | contig 12480 bp, 13 predicted proteins | sample Subgrocontami54m_FD_187453 | JGI IMG/M metagenome (GOLD analysis project Ga0209726, IMG submission 187453) | Subsurface groundwater microbial communities from S. Glens Falls, New York, USA - GMW46 contaminated, 5.4 m (SPAdes) (version 3) | ecosystem: Environmental > Aquatic > Deep subsurface >... | reverse complement strand
TAACACGTGTCATCCTGAGCGAAGCGAAGGATCTTCGACCAGAGATCCTTCAGTCTCCCGCCTTTTGCGGGATCCTTCAGGATGACACACAACACTTTCATAACCGTAGTTCGAAACGATGATCGATCAATTATTTGTCAATATCAAGCAGGGTGGTCTGCAATTATTGGGCGGTTTTTTGCCTGAATGGGCCGTAATTCTCGTTTCCATTATGATGAGCATCGGCATCCTGGCCGCGCTTGGCCCGCTCATCATGATGTATCTCACGTTGATGGAACGCAAGGTCGTCGGACGCATGCAAAACCGTATCGGCCCCAACCGCGTCGGTAAATTCGGCCTGCTGCAGCCGTTGGCGGACGGCATCAAAATGCTGACCAAAGAAGATATCGTGCCCGTGAATGCCGACAAAGTCGTGCACTTCCTGGCCCCGATCCTGATCGTCGTCCCCGCCCTGCTCGCTTTTGCCGTCATTCCGTTCGGCCGCAACATGACGGCGGTGGATCTCAATATCGGCGTGCTTTTCTTTCTGGCGGTTTCATCCACCGGCACGCTGGCCATTTTCATGGCGAGCTGGTCTTCGCGGAATAAATATTCCCTTTTGGGCGGCATGCGCGCCGTTGCGCAAATGATTTCTTATGAAGTCCCAATGGTGATGTCCGTGGTCCCGATTTTAGTGGTTACCGGCACAATGTCCACCCATGCGATCGTTGAAGCGCAAGGCGGCTGGGGCGGTTTCCGGTGGTTTCTCTTCACCCCATGGGGCTTTGCCAGCGCCATCATCTTCTTTTTATGCGGCGTGGCGGAAACCAACCGCTCCCCCTTTGACTTGCCCGAGGCCGAATCCGAAATCATTGCGGGTTTCCATACCGAATACAGCGGCATGAAGTTCGCCCTGTTCTATATGGCTGAATTCATGAATACCTTTACGATCTGCGCGCTCACGGCAACGCTTTTTCTCGGCGGCTGGCAAGGCCCGCTGCTGCCGTCCTGGCTTTGGTTTTTCCTGAAAACCTATTCGCTCATTTTTGTGATGATGTGGTTCCGCGGCACGCTGCCCCGTTTCCGCGTGGATCAGATGATGGGCTTAGCCTGGAAGTTTTTGCTACCGTTTACGTTTGTGAATATCGGCGTCGCCGGTGTTTGGTATTTTGCGCCGCGCAACACGGCGGCTGTTGTTTGCACCCTGATTTTGGCTGTGACCTTTTGGATCCTGACGAAGTTGAACCGGATTTATACGCCCGAAAAACGCGTTTACTCCTTCGGAGACTGATTCGTGTACGAGCTGCAAGGTTTCATGCAATTTGCGATTTATGCGCTGATGGTCATTAGCGTTGTGTGGGCGGTTTGCGCCGTCACGCTCCGGAGCTTGTTTCACTCGGCGCTGTGCTTCACCGCGGTCCTCTTGGGCATCGCCGGCATTTTTGTGGTGCTGCACGCTGAATTCCTGGCGGCCGTGCAAGTCCTGATTTATGTCGGGGCCGTGATGACTCTGGTCATCTTTGCCGTCATGTTGACCGAGCGGCTGACGGACGTTTCTGTACGGGCCAATAATCAGCAAATTTGGATTGGCCTTCTCGGCGGCGTCGCGTTTCTCACGCTCTTAATCAAGGTCATCCTTGTAACGCCTTGGCCCAAACACCCGGACGCCGTTGCCGCCACGGTTATGACCTCTGAAAACACCAAACACATCGGGATTGCGCTGCTTTCACAATATGTTTTCCCCTTTGAGGTTCTGGCGGTCGTGTTGACGGCCGTCATCATCGGTGCCGTGGTCATCGCCAAGAAGGACAAACCCGCATGATCGTGCCTTTAGAACATTTCCTGATTTTTGGCGCGATTATCTTCACGATCGGCCTTTACGGTACGCTGGTACGCCGCAATCTCATCGGCGTCTTAATTTCGATCGAACTGATTCTTAATTCGGTGAATGTCAACCTCGTAGCCTTTTCCAAAGCCACGTCCATGGCACCCGAAACCGGTCAAATTTTTGCCGTGTTTGTGATCGCTATGGCCGCCGCGGCCGTGGCCGTGGGCTTAGCCATTGTAATTGCCCTTTACCGAGTTCAAAAAACCGTCCTGGCGGACGAAGTGAATTTACTCAAATGGTAAACCAAATCTATTTTGTCCCTTTACTGCCGTTGGCCGCTTTTGTGGTCAATATCTTCTTCGGAAAAAAGCTGGGCGAGAAAGCCGGCTGGATTTCCGTGATCACCAGCGCGGCGGCCTGCCTGATCGCGCTGCCGATTATGTTCGGGGTGGCCCGCGGCGGGCACTTCCACCATGAATTTCTCTGGCTCACCCTGAGCAACGGCCATGCATTGGAATTCGGTTATCTGCTGGATCCCCTTTCGACCACCTTACTCTTCGTCGTGACCGTAGTTGGTACGTTGATCCAGGTCTATGCCACCGGTTACATGCACGGCGATCCCAAATTTTCGCGCTTCTTTGCCTATGTTTCGCTTTTTATGGCGGCGATGCTGACTTTGGTCATCGCCAATAATTTTATCCAGTTCTTTGTTTCCTGGGAAATTATGGGGCTTTGTTCTTATCTGCTCATCGGCTTTTGGTTTGAAAAAGATTCGGCCGCCAATGCCGGACGCAAAGCGTTTTTGACCACACGCATCGGCGATGTGGGCTTTTTCATCGGCATCATGACCTTGTATGTCGCCAGCGGCAGTTTAAATTTTAGGGATTTGCATCATTTGCAGCCGCATGCGCTGCTGCCCATGGCCGCTCTTTTTATTTTTTGCGGCACGATCGGCAAATCCGCGCAATTCCCGCTGCACGTGTGGCTGCCGGACGCCATGGAAGGCCCGACACCGGTCAGCGCCCTAATTCACGCGGCCACCATGGTCGCCGCGGGCGTTTATCTCGTCGCGCGTTCGTTTCCCCTTTTTGAAGCCGTGCCGCAAGCCATGACGGTGGTTGCGACCATCGGCACGATCACGGCTTTCATGGCCGCTTTCATCGCCCTGACTGCGACGGACATCAAGAAAGTCCTGGCCTACTCGACGATTTCCCAGCTTGGTTTCATGGTCGCGGCATTAGGATTGGGCGGTCTGACCCCCGGCACCTTTCATTTAATGACGCATGCCTTCTTTAAAGCGTTGCTCTTCATGGCCGCCGGCAGCGTGATCCACGGCACCGGCACGCAGGAAATCAAAGAGCTGGGCGGTCTTTTTGGCAAAATGAAACATACGTCCTGGACTTTCCTGATCGGCTCCGTTGCCATCGCCGGCGTTCCTCCGTTGTCGGGTTTCTGGAGCAAGGATGAAATCCTTTTAACCGCTTACAATTCTTCCCAGCGCTGGATCTATTGGGTGCTTTTAGCTTCCGCTTTTATGACGGCCTTTTACATGTTCCGTTTGGTTTTCCTGACCTTTTTCGGCAAGGCCCGCAACCACCACATTCATGCGCATGAATCGCCGGTGAATATGACGCTGCCTTTGTGGGTCCTTGCGGCAGGGGCTATTCTGCTGGGCTTGCCGGGCTCGCCTTTCTTCGGCAACTGGTTTCAGAATTTCCTGGGCGGACACGGGGAACACCATGCCGAGCATGTTATTAATTGGTTTGTGATGGGTTCTTCGGTCGTGGCGGCAACCGGCGGCATTTTGCTGGCCGCCGTGCTTTATCTCTGGTTCCCGCAGGGCGCGCTCAAAATGGGCGAAATCTTCCGGCCGCTTTATTTAGCGTCCATCAATAAATTATGGTTCGATGAGCTTTATAAACGGATCATTGTCGATCCGTGGCAAGCGACAGGACGCTGGCTTTTCGCTTTTGACAAAACGATTATCGACGGCACGGTGAACGGCGCCGGATGGCTCACGCTTTTGACCAGCCGGATTCATGATGTCTTTGACAAATATATCATCGACGGCCTCGTCAATTTGACGGGCGCTGTCGTGCAAATTTTCGGCGCGTTCACACGCCGCATTCAGACCGGTTTGATTCAGAATTATCTTTTGATCGTCTTTTTGGGCGTGCTGGTACTCGTTTATTTTGAGCTGAAATAATAAATCGTTCTTTTGTCATTCTGAAGGAGGCCGAAGGCCGACTGAAGAATCTAAGATCCTTCGCGGAGTTTACCCTCGAGGCGCGCAGATTCTTCGCTTCGCTCAGAATGACACGTGCCGAAGGGCTCAGGATGACAAACTAAACTTAAAGGAGTTATTCCATGGATTCTCATCTTCTGTCTCTCATAACTTTCATGCCGCTCGCCGGAGCCTTGGCCATTCTTTTTGTGCCCAAGACTTCTACCGGTCTGATCAAATGGATTGCCACGGGCGTCACCTTGGCGGTCGGATTGCTAACCGTGCGGCTCATGATGCTCTTCGACGGCGCGGTGCCGGATTTTCAGCTGATCGAAAAGGCGCTCTGGATCCCGCATTTCAATATCCATTATCTGATGGGCATTGACGGCATTAGCTACCCGATGGTGACACTCACAGCCCTGGTCAGCATCCTGGCCTGTCTCGCTTCTTTCAGCATCAAGGAACGGGAGAAAGAATATTATTTCCTTTACCTGCTGCTCATGACCGGCATGCTGGGTTCCTTTTTGGCCTTAGACCTTTTCCTTTTCTATATCTTCTGGGAAATCGTGCTGGTGCCCATGTACTTTCTCATCGGCATTTGGGGCGGAGCGCGGCGCGAGTACGCCGCGATTAAGTTCTTCCTTTATACTCTGACCGGCAGCTTATTCATGCTGTTGGGTATTCTGGCGGTTTACTTCAATGCCACGCCGCACACGTTAAATCTGATGGAATTGACCCGGAACACCTACGAGTTCGGATTCCAAAAAGTTGTCTTCCTGGCCTTTTTCCTCGGCTTTGCCATCAAAGTTCCCATCTGGCCGTTCCATACGTGGCTGCCCGATGCGCACGTCGAAGCCCCGACACCGATCAGCGTCATTCTGGCCGGCATCCTGTTGAAAATGGGCACGTACGGCTTTTTCCGTTTCAGTTATCCGCTTTTTCCGGAAGCCGCCGTTTGGTTTGCGCCCGCTCTGTCGATTTTGGCCGTGATCGGAATTGTCTACGGCGGTTTTGTCGCCTTAGCGCAAACGGATTTCAAAAAAATGGTCGCCTATTCCAGCGTCAGCCACATGGGCTTTGTGCTGTTGGGACTCGCGGCGATGAACCAGGACGGTTTTAACGGCGCCCTGCTGCAGATGTTCAACCACGGCGTAATTACGAGTGCTTTATTTTTATTGGTCGGCGTGCTCTATGACCGGGCCCACACGCGCGACATGGGGGCTTTCGGCGGCTTGGGCGCCCAAATGCCGCTCTATTCCGGCCTGCTCATTTTCTTTTCCATGGCTTCTTTGGGATTGCCCGGACTCAGCGGTTTTGTGAGCGAATTTCTGGTGCTGCTTGGCGGCTATCAATACAGCCGTCTCTACACAGGCCTGGCGTGCATCGGAATTCTGCTGGCCGCCACTTACCTGCTTTATATGATCCGCCGTGTCCTGCTCGGCCCCTTGAATACGCAATGGAGTTCGCTGACGGAAATCAATACCCGTGAAATTATTACGCTCGTCCCGCTCCTGATCCTGACGGTGGCGTTCGGGATTTACCCGAAAGTGATTCTCGATGTGATGGCGCCAACGCTCAGCGCTCTCCTGAAAGTCATGGGAGGCGCGGCGTGAACCCGATTGAGAGCTTGCATCTCTTTCAGGGTGAAATCGCACTCCTCGTGGGTGCTTTTGCCATCCTTTTCTGCGATTTTTTTATTCACAATAAAAAAATCCTCGGGTGGCTGACTTTAGGGGTTCTGATTGGCGCAGGGTTTCTCACGGCCGTCCCGCATCAAAGCTACGGCCTTTTCTTCGGCCTTTTCCAGCTCAATGATTTCATGCACTTCTTCCGCTTGGCCGCCCTCGGCATTGTGGCCATTACGGTTTTGCTTTCCTTAAGTTATCAAGGCCTGGAAGATCACCTGGGCGAATATTATTCCCTGCTGCTTTTTATGACCTTCGGTCTTATCCTGATGGCGGCTTCCACGAATCTGCTGATGATTTTTATCAGCATCGAGTTTGTTTCGATCCTTTCTTATATCCTGGTCGGCTTTCGCAAGAAGGATCCGCGGTCCAAAGAAGCCGCGCTCAAATACCTGCTCTTCGGCAGCGTCGCCTCCGGCATGATGCTCTTCGGCATGTCCCTGCTTTTCGGGGCTTCGGGCTCTTTGGAATTAGCGGCCATCCAGCAGCGGCTTTTGCTGCCCGACTTTTTGCCGGTGACGATTGTCGCCACGATTTTTTTCCTGGCAGGCGTCGGTTTCAAAGTTTCGATGGCCCCTTTTCATCTCTGGGCCCCTGACGTTTACGAAGGCGCACCGACTCCGATTACGGCTTTCCTGACGGTCGGGCCAAAGGCCTTGGGATTTGCCATTCTGATTCGCGTCCTGCTGATGGCTTACCCCGCTCTTGGAAACCGGTGGAGCGCGATCATTTCCATCCTTGCCATTCTCACCATGACTTTGGGGAATGTGACCGCTATTGTGCAGAGCAACATCAAAAGACTGCTGGCTTATTCCAGCATTGCCCAGGCCGGGTACATTCTGATGGGGATTGCCGCAGTTTCTAAAATCGGGGTCAGCGCGGTCCTAGTTTATGCGGTGGCTTATGCGTTGACCAATCTTGGCGCTTTCACGATCGTGGTGCTGGTTTCCAATCATACCGGAAGCGATCAGCTGGACGCTTATACGGGCTTGGCCCGCCGCAATCCTTTTGTGGCCGCATCCCTTACGATTTTTCTTTTGTCTTTGGCCGGGATTCCGCCGCTGGCCGGTTTTATCGGAAAATTCTATGTGTTTTCAGCCGCCATTCATGCCGGTTTTCTGACGCTGGCGATTGCCGCCGCGCTTAACAGCGCGATCGCGGCTTATTACTATTTCCGCATTGTTCGCGTGATGTATTTGGTACCTTCCACCGAAACAACGGCCATGCCGCAGCCGCTGCCGCTCATGCTGGCGCTTTGCCTGATGTTGATCGGCACCATTTTGCTCGGTATCATCCCGGCGCCGTTCATTGATTTTGTCCAAACAAGTTTGTTTTTGTAAAAAGCAGGTCCTGCCGGCGGGTTTTAAAACACGAAGTCCTGCGTACTAAGGCGCGCCCCACGCCAGGTTGCCGCTTTCATCAAAGAGGAAAACTTCGGGGTCTTTGTCTTCATGCACGGATACTAAAACTCGTTCGCGTTCGTGGCTGTCCAGAAAAATCAAATAAGGGTTTTCAGTGTCTTCCATCGCCAGCCCCATTTCGAGGATGACCTTGCCTTCCTGGGTGAGAAAATTGATATGGGGCGAATCGTCCTTGTCTAAACCGAATTCCGCGCGAACAGTCCCGGCCGCATCAAGCAGCACCAGCCTGCGGACTTTCAATTCTTCCACAATGTCGGATCCGGCCGGTTCCGTCTGCGGTGGCAAAGCCTCCGTTGCTTCCTCGGACTGCGCCAACGCCGTTTCATGCTGGTAAAGCAGATCCGTGATCGCCCCGCCAAGAAAACCTGAAACCGAGGCAACGAAGAGCATCAGACAAAATTGATGGCGCGACATGCAGACATCCTTGGGTTATGGACGTCTTATTTTTCGGCCTTTTGCCGGCAAGTCTGAATATGAAAAAGAATTGGCCATCATTGGTAAAATCCGTTAAGATTCATTCCCAAGACAGCCTTCAGAGATAACCCTGAGCGGCCGTTGATCTTACAACCATGTTTGAACGATCCGGACTGCCTTTGAAAAAAATATTTTGGACTTTTGCTTGGCTGTCATTTTTTCTTGTGTTGGCCTTACCGCCCGCCGCCCTGGCCGGTTACCTGCAAAAGAGTCCCTGGACCCGCGAAGCCGGTTATAGCGAAAAATCCATCAACAAACTTGGCTTTGGCTTAATGAATTTCATGACGGGCTGGACGGATTTATTCTTTGAACCTTACCGTGAAAAAAATCTGTTCACAGGGTTATTGAAAGGCACCTGGAAGACGGTCACCAATACGGCCGGCGGCGCTTTACACGCGGTCACTTTTCCTATTCCCCTGGATATTCCCCTGCCGGAGGGCGGCGTTCGCTATGAACCAGAACCTTTGGACGCAAAACCCATGGAAGGCCCATGAAGCGCCGGCCTTTTTGTTTTGCCATTGTGCTGGTCTGTTGCTTCGGCCTTTCGGCTAATGCCTTGGCTTCGCCCTGGGCTGAAAAGCAAGGGTATTGGGCTAAAACCGCCAGTAAATTTAGTTTCGGACTTAAAAATGTTATCTGGAGCTGGACCATGCCCTGGATCGAAGCGGAGCGGCCGAAATATGCGGAACCGTGGGAAGGCTTTTGCGTCGGGATTTCACGCGCGGTCATTTATACCGCCAATGGCTTGATCCATTTGGCCACTTTCCCGATCCCCGTGGATTTCCCCGATGTCGGCCGCGGCACAGGTCTTTATCCCAAAGAGGTACGCGGCCACTATGTCGATAAACCCGGTGCTGCCGGCAGCATGCCAACCGGCTCTGACGCTGCCACCTCCGACCCCATCAAAAAAGCCAAATCTGCCTAAGCGGTAGCCATGTCCGAATAGTAAAAGTGCCGGGTCCAATGGACCCGGCACTTTTACGATGAAAAGGAGACTGCTTTTAATTCAGCACCCCGCACTTCACCGAAGCCACCCCTTTAGGGTTGGAAGGGGTACCTTTTTTATTTTACTGTTCCGCACAACTGCCAGATTGCCACACACACGTCTTCCCTCCGGAACCTGTAGAGGTGATACAGGTTGCTTCACTTAAAATAGAGGCGCAATATCTCACCGCTATCGTATCATCGAAACCCACCTCAAGGCTCGGCATCGGCGGCGGAATGTCCGTCGGGGCTTCAAAACTGCCTGAAGAATTGTCCGCCGAAGGAAATTCATAGCCCGGCATGGCGACTTCATCACCCGCATAAGCCACAACGCTCGTCAAAGGCGTCGCCATCGCGAACACCAGCGCAAGCACAAATAAACATTTAATCGTTTTCATCTCAAGTCTCCTTTTCAATCATCGTGAGTCCAAGATTTCCCCTGCTACCCCGGCTTAGCCGGCTGGCGGGGGATAGGTCTCACTGTTTAAGTGATACGCGGTCGTTGGCAGGCATGCAAGACTGGGCTAGGACTTGCTAGTACTCATCATATTTAAACGCTAAAGTTAGTCTTAACTCTTTTATATAGCTAGAGTTAGCACTTCTTATAAGCCAAAACTTGAAGGAAAATGGCCGACTGGAAAGGTCCTCTTATTGATACCGCAAAGCGGTAATGGGGTCCAGCTTAGCGGCTTTGAGGGCGGGATAGATGCCAAAGATGATGCCGACAAGGAAAGAAAAAACCGTGGAAAGCAAAACGGCCTTAAGATCAATCACCGGCTGCAACTGTTCGACAAAGGTACGGACTAGAACCACGATCAAGAAGGAAAGCAAGATGCCGGCAAAGCCCCCCAGCGAACTAATGACTGTCGTTTCAATCAAAAATTGAGCCAAAATGTCACGCGACGTGGCGCCGACAGCTTTGCGGATGCCGATTTCACGCACGCGCTGGGCAATGCTGGCAATCATGATGTTCATAATGCCCACGCCGCCCACGATGAGAGAAATACCGGCGATCAGACTAAAACTGATCTTCATGGTATCAAACGACTTTTTGGACTGTAAATACCGTTCTTCCTGGGTTTCAATGGTCACATCCTTTTGGCCGCGATGATTACGGATCAATTGCTGCAAAATTTCCTTCTGCGCCGCGGCTATATCTTTACGGGAGCGCACCACATAATGAATTTGTTCGATTTTCCGGGTCGGATCCAGTTTGCGCGGCACGGCGAGGAGCGGCACATAGAGAACTTCGTTTTTGGAAGTCAGCAGGTTTTTGCCCTTTTGCATGAGGACATTTTTGGTTAAAAGTCCGATCACACGGAAAGATTGGCCGTTAATTTCAATGATTTTACCCACCGGATTGACATGCGGGCCGAACAATTTTTCGCTGGTATCGTGACCCAGAATGCAGACACTCTTAAAACGCGCGTCATCTTCATCGCTGAGATTACGGCCAAAAGCCAAAGTCTGGCGGTTTAAAGCCAGGGTGTGGCGCGTTCCTCCGATAATTTTCACAAATACGGGCCGCCGCCCCTGCGCCGTAACAGTCTGCCACGTATTAGCTTCGGGCGATACAAGATGGACGAGCGGATGGCGCCGGATCAGGGCGGCATCATTTAAGGTGAGCGGCCGCGAAAGTTCAGGACGCGCTTTGCCGTTGACGACCGGATCAATGGATAGAACCGTGGCTTTTTCAATGCCGCCCAGGGCCTGGACATATTTGACCCACGTGCGCTCAATACCGGCCATGACGCCCATCATGACCATCAGAGAAATAATGCCGATGATGATGCCAAAGACGCTCAGGAAAGACCGGGCTTTATTGGCCCACAATTCTTTAATCCCGACATGGATACATTCCTGGAGCAGCATGGCTAATCGGCCGGAGGTTCTTCCAAAAGAATTTTTTGACCGGCTTCCAGGCCTTTTTTGATTTCAACCCGCTCCACACTGCTAACGCCGGCTTCCACGGGCTGCCTTTCAAACCGTGAACCTTTGGCGGCATAAACCCACGCGTTTTGCCCGTCACGAAACAAACCTTCGATCGGAATACTCAAGACACCTCTGGCTTCCTGCAGCGTTGCCTCCAGAGTGACGTTAGAACCGAGAATAAAATTTTCACTGGCCCCCTGGATTTCCACACCCACCCGGAAGAGGGTCGGCATCGCCCGGCCGCCTGTGGCCGCGTCATCCGCCTGTGCTGCCGCTTCATCCATTTCGACAATCTTGCCTGCATGGCGTTTCGATTCATCCGCGTCCAGCCATACCGCCACGGCCTGTCCCATTTTCAAAACCGTCCGCTCAACATCTGAAACCATGGCTTCAATACTCTTGTTGGTATCATCCGCAATCACGAGCAGTACCTTTCCGGCATTACTCTCAACCGAGCTCACCACCACTTCCCCTTCTTCCACATTCTTGGCCGTCACAATACCCGCAATGGGCGAACGGATCACCACTTTACCTAATTGCTGATTAAGGACATCGAGCTCTTTTTGGGCCAGATCGGCATCCAGTTTGGCGAGGTCTTTCGTTTTTCTAAAATCTTCCAGTTGAGATTGCGTGATCAGGCTTTCTTTGAAAAGTTCGTCAGCGCGCGCCATCTCTTTGATGCTGTTTGAAAAAGTCACCTGGGATTTTTCAACGAGCAATTTTTGGCGCTCCACCTTGCCGGAAAGCTGCGTAGGGTCGATTTCCAGGAGCGGCTGGCCCTTTTCGACCCGCTCCCCCTGCCGGACATGCAGTTTGACCACCTGACCGCTTGCTTCCGCGGAAATGGGGACTTTGCGGGCCGCCACCACGGTGCCGCGGAATTGAATCGTGTCGACAACGTCCTTTTTCTCCGCCATGGCCGTGTGGAGCGGTTCTTTTTTATCCCGGTGCGCGTTTAAGGCCATCAGACCTAGAACAATGGCCACGACCGCAGCCACCAAAATTCCTAAAAAATAGGTCTTTTTCAAGGGAATCTTCATGGGGATCCTTCTTTGATTTTTTCTAACGCCGTTTTGGCTTGTTGGTAATTGGGATTGATTTTTAGGGCTTCCTGAAAAGCTTTCCGGGCCGCATCCTGACGCCCGGCCGCGGCGCAGGCCTTACCCAAATGGTAGCGCAGATCAGCATAGCTCGGGTGCACCTGCACGGCAATCGTATAATAACGGACGGCTTCTTCATAGTCTTTGCGCAAGAAGTAGATATCGCCGAGAATTTTGGCATTAATTCTTACCGCACTCTGCAGCTGGCTAAACATGCCGCCGCAGTAATAAGAAAGGCCCAGCGCATAGGTGGCCACCGCATGTTGCGGCTCCAATTCCGTGGCTTTTTTAATGGCAGCATGCGCTTCCGGAAATTTACCTTTCTTGCGGTAGGTCAACCCCAGATTGTTGTAGGCATTCGCATACCCGGGATTCAGTTCAAGCGCCCGTTGAAACGCGGCGATGGCTTCGTCATAACAGCCTTCTTTAAAATAAGCCGCGCCAAGGTCGCTGTGGTAGTCCGGATAATTGGGCGCCATGTCGGCCGCTTTGCGCAGCATGTCGATCGCGCTGCGATACTCTCCCTTGGCCGCCAGGGTACTGCCCAAGGAACGAAAATATTCCGGATTTTTCGAGTTGGCCTTGATGGCGCGTTCGTACCAAAGAATAGCGTCGTCATACTCGCCGCATAGCCGGTAAAAACTGGCGACTTGAAAAATAAAATCGTGGGGCCCCTCGACCGGACCCGCACTTTGTGCGATAAGCTGGATGGTTTCCTGAATAATGGCTTCCCGCTGTTTTTTATTGGCCGGACTGTTGCATTGCGGGCATTCGGGAAGGTCCGCCCCCAATTCATCGCCGCAGAGTTCACATTGTTTCATAGCTGTTTGACCCTCATTGTGCTAATTTTCCG
>Ga0209726_10007254_pt1 | contig 12482 bp, 11 predicted proteins | sample Subgrocontami54m_FD_187453 | JGI IMG/M metagenome (GOLD analysis project Ga0209726, IMG submission 187453) | Subsurface groundwater microbial communities from S. Glens Falls, New York, USA - GMW46 contaminated, 5.4 m (SPAdes) (version 3) | ecosystem: Environmental > Aquatic > Deep subsurface >... | reverse complement strand
CTTCGGCTCGCGCCCGGTCGGCGCTCCGCGATAGAGCACCCGGGCGACGCCCTCGGGCGAGAGCCTGCGCTTCACCGGCTGCGGCGGATGCAGCGCTCGGCCAGCCTCGATCTCGTCGGGTTTGACGAGCCCCCGCTCGACCGTCAGTTTTTCCAGCCCTGCGAGCCAAATTTCGTAATAGCTCTTGGACAGGTAATCCTGCGGTGGCCGGTTTTCACGAGCTGCGCGCGACATGTCGATGTTCCAGCCTCCGGGCATCGCCATTGCGAGCGTGAGCGCGAACGCGCGGCGCTCCCATTCGGCGTGAAATGGGGGCTCGTTCGGCTCTTCGGTCACGCTGCCGAAGCCGGGCGCCCCGCCCATGTCATGCGCACCGTCCATCACTTGATCTCTTCTGGCCGTTTCGGCAAACCTGTGCCGATCATGCTGTTCCGGGTAACGAGCTCGGCCAGTCTTTCTTCGCTCCAGCCTTCGCTGCCCTCGGGCTGCATCGGAAGCACGAGGTAGCGCACTTCTGAGGTTGAATCCCAAACGCGGATTTCGGTGTCGGCGGGCAACGCCACACCGAAGTCGCGCAGCACCCCCCGCGGATCGGCGACCGCGCGCGAACGATAGGGCGCCGACTTGTACCAGACCGGCGGCAGGCCGAGCACCGGCCAGGGGTAGCAGGAGCAAAGCGTACAGACAACCATATTGTGGCGCCTGGGCGTGTTCTCCAGCACAACCATATGTTCGCCCTGGCGGCCGGCATAGCCGACCGAAGCGATGGCGGAATTCGCGTCCTTGAGTAGCCAGGTGCGATATGAAGGATCGCTCCAGGCCCTGGCGACCACGCGCGCACCGTTGCGCGGGCCGACCTTCGTCTCATAGGTCTCGATCAGGGCATCGAGAGCAGATGGATCGACATAGCCCTTCTCGGTGAGTATCGTCTCCAGCGCCCGCACCCGCAATTGCGTTTCGGACAACTCCGAGTACTCGTCATCATGATCGTGCGTCATCGGGGGAATATATTGAGTCGGGCGATTCTGTGCAAGCGCTACATGATCAAATTCTTGAGGCGTGCTTCAAACCTAATCACGCGCTGTCGATGGGGATATCCGCGGTTCGCCGCGCATTACGCTTCGCGCGTGGCGCAGCGTATCCGCTTCACGGTAGCACACGGGCAGCAGCCGTCACTTGTCGATCATCGCATCGTATCCAAATTCGGGCGCGTTGTGCGATCACCCGGCCCCTACCAGCCGCTCGTCGGCGAGCGAAAGTCGATCAACCAGCGAGTGCATCAATGCCAGGGAAAGTTGATGGCGACACTTCAGGCTAACCTTGTCGACCATTTCCCGCTCGAGTTCCACGACCAGGACGTCTGTCATGGTCTCCACCGTTGCCTGCCGAAGGATTCCACCCTCTTTTATGTAAGCCATCTCGCCAACGCAATCGCCCGCGTCAAGCACGTTGAGCAGCCGGCCTTGCCTGGTGACCTTGGCGTGCCCGCTGCCAAGAAAGAAGAGGCTTGCCCCGGTCTCGCCTTCGCGCACGAGAACGACGCGCGGCGGCACGCGTAACCACTTGCCCGCGTGCACCAGCTCCCACAGCTCGGAATCGTCCAACTGGCCGAGTAGCCGCACATTCTTCAAAGCGAGAAACTTCTCGCTGTCCCGAATCATGCTCTGGTAGACGCTGAGTCGCCCCACCTTGGCAATATCCAGTGCCAAGTCAGCCCAGGTTGAATACCGCTCCTCCGGTTTCTTCGCTGTCATTCGCAGCAGGATATCGTCGATCTCCGTGCCAAGTTCGGGCCGTAGCGAACTCGGCGTCGCGGGCATCTCGCCGATAATTTTTCCGAAAAGATCATCCAGAGTAGACGCCACAAAGGGCCGCTCCCCCGTGAATAGCTCATACAGCACAACCCCGAGCGTGAACATGTCACTGCGATAGTCGAGCGGCTCACCCTGTGCCTGCTCCGGCGACATGTACGAGGGCGAGCCGATGCTCTCGAGTTGCGTTCCTGTTTCTGCTCGCAGGAACGCAGCACCGAAATCCGATACCTTGATGTCGGTGCCGCGCACAACCAAGATGTTTGCCGGTTTGATGTCTCGGTGGACAATGCCCTGCCGGAATGCGTAATCGAGAGCACCACAGCACTTGAACGCAATCTGAATGGCGTCTTCCGGCGCAAGCAGCTTCCCAGGCGTGGTGTATTGGGACAAGTCACCCCCGGGAACATACTCAAGCGCGATGTAGCCCGATTCCTCGCTCACCGAGGCCTCAATGATCGACACAATATGAGGATGCGACAGCTTGCCTGCCAGCGACGCCTCGGTCATGAACTGCATGGTCGTCGTCCGATCAAATTCCGGACTCCGCACGATTCCGGAATCCAGCACTTTCAGTGCGACCTCATTTCCCGAGAACGTATCGAGGGCCAGATAAACGGTGGCCGACGCACCTTTACCTAGCACTTTACGCAGCTGGAATTTCCCGATCTGATTCACAACGCGGCCATTCCCCCTGGGTCGCACAGAGCGTGCGCAGCCGGATCTCCAACTAATAGTTATGCTTCTGGCAAGCCGGCTTAATAGGCATTATGTCACAGCACGAACGAGCCGCACGGGTCGCCTGCTGACGGTCGCGTGCCGGCCAGGAAGTGTTACTGGCGGCGCGATGAACGTGCCCTAGGCACCGAGCACCCCGTCGGCGGCGAGCATCTTATTTCTTCAGCCAGATTGCCTGGAATCTTTCGACCCCGGAACAATCGATGTGCTGCGTCGTCGACTCAAGCGGGAAGCCCGATGCGGTGTACTCGCGGTTCCTGCGCTCGTAGTCCCTTCGGCTCATGCCATACCAAGCCCAGAAACGGGCGCTGGGCGCAATGGGCTTCCAGTCGGAGCGAAATTTCTCGCCGTCTGCTCCGCACCTGCCTTCGATCCGGGGCGGGTAGTAGCCGTTCCTGGACCAGACATTGAATTCGCGCTGGAAGCGCTCGCCCGTCATCCATTGCGCCGTGGGCCGGTACAGGCTGGCGGGCGAACCGGCTTCATGCCCAAGGCGCCGATTACCTGGCGCCCAGGGCTACCGGACTGATCTGTGATTCGAAGCCATGTACGCGAGCCTCGTTGTGGTCAAAAACGATTTGCTGACCAGAAGCCGTCATTACCTTCGCGTCCGGATTCGTAGGCGCATCGTCGCGCATGAGTGGCTGAAACTTGTATCCGGGCTGCAGGAGTCCCCGCTCGGTCTGCAGAAACGCGAGCACTGTCGCCGCCGAATGCACCCAGTTGCGGCCGCCGGTTTCAGCGAATCCAGGGCCGCCGGTCGAGCCGCGTTCGCCTAGGGAATGAGCTTTCGCATCCTTTCCCATCCAGAATCCAAGCATAACGCCCGCCTCCGGATGCTCAGGCGGGCCCGGAACGAACAAGAGGAGCCACACGTCGGAGGTCTTTCCGTCGGCATTGGTCGCAGTACCGGTCTTCCCTGCGATTTCGCCTGCCTTCTCGAGAGGAAATGCGAGCGTCCGCCTTTTCTTTTCTTCTGGTTTCATCTTCCAGATCTCGGCGCCCAAGGGATCCATGCCGGGGATGACCCCTCTTCTGAGCGCCGATGCCGTGCCGGTTGCACCGATATCCAGCGGGCTCTTCAAGAGTTCAATCATCGCCGCGGACACGGCCGGATGCATGAGCCGTTCGTAGGGAGGCCGGTTTTCGCCCTTCAGGTCACAATCCTTGGGACGCCCCTGATCATCCTTATAAAGCAGCGACTCTCCCGCGCGGCAGACGTCGTTTGCGAATCGCGGCGTGACTCGAAATCCACCGTTCACGAACGCGGCCGCTGTTGCCATCGACAGCGGGTTGACCTCCGATGCGCCGATCGCCGTTGTCGGGTACGGCTGCAGCATATGCTTCGCGTCCCCAGGCATTCCCAGGCGATACGTTAAATCGATCACATGCTTGATCCCGGCACGCGCTCCCGCGCGCATGGCGGCCGTGTTGCGCGACTCGCCCAAAGCGATTCGGCAGGTGATGTCGCCGCGATACTGCGGCTCCGAGCGGGAGTGAAAGTTCTCGATCTTCTTTACCCCGCGCCCGCGGCCAAGAGACACAGAGATCGGCGCATCGAGCACGGTGCAGCGCTTGAGCACCTGCGCCGAGATCTCCTCGACCGTCTTCGGCGGTGACTTGGCGGCGAGCACCTTCTTGGTGAGCTGCTCGACCAGACCTCCATAGGTGAAGATCTTGAAAGTCGATCCCGGCTGACGCCAGCCGTTTGCGATCACATCGTACTTCAGCTTGAAGTTGGCATTCCCCACCTCAGCGAGCACTTTCCCGCTGAAATCGACCGCGAACGCCCCGGCGCGCAGTTCGCTATTGTCCATATCGTCGGGGTGACGAGCCACATACGTGCGCAGCGTCAGATCAACCGCCTTGGCGAGCACATCTTGGAGTGCGTCATCACGCGTGATCGAGATCGTGAGCCCGCCCTTGCTGATCGGAAAGCGATCCTTGTAGAGGATACGCACGTACTCCAGGAAATGGTCATGCGTGCCACAGCCTGTGCCAGATCGAACGACTTCGCTGCGCAGCGTCGTTTGCACAAGATTCGCAGCCTGTGCGTACTGCGCATCGGTGATCACGCCCTGATCCAACATCAGGCCAAGCACCCGATTTGTTGCGCGTGCAGCTTCCGCCCAGTTCGCATCGTGAATTGCGTCGCGTGCCTTGAGCATCGGATCCGCCGCAAACGAACGGTCGGGAAGCGCCGGCTTATTGATGAGAGCCACGAGGAAGGCTGCCTGCTGCAGTGCGAGATCCTTCGCCGGTTTCCCGAAATACGCACGGCTCGCCGCTTCGATGCCGTATTGCCCGCGGCCGAAATAGGGCAAATTCACATATTTGAGAAGCAGCTCTTCCTTCGAGAACTCGCGCTCGATCCGAAGCGCCATGACGATGTCGCCGATCTTTTCGGTCTCCGTCGATCGACGGCCGGTGCCATCGCGCAGATGTTTCGCGATCTGCATGGTGAGCGTGGATGCACCCGAGTGGCTCTCCTGAAAAAGCCGCATGGTCATCGCGCGCACGATCGCACCCTTGTCGACTCCCTCATGAATAAAGAAGTTCTTGTCTTCGGATGCGAGAATCGCATTGGTGAAGAGCGGCGGGATCGCGGCGGGGTGTTTGATGAGGATTCGATGCTCCGGCGTCGAAACGCATGCGACTGTCTTTTGATTCTCGGAAACAAACATGGATTGCTCGGCAAAGTATGCGGGGTCATGCAAACGCGAGATCGTATTTCCGTCGATCCCCAGATGTGCGTCGAGCTCGCCGGAATAACGGGAATCCGACATTTCGATGACGGATTCAAATCCGATATATCCCAAGAGCACCAACACCACAAATACGCCCACAGCCACGAGACAATGTCTGAGAACCCTGCCTGCAAAGCAAAGGATCGCCCAAGGCACCCGTAAAACGGTGATCCTGAAGTTTGCGCCGTCGACTTTCACCATGACCTCCTCCCTCAAGCATAGCGGATCATGGACGACATCGCAGCTTGGAAGCGCTATCCGCAATAATTTACTGGGCACACGTTGCAGCAAGGCAACGTGCGTGTGCCCTGTCCTCCTTCTGGGGACACGACGCCGCTATTCGGTGCGGATGCGCCGTGCGATGGCGAAGCCTAAACCCATTCAGCGCAAATCGGCAAGCGCGGGCAGGTTGTAGGTCGGGCTACATCTGCCTGCGCACCGCAGAAGCCGCTTCGCGGGGTTCACCAAGCCCGGTGGCCATGTCTTTGATTACAACCTCGAGGACAGCACGCAAGCAGCGCAATTCGCCGGCAAATGTAGCTGCAAGCTCCGGACGAGTTTCGAGCATTTGTGTATTTTCCGTTTCAATCTCCGCGATCAGCGATTGCGCGGCCTTCTCTATGCGTCCCGCCTGTGCGTTCAGAAGCCGAACAGCCACTTCTTTGCTAAGCCCCAGTTCCGCGCCTGCCTCAATCAAGGTGGACTGTGAGAGTTCCTGAAATGAGCTCTTGCCGCATAGAGGCCAGGCCAGTTGCGTAGCGGGCCAGATGTCTTTGCCAAATGCTCGAGTTTCGTACACGCCTACCGCTACCAGGTCGTAGTAAGGAGCCAATTCAATACCTCGATGCGTTACCAAGAACGAAAGGTTCTTGAGATGAGCGTCGCTATTGCCAGTAAGTAAATTGAAGACCAGCCACGAATAAATCCGCAGTCGCGCCGCCGCCGGGGCCGTGCAGCGATTAGCGAGTTCTGCCAATCGGCTGACAGACCCTTCCGCGTACTTGAATTGACGGTCCAGGTTAAGCGCTTGGCAGGCGTCAATCATATGCAGGCGTGAAACGGCACTCGAATGTGCAATGGGCTCCCGGTCAAACCGTTCGGCGAGGTAGGCCGGAGCGGGAACGTAACGCCTCGCAACTCCAGGCACGTTGAGCCGTAAGGCTCGGCACAAGCGCATCGTGAAGTATTCGTTGATAACGGTATGCGGGTAGTCTGAGTCCGTGTGGTCAGGCTTCAAGATGTGGGTAGAAGGGGTCTGGCCGACCGGCTCGAAGAGTTCTCCATCTCGGTAAATAACCGCGAGTTTATGCTGAGCGCCAGCCAATGAGATTCGCTTGGCGGCTTTCGCTGCAAGGGAAATGCGCGGGAGGGCTTCGATGCGTTCCTGCAACTGCCCATCGGAAAGCGCTTGGGTGGCCTCGGTCAGCGTGTCTGGCGCCTGCGTAACGAGCGTAAGCGAGCCAGCGGATTCAGCACCATAGTAGGCCAGTAGCCCGAAGGCGTCGGCCGCATCAATCTTGGCGTCTTTCGCAAGCAGGCTGCGCGCGCCCTCCTCCGGCAACAGGTTATCGAAATACCACTGCACCGGGCGCACGGAGCTGGAATCTACGACGGGCTCCGAGCCAACTGGCAAGGCCGGGGAGAGCGGATATGCCGCCTCGTCACCGACCCATGCAGCGTCGTATGCGAATGACCAAGCCCCGTTTGTGTCCCGCAGTTCGCCTACTCGACGGCCGTTGATATAGGCTTGAAGAACGCGTTCGCTCATGCCGAGCCAGTTGGTGCGGCTTGACGCTTCTTCCGCTTGCGCGAGGGGCTCGGTTCCATCAGGGCTTGGTAGCGCTCAGCAGCCTCATCGCTCACTTCCGCGGAAAGCTGAATACCGAGCGCACGAAAAACCTGGAGGAGGTTGTCCAGCCGGACGCCGGGGGAGCCTTTTTCCAGTGTCCAAAGGAATACGTCGGACACTCCCATGGCACCGGCGGCATCATCTTGGCGCAGCCGTTCGGCTTTTCTTGCGGCACGCACGATGCGTCCGACTTCTTGCGGGGTATTTAGCAAGATCTTCATACTTAATCCTAACTATGGCTAGTATATTACATGCTATACGAGTCTTTGTCAACGTAATACTAAGTGTGGTTAGTATTATAAGTATTCAGATGGCGTTCTGTTACGTATCCTAATCGTAGTTAGTATTATCACTGAGCGTTAGCTTTGGCCGCCAAAGTAGGACCAGGATCTCTAGTCGAGTAATCGGCACCGCTTACCTTTGCCGCTGCCGTCGCATCGAGGTCATCGAACCAGCTGGGGAACGATAACTCGAAGGCTTCGCCGGCGGCCTTTCCGCTATTTTCTGTCTCCAAAGGCTTCGGCCACGACGGTTTCGAAGCGCCTTGCCTCGTCATCGGTCATCCAGCTGAAGTGCGACTGGCGTTTGGTCTTGGAGAGCGTCCCCCCGTTTTGATGCACAAGGTGAACGAACAGGTCAAGTGAGTGTGCAGGCCAGTCCACCAGTCTGGTCAGTCTCGCGCGTGCAGCATCGAAGCCGAGCAGAAAAGTGATTTCCTCCTCGAGGTCGTGCTCGATTGTCCGTTCAAGTGCCCAATACAGAAATGAGGCTTGCTCCGTCGCGTCAAAGAAGCGGAAGTAGAGTGCATCGTTTCCGGTCGCGGGTGCTTCCGGGACGTCCGGATTGTATGTCGTACGCGCTTGCAGCGGCTTGGACATGCGTTCGAGTGCGTGAACATATTTGTCCAGGTCGGCCAGGATGACGGCGGACACAGGAAGCACGATGCCCTTCGGCGTGAAGCCGCTGGAGGAGAGCACTTCGTGGATAAGGTAACGATGCAGCCGCCCGTTTAGTCTCAAGCTCGGTTGCGGGCGGAAGTCGGGGCAGGTCGTTGTAGGGCCTGTCGGGGCCGCCAATGCGGCGCCTTGCTCATGTCGCCGTAAGTCGATTTTTGCGCCATGTGCGCAGCTCATGTCGCCGGCGGCGACAGGTCAAGAGAACGTGTCGCCAAAATCCAGTTTTTGGAACACGTATTGCCGAACCCGGAATTTCTCACTTGGCACAGGGTGGAAGTATTCAAGGAGCCGGCGCGAGAATAGCGGTCAGAATCGATGTCACTCGGGTCTCGTCAGCGAAATTGGCTGAACCGCGTTGATCAATGAGTCGCGAAAACGCAGGCAAACTTTGGATATCGGTTTGGGAGACAAACCCACACCGCGTCGGGTTGTTCGTAGGCAGACGGAACAGATCACTGCGTGACCCCCCGAATGGCCTTAGGCGACCTTATTGACGCACGCTGTGGGGGTGTTCAGGTAGCTCAATTCGGGCGTCAGCGTCAGAAGGCGAATTTGATCCGGTGTTTCGAGCCTGGCACAACCACGATGCAAATTGGAGCTGGTGGTAACTGGAGTGAAGATTGGCGGTGCTGCGATATGCCCGATGGACATCTCAAATTCAAGTGTCTCAAATATCGAATTGAGAGTTCTGAAGCGCCTATGCTGATACCCATAAAGCAAAAGGCCAGTTCGAAAACCGGCCTATGCTTGATTGGGAAAGTGGCCCACCTGCAATCGAATACAAGCTGAGAAGCCGCATGAATGCGTGATCTACGCTTTTCGATTTTTGAATATACCCGCAAATCTACCCCCAGCACAATGACGTTACTTCCTTCAATATTTGGGACGAACAACAAAAAGCAATTGGTGGTGAAATCTTGAAAGTTCGCAAGAGCCCGCAGAAAGCTGCCCGTTCGATGGAGTTGGTATGCATCTCGTGGCGGGTCGAAGCCAAGGCATTTCATGATGTCGATCGATATCGTTTTGTTTTCCTCTTCGGACATACCGAGCCACTCTGTCATCTCGTTTAATCCGGGCCACTGCTGCATGAGGAAGTCAGCGACCTCCTTGGTTTCGAACTCCACCTTGTGAGTTACCCGACGCACTTGGCACGGCCTACAACCGAACGAAATTCCTGGACGAGCGTCGAGTGATGATGCAGAAGTGGGCAGACTATGTGGACGAGTTAAAGGCTGGATCGAAGATCATTCCGATAGTGCGGTCGGGGTAATTTGTTCTAAATGATCGGCGATTTAGCAGAGAGTACCGCCAAGATAATTGGCGTCGACCACTACGCGGGTGCCCATCTGCCGAGACGAATCCTCACTTCGGTGGATGGGAGTCGACAACGCGGATCCGCAGCTATCTTACTGAGCGCAGCGTGTAGAAGAGACCTGTCTACAGAGTTCGCGGCCGCCATTTGATCGAGTAACCACAATAGCCCATAAACATGGTGGCCCCTTCCCTTGGCTTCATTGCGCAATGTTTTGTCGCCTGTTATGAGCACGTGTTCAGGCCTCATGGCACAGCAAAGAGCAAAACAATCCGGCAATGAAAGTGTCGGGCGTTGCCGCCTTACTGCTTGCGCGAAAGCCACTTCGCTGGAAGTGAGCGCCACAACCCCCAAGCCGAGCGCGCGAAGGTATGGACCGTTGTCATTCTGTAATTCCCTCTCGTACAACAGGTCCGGTACGATCAATGTCAGCCCGCAAGAAAATACCGACTCCAACAACTCGCCTCGTTCCAGATCGATCAGAATGGACGTGTCGGAGACGAGAATCTGCACGGGTGATCACACGGCTTGCGGCGAAAGTTTGCGGCCCAATTCTCGGACGCTAATGTTCAGAAGTTCCGCTGCCCGAGACTCGGATATAGAACCTTCTGCCACAGCGCGCAGGCACATTCGTTCCATGCGCTGAGGCACCTCAGGCGGCAAGGGATCTGGTTCCGTGGATGCGGGGCTATTCCATCCCAATGCTTTTATCTGCGCCCAGAGCTTGCCGTACGTCGCTTTAGATATCACCCCGAGTTGCGAGCAGCGAACCGCTAGTGCGGCAATGCTAACCTTAAAGATCTTCTTCAGTTCTGCCAGCTCTCCAAACGAAATCGATTTGCGATGCTCACCCAGCAGGCGATGCATCATATCTTTTGCCATTAGGAATGCGCCCGCGAAGCGGTCGGCTGCTTTTTCCTGGTCATTGTCACTCAAATTGGTAAAACGAAGTACCAAGTGTGCGAGTTCATGCGCGAGCGTGAACCTCTGACGCTCGCCGTTGTGTTGCGCGTTCACTACTATGACAGGGATATCTGGTTGGCGTGGCTGCTCTACGACGGCCTTTGAACCCGAAACGTTTTGCGGTAAGTGCAGAGAAATCACTTTGATTCCTCTGTCTTCGAGCAATTCAGCCATCGAGGGAATGGGTTCGATGCCCAACTCCCATTGTTTGCGTAGAGACTCCGCCGCTTGTTCGGCATCTTCGACGGAGCGGATCTGGAATGCAGCGCCCGCGGGTGCGGACCAAGCCTCATCTACGCCGGGCATTAAGTCCTCAAGCTCTAGGTACCGTTCAACTCGGTCCAGAACGGCGGCCTCTACTGCACGCTCATCTTTGCTTGCAGCTTGTGGAGCCTTGCGAAAGTCCACGCCTGAAAGCTCGATTTCGCGTTCGCTGAGAAGGTACTCTGGCGTGATACCCAGTGCCCTTGCCAGTGCCAATAGCACCGTCGAGCTAGGCATCATTTCGTTTCGTTCGTATTTACCGATCGCTTGTGCCGATACTTGACTTTGAATAGCGGCTTCCAGATCACGCAACGAAAAGCCGCGGCTCTCCCTTGCTCTCTTGAGTCGGTTTCCGATCATCGATTTCCCCCGGGTGGCGGTTTACAACTTGACAATTGAAAGTATATTTTGTAAACTAACAAAATGTCAACAGAAATCGAGGTTTAAACGACCGACGAAGAAGGAGGCAAGAATCATGAATACAAAATAAAAGCGGCCGAGTACGTTAGCACCCGGCCGCTGAGGACAAGCTGAATGAACAACTCGCCCTGGTTCGCACCACGATTGTCCGTAGCTATTCCTCCGTTGTCAAGGTGCACGTTCGCGCGGCCGGGATTGGGCCGCGAAGTGATCCATAACCTTGCTTGGAGAGTTACCCATGCACACTGAAGATAGAACCGCCGGAAGTGATCAGCCGGCGAAGCATGAATCTGATCGCGTGTTGAATATGCCCATCGTCCTTGCAATCGAGGGGCGGCGTGACAACCTCGAATTGCAAGTAGTCGCGGAATCGACACCAGCGGATGTGATCGCGAGTGTCAGACAGGTGACCGGCATTTCTGCTGCTCTTAGCGTGTTCCTCGAAAATGGCGATGCGCCACTGAGCCCGGATAAACCGCTCGCCGGACAATTGCCGGCTGAATTCGTTGTGCTTCACGTTGCAACGAGCGGCAAAATTCACGTTGAGTTCACTTTCAACGGGCCTCCCAAGGCGCACGATTTCCTTCCGTCGGCGACTATCCTGACCCTAACGGCATGGGCGATTGGCCCTGAGGGTTTTGGTCTTGCGGGTAGCGTGAGTGACTATCAACTCAAGCATGCCGGTGTCGTTCTTGAGCCTGATATGCACCTCGGGCAAGTGGTCACTGGCAAGAAGGAAGTAGCGCTTGATCTGGTGATGAAGGTTAAACCTCAGGGTTAGCTTGGGACCCGATGAGCGGGCGCTCAGGGAAGACCTCGCGTCGCTCCGATTCCGAATCGGAGCTGCGCGGGGGAAATGGGCGTTCAACGGCATAAGCTTCCCGCACGCGATTTTCTTTGTCAGGGCGGCTAACCGACCAGAAGGGCCGCCTGGTTTCTTGCTTCGTTCCGAATTTTCAGGATACCGAGCGATGGCCCCGACTTCGCAGTTGTGGCACGGGGGTGAAAACGTCGCACTAGCTGAAGCCTATCGACCTCGGACGGCGGCAGGGGTAATGGAATGCTTTAGCTCATGGCAACCATGCTTGTATCACCCGATAGATCGTCTGGCAGCGGAGCACTGGCCGTCGGCCCATCTGGACGAGCGATGGAAGCCGGGGGACGACGTGGTTGTCTTATTGGAGAAGGTCTATGGGTTTATCAATCGTTCGGACTATACGGGAGCTAGTCTTCCCGAGTCGGCGCTTAAGGTGCCAGCGGGCTATCTGGATACAGATGCTCGTAGAACTTAAGCGGCGAGGGCCTCGCCGCTCATCTAAACGAACCCACTTCTGCTCATAAGAACGAACCCGGTAAGTGCGCGCGTTATGGCGAGCGAAGGCAGAGTTTCGTTCTTGTTGGCGTTAATTTAACGGGGTTGTA
>Ga0209726_10007248_pt1 | contig 12485 bp, 15 predicted proteins | sample Subgrocontami54m_FD_187453 | JGI IMG/M metagenome (GOLD analysis project Ga0209726, IMG submission 187453) | Subsurface groundwater microbial communities from S. Glens Falls, New York, USA - GMW46 contaminated, 5.4 m (SPAdes) (version 3) | ecosystem: Environmental > Aquatic > Deep subsurface >... | reverse complement strand
GGACTTCGCCGCGGCGTAGGCCGTGAAATTCGGCCGTGGTCCTGTGGCTCCACCGCCGGACACATTGACAATACAGCCGCCACCTTGGCCGATCATCAACGGAGCCACCTTTCTGCATATCGCGACGGGGCTTACGAGATTGATCTGTAGTGTTCTCAACCACTCTCTCCAGTCGTTTTCCCAGAGTGGGCCAACAGGTCCCTGAATCGCCGCGTTGTTGATCAGTACGTCCAGCCGGGATGATTTCGCTTTGACTAGACCGACGATATTCTCCACCTCTGCTGGTTCGGCCAGATCGGCGGCGAAAGCCGTTACGTTCTGGCCCGACCGTTTCCCTAAACGCGCTACCAACCGATCGAGATTCCCCGAATGTCTTGCTACAAGAAAGAGATTTGCCCCCCCCGTCCAGAAAGTGTGCGCCAACGATTCGCCGAGGCCGCGCGAAGCCCCTGTAATGAGACAAGTGCATCCACTCAGGCGGTCCATGCTAATTCCAGAAACGCTCCAAGGAATTTCATTCCCGCGCGCCTAGCACCCATTCGTTCGCTTGCAGGAATCGAACCGTCTTAATGACCCCTTCGCGAATACTGAGTTTCGGCTGCCAGCCCAAAGCCCTTATCTTAGCCGTATCCAAATAGATAAAAGGATTATCGCCGATCCAACCACGATCACCCCCCGTATATTCCAATCGAGGATGCACGCCCAACGCCTCGCTGATCCAGCCAATTGAATCGCTTACCTCACAGTAACCATCCACGCCCAGGTTGATGATATTTACCTTATCCTGAGCGTTCTCTATCGCGAGTAACATCGCGTCGATGCAGTCCTGAACGTAGAGATACGACTTGCGTTGCTTTCCATTGCCGAGTACACGCAGCTTCGTTGGATCCTTCAGCAACTGCTCGTAGAAATCAAAGACGTGTCCATGCGTATACCGCTCGCCCAGGATCGAGACAAAGCGGAAAATATAAGATTGATACTCGAACCCCTCGCAATAGGCAGCGATCAGCGCTTCGCCGGCCAGCTTGGACGCGCCATACAACGATGTCTGAATCGGGAAGGGTGCATCTTCGGGCGTTGGGGTAACTGCCGCCTCCCCGTACACCGATCCTGTCGACGAAAACGCGATCCGCCTGATCCCAGCGGTGCGCATCGCTTCCAGCACGTTAAGGGTCGCCACCGTATTTTGTTCGAAATCCTTGCGCGGTTGCTTCGTGCCGAAACGTACGTCGGCATTGGCGGCGAGATGAAATACAAAATCTGACCCCGCCAGCGCACGGGTCAACGCGTCTGAATCCAGCACATCACCGCGCACCAGCGTGAAACTGCCAGATCGCCGCGCCACTTGCAGAAACATTTCCTGACCGGTGGAGAAATTGTCGTAACCGACGACTTCGTGTCCCGCGAGCAGCAGGCGATCAACTAAATTACTCCCGATGAAACCCGCACAACCCGTGACAGAAATGCGCACGTTATCCCTACCTCCATATTAGCGCGGCACGTTTCTGATGCCATCGCCAGGTGCGACAGCCATGTCTCGCAAGTGAGCAAGTAAATGCAGTTTTCTTGCTCTTTTCTTCCCTATGCATTGTGTCCAATCCCGGGCCACCTCAGGGCTCCTCGGACAAAGCTCTTAGTTTCACTGCATACCCAAGCATCGAACCGCGCGGATCCAACGGCATCCCGCAGCCCGAACCGCAAAAACCCGGTGTTTTCGAACGTAGTGTTTCTCGCCAGAATGCCGTGTCGTAAAACAAATCGACGACTTGCTTGTCCCGCGCCTCGTGACAATAGTAGTGGCAACCATCCTGCAATTTGGGCCAGCAATGCGACAACACCGAACGCACGGACTGAGGCAAATCAGCATCCTCAAAAATCAGCACAAAACGTTCAGACGCACTCCGCGCTGGAAGTGTTTTTTCAAAGAACCCCTTGACGAATTCGCACACCTCTATGTTACCAAAACGAGCCACACGCTTCGTGACCTCATCCAACGTCCCGCACAGGTCTCCCGCTTTGTACACTATGTTCCCACCCGTGATGATGGAGGTGACGTGCTCAATAGGTTCGGGCAGCCCCTCGAATGAATCGAAGGCCACAAGTTTGCGTCCAGTAGCGGCACAAGCCAGCGACAACGTCGCCGTCGCCGCGCCTTTGTAGCAACCGAATTCGGCCACCACGCCATGCAGCTCTTTGGGAATGCTGAGAATACCGCCCACCAGCGTCAACTGTTCGGAAAACGTGGATTGGCAGTCCGGTTGTGAGGCATTGCGCAGCGCCGCGCGCAACAATCTGAATTTGCAAGAAAGACGAACCTCGCCGCCCGAGTTTCTGAAGAACGCCAGAATCGGCCACGGAAAACCAATGAACTTCACGATCTGTTTCATTTGCCGCCAGCAGCTGCGCAAGATATTCATTTCCTTGATCATGGGTTAGAAGCCTGAACCGAATCTCGCAATATTCTTACCTCTCATCGTTCTGCCGGCAACGGCTCCATCGTGGCGAAGACTATTCTGTCGCAGAAGGATCTGGCGCAGATCGGCTTGAAGTCGGAATACGCAAGTGAGCAAGCGTCGACGTCCATGGCTCGGCCCGAAAATTGGCAGACCCCTTTCCCTGAAACAAAAGGCGAAGCCAGAAGCCGAATGCAGACCACTGCAAACCCACTTGCTTTAGTGATTTCCACAATGCCAAAAGAACGTCCGGCCTGGCCATACAGCTAAACTTGAATGCCACCAGCCAAAACCGGACGCAATCGCGGCGCACCCAATCGCCATATACAGTGTCCTTAAGCTTGCCGGCTGATCCCGCTGCCGACCACCACTTTACCGCCAGATTCACCGTATATTGGATCAATACCTTCATCCCTCGCGACCTTTGAGCCAAAGATCCAGGAGGGTCATTGCGGATGATGACGAGATGATTAGCGAGAATTGCATGAGGATATCGGCTACGCAGGAGAATCCACGCATCTCCATCAGCACCAGGTTCCGTATGAATATCGAATCCCCCCGAATCAAGCAATCGTTGCCGATGGACGAGGCACATCGTGGGCGTACCAAAAATGTTCCCCTCCAAAACGAATTCCTCCGGACCCGCAGCGCGCATGACAAACAGTTCGCTCGGAATCCGAGAGCGAAAAGCCTCGCAATCGCGGTAATCAAATTGAATCGCGCCACAGCCTAGCAGCGCCGTTCCAAGCGGGCATCGTCGGATTGCCTCATCGAACGCCTGAAGGCAGCCAGGGGAAAGTTCGTCATCCCCATGAAGGAACTTGACCCACTCCCCCCGTGCCAGCCGTAAAGCCTCGTTGTGATTGCGGTAGGCGCCCAGATTGCTCGCATTCCTTATGATACGAAGACGTGGTTGGCCCTTGAAAGATAGCGCTTCTTCATAGGTCCCATCAGTTGAGCAATTGTCGAGAACCAATACTTCATAGCTATCGAAGGACTGCGAAATGGCCGAACTGATACAGGCGACAATCGTGGACTTCATGTTAAATACTGGGATACAAATAGAGAACTTCATTGCTCAAGTACCTATCGTTGGACTCCAATTCGCTTGCGGACGCTCTCGTTCCGTGAGAATCGCTACTCCAAGTACGGCTCCCGGTTGGCCTTGACGTAGAGACAATTCCTGGGAAGTTGGTTGTGACTGATCAACAACGAGGAGCCTCACTTTTCAGAGCACCTATGAAGCCTTTGAACACGCATGACCGCCGGGCTGCAGATTGACCTTCTATACACGATATTTCCATTTGTGACGCACATAGAAATATTGCAGTATGCTCGGACAATAGATGAATGCCGCGAAAGTCCTGATACCCCCAACCCGCTCCAACAGCTTTTTCCAGGTGGCGCAAAAATACGTGAACGATCGGCTGTTAGGTGCTTTGAGTACCTGGACTACCGCACGGCGCAGAAATTCTGCCGCGAAATGTATCTTTAACCACGTGGAATAAGACCTATCATCGGAAAAGCATTTATCCACCATTCTCATCATAACGTCCACGTCCCGATTGTCTCGGGCCCCGGTCGCGCCCATCTGCTGCTGGTGCCGCCGAACGATTGCGAGCTTCTCTGCTACGAAAGCGATTTTCCCATGTTGCGCAATTCTCAACCACAGATCCCAATCATTAAGATAACTTCCATATCCAAGGTCAAAACCTCCACATAGAACAAAGACGTCTCGCCGCACCATGACGTCGCTTGGAGTGCCAAACTCATTGCCTTCTCTTAAGGTTCTATGCCGCACCTCATTACCATATGTGATCTCCAGGGACCGCCGTACGTGCCCTCCAATCGTCTCACCACTGGCGTCGATGTATCGCCGTCCAGAACAGCACATCACGATCTCTTCGTCAGCCTCCATGATTGCCAGCATCTTCTCTACGCAATCCGCCTCCAATAGATCATCCGCTTCCAGAAACTTAATGTATGTCCCGGAGGCCATCTCCACGCCCCTGTTGAAGTTGCGGATCGCACCCAGGTTTTCGGCGTTAGTCGATAGAATCAGTCGCCGGTCAGCAACTTCCTTGAGCGTCTCAATCGAGTTGTCGGTGGATGCGTTGTCCGTAACAATGACTTCAATATCTGCTACGGTCTGATTCAGCGCGCTCCGCACCGCGTGGATCAGATATGAATCCATATTGTAGTTAGGTATAACAATACTAACCTTGCTCATACCTTCCTTCACGACAGTTGCTACAATGCACCGCGTCCGTCCTGTGATCGACGCGCCCTCTCTCCTGCATAACTTCGTCTCGCCTCCAGCATTTGACGGCCGCTGGCTGCTTGCAAAACGCGGGTTGCATAAGTTATCGCTACGCGCCAGCCTCAATTGCAAGTTTCTTGGCACCCTGAATTGGGAATACTCCTGCTTCTAAAGGCGTCGCCAGCACTTTTCAGTTCCCTATCGTTATTCTTTGAGCAGCTCAAAGATTCCGCAACCATAATTGCAGCCAAAATTAGATCCAACACTTTCTGCCGATAGCGGGACATCCGTGAAAAGTCTACCCTTATCGTCAATACACGAAAAACTCTTAACTTTCCATTTTTGCCCAAACAGGGACATCAAGTGATCGAGGGAAAGCACCCTGTGCGCGTTGAACTCAATTCTTTCCGGACCAATCGGCAGTGACAGGTAAAGTGTGCCACCGTGTGCCAACACCTTAAACAAATTGTTCAGACCCAGCAAATATCCGTCGTACCTAATTGGATCTCCATATCTCCCGAGCCCAAAATGTTCAAGGGCATGTAGACAAGAAACGGAATCGCAATACTCAACGAACTTTTCATCAAGTTCGCCCATGAAATCTGCCTGCCGAAAAATGATGTTCGGCACTTCCTTATAAATCGGGCGTATGTCAAATACCTCAATTTCTCGAAATGCCGCGACGTGAGCGACAAACCCGTCAACCCGGGAGCCAACATCTACATGCCTCATCGGATGAGATCTGTGAATTCGCTGCGCCACCAGCAGATCCTGCTGAAAATAATGGCCGTCGATCGTCCCGCTCGTCGCATGCTTGTCCGTAAGGCATGGATAAAGCCTCCCCCATGGCATTGGGCGTGCTGCGACTTGCAACTGACGATGTAGCGCGAGAAGGTCTCGGAAAAACCCCGGGGTAGCATGAAGACTGCGAACCGCCCTTATAAGGTCAACACCATATGCGCGGCCCCAGTCAATCAGATTTCTCATCAGTGGATCTTCACGAAGTGGTATGGATAGCTCGTGCGGAGCTGCATGACATCGGCAATGTAAGCCTTGCCGAAAGGCAATGTGCTGCGACAGGGTTGGCGCCTCCGTATCGGACGCATCAGTGATTGGCGAATCGTTACTCCAACACAGGCAGGATGTACTGACGGCGTCGCATTCTCAAAGGCGCCGCGCTATCGCCGGCGACCCAAATGAGTTCATTTCAGCCAGGTGCCTGACTCAGAACAAGGGCTTGACTGCACGCATGGCCGCTTCTGAGTCGATAAACGCCTCCAGATCGGCCGGCGTGCCCAAACCATACATTCCATTGCCCACGGTGCCGACATTGAAGATTGCGATACGTCGGCCCCGCTCGATCAACTGGTTATAGGCAGGCGCCACGTAGAACTCGCCATTAACGCGAAGGTTTCTGCCAATCATGGACTCGGCAGCAGCGACAAATTCTTCGCCTCGCTTGAAATTGTATATGCCGACCGTAGCCTCATCGGATACCACGACCTTTTCCACGACCTCGGTCACGCGTCCATTCGCCGACACTCGTGCATACGACCATTTCGGATCAGACGCCTTCATCGTCATGATCAGACCGTCGACACCGGGCGCGTCCTGCGACTCGAGGTACCGGTCAATATCAATGTCCACCCACTGGTCGCAATTCGCAATCATCAATGGTTGCCGGCTATCTATATGCGGAGTGCTTAGCAGCACCGTACACGCCGCGCCTTCCGTGACCTGATCAACAGATACGATTTTGCATCCAGGTGCCCAGTCCATTAGCCGTTTGCCGAGATGAAAGTTCTTCAGATGCTCGTCAAGGCAAAGAAATACAAAACGATGCGGCCGCCGAGGCCTGAGGTTTTCGATCACGAGACGAATCATTTCGACGCCACGCACCGGTATCAGGGGCTTTGGCATTTGGTACCCGACATCCCGAAACCGACTGCCTCTACCCGCCATCGGAACGACGATGTTCAGTTCCTCATTCATTGGACTCCAGTACCACATACTTGTCGTCGTTCGCGCCCGGGATCTTCACCACGACGGTAGTAGTGGATTCAAGAGTCTCGAATTCTGCGGTCTCGCCAGGATTCAGCAGAACAATATCGCCTTCCTCGATCACTAAACCGTTTACTTGTGCGCGGCCACGAATGACGACCGTGATTTCCGTCGCAATCTTGTGGTAGTGCTTCTCTTCCTTACACCCTGCCGGGTACTCCTTGACCGCGACTTCCACTAATTGCGTGCGAAATACTGACGGTTCAAAGTTTCCAATGAACCAGCCTTTGATCATGTCTTGAAGCTTGAAAACACGCATCGTCGCCCGACTCACCTTTGTGCCGTTACTTCGCGTTGCCTCGAACAAGTTCCTCAAACTCTCTCAATTTCTGAGGCGAGTAGATGTTGTGGTAGGTGGATCCGTCGATATGTATCGCACGAACCACCTTTTGTTCGAGTATCAATTCGTTTAACGTTGGCGCAAGGTAGTAAAGCTCCTCCGTCCCGACAACAACGCGTTTCTCAATCATACGCATACAGGCCTGAACAAAGTCTCGCCCATGCCGAAAATAGTACAGACCCGCGATTGCGTGCTTGCTTAGTGGACGTTTCTCGGCCGCCTCCACTACACGATCCTCTTCCAGTCGAACAAACGACCATTTCGGATGAACCGCTGAGAAGCAGACCACCCCCGCATCACAATCCTGGGTGCGCAGACGCGATACCACCTCACCCAGGTGGCAACTAAAGTAGTGGTCACTGCTGGAGATAAGAAGTGGCTGCGCGTTATCGATTTGTTCTATTGCCAGTAGCGCTGTGCACGCCGCTCCCTTGGTTTGACCGCTTGACTCGATGACAACAGCGTCTTCACCTCCGATGAGCTTGAGCACCTTGTCCAGGTGATACACGCTTCGGTCAGAGGCATTGATTACGAATATGAACCGTCTATTTCCGTCGATTTTCAGGAGACAATCCACGACATATTCGATCAGCGCCCTACCGTTGACTTCAATTAGTGGTTTTGGGTAGGGAAACTCTTCCGCATCGAAGCGATTGGGGCCGACCATTGGTATGAGAATATTCAGCATAATTCCTTCTCAATTTCGCAAATCTTCTGAATAATGTTCTGGTAGTTCGCGTCGCTTACTGATGACACTTCGAGCAAATGCGCCCCGCTCCTGCGTGCCGCTTCAATCCCATGGGGATTGTCCTCGAGGACCAGTGCTTCTGAGGGGGTTAGCCCGAGCCTTTCAATCGCATGCTGGTACATTTCGGGATCGGGTTTTGGTTGCTTTACATCTTCGTTTGATAGCATAAAATCAAAATAATGCGTGAGCCGGGCACGAGACATCATTATTTCAACGGTATCGCGAATTGAGTTTGAACAAAGCGCGAGTCGGTATCCCTCGCTACGAAGCCTGGACAGCGCATATTCGTGCGTAAAGCTTGGAAAACATCGCTGATGCACGAGGTCGAGGGTGTACTGTTGTTTGAGCCGGTTAATGAATGAATGCAGGGTCTTGGGCAGACCGCGCTCCTGAGACAGCATGTCAAGCTTCTTCCGCGTTGGCAACCCGTCGTAAGTGACGAGGTGATCATAACGGCTAATCTCCATTCCAAACAGCCTCAGCGCGGCGTTCAAAGCATCGAAATGCCAATCCTTTGCGTCGATTAGGACGCCATCCATGTCGAAGACTACTGCCTTGATTTTCATTTCAGAGCCTCCACAGCGGCCGCGGGATGATCCGTGCAAAGCATGACATTATCGTTGTCCCGCCATGGTGCAGACGCCAGCTTGTCCCACATCCGCAAGTAAGGGCGCCCGTGCAGCTCGGGGGATACGATACACACTTGCTTCCTCGCCTTAAGATGCGCCTCAATTGTGCCAAGGTCCCACCAATCAGAGTGAAACCCATCAATCCAGACGCCAACTGCCTTGTCGTACAGGCAAGGTGCCGGTTCAAGATCGCTTTGGCGAGTGTAGATGGGTAGATCGTAACCGAGGTAGCCGACTGCATCAGGAATGGACATGTCAAAAAAGAAGTAATCGCTCAGCCCAGACTGGTGGATCAATTCCTTCGCTAGTGTCTGCAGTCCATCGGATTTTACGTTTAGCGCGAGCACCCCGCTCCGCCTAGTGGCCCATTTGCGAAAAAGATCGATTGCAAACAGCTCCGGTGGTTGAATGGGTACATCGTGGGAAATTGCAACGAGTCCGCCGACGTCACGAATATCCGTTTCAATCCCAAATCCACTGCCAATCGCCTTTTCGAACGCCGCTGCGGTGTTCTTTTCGCATGGGCGTGCCCAGATTCCCCTGTGCGCAATGATCTGCATTAGGAATGTCGCCAGACATACACACTGTTCGATATCTCCTTCTGCACGCAAAACCCTCCGCATACATGACACTGGCGCCGCAATTGTGAACTGTTCATGGCATTTGGACCTGTTCCCGGATCTTCTCGGCAAACGCGCGGTATGTCGCGCCATTGTAATGGTATGGAAAATCGTCAGGCCCGCTATTCCCGGTGTCGACCTGTTCTGGCCAGTCCACGACAGCATCATCGATAGCAATTGAATAGAACGGGTCGAATTCCGTACTAATCCGCTCGATGGACGTCAATATTGCCTCTGCCCTACGATGAAACCTCTCCCTTCGGTCGAGCTTCGTAGGGAAATGCAGGAAGACGATCGGGACGTTGCCATGGCGGGACCTAAGTAGAGAAAAGTACTGCCGGTACGAAGACTCAAGTTGCTCAATAGGCAAAAGGCCGCATTCTTCAAACTGCTTGGTAAACTCGTTTGTGTGCTCGATATCACTATAGTTACAGCAAAATTCCCATCTCTGCCTGGAATGAACGAATAACTGATCTGTGAGCTCTGAATACGAATCCATCAGTACAATTCTTGGCGGAGTCGAAGGAAGAGCACCCGCAATTTCTTGCTGATGAATTAGAGGAACAATATCCTCCCTGGACATGTGTCTTGCCACGACTGCCGTTCGCGGACGAACCATGGGGTCATTCTCAGCTCGCACAAAACAGTCGACCCTTCCTTTTTGGACGTTCCAAATCGGTAGACTTGGCTCCGTGAGTCGAAATACGTCCTGTCCCAGACATGCAATTCGTCCCAGAATCCAACCTTCGCTCCCTGCTCGAAATCTGAACCGCGATCGAATCAAATATCGGCGGAGGGTCCACCATGGCGAGAAGTTCTTTAGGTGTCGCATTTCCAAGCGGAATCCCTAGCTCCCCGACAGTGCGGCACGCTATTTGTAGGTTGCCTGTAAAAAATCAACTGCCTCAAACACAAGTATATTGCTAAGGCCCAAACACGCTCCAACAAGAACAATCCATAGCCAGCCAGACTGGACAGGAATGACTCCTAAGGCAGCAAGGCCAATACCAATTCCAGCGCACGCCCGCAAGAGCGTCAACATGATTTCTTTCATGAATAAAGGCTGACTACCCAACTGCATCTTACGATATAGCCACCACGGCACTAACCACCAGGACGTAGCTCCTCTCGCGATTACCGTGGCCCAAGCCACGCCGGCGATGCCCCAAAAACTCGCGAAGACAATGCACAAGCCCAGGTTCGCAACTGCTTCCAATCCGCTCACAGTCGCCCAATACGTCAAATCGCCAGATGCGTAAACAAAGCTGCCAATCCCGCGATATATCGAGTCGAAGAACACCAGCGTTGCAAAAGCTATGGTTAGGGGCATGCCCGCGTAGTTTGCCGCTCCCACCCAAAGCGTTACGAATTCCTGATTGGCCAGAACGACGAATGATGCCGCACATGCGGCTAGCCGTATCGAGTACCTCAAGACCTGGACGAACGCGCGGCGAACCGCTTCGGCATCGTGCGCACCGAAAAGCCCCGACAACGCCGGAAACAATGCGGCAGGAATCTTACTTGCCAAGTTCGCACTCAGAAGATTGGCCAGCTTAAGCGTCAACACATACGGCGTCACTACCGCCGCACCAATTCTTGCCCCAATTACCAAAGAATCTGCGGTAAGAGCGACCGTGTTGGCGATTCGCCCAATTTGAAACGTCGCCCCAAAACCGATGATCTTGCGAAGATCCATCAAATTCGCACCAGAAAAACCAATTGAAATTTGAGGAAACAACTGCCGACATATTGCCGCGTTCACCAGACCAACCATAATGGAACCTGTTGCTACGCCGATCGCCAGAGATACAAGCCCCACTCCCATTTGCAGCAAAATAATTGAGAGCACCAAGGTTGATAACCCCACTAGCGTGCGGTTCACATTGTCAAGCGCCATTCTATTTGAACCCCCGACGATGGCGCCAAACACCGACATCGGTATTGCGATCGCGCCAGCAAATACTGCCACACGAAATGTCAGGACTACATCGGCACTATGCTGGGCGGGAATATCAAACCACCCGGATACAAAAAATGAACAGCCAAATCCAATGACAAACAGGACAGTTCCCATTACGCTCATACATGCGAGTGCGCTTGCAATCAGCGCATTGAGCTCCCCGGGCGTGCGCCTTTCTATGTCACTCGCAATCTGCCGCGTCAAAGCAATCCCAATGCCGAATTCAGAAAGCGCGAGGTAGCCCATTACCGAGAGCGTAATTACCCAAAAGCCATAGAGGTCCTGCGAAGTTAGGGACAATATAATCGGCGTCGCTATGAAACCTGCAATGGTTACTAATCCGGTACCAATCAAGTCAGTACCGAACCCCTGCAACGCGCGATGCCAGCGGTTCATCGCAGTTCGGCCGTCGCTTGTTGGTCCATTTCGCGGCGTAACTCGGCAATCTCCTCTTTCGAGGACTCGCATTCTGTAAACTTGAGCCGCTGAAAGTGCACGGCGATGGTACCTTTCTGCTCCATGCCGCGTGGGGTGAGCAGATAAGCGTAGGCGCGCTTGCTGTTGCCGAAGTTGCGCGCTTTGATCCAGCCGCTTTCGGTCAGGGCTTTGAAGCAATAGTTGACTTTGTCCAGGTTCACGTCCAACTCGCGGGCGAGGTCGTGCTGGGTGAGTTGGCGGCTCGCGTCGAGTGGCCGCAGAAGGCGGTATTGGGCATTGGGCACGTTAGATGCGCGCGTCGGAGTCATGCGCGGGCAGGAGGTACTTGACGTCGTAGAGCACATGGTTGGGCTTGCCGAGTGCGCGGATTTTGCTGCTGCCCATGTCCGCAAACTGGCGGTGGCCCACGGCGATGACGATGGCGTCGTAGCAGGCGGATTTCGGCTCCGCGATGGGCGAGATGCCGTATTCGTGCCGGGCCTCGTCGGGGTTCACGCAGGGGTCATAGACGTCCACCTGGGCGCTGTAGGAGGCGAGGTCGGAGACGATGTCCACCACGCGGGTGTTGCGCACGTCGGGGCAGTCTTCCTTGAAGGCGAGGCCCATGACGAGGATACGCGCGCTGGCTACGGGGATGCCTTCCCGCGCCATCAGCTTCACCACCTGCGCCGCCACGTAGAAACCCATGTTGTCGTTGATGCGCCGGCCGGCAAGGATCACTTCGGGGTGGTAGCCCAGTTCCTGCGCCTTGTGCGTGAGGTAGTAGGGGTCCACGCCGATGCAGTGCCCGCCCACGAGGCCCGGTCGGAAGGGCAGGAAGTTCCACTTGGTGCCCGCGGCGGCAAGCACTTCCTGGGTGTCGATGCCGATGCGGTTGCAGATGAGGGCGAGTTCGTTGATTAGGGCGATGTTAACGTCGCGTTGGGTGTTTTCGATCACCTTGGCGGCTTCGGCCACCTTGATGGAGCTTGCGCGG
>Ga0209726_10007245_pt1 | contig 12488 bp, 7 predicted proteins | sample Subgrocontami54m_FD_187453 | JGI IMG/M metagenome (GOLD analysis project Ga0209726, IMG submission 187453) | Subsurface groundwater microbial communities from S. Glens Falls, New York, USA - GMW46 contaminated, 5.4 m (SPAdes) (version 3) | ecosystem: Environmental > Aquatic > Deep subsurface >... | reverse complement strand
GCCGAGCCGCGCGAGCGCGCCGAGCCGCGCAGCGCCGAGATCATCATCTTCCCGGGCGTGCGCCGCGAGCGCAGCAGCGAGCCGCCCAAGCCCTTGCGGCGCAAGCGCGCGCCCAAGCGCGACCGGCTGGAGCTGCCGGATTGACGCAGCGTTCCCTCTCCCCGCAAGCGGGGAGAGGGTCAGGGTGAGGGGCAGACGCTTGCTCGGCGCCTACGTCTCGCCGCGTTGCTCCCTTGCGTGCTTCACGATGGCACCCGCGGCGGCTTTCAGAATCTCGCGCGAGACCTGATCGATCGGTTGATCGATGTCGTTTTGCTTGAGCAGGGCCTCCATGACCTCTCGCGCATCCTTGTCGGCGAGCATCACATCAAGCATCTCGTCAGTGACTTCGGGCATATCGCTTGAACCCTGTTGCTCGGTCCGCTGTCTCTGCTGCAGCTCCTGCGCGTAGCGCTCGTGCGCAAGCCAGCGCTCGTCGGCCTCGGCATCGAATTGGCGCCGCGCGGCCTCGACACGGGCGACGTCGGCCTGGAGCTCGGTGAAGGCGCCGAGCGCGACGAGGCGCTTCAACTCCGGAATGTGAATGTAGAACCCCTCCTCGATCTTGCGCATGGCCGCCCTGATCGCGTCGCGGGCCGACGCGCGGTCGCCGTCGAGCAGGTCGAGCTCTCCGCGCAGGAGGTAGAGCTCGGGGTCGCGGAGATGATAGCCGGTCTCCTCGACGAGCTTGGCGGCGGCCTGCCAGTGGCGCTCGGCGAGGGCGATGAGCTCGCGGTGCTGGGGCGAGAGCGCGGGCCTAGGTGCCGGCGCTGGCGGTGCTGCCGGTGGCTCGGGCGTCTTCGCCCGCGACAGCCACGCCCACATATCCCAGCGGCCCGGCGGTTTGGGCTTCTCTTGTGCAGGCATCTGCGGCAGCCGTGCCGGCGCTTGCGGCGCGGGTGCCTGCGGCAGCTGCGCGAGGCAGAGGCGGCAGCGCTCGAGCGCGATGTCGGTAAGGTAAAGCCGCATGGCGCCGCCGTTGGGCTCGTCGCGACGCGCGATCTCCTCGGCGTCCTTCAGGTCCTGGTCGGCACCGGCGAGGTGGGCCGGATCGGTGGTCGTCGCATAGAGCCAGCGGCGGTGGGCGGCGCGGGCGAGGAAGCCGCGGGGGATGTCGTCCTCGTTGTTCGACTCGATCAGCCGCGCGACGGCGTCGTCGAGGTAGTGGGTGGCGCGGTCTGCGTGGTCGTCCGCTCCGTCTCCCGTGGCCAGCGCTGCGCGGGCGCGGCCAGCGAGCATCTCCTCGAGCGCGCGGTCAAGGAGCGAATCGCCGTCCTGCCGCACGGAGACGAGGTAGTCATATCGCTCGAGCAATTCCGTCGGGCGACCCTGGTTGAGCAGCAGATCGCAATACCGGTAGCCCGGCAGCGAATAGAGCCGCGGCAGGCTTGGCTGCCGCTCCGCCTGCATGCGCTCGGCCTCGGCGAACAGGGTTGCCGCGCGTGTCACCTCGCCGGCCTGGTGCAGGGCGTCGGCGTGGGTCGCCCGTTTGCTCTGACGCTGGAACGCGTCGCCGCTGCGGTCGGCATAGGTGATACCATCGGCCCCGGCTCGCTCGGCCTCAGCGACGCGACCCACGGTCAGCAGGAGTTCGCTGAGGTTCGATGCATTGCGCGCTGCTTCCCCCCAAGTGTGGTTGGTCGGGATCAAGGCATTGGCGTTTAGCTTGACGTTCGCCGCGAACGGCTCGACCGCCTCGGCGAGGCGACCAATGGCGCGCAGGCCGAAGCCGGCGAGGCCCAGCACCAGGGCCTGACGCGCCGTCGAGAGGCGCGGCGACGGCGTGCCAAAGGGCACGTCGAAGAACTGCGCAATGGCCGCCAGCTCGGCGCCGTAGAGCCCGAGCTTCTTTGCCGCGAAGTTGGCATTGCCGCGCGAGATCCGCGGCCGATAAACCTCGGCCCACGCCTCCTCCTGTCGGCCGGCGGCGCAACCATGGGTGACGGCCGCGAAACAGGGCTGCATCCCCGCCTCGTCCTCGGGCAGGAATGCTTTGAGCGCGGCGTTGAAGGCAGGCGTGCTGATGAGGGCAGCCGCCTCCTTGCGGGTTTCTGGTGAAGCGCTTCGAAGAGCTGGCGGGATGTCGCCTCCTGGATCATGTCCCTCTGCTAGTGCGCGTCGATTGGCAATCCGATTTTCCGGAAAAGCTGCGACAATTGCGAGCGCAGCGTACGCAATTGGTGCATTGAACTCCGGCGGGAGGTCCTTGTAGCGGTAGTAGTCGTACAGCCGACTGTGCGCGGCAGAGTGGGCGTCAGGCGCCGTGGCCTTCAACTCCGCAGAAAAGTGCTCGCGCACCACGGGGTGGGCGTCGAGGGCGCCGGGGTCGCGGTCGTCCTCGCGGTTGAGCAACTTCAGCGCCCGGAGCCGCCGCACGGCCCAGGCCCAACGGCCGGCCCGTTCGTGATCCGAAAGTCCCTGGAACGCACCTGTGAGCCCCGCGATCGCCGGCGGCTCCAGCAGGGCGTCCAGCGCCTCCTTCGGCGCCGGTCGGTCGAACAGGCCGACCACGCGTAGGATCGCAATCTCCGTCTGCCCCTCGCCCTTGGTCACACCTTTCAGCTCGGCGAAGCGCTCGACGTACTTCGCCATGACGTGCTGCGCGCGCCTGGCCTTGCGGTCGCCCTCCTTGGCTGCGCCGGCCACGGCCTGCGCGAAATGGAAATGGTCGCGCTTCCTCACATCGCCGGCGTGCACGGTGTCGAGATAGGTGCCGAGCAGCGACAGCGACAGCGCGTGGCCCTCGACCTCCTCGGCCGCCTTCTCCAGCTCCGCTTGCGTGCCCCACGCACCCAGCTCGCGCAGCAGCTGAGCCCCCGCCTTGGGATCGAGCGCCTCCAGCGCGCTGTTGATCACGCGCGGGGGCCCGGCGCCTTCCAGCTCCGGCAGCTCCTGGCGCGAGGTGATGACGAGCAGGCCCCTGTTGTCGGCCGCCAGCTCCTTGATGAGCGCGGCCACGCCGCGGTCCTTGAGGTAGCCGCGGTTCACGCCCGGCGGCTGCTGCAGCGGCTCCAACCCGTCGAGGATCAGCAGGTTGCGCCCGGCCTTGACCAGCCGCGCCAACGTGCGGCCCTTCTCCAGCGGGTCCTTGATCGGCTTGCTGTCGACGTCGTGGCCGAAGTGGCGCAGCGCGTCGGAGAGGAACTTGTCGGCGTCGACATTGCGGTCCTCGCCCGAGCCTTGGCTGTAAGCCGACCAGCCGAACACCTTGGCGGCGCCAGGGAAGCCCTGATCGGCGAGGTCGTCGACGAAGCGGCGCATCAGGGCCGTCTTGCCGGCACCACCGATGGCGTGCAGCACGACGACGTTGGTCTTTTTGTCCGCCGGCGCACCGGGCGTCGTGCTGGCCCATGCCGCGTTCAGCCGCGTCAGCTCGATGTCGCGGCCGATCAGACGGCCGACACCGGTGGGCAGCGCTCCTATCGAGACGCGCTGGTCGTCCTTGCCGCGTGAGGCCTCCGCCCGCCCGCTAGGCGGCAAGTCCAGGGCGGCGATGATCTTCTGACGAGCGTCTGGCGCATCGATGGAGATGCGATGAATGCTGCCGACGACGCTACTGATGTCGTTGGGCGGCTCGCACTCCTCAATCATGATTGGCACCAAAGTGCCCAGATTGCGCGCAATCACCCACTCGTGCTTGCACCAGAAGGACTCAACGGACCGCTTTGACCAGAGCGCAATCGTCTTGCGCGAGGCCTCGACCTTCACGCCGAGCTCGCTGGGCCAATCCTGGCCGGGGATCAGCGACTTGTCCCACCACACGGTGTAGTTTGCTGCGGCCAGCCATTCCGCAAGCTGGCGTGCTGGGCCTCGGTCGTCGGGGCCTTCGTCCGAATGGGCGTAGGAAATGAACACGTCATATTCGCGCCCGACGATCTTGCCGTCCGGCTGGCCGTCCGTCTCATCTTTCGCCATGACTAACTTCCCGCGCAACCCAATCTGCGGCAAGCCTAACAGACGCCGGCGGAAGATTTAAGGCAGCCCTACTGCGCCCGCTTCACGGGCGTGCAGGTGGCGCGGCGCAGGTAGGCCTCGGTCTCGGCGCGCCAGGAGAGGCCCCTGAGCGGCGCGCGCACCATCACCAGGCCCTCCGTCGACGGCGAGGCGATGTTCGTCTCCTGCCCGCTCACGCGCCGCGGCGTCGGCGTGAACTCGTTGAGGCGGTCGACGCCCGGGACCACCGTCAGGGTGACCTCGCTGCGGCGCAGCTGCTGGGAGGGCATGACGTAGAAGTTCTCGCCCTGCGGCGTGTGCATCGACAGCGTCCAGCCCGCGTGCGCCATCGCCACCTTCACCAGCAGCGAGTCGACGGAGACGTCGTAGCGGCACATGGCGTACACCGCGTCCGGGGTGAGGAACGGCAGGGTCTGCTTGCCGGGTGCCGGCGGCGGCACGATCACCATGCGGTTGGCGGGCAGGCTGTCGCGCAGCGTGGCGAAGGCAGTCCTGGAGCCGAGGAGCGGCACGGCCAGCGTGGCGAGGATGTGGATGATGCCGCCGAGCAGCAGCGCGCCGATGACGGTGCGCCACCCGACCTCGCTCAGCCATTTGGGCAGCGTCGGCATCGTCGTCACCGGCACGCTATGCGCTGGATCGGGGGCAGGGGCCTGCCGGCGTGGCCGCCATCGTACACGGCGGCGGCATAGGCGGCGTCCTGCACCGTCAGGATCAGGTTGATGCGGCTGCTGCCGCCGATGGGCAGCCAGTTGCCGGGCCGCGCATCGCGCGCGAGCGTGACGATCGCCCGCCCGTCGGGCTCGCGCATCACGCTGTCGCTGGTGAAGGCATAGCGCTCGGCGGCGTTGTGGATCAGCCGACCCTGGGTGTCGAAGGCGGCCAGGCTCCACCAGGCGCCCTCCAGGCCGCCCATGACGATTACGTACTCGCAGCCTGCGTGCAGCCGCCCGCCCCGGCTGTCGGCCTTCGCCTGATAGGTGAGCTCGAGCGTCGAGGCGATGGGCAGCAGCGCGTTCCTGATCGTGTGCGCGCGCGTGTAGGGGTCGGCGTCGGGCCGCCCGGCCGAGGTCCAGGTCGTCCACGACCCGGACGTGCGGGTGGAGAGGCGCGAGCCGGCCTCGATCATGTACCAGGCCGTGCCCAGGCCGCCGCCCACGGCCAGCACCATGAACACCACGAGGTTGATCAGGACGTTGCTGATTAGGCCGAGGATGGCAGACCCTCCCGTGGCAGCTCGATCAGGGGCGCAGGCGCGCGCCGCCCCCCGGCACCTCCGCGCGCCGGTCGGCAGTACCGGGCGGCGGCGCCGGCTTCGCCTTCCGATCGGGCGGCCGCGCCTTCGGCCCGGCGCTGGAAGGCGCGGCGCCGGCTGGCGCCGGGCTGCTCGCCGGCGTCGGCTGCAGCCCGGCGGCCTGGCGCATGTTGTCCGCCAGCTTCTTGAGCACGTCCCTGGTCTGATCGGGCATGATGCTCGACTTCTTCTGCGTGGCCTGGGCGATCTGCGCCTGCGCCATGCCCGGGTCGGTACGCTTGAGGTCCTGCAGCCGCTGCTGATCGGCGACCTGGTTGGAATGCAGGCCGAGCCCGGGGATGCCCGGGATGTTGGGGTAGTTCTTGTGCGCGACCGACATGTAGCTGCGCCAGGCCTGCGCCGGCAGGCTGCCGCCGGTGATGCCGCCCATGGGGCGGAAGTCGTCGTAGCCGACCCACACCCCGGTCACCAGCGCGCCGGTGAAGCCGACGAACCAGGCATCGCGCCAGCTGGAGCTGGTGCCGGTCTTGCCGGCGACGGTGGTGAAATCGAGCGCCGCATTCTTGCCGGTGCCGTTCGTTATCACCTCCGCCATCATCGTGTTCATCTGCTCGGCAACGCGCCGGCTGACGACCTGCGCCGGCTCGGGCTCGTCGCGGTCTCGGCTGTAGATGAGCTCGCCCTTGGAGTTGAACATCTCCAGGATGCCGTAAGGCTTGACGGTCCTGCCGTGGTTGGCGAAGTGGGCGAAGGCACCCGTGTGCTGCAGCGGCGTAATGCCGGTGTCGCCGAGCGCCATGGAGCAGGTCTTCTTCACGCCGACCACGCCGAGGCGCTGGGTCATCTCCAGGACCTTCTCGCGGCCCACCCGCAGCGAGACCTCGACCGCGGGCACATTGAGCGACATGCGGAAGGCGTCGAGCGCCGGCATCGAGCGGCCCGAGGAGCCGCCCGAATAGTTGCGCGGCGCCCAATTGCCGCAGGCCCCGCCGTAGTCGTGCACGATCGAGCGCGGGTTGAAGCCGTTCTCGAAGGCGGTGGAGTAGACGTAGAGCTTGAAGGACGAGCCCGGTTGGCGGCGGGCGTGCGCGGCGCGGTTGAACTGGTTGTCCTCGTAGTTCATGCCGCCGACCATGGCGCGCACGGCACCGTCGGGCTCCATGGACACCATGGCGCCGGTATAGCCACGCTTGCCGCGCGATCTGCTGTAGCCCAAGGTGTTGGTCATCGCTTGCTGTGCTGCCTGCTGCATGCCGACATCGACCGTGGTGCGCGCGCTCAGCACGTAGTAGCCGCGGCCCTCGCCGAGTCGCTGGGCCTCCTCGAAGGCCCAGTCGAGGAACCAGTCGGGGCTGTGCGCCGGCCGGGTGTCGATGTACTTGGCGGGGTTCATGCGGGCGGCATGCACCTGGCCGGCGCTGTAATAGCCCGCCTCGACCAGGTTGTTGAGCACGTCGTTGGTGCGCGCGCGCGAGGCCGCCAGGTCGACGTGCGGGGCAAAGCGCGAGGGCGCCTTGAATAGGCCGGCAATCAGCGCGGCTTCCGCCAGGTTGATGTCGCGCACCGACTTGCCGAAGTAGAACTGGGAGGCGGCCTCCACGCCGAAGGCGCCGCCGCCGAGATAGGCGCGGTCGAGGTAGAGCTTCAGGATCTGCCGCTTGGTGAAGCGCGATTCGAGCAGGAAGGCGAGGAACACCTCCTTGAGCTTGCGCGTGATCGAGCGCTCCGACGACAGGAACAGATTCTTGGCCAGCTGCTGGGTGATGGTCGAGCCGCCCTGCACCACCTCATTGGCGCGCGCATTCTCGAAGAGCGCGCGCGCGGTGCCGATGAAGTCGACGCCGAAGTGCTCGTAGAAGCGGCGGTCCTCGGTGGCGATCGTGGCCTTGATGAGGTGGTCGGGGATTTCCTCCAGCGGCACGGCGTCGTCGTGCAGGATGCCGCGCTGGCCGATCTCGGCGCCGTTGCGGTCGAGGAATTTGACGGCGTATTTGCTGGTATTGATCTTGTTCTCGTCGAAGTCGATGAACGCCGGGATGGCCAGGATGTAGAGCACCACGAGGCCGCCGGCGCCGATGGTTAGGGCCTCGGCAATCGCCTCGTTGAGGAGGCGCTTCCATCCCGCCAGCCGGAAGCGGGCAAAGAAGCTGGAAAAGGCGTTCCAGCGCTCCAGCATCGATTGCCAGGTCTCGGCCAGCGCGGAGTCGATCCACGCATCGATGCCGAGCCAATCGATCAGACGCTTGCGGGCGCCATGTCCGAAGAACCAGTCGTGCAAGCCAAGTCCCCCGTTCTTTTGCGCGACACACCGAGCACGGTTGCCAGGCTGCCGTGCAAGCGGCCAGCCAGAATCACAACCGCAAGTGCACTATAATTTTAGTTTACCACCCCGGTGATGGGCAACGCGAGCCCAACGTTTCACCGCCCGTTTGTGCCTTTTTGGCGGCATCCCACTACCGGTTCGTCAGCTTCAGCTCGATGCGGCGGTTGCGGCGCAGGACCTCGTCGCCGGCGCCCTCCTCGAGGGGCTGGAACTCGCCGTAGCCTGCTGCCACCAGGCGCCTGGGCGACACGCCGCGGTTGATCAGGTATTTCACCACCGAGGTGGCGCGCGCGCTCGAAAGCTCCCAGTTGGAGGGGAACTGCGGGTTGGCGATCGGGCGCACGTCGGTGTGGCCGTCGACCTGCAGGGCCCAGTCGATCTCCTTGGGGATGGAGCGCTCGAGCTCGACGATGGCGGCGGCCAGCTGGTCCATGGCGGCGAGCCCCTCCGGCGTCATGGTCGCCTGGCCGGACGGGAACAGCACCTCCGACTGGAACACGAAGCGGTCGCCGACGACGCGGATGTCCTTGCGGTCGCGCAGAAGCTCGCGCAGGCGGCCGAAGAAGTCGGAGCGGTAGCGCTGCAGCTCCTGCACCTGGCGGGCCAGCACGACGTTGAGGCGGGCGCCGAGATCGGAGATGCGCGCCTGGCTCTCCTTGTCCTTGGCCTCGGCCGCGCCGATCGCTTCCTGCAGCGCCGCGATCTGGCGGCGCAGGGCCAACAGCTGCTGGTTGAGCAGCTCGACCTTGGCTAGTGCCTCGCTCGACATCGACGTCTTGTCGGCGAGCTCCTTGTTGAGCGTGGAGATGCGCGCATCCTTGTCGCCGCCGGCGCCGACGACGCCGGTGAGCCGCTCATTGTCGGACCTGAGCGTGGCCACCATGCCCTGCAGGCTGGCAAGCTCGTCCTCGAGCGTCTTGCCCTTACCCTTCTCCAGGCTCAGCAGGTTGGTGAGCTCGGAGATCTGCCGCGTCAGGCGGCGCAGCGCGATGTCCTTGCCGCTCGCCTCCTGGCTGACGTAGAACTGCGCCACCATGAAGACGGACATCAGGAAGGTGACGACCAGCAGCAAGGTGGACAGCACGTCGACGTAGCCCGGCCAGAACTCGCCGTAGGTCGTGACCCTGCGCCCGCGACTAAGGGCCATGCGTCACCCCTTGCGCGAAACGTTGGCGGCCAGATCCTTGAGCACCGAGGCCACCTCCGACTGCTGCGCGGCCTGCTCGTCCACCCACTCGCGCACGACCTTCTGCTCCGCGCGCATCTGGCGCACCAGCTGGTCGACGCCCTTGGCGAGCTCCTTGACCGCCTCCTCCGCCTGCGGCCCTCCCCCGTCCTCCAGGCGCGGCGCGGCGCCAAGCTTGTCGTTGAGATCGGTGATGGCGCGGTGCATCTCGCTGATGGCCTCGTGCAGCTGGTGGGTGGCGAAATCGGTGGTGTGGGAGATGCCGGGCGCCAGCTCGGTGATGCCCGACAGCCACTCCTCGAGCTGGTTGTAGAAGCGGCTGTGCGCATGGCCGCTTTGCAGCTCCAGGAAGCCCAGCACCAGCGATCCGCCCAGCCCCAGGAGCGAGGACGAGAAGGCCGTGCCCATGCCGCGCAGCGGCGCGGCGAGCCCGTTCTTCAGCTCGTCGAACATGCTGACACTGTCGGCGGCCCGGGAATCGAGGGAGCCGATCGCCTTGCCCACCGACTGGATGGTGTCGAGCAGGCCCCAGAACGTGCCGAGCAGGCCGAGGAAGACCAGGAGGCCGACCAGATACCGGCCCGTGTCGCGGGCCTCATCGAGCCTGCCGCCGATCGAATCCATGATGGAGCGCATGGAGGTGGCCGACAGCGACAGGGCGCCGGTGCGGTCGCGCAGCATGGTCGCCATCGGCGCCAGCAGCAAGGGACGGTGCGATATGGCAAGGCCCGGATCGGCAATGCGGAAGGCATTGACCCAGCGGATCTCCGGGTAGAGCCGGAAGACCTGCTGGAAGGCGAAGAGGATGCCCGCCACCAACACGCCACAGATGAGGGCGTTGAGGACCACGTTGTTGAGCATCGCATCCCATAACTGGCGGTGCAGAATGGCCACCAGCAGCCCGACCAGGACCAGGAATACGAACATGCGCCACAGGTACAACCCCGGCGTCGACAGCGTCCTGTGCAGGGAGGGCAGCGACCGGTCGGCCGATCTCGCTCTTGCCATTATTCGCTCTCCGCCTCGATTTGGGCGACACTAGCCAAAGACGCTGGCATCACAAACCGGCAATATCATGCCGAATCATGCCGTCCGTTAGCTTACTGCACGGTTCCCAGCCGGCATGCGGGGCCGTCAGGCCTGGGAAGGGGCGCGCTCCGGGGCCGACGTGCCTGGGCCGCACCCCGCCAGCAAGGCAACGAGCGCTTTCTGCACGGTCTGGTTGCCGGCAACGATATTGCCGGTCTCGAACGTCCGCTGGCCTCCGTCGACGTCGGTGACAAAGCCGCCGGCTTCCCGCACCAGCAGCGTGCCTGCGGCAATGTCCCAGGGCTTGATGTGGTGCTCGACATAGCCGTCGAAACGGCCGGACGCCACCCAAGCCAGGTCGATGGCCGCCGAGCCGGTCCGTCGCAAGCCGCCCACCTGCGCCATCAGAGCCTTGCATTCGCTCAGGAAACGGGCGTGATCGGGCCGGCCCTTATGGGGCATGCCGATGGAGATCACGCAATCGCCGAGCGTCTTGCGCGCCGCCACTCTGAGGCGCCGGCTGTTGACGAAGGCGCCTTGGCCCCGCTCCGCCGTGTAGAGCTCGTCGAGGATAGGGTTGTAGATGAGGGCGCAGACGATCTCGCCGTCGCGCTCCAGCGCGATCGCCACACAGAAGATGGGGATGCCGTGCAGGAAATTGGTGGTGCCGTCGAGCGGGTCGACGATCCAGCGATGGGTCTTGTCCGGGCCCTCGACCACGCCCCGCTCCTCCATCAGGAAGCCGTAGCCCGGCCGCGCCCTCGACAGCTCGCGGTAGATGGTCTCCTCGGAGCGGTGATCGGCGGCGGTGACGAAATTGCCCGGCCCCTTGACCGACACCTGCAGCTGCTCGATCTCGCCGAAGTCGCGCGTCAGGCCCCGCCCGGCTTTGCGCGCGGCGCCGATCATCACGTTCATCAGGGCAGAGGCGGCCATGGGGCCCAGCGGTTAGCGCATTTTGCGGGGGATGGGAAGCGCACGCCGGCACCCGGCGCTGGTCTCGGTGCGGCTCATGCCGGAAAGTAGACCGTCGTTGGGTCGCGAAGCCAACGTGCGCGCCATCAAGGATTTTGCTGGTTGCCCGCGGCTACGGGCGGCAGCCCGACCCGGCCGGCCGTGGTGCGCGGCGCCGCTCTCGATGCGGCCGCCCCTTGCCCGTTGTGCGATTTGGCGGCGCCAGGCCACCCAGGGGGCTGAAGTGGGAACGACGAATGCGCTTACCCGAAAGCTCTCGTGTCATGACGACCCTCTCTTCACGCAACGAGTACGTTCAGCATCGGCCGTGCTGCGAGGCTTTTCCCGCGTATCGGAACCCTATGCGCGCATCCCCGCAGCTGCGGCTTGTTCCGGTCGTGAGCAAAACCGACATTGCAGTGCAACGCAAGAGCGCGTCCAACACTTGCGCAAACGACTGTGACACCCGCGCAACGCGCAAGGTACTGAAATACCGTTGGTTTATTGATATTCAACGCAAAAAATCCTCGTCTCTCGTTCGGGCCAAGAGAAAATTGGGCGCCGCGTGGGACTCGTCCCACAAACACGGGTGCATCCTTTGTGGTTGTCCTCCCAACGGCTTGGCAGCTACCATTTTGCAAAAATCGGGGGATAGCCTGCCCAGGAGCTGCCGGTATGACGCAAGCTGGCGTCGGTTTGTTGGACAGCATTTCCGAGTTCTGCCGGCGCGCGGGCATGGCCGAATCCACCTTCGGCCGGCGCGCCGTCAACGACGGCAAGTTCGTCTCCCGGCTGCGCGATGGCGCCCGCATCACGCCCGAGACGCTGGAGCGGGTCAGCGCCTTCCTCTCGAGCCGAGGCGTCGAGGCGCCGGTCGCGCCGCGCGAGCTGATGCCGCTGCTGCGGGTTGCGGGACTGCCGCGGCTGGAGACCAAGTCCGCCAGCGTCGAAGGGGCGCCCTCGCGCAACTTCCGTTTCTTCGACAACCGCCAGAAGTATCTGCTGTTCGTCAACACCTGCTCGGAGAAGGAGGTAGTGGCGCACCGCGTCGGCATGGAGCTCGGCCACCTCCATCCCGAGCCGCCGGCCGTCCGCGTGTTCGACGCCGGCATGGGCGACGGCACGGTGCTGACCCGCGTCATGCGCGAGATGCACCGGCGCCTGCCGACGCTGCCCTTCTACATCGTCGGCAAGGAGATCAGCCTGGAGGACGCGCGCCTCTCGCTGGCCAAGATGGCCGACCGCTTCCACGAGCACCCCGCCACCGTGCTGGTGGTCACCAACATGTACTACACCGAGGCGCCGTGGCTCGCACCCAAGGCAATCTCCGCCGCCACCTCGCTGGCGTGGCACGAGGTGGCGCTCACAGGCGACACGGCCGCCGAGTTCAGCGAGCAGATCGAGGCGCTGGAGCCGTTCCTGGCCAAGGTCTGGCAGGCCCGCCACAGCCCCAAGACCGGCAATCCCGTCTACGAGCGCCCGGTCGCGCTCGTCCTCTACCGCGACGACTTCCGCTTCCTGCTCGACGACGTCATCCCGCGCCAGGGGCGCGCGCGCGCCGACTACGATCTCGTCATCGCCTCGCAGCCCTACCGCGCCCGCGTAGCCGTCGAGTTCAAGGCGACCAAGGTGGTGGCCCCGCTGACGCGCGCGTTGCGCCCCGGCGGCCGGCTGCTCGGCATCCATTCCTGCGGCCGCGATCCCGGCCTCGAGATCATCCGCCAGATCTGGCCCGACGAGGACCCGTT